>Ga0307411_10000558_pt1 | contig 13265 bp, 11 predicted proteins | sample DK1Ometagenome_2_FD_203712 | JGI IMG/M metagenome (GOLD analysis project Ga0307411, IMG submission 203712) | Maize rhizosphere microbial communities from greenhouse at UC Davis, California, United States - DK15-O-1 | ecosystem: Host-associated > Plants > Roots > Rhizosphere > Soil | place: USA...
CGGGCGCGAGCGCCGCGAGGTCGAACGTGTCCAGGATGCCGAGCGCCATCAGCGCGGCAACGCCCTGGCCATTCGGCGGTATCTCGTGCACGGTGACGTCACGATAGGCAAGCGCCAGCGGCGTCACCCAGTCGCAGGCATGCCGCTCGAAATCTTCGCGCCGGTGCGCGCCGCCGAGCGCGGTCGCATGACGAACGATCGCGTCCGCAAGCGCACCGCGATAGAACGCATCCCCGCCGCTGTGCGCGATCTGCGTAAGCGTTTCGGCCATCGCGCGTGATGTGAACCGCTCGCCGGGCCCGGGCGCTTGGCCGTTGATCAGGAAGTGCTCCTGCCAGCCGAGTCCTTCCGGCATCAGCGGCGCCGCAAGTTGCCACTTCTGCGCGACGACCGGCGACACCGGGTAGCCATCGCGCGCATGCCGGATTGCGGGCTCGAACAGGTCTGCGAACGGCAGCTTGCCGTGGCGCTTCGACAGCGCGACCCATCCGGAGACCGCCCCGGGAATCGTCACGGTTTCGATGCCACGCTGCGGCAACTGCGACTGCGACGCGAAGCGCTCGCGCGACCATGCCGCAGGCGCGCGTCCCGATGCGTTCAGGCCTGTGAGCTCGCGGCCGTCCCAGACGATCGCGAACAGGTCGGAGCCGATGCCGTTGCTGCATGGCTCGACGACCGTCAGCGTGATCGCGGTGGCGAGCGCGGCATCGACGGCGTTTCCGCCGCGCGCCAGCATCGCGATGCCGGCCTGCGTCGCAAGCGGTTGCGACGTGGCGACGGCGTTGTCCGCCAGGATCGGCTGGCGGCGGGCGGGGTAGGGCAGGGCCCAGTTCATGTCAGTGGCGCCGGGCTGCCCCAAGCCACTGACACGCCCCGTGGGGGGAGCGAGCGGAGCGAGTGCGGGGGGATGTTTCATCATTTACGGTTCCTGGAATGCTTCCTCGCGCCGGCGGCGCATGTTCGGCAGCGCGATCACGAGCACGAGCAATATTGCGGCGGCGAGCAGCCCGGCCGAGATCGGTCGCGTGGCGAAGACGGTCGGGTCGCCCCGCGACAGCAGCAGCGCGCGCCGCAGATTCTCCTCCATCATCGGCCCGAGCACGAAGCCCAGCAGCAGCGGCGCCGGCTCGCAGGCGAGCTTCGCGAATACGACTCCGAGCAGGCCGAAGAACGCCGTCTGCATGACGTCGAAGCTCGTGTTGTTCACCGTGTACACGCCGATCGCGCAGAACAGCAGGATCGCCGGATACAGCAGCCGATACGGCACCGTGAGAAGCCGGATCCAGATACCGATCAGCGGGAGGTTCAGCACGACGAGCATCAGGTTGCCGACCCACATCGACGCGATCAGGCCCCAGAACAGCCCCGGGTTCGACGTCATCACCTGCGGGCCGGGCTGGATGTTGTGAATGGTCATCGCGCCGACCATCATCGCCATCACCGCGTTCTCCGGGATGCCGAGCGTCAGAAGCGGAATGAACGAGGATTGCGCGCCGGCGTTGTTCGCCGCTTCGGGTCCCGCGACACCCTGGATCGCGCCCTTGCCGAACTGCGACGGATCTTTCGCGAGCTTCTTCTCGACGGTGTACGAGGCGAACGCGGACAGCATCGCGCCGCCGCCGGGCAGCACGCCGAGCATCGAGCCGAGCGCGGTGCCGCGCAGTGCCGCGGGCGCTGCGAGACGGAATTGCTGCTTCGTGAACCAGAGCCCGCCGAGCTTCGTGCCCACGACTTCGCGCTTCTCGGTGGACTCGAGATTGCCGATGATTTCGGCGAAGCCGAACAGGCCCATCGCGACGACGACGACCCCGATGCCGTCCGAAAGCTCGGGAATTCCGAAGTCGAACCGGACAACACCGGAGTTCACGTCGGTGCCGACGATTCCGAGCAGCAGCCCGACGAGGATCATCGCGATCGCCTTCAACAGCGACCCGTGCGCGAGCACGACGGCGCCGATCAGGCCGAGCACCATCAACGAAAAATATTCGGCCGGCCCGAATTTCAGTGCGAGCGCCGACAGCGGCAACGAGACGCCGGCGACGAGGATCGTCGCGCACGTACCCGCGAAAAAAGAAGCGAGTGCGGCGGTTGCGAGCGCTGCGCCGGCCTGGCCGCGGCGCGCCATCTGGTAGCCGTCCAGGCACGTGACGACCGACGACGCCTCGCCCGGCATATTGACGAGGATCGCGGTGGTCGAGCCGCCGTACTGTGCACCATAGTAGATGCCGGCGAGCATGATGAGCGCCGATACCGGCTGCAGCGCGTACGTCGTCGGCAGCAGCATCGCGATGGTCGCGACAGGGCCGATGCCCGGCAGCACGCCGATCAGCGTGCCCAGCAGCGTGCCGATCAGCGCGTATAGCAGGTTGACCGGCGTCAGCGCGACGCCGAAGCCGGTCGCGAGATGGCTGAACAGTTCCACGGTCGCCGAACGCTCGAGCCGTCTCGCTTACCGCTGCAACGGCCAGATCGGGAGCTGCAGCTGCAGGCCGATGACGAACACGCCGACGGCGAGTGTCGCGAGCAGCACGCCCGCCACCAGCGATTCGCGTGGTCGGAATTCGGGACTCGCCGCGCTTGCCGCGACGATCAGGATCACCGTCGACAGCGCGACACCCAGTGGACGGACGATCGCACCGAACAGCACGACGCTGCCGAGCACGACGACGAGCGGGCGCAGGTGAAAGCGCGGCATCGCCTCGCCGCGCACGCGCAGCGCGCCCAGGGCGATCGTCACCCCCAGCACGATCAGGAGGATGCCGAGAATGCGCGGGAAATACCCGGGGCCCATCCGGGCCGCGGTGCCGAGCGTGTACTTCGATCCGATCGCGAGCGCGCCGGCGCCGAGGAGCGTGAACAGCACGCCCGACCAGAAGTCCCTGGGATTGCGGATCGGCATCTCGACCTCGTTGCGACACTATCGACGCCGCGCGTGAACGCTGCCGCTCGCGGCGCGTAAGAATAGCATCGTGAAAACAAAAGGGCAGGCGCGCGGCCTGCCCTTGTCGAGGCGACTGGTGGGATCGCGTGCGTCAAACGCCGTTCTTCGCGCGCAGATCCTTGAAATACTTGTCCAGCCACTGCGCCTGCAGCCGCTGCTGCAGCTGCGGCTTCACCTCGTCGAACGCCGGGACCTTGGCGTCGCGGACGTCGTCGACCTCGATCACGTGCCAGCCGAACTGCGTCTGCACCGGCTGCGGCGTGAACTTGCCCTTGGGCGTGGCCTTCATCGCGTCCCCGAACGGCTTCACGAAATTGGCCGGCGCGTTCCAGTCGAGGTCGCCGCCCTTGTCCTTCGAGCCCGGATCCTTCGAGCGCGCCTTCGCGAGCTCATCGAATTTCGCGCCCTTCTGGAGCTCGGCGATGATGGTCTTCGCCTCGTCTTCCTTCTCGACGAGGATGTGCCGGACCTTGTATTCCTTGTCGCCGATCTGGCCCTTGATCGCGTCGTATTCTTTCTTGAGCTCGGCTTCCGGCACCGGATTCTTCTTGATCCAGTCGCTCACGTAAGCGCGGACGAGCACGGTCTGCGACGCGAGGTCCATCTGCGTCTTGACGTCGGGATTCTTGTCGACTCCCGACTTCTTCGCCTCGCGCGCGAGCAGCTCGCGCGTGTTCAGCTCTTCCTTGACCGCGTTGCGGATCTCGGGGGTGTCCTGCCCGCCCTGCGCCAGCCGTTCCTTCAGGAGCACGTCGTACTGCGCCTGCGAATAGAGCTGCTTTTCGGCGGCGGGAGCGGCCGCCGCCGCCTTCGGCGCCGCCTTGGGTGCGGGCGCCGCGGCCTGGGCGAATGCCCCGCCCGAGAAGAGTGCGGCCGTCACCGCGACAGCAACCAGCGTACGTTTCATTGCGTTCATCCTTTCGTAGGAACGGATTCGCCCGGGGCGTACGCGTGGATCGCCAGCGCGTGCACCGGGAAAGGGATCAGATCGCCGACGCGGCCCAGTACGGCCCGATGGCGGGCGAGGCGCGTCATGCCGAGGAAGTGCTCGGACACGATCGTCACGGAAAAGTGCCCGGCGCCGCCCGCGGCGCCGGCATGGCCGGCATGGGCTGCGCTGTCGTCGCGGATTTCCAGTTGCGTCGGGGCGAGCGCCGCGAGGCGGCCCTGCAGCGTTGCCTGCACGTTCACTGGCTGCGGCCTCCGGTCGGCTCGGTGACGTGCCGCGCGAGGAAAAACGCCTGCGCGACCGCGAACAGCAAAAAGAGGCCGATGCCGCCCCAGACCTTGAAGTCCACCCATGTCTCGGTCGGGAAATGAAATGCGATGTACCAGTTCGCGAGCGCCATCGCGCCGAAGAACGCCACCCACGACCAGGTGAGCCGCGTCCAGATGGGGGGCGGCAGCTCGATGTCCTTCATCACGACGGCCACCAGGTCGCGCCGCCAGACGAGCTTGCCGGCCGCGAGAATCGCGCCGAATGCGAGGTAGAGCACCGTCGGCTTCCATTTGATGAACGTTTCGTCCCGCAGGAGCAGCGTGGCGCCGCCGAAGACGACGATGATCGACAGCGACAGCCAGTGGATCGGCGACACGTGGCCGCGAAAGTGGAACCAGGCGATCTGCGCCACGGAAGCGGCAATGGCGACAGCCGTGGCGACCCAGATGCCCTGCCACTTGAACGCGACGAAGAAGAGCAGGAGCGGAAAATAGTCCGCGAAAAAGCGCATAAACCGTCGATTATACCGCGAACGACGGGCCCGGCTTCCGCTGTCCCGGGCCGCCCCATGAAAGGCTCGACCGGTGCCTGCGAGCCGCCGGCTACGCGCTTCGCCGTGCCAGGCGCCGGAACCGCGCCCAGTCGAAGGCCGGCCCCGGATCGGTCTTGCGCCCGGGTGCGACGTCGCTGTGCCCCACCACGTCCTCGATCGGATAGCGGCGCGCGAGCGCGCGGACGAGGCGGGCCAGCACCGCGTACTGCTCGCCCGCATACGGGACGTCGTCGCAGCCCTCGAGCTCGATCCCGATCGAGAAATCGTTGCAGCGCGGCCGGCCGCGCCACATCGAGTGTCCCGCATGCCACGCGCGCTCGCCGCACGGCACAAACTGGATCAGGGCGCCGTCGCGCCGAACGAGGAAATGCGCCGATACGCGCAGGCCCGCGATCGCAGCGAAATACGGATGGGCGTCGGCATCGAGACCGTTGGTGAACAGGCTTTCGATGGCGCCGCCGCCGAACTGCCCCGGAGGCAGCGAGATGCCGTGCACGACGACGAGCGAAACGTCGCAGGGCGCCGGCCGCGCGTCGCGATTGGACGAAGGCACCTGGCGCGCGAGATTCGCGATGCCGGCGGCGTCGATTGCGAGCCGCGGGTTGCGGGTTCGTGCAAATGCGCCGGTTCGGGATGTCAAATGCTGCGTGCGCATGAGCGGGGTCGGCGCAAAGTTTGCCACAGCCGCTGTGGATAGGATGCTTCTGCGATAGCGATCCGCGCGGTCGGCGGGCCCCAAGGGCGATAATGGCGGCCGGCCTCTGCGTGCATTTTCCGCTTCGTGCGTGCGGCGGCTGTCCGCTTCGATGGATGTCAAAACCGCATTTCGCCGGGTAAGGCTGGCGCTGCGATTCATTGCGCCGCTGACGATCGCGCTCGCGCTGCTCGCGCTGGCCCTCGTCCCGCTCGCCGAAGAGCTGACGCTGCGCTGGTGGGTCAACGACCTCGAGATCCGCTCGCGACTCGTCGCCAACACGATGCAGGAGCAGCTCGCCGACATGGTGCGCGCGGGCAACGCGACCGGCGTGCGCCAGCTGTTCAACCGCGACGTGCAGGACGAGCGCCTGTTCGCCATCGCGTTCTGCGATATCGAGGGTCGCGTCGTCTACAGCACCCCCACATATCCGGCGGCGCTCGGCTGTACGGAGGTCCGCGGCACCGGGCCCGATGCGCGCGTGCTGCGCCAGTTTCCGCCGGCGCCGTTGCACGTCACCTGGTTCAGGATACCGGCCAGCGGGGAGCCGCTCGGCAAGCTGGTGCTGGTCCACGACATGAGCTTCGTCGACCGCCGTTCCGCCGACACACGCCGCTACCTGATCGGCTTCTTCATTCTGCTCGGCATCGTCGTCTCGTTCATCACCGTGCTGATCGCGCAGCTGTCGTGGCGCGGCTGGATGTCCGGCGTGCGGGCGATGCTGCGCGGCGAGGGCATCATCGCGCCGTTCTACCAGCCGCCGAACCCCGATCTTCAGCCGCTGGTGGGCGAGGTGCGCGCGCTGCTGCGCGAAGTGGACGCGAGCCGGCGCAACATGGAGCGCGGCGCGATCTGGAACCCCGAAATGCTGCGCTCGGTGCTGCGCAACGAGCTGGCCGGAGACGAAGTGCTGCTCGTGTCGAACCGCGAGCCCTACATCCATATGCACAAGGGCGAGGGCATCGTGATCCGGCATCCGGCGAGCGGGCTCGTCACCGCGATGGAGCCGATCATGCGCGCGTGCTCGGGCACGTGGATCGCGCACGGCAGCGGCACGGCCGACCGCTCGACCGTGGATTCGCACGACCGCATCGAAGTCCCACCGGGCAATCCCGCGTACACGCTGCGCCGCGTCTGGCTCACCGACCAGGAGGAGCGCGGCTATTACTACGGCTTTGCCAACGAGGGCCTGTGGCCGCTTTGCCACATCGCGCACGTGCGCCCCGTGTTCCGCACCGACGACTTCGAGCAGTACGCGCGCGTCAACGAGCGCTTCGCGGAAGCCGTGTGCTCGGAAGCGAAGACCGACGACCCGATCGTGCTCGTGCAGGACTATCACTTCGCGCTGCTGCCGCGCTACATCAACGAGCGGCTGCCGAAGGCGACGATCATCACGTTCTGGCACATTCCGTGGCCCAATCCGGAGTCGTTCGGGATCTGTCCCTGGCGCACGGAGCTGCTCGAGGGCCTGCTCGGCAGCACGATCCTGGGCTTCCATACGCAATACCACTGCCGCAACTTCCTCGACACGGTCGACCGCTTCCTCGAGGCGCGGATCGGTTACGAGAATTCGATGGTGTGGCACCGCGGCCACCGGACGAGCATCGAGCCGTTTCCGATCTCGATCCAGTGGCCGTCGCCGTGGGCGGAACGCCAGCCGACGGTCGCCGAGTGCCGTCGCCTGGTGTGCGCGCGCGAAGAGCTGCCGCTCGACATGCGCCTCGGCATCGGCGTCGACCGGATGGATTACACGAAGGGCATCATCGAGCGCTTCAACGCCGTCGAGCGGCTGCTCGAGCTCAAGCCGGAGTACATCGGCCGCTTCGTGTTCATCCAGATCGCCGCGCCGTCGCGCTCGTCGCTCGACGAATACCAGGGCTTCGAGGAGGACGTGCATGCGCTTGCGACGCGCATCAACGCGCGCTTCGCCGACGCCGCGTTCGCGCCGATCCGGCTCAAGGCCGAGCATCACGAGCCCGAGGTGATCAACGAGTACTACCGCGCGGCAGACGTTTGCGTCGTCACGAGCCTGCACGACGGGATGAACCTCGTCGCGAAGGAGTTCGTCGCGTCGCGCGACGACGAGCAGGGCGTGCTCGTGCTGTCGCAGTTCACCGGCGCGGCGCGCGAGCTGCACGACGCACTGCCGGTCAACCCGTATCACGTGGACCAGTGCGCGGACGCGCTCGACCGCGCGCTCCACATGCCGCCGGACGAGCAGCGCGTGCGCATGCGCAGCATGCGGCGCCTCGTGCAGGAGCACAACGTTTACCGATGGGCCGGCGCGATGCTGCTCGATGCAAGCCGGCTCCGCCAGCGGCAGCGGATCGTCGAGCGGATTGACCAGCATCGCGACCGGACGGTGGAGATCGGTTGATCTACGCGTTCTCTCCGGAAGGCGTCGCGTGCCTCGCGGCGGTGCTCGCCACCGACCCTCTGCTCGCATTCGACATCGACGGCACGCTGGCGCCGATCGTCGAGCGGCCCGACGAGGCGCGGCTTCCCGACGCCGTGCAGCAGTGCCTCGCCGAGCTCGCGCGCCGTTTCGACGTTGCCATCATTACGGGCCGAGGTGTCGACGACGCGCGCCGCATGCTGTCGTTCACGCCGCGCTACCTGATCGGCAATCACGGCATCGAAGGCTTGCCGGGTGCGGCGGCCACGCGGCCGGCCGAATTGGCGCGCACGGTGGCCGCGTGGCACGGGACGCTCGCAGCGTCGGAGCCGCTCGCGGCGGCCGGCGTGTCGCTCGAGGACAAGCGGTACTCGCTGTCGCTGCACTACCGTCGCGCCGAGAATCCGGCAAAGGCGCATCGCGCGATCCTTGACGCTGTCGCGGGGCTCGCGCCGCCTCCGCGCGTGATTCCGGGCAAGGCGGTCGTGAACCTGCTTCCGTTCGGCGCGCCGGACAAGGGTGACGCCATCCGCGCGCTGATCGAGGAAACCGGCTGCAGCAACGTTCTCTACGTCGGTGACGACGACACCGACGAGACGGTGTTCGGACTCAACCTGCCGAGCGTGCTCACGCTGCGCGTCGAGCCCGCCGCCGACAGCGCCGCCGCGCTGTTCCTGCGCGACCAGCGCGAGGTCTTGACGCTGATCCGGCACATCGCCGCGCGGCTCGGCGTGCACGGAGGGTGTTCGGCGAGCGGTGCACTGCCCGACGCACCGGCGCGGGGCTGAGCGGTTCGCACGTTTCCGGTCATCGTCGGCTAATATCTGCGGCTCGCTCGCACACACCGCGCTGCCTCATGCAAAGCCTGTTCACGGCATGGCTCGCCTGGCCCGTTTGGCTGATCTTCGCGAGCCTGTTCGCGTTCTACCTGGCGACGGCGGCATTCACGGTCTGGGCGTCTTTCCGGCCGCCGCTCGGCGCGCGTGTGCAGACGTGCAAAGGGGTCGTCGCGCCGTTTTTCGCATCCGTCGGCGTCATCTTCGGTCTGCTCGTCGCTTTCCTGTCGAACGACATCTGGGACCGCAACAAGCAGGCCGAACGCGTCGTGCTCACCGAAAGCGACACGCTCGTCGCGCTCTACAGCCTGAGCGTCGCCAGCGGGAGCGACAGCAAGGGATTGCGAACGGCGATCCGCGCCTATGCCAGCGCCGTCGTCAATGACGAGTGGCCCCGCCTCGCACTGGAAGAGAGATCCGCGAAGACCGACGCGGCGCTCAACGCGCTCTTGCATGAAGTGGCGCAGCCCGGAGGCACGAAGGATGCCGGCGTCCACCGAACGATGCTCGACATGGCGCTGAAGATCCGATCCGCGCACGAGGACCGCGTGCAGCTCAGCCAGAACAGGAGCGCCGTCACGAAATGGACAACCGTTTTGCTGCTCGCGCTGATCACGCAAGTCGCCATCGCGATCGTGCACCTGGAGCGGCCGCGCCCGCAGGCGGCCGCACTGCTCATTTTCACCGCCGCGGCGGTATCCCTCCTCGGGTTGCTCGCGGTGCACGAGGCGCCGTTCGAGCCGCCGATCTTCGTTCCTCCCGGCCCGATTGCCGGAGTCCTGCTGCAAGTCCCGATGTAGCGCGCGTCAGCTTCGTGATGAAAGCCCGTAACCGAAGGTGTACGGCCGTTCACATGATTGCGACGGCCAGCGTCCGAACGCAGCCGAGCACTACTTGTAGCTTCCCGCAGCTGACACGTCGTATCATGCGCGTTGGTCGCGTAATTTCCGAAGCATCTCGAGGCGTAAATGCCGTCCTTTCCAATGTCGATTACCGAGGTCCAAGTCATGAGCCGACGCTGGTTGCAGATCTCGACGGGCGGCATCTTGTTGCTTTCATCGCTGTTTTTCGGAACAGCTTCTGCGTTGGCGAGCGCCGTTCCGCTCCGCGCCACGATCGCGATCACCGAGCAGGTCGTGCCATCGACACAAGCCGGTTGCTTACTGGTGGGAGCCATAACGGGCAACGGCACCACCACCAGGCTCGGTGCGGTTCACTTGGCATCGACCGACTGCATCAATCCGCTGTCGGCGACAGCGTTCCTGTTCGTATCGGATGCAGTCGTCTTGACCGTGGATGGCGGCGATCAGCTGTGGGCGGCGTATGGAGGTACGCTTTCCGCCAACAATGGTGCAATCAAGGGGACGTACGTCATCATCGGCGGAACCGGGCGGTTCACACACGCAACCGGTTTGGGGACAATCGATGGCGTCGAGCAGATCGATTTCGCGACTGGCCAGGGGATTGGCCAGATTCAGCTCAAGGGAACCCTCGTGTACTAGCTGATGGCGGTTGAACGGGCTCGTCGACGGTCGAAGGCGGCGACGACCGCGACTAAGTCCCGAGGAGTCGGCTACTTGATCCCCAGCCGCTCCATCCGGTACCGCATCGCGCGAAACGTAATGCCGAGCAGCTTGGCCGCCGCCGTGCGGTTGTAGCGCGTCTTCTCGAGCGCCTCGTTGATCGCGCCGCGCTCGACGCGATCCAGGTAATCCTGCAGCGGCCATTTCTCGCCGGCGGGCATCGGCGTATCGACCTCGTCGGCCACCGGTGTCAGGTGGAGGTCCTCGGCGGTGATTCGCTGCGGATCGGCGGCGAGCGACAGGCCGCGCTCCAGAATGTTCTCGAGCTCGCGCACGTTGCCAGGGAACGGATAGCGCTCGAGTGCCGCGACCGCCTCGGTCTCGAGCCCCGCATTACTGCCGCGCGACAGCTTGGCGAGAATCGCGTTGGCGATCAGCGGAATGTCCTCGCGCATCTCGCGCAGCGACGGCATCGCCAGCTCGATCACGTGCAATCGGTAGTAGAGATCCTGCCGGAACTCGCCATTGTCGACGAGCGCAGACAGGTTCTTGTGCGTCGCGCTGATCAGTCGCGCGTCGACGGCGTCCTCGGTGGTGGAGCCGACCTTGCGTACTTTCTTTTCCTGGATCGCGCGCAGCAACTTCACCTGCATGGCGAGCGGCAGGTCGGCCACTTCGTCGAGGAACAGCGTCCCGCCGTTGGCCGCCTGGAAGAAGCCATCGCGATCGGCTTCGGCGCCGGTGAACGCGCCTTTGCGGTAGCCGAAGAACTCGCTCTCCATCAGGTTCTCGGGGATCGCGCCGCAGTTCACCGCGATGAACGGCAACTCTGCGCGTGGCCCCTTCAGGTGGATCATGCGTGCCGCGAGCTCCTTGCCGCTGCCCGATTCGCCGTTGATGAATACGGGCGCCTGGCTCTTGGCGAGGCGATCGATCATGCCGCGCACCTGCTGCATCGCCGGCGACTCGCCCAGAAGCTGATAGCTGGTGGCGGGCTGCGGCTTTTCCGGGACCTTGAGCGCCTGCTTGACCACGGCGCGAAGCTGCTCGAGCGCAACCGGCTTGGCGAGGTAATCGAACGCGCCCGCCTTGAGCGCGGCCACGGCGTTCTCCGGGCTGCCGAACGCGGTGATCACCGCGACCGGGACGTCGAGCGCCTTCTGCGTGATGTGCTCGACCACCCGCAGCCCTTCGCCGTCCGGCAGATTCCAGTCGGTGAGGCAGAGGTCGAAGCCTTCGCGGTCGAGCATGCGCTGCGCCTCGGCGACGGATTCGGCGCGCGACGTGTCGAGTCCCATCCGGGACAGCGTCATTTCGAGCAGCTCGAGAAGGTCCGGCTCATCGTCGACGATGAGCACTTTGGGTTGACCGCGGGTTTTACGGGACATGGAATAGAGTCGGTAAACGGCAACTAGTGCGAATTTTGGGCGCTGCCACGGGCGCTCACGCCGTGGCGGCCGGTGTCAACGCGCGCTTCAGCGTGAGGCGGAACATCGCGCCCGGATGCTTTGGCAGTAACTCGAGGGCGGCGCCGTTGGCATCGGCGAGTTCGCGAGCAATATACAGGCCGAGCCCGGTGCCTCCGGAGCGCGTCGTGAAAAAAGGCTCGAAGATTTGGGTGCGCAGGTCTGCCGGCACGCCGGGGCCGTCGTCGGCGAGCTCGCAAATGACCGCGTCGCCCATGTAGCCGGGACGCGCGGCGACGCCGATGCTGCCTTCCGCCTTGCGGCAATGCTGCCAGGCGTTGCGGACCAGATTCCACACGATCTGGTTCAGGTGGCCGCGATCGAACATGATCAGCAAGTCGTTGCCGATGTCGATCACCAGGCTTCCCGGCGGCATACCCTCGGCCTGCGCGATCTCGTCGGTGATCGATCGCATGAATTCTCCGAGCCGGATGACTTCCGGCTGCTGACGGTCGCGGCGGTTCAGTTGCAGCACCTCGCCGACGATCCGGTCGATCCGCTTCGCGTTGCTGCGGATCATGGAGAGCAGGCGCGTGCCCTCGGGTGCCACGCTGCCGTCCTCCTCGAGCAGTTGCGCCGCCTGGTTGATCGCCGAAAGCGGATTGCGCACCTCGTGCGCGATCGACGCGGTGAGGCGTCCCATCGCCGCGAGTTTCATCTGCTGCGCCTCGTTCTGCGCGCGGCCCAGGTCCTCGAGATAGATCAGCGTGCCGCCGTTCAATCCGGAGCCGATGCGCACGAGACGCACGCGCAAAAGCCGCTGCGTGGTGTCCACCTTGAACGGGGGCAGCGGCTCGGACATATCCTCGTTCCAGCGTCGCCAGTAATCGTGCAGCGTGGCGGAAAACTCGGAAAGCCGCATTCCGCCGCGCATGCGCCCGAATCCGCCGAGCAGGCGCGTCACCTGCGCGTTGTGGCCGCGCACCACGCCCGTCAGGTCGACGACCAGCACGCCGTCCTGCATGTCCTGGATGATCAGCCGGTTCACCTGCTCGAGATTCGCGACGTCGATGCCGCGCTGCGCCGCGAGATCCTCGGATGCCTTCGTGTAGCGGCCGATGACGACCGCCGTGCCTACCATCGCGAAATAGCCGAGGCTGATCAGTCCGGTTTGCAGCAACTGCGGCCCGCGCAGGTCGCCGCCGAGCATTCGGTACGCCTCTAGCGCGAGCAGCACGATCGCCGCGAGCGCGGCATGGAAGAACGCCGTCTGCGTACGCAGCAGCCATCCGCCTGCGGCGAGCTGCGGAATCAGCAGAATGGGCAGCGGCGCGCCGGTCGAGCCGCCGGCAACCATCAGGAGCGCGATGAAGAAGATGTCGCCGGCCAGCAAGGCAAGCAGCGTCTGCGACAGCGGCAGCGGCATGCGCTCCTGTTGAATCCAGCCGAACGCGGCGAGCCCGAACACGAAATACAGCGATGCGCCGGTCAGGAACGAATTGGGGGCAGCGACGTTGAACGCGCGCAAATCGAGCAGCAGCGCGAGTCCGAGCAGCAGGGCCCCGCAGACGGCGCGGAACAGGCCGACGATCCACAGGATGCGGCGTGTCGAGCCCGTGATCGACACCGGCAGCGGCGGTGGTGGGATCGCGGGCACCGCGGGCAGCGGGTCGGCGGAAAGGCGGGCCATGCGCGGTG
>Ga0307411_10000559_pt1 | contig 13259 bp, 11 predicted proteins | sample DK1Ometagenome_2_FD_203712 | JGI IMG/M metagenome (GOLD analysis project Ga0307411, IMG submission 203712) | Maize rhizosphere microbial communities from greenhouse at UC Davis, California, United States - DK15-O-1 | ecosystem: Host-associated > Plants > Roots > Rhizosphere > Soil | place: USA...
CTTGTAGTACTCGAGGTTGATCTCTTTTGCCTCGAGCTGGTGGGTGGCGAACGGAATGTTCGCGTAGAAATCGGCAATGCAGAGGTCGAGATACTTGTCGACGGCCGCGCGCAGCTCGGGTTTGGTCGTCTTGTCCACCATGACAGTCCCCTCTTCCAATCGTCGTCGAAGTTGGCCTACCCGATCAGTGGCATCCGCAACTGGCATCTCTGGTGCGCATGATCCGTCGTTTGCCGAGCAACACGGCACCGTTCTGGTCGGTCAGCGTCGTGTCCGGGCACAGGAAGGTGAGGGCGAACTGGGTGAACGGGGTCAACCCGATTCCCAGGTGCACCACACCGTTCGAGCCGCCGAACACCTCGTTCAGCCCGCAATTCGCTTCGACGACCGACATGGAGTCGTTGATGCCGAATCCGAGTTCCCACACCGGCCGATATCGTTCATCGACGTCGAACAGCGCGACCAGCGCCGCGGCCGCCCGGCCGTCGCCCTTGACCTCCGTGATGACGCCCTCGACGACCTCGATGGTCACCGGGGTGCTCCGCACGTCGGCGAGCTCCTCGTACAGCGCCGCCTGCGTACCGGCCATCGCCGGGTCGTAGCCCGCGTGCACGATGGCTTCGCCGCGCAGGGTGAGCGTGCCGTTCATGGCGAGCCTGCGGTCCGGGTCGAAGTCGGTGATCTCCATCGGCAGCACGCTGAGCTCACCGGCGGGAGCGATCTGCTGCTCACCGGGGCCGATCATCCCGGCCTGCTGGTTCCACTCGTAGTCGCCGCCCGCGGGGTCGAACACGCACTGGGTGCCGGCCTTGGCGTCGGAGAGCACCAGTTGCCCGGCATCGCCGACGGCGTCGAAGAACCGGTCCGCGCGCTCGGCCTGGGCGACTGGATCAGTGCGCTCGAGCACGGCGAGGAAGTGCTCGACGTGTTCGCGCAGCACCGGTGTCGAACCGCACGGCATGATCGACACTTGGCGTCCGCGCAGGTCGGCGAGGTCTTCGGAGCGCACGAACAGGCCGGGCGCGGCCACCAGCACCGCAGCGTCCGGCGACAGCTCGGCGATGGTCGCCGCGAGCGAGCCGCCCGGCTCGACGATCTTGATCGAAGAAGTCGCGAAGTCGCTGTCCCCCAACGTGAGCAGCTGGCCCAGTTCGGGGTCGGTGATGAGGCAGAACTCGTTTCTCGGTGCGCTGAATTGACGCAGCGCGGCCGGGTTCACTGGTATTCTGGGTGCCATCGGCGGATACCTTCAGGTCGGTCTGTCCGTTGAGGCGGGTAGTCAAGGTGGGCTGCGATGACGTGCGACCGTCGTCGAGCCGATGTGTTCTCCAAGGCTGTGCCGAGGGTGGGCCGAGGTCGTATCGGCCCACCCTCGCTACCTCACGGGGCTGCTCAGCCGAGCAGCGTGCCCAGGTAGTTGCTGTTCTTGCGCACCTTGATCTTCATGGGGGTCACCTCCTCCGCGTAATTTGCACGGAAGCCATGGAGACACGACGTCTTCACGGCGGTCTGTGGGGTTCGCTCGCACCTCGTCATCGCCGCGCGGCGATCTAGAGGTCTTCGGCGATCTTGTCGCTGGCGTAGCCGCCCTCGACACCGAGCACGATGGTTCCGGTGTCGGTGGACACCGTGGTGTCCGGCGCGATGATGTCCAGGTGGAACTGGGTGTACGGGGTCAGACCCAGGCCCCAGTGCAGGCAGCCGGACGTCCCGCCGTAGACCTCGTTCATCGCGTGGTTGCCCAGGACCAGGTCGAGGCTGGTGTTGAGCGCGTGGCCCATCTCCCAGACGATCCGGTACCGCGAGTCCACCTCGAACATCGCGTTGAGCATGTTCACAGCTGGCGTCGCGCCAGGGGTGTCCGCCCTGATGTCGACGATCTCGCCTGCCTCGACCCGCGCGATGACAGCGTTGTCGTGCAGCGCGGTCAGCTCGCGGTAGATGCGGGCCTGGTCGTTGCGGCTGAACGAGGGGGTGCCGCTGTGCAGGATCGGGTAGCCCCGGATGACGATTTCGCCTTCCAGGGGCAGCCGCAGATCCTCCTCGAACTCGGTGATGTCGATCGGCAGGACGCTGATCTCGCCCGCGGGCACGATCTGCTGCTCACCCCACCCGACGGCGCCTGCCTGCTGGTTCCACACCAATCCGTCCTGGAGGTGCTGCAGCGTCGCCTTCGTGCCGCGCTTGCTGTCCGAGTAGACCAGGTGGTCGGCCTCCTCCAGCAGCTCGAAGAACGTGTCGGAGAAGCCGTCCTGCTCCGCCGGTGACGTGTTCTCCATGACCGCCAGGAAGTGCGCGATCAGATCGAGCGTCGTGGGCGTCGAGTTGCACGCCATCGCCAGCAGCTTGCGGCGCGGCCCGAGCGTGTCCCCGGTGGGCGACTCGAAGAAGGTGGCCGGTGAGACGGCGAAGATGTGCGCCGATTCCGGGATCGTCGCCAGGAGGTCCTCGAACCGCTCACCGCGGTGCATCGGCACGACCTTGTAGTCCCGGTACTGCCCGCTCTTCGCGATGACGATGTCGTCCTTGAATTCAGGATTCGTCACCAGGCAGAACGTCGCATCTTCGGCAGGGCCGAACTGACGGAGCTTGTCTGGATCCACAGTGATAATTGGGGACACGGGCGATCCTCCTCAACTGAATTCTATTCTCCGGTCCGGCTCTGTCCGCTTGATAATTTCAATCTAGCCGACCCGGAGAAACAGTCAAGGCCCCTTGGAAGTCCCTTAGTGACGTCGCTGGGCAGGTGTGGTCATTTCGGGTCCGTCGGAAAACACGTGATCGGAGTCCTCGCGCTTGGCCCACAGTCGTGCCAAATCTTCCAACATTGCGAGCAGGCTGCGTCCGAATGGGGTTAGCCGATACTCCACTCCGGGTGGGGAGCCGTCGACGAGTTCACGCACGATCACCTTCTCCTCGGCCAATCGACGGAGTACGCGGGTGATGACTTTCGGTGCTACCGGGGCGTCGAGATCACGAACCAGCTGGTTGTACCGGCGGGGTCCGCGTTCGAGGATCGTCACGATTTCGATGGTCCATTTGCGAGAGATCGTCTCGACGGCTTGAACCGCGGATTCATCGTTCCTCAAGGTTCGTCCAATCCCATGCAATTCGGGCAGGGAGCGCCACGCGGAAGCGCGGCGATGCGCGCATGTTCGGCGGGCAGCTGAACGAATTGGACTTGGTGTGCGAAATGGGGGCGGCGTGGGTGACCCGCCCCCCGCAACAGAATCCTGCTGTCCCCCGTGGTGGTGGTGGTGACGAGATGGAGCTCTGTCCTCGGGTCAGCTGCGGGTGGCCTCCAACTCAGAATCCGAATCCGATGATGGGTGCGGAGTCGCCTTCCGCCGGTGGCGGTGTCGAGCCGCCTTCTCCTGATTGCCGCAGCGCGCCATGTCGCACCAGCGACGCTGCTGAGTTCTGGTGGTGTCGAGGATCAGCACCGAGCAGTCCGGCCGCTCGCACTCGCGGACGCTGCCGAGCCGGGGGCCGGTCAGCAGGTCGATCGCGTCCGACGCGATCGAGGACAGCGCGGCGGACACCGGGTGCTTGGCGACCAGCGACGACGACCTGGCATCGCTGTGCAGGGTTGGCCGCGGGCCGCAGTGGCTCGCCCACAAGTTCAGCGTGTCGATGTCCACCGAGCCCGGCCGCTCGCGGGTTTCCTGGTGCACCAAGCGGTGCACGGCCTCGCGGAGCTGGCGGGCCTGCAGCAGTTCGTCGGCTGTGATCACCGGGGGCTGGCCCGCGAGCGACGCGGCGACGAACCACCGACCGAGGTCGGTCGTCTTCGCCAGCTGTTCCACGGGTTCGCGATGCCGTGCGGCGAGAGTGGCTGTGAAGTCGAGACAGAGTCGCCCGCTGCGAAACCGGAAACCCCCAGTCTCGTTCATCGCATCGCACCCCCCGTTGGCAGTAGCAGTGCCAGCCTTGCTGATTTTACCGATCGTAACCGGCAACGCCATCCCATACTACGCAGTCACCCGGATGGTCGATCTCCATACCGGCTTCTACCTGCGGATTTACCTGAGATTAAAGAGGGGGGCAATCTATGTCACTTTGAGTAATCGCCTGCGAGTAACCCCCCAGACGGGTTACACTCGTTTGCGTGAACGGCCCCGCGAGTCCTTTGCGGACTCCGCGTGCCAGTCCGTTCATCGGGAATCGGCCTTGTCGGCCACGTCAGACACATGGGGGAAGTACATGCGAGTAGCAGTTGTTGGTGCGACGGGCGCGGTGGGCAAGGAATGCCTGTACTTGCTCGAACACGGCGATCTTCCGGTCGATCACGTCACGCCGATCGCGTCGGCCGCGTCGGCGGGGCGCGATCTGCGAGCCGAACTGGGGCTCACGCTGTCGATGGGCCCGGTGACCGCTGTCGAGGACGCGGACATCGACAGCCTGGACGTCGCGATCTTCTGCGCTGGGGCGGAGACCAGCCTGCGCGAGGCCGAGCGGTTCACCTCGCGCGGCGTTCTGGTGGTGGACAACAGCTCCGCGTTCCGCGGCCGCGACGACGTGCCGCTGGTGGTGCCGGAGGTCAATCCGGAGGCGTTGGCGGAGCGGCCCGAGTCGAACCTCGTGGCCAACCCGAACTGCTCGACGATCCAGATGGTGCGCGCGCTGCACCCGATCCACCGGCTCGCCGGTCTGGAGCAGGTCATCGTGTCGACCTACCAGTCGGCGTCCGGTGGCGGCTACCGCGGTCTCGCGGAGCTGACCGACGAGTCCGCGCGCAGGCTCGCGGACATGAGCTCGCCGATGGGGCCGTCCGGTCGCTTCGGCCAGCCGCTGGCGTTCAACCTGGTGCCGCAGATCGGTTTGACCGACGACGAAGGCTGGGCGCACGAGGAGCGCAAGCTCGCCAGGGAGCCCAAGAAGATCATGGGTTTGCCGAACCTGCGGGTCTCGGCCACAGCGGTGCGGGTGCCCGTGTTCGACTGCCACTCCGAGGCCGTCCACGTGCGCACAGCGGAGCCGCTCACCGCCGAAGCTGTCGAGGACGCGCTGTCGCTGAGCCCGCGCATCCGGGTCTACCGCGGTGCGGAGCAGCCGAACTACCCGATGCCGCGGGTGGTCGCGCTCACCGACGAGGACCGCGCCAGGGTGCACGTGGGCCGGATCAGGGTCGACCCGGATGACGACCACGCCGTGTGGCTGTGGATCGTGGCGGACAACCTGTGGGTCGGCGCGGCGCTGAACGCGGTCGAGATCATCTCCACGGCGGTGAAGGCGACATGGCTCGGCTGAGCGACCCGCTCGAGGGGGGTGTGGCGGTGCTCAAGTTCGGCGGTTCGGCGTTCGCCGACCTGAGCGGCTACCACCACGGGGCCGGCTACGTGGCCGACCGGGTGGCGCAGGGCAGGCGGGTCGTCGTGGTGGTCAGCGCGATGTCCGGCACCACGGGGAAGCTCCAGGAGGCGTTGCGCGACGTCCACGAGTCGCCGACCCCAGCGGTGTCCAGCCTGATGCTGACGACGGGCGAGCTGGTCAGCGTGGCGCTGATGGCCGCCGCTGTCGAACGGCTCGGTGTCTCGGCGGTCGGCCTCAACGGCAACCAGCTCGGGTTGACGGTCGACGGGCCGACCGACCGGGCGCGGCTGTGCGCGATCGACCCGACGCCGTTGCGCGGCGCGTTGACCGAGGCGTCCGTGGTGGTGGTGCCCGGTGGGCAGGCCGCCGACGACCGCGGCAACACGGTGATGCTCGGGCGCAACAGCTCCGACCTGTCCGCCGTGGCCGCGGCCGTCGCCGTCGGCGCCGAGTCGTGCGAGATCTTCTCGGACGTGCTCGGCGTGTGCAGCGCCGATCCGTACCTGGTGCCGACCGCGCGGACGCTGCCGCGCGTCAGCTACGAGTCGATGCTGCTGTTCGCCCGCGCCGGGGCCAAGGTGCTGCACGGCCACGCTGTCGGCTGGGCCCAGGAGTACGGGGTGCGGATCATCTGCCGCTCCCTGCCCCCGGAGGCCATGGCCGCCACGACGATCGGCGTCGGCCCGCCGGTCGCCGCCGCGCTGCTGCACGAACGCGGTGACGTGTGGAGGTTCGACGACGAGGCGGCTCGGGAAAGCGCGGCGACTGAGCTCGTCGCCGAAGGCCTCGACGCCAACCCCGTCGACGCGGACGAGCGGTACCTGGTGGTCACGCACTACGGCAACGCCGCCCTCGCGCGGCGCTGCTGCGCCGAGGGCGAGCCGCGTCCGGAGCTGTGGTTGCTGACAGTGCTGCACGAAGACGGTTCGGCCGAACAGGTGATTCTGCCTCGGTCCGATGGTCGAGCCGAGTTGATCCGAAGGCATGACCAGCTCTATCGCGATCAGGGGCCGTCCGGAGCCATCAGCCGGAAGGCGCGTTCCGGGAAAAGCGGCCTCCTGCTCGGGAGCCGTGGGATATAACCGATGCATGGGTCCAGGTGACGTGGTGTTTCCCGGCAGCGCCGAGGTCTCGGACGCTTGTGACGACCTGGGCGTCAACGCTGTCAGAATCGGCGGGTTCCGTTCGGTGTTGCCGGACCGCGGACCTGTCTTCGGCCGGATCAGCACGTTGACCCTGGTGCCCGACAGCGGTTGCGACCCCTTGCCGGAACTGCTCGCCGACCTGGCGGCCATCCCGGCAGGCCAGATCGCGCTGATCGACCTCGGTGGCCACGTGGACCTCCAGTCGTGGGGTTCGCGGACCGCGTGCGTCGCCCGCCAGGCGGGCCTGGCGGGCGCGCTGGTCAACGGGTCGGTGCGCGACGTGGCGATGCTCCGCGCGCTGGAGTTCCCGACGTTCGCGCTCGGCTCGCACCCGACCAGGGCGCGGGGCAGACTGCGGTACGTCGGAGCCGGGCGGGACGTGGTGTTCGGCAATCACACCGTCCCGTCCGGCTCCATCGCGGCGATCGACGACAGCGGGGCGGTGTTCTTCCCCGAGGAGGCGTCGGTCGCCGTGCTGGCCAAAGCGCGCGAACTGTCGGTCGACGAACTCCCCTGGATTTTCCCGAGAATGTGATCGGCACGCGCTGACAGCGCGCCGGTGCTGACGATGTGGACGGTCCACATTTGTCAGTCCTTTATGGACCGATAAACGTCCGAACCGATACGAATCGACGCTGTGCTGGCGAAATCGCCGGTGACGGCGGTGCTCGTCGTGCCCTCGTCAAGAGATCGGCACACTCGTCTCGCGCTTCGTCGTGAGGCATGGACGTAACCCCTGTCGAGGGTTACCCTGACAAAAGACAGCCCGGCCGATTTCGGCCATGTGTTTGGGGGATTCAAGGTGCAACCTATCGCCGTGATCGTCGACGGGTACCACATCCGGGACGGAGAAAACCGGGGCTTTGCCAGTGCGTTCCGCGCGCGTGGGATCACCCCGGTCACAGTGATGAGCACTCCGGCTCCGCTGGAGAAGTTCGTCAAGAAGTCCACCTGGTACCCGGACGACTACGAAGCCGTCCACTTCTACGACGGGGACTTCCCGAAGCTGCTGGACCTCGTGCGCGGGTACGACCCGGTCTGCGTCGTCGCGGGCAACGAGCGCGGTGTCGAACTGACCGCGGAGATCGTCGAGGCGCTGATGCCGTCGCTGGGCAACGTGCCCGGCTCGGCGACCGCCCACCGCGACAAGGGCGAGATGGCGCTGGCGCTGGAACGCGCGGGGGTGCCGGGACCGAAGACCATCTCCAGCGACGACCCGGCGCTGGTCGAGAAGTGGATCGAGTCGGTCGGCCTGGCCGGTCGTCCGCTCATCGTCAAGCCCGCCAACAGCGCGGGCACCGACAACGTGCACCTGGTGCGCGCGGGCGAGGACTGGCGGCAGTACTTCGACAAGGTGCTCGGCCTGGTCAACGGGTTCGACCTGCGCAACGACACGGTCATCGTGCAGGAGTTCCTCGAAGGCCCCGAGTACATCGTCGACCTCTACTCGGTCGACGGGCAGCACGGCCTGGTCGACGTGTGCGTCTACAGCAAGCACGACCGCGGTGCGCGGATCGGCATCTACGACGTCGCCGACTTCCTGGCGCCCGACCACCCCGACGTGCCGCTGCTGGCCGAGTACACCAAGCAGGCCGCCGACGCAGTCGGCATCCGCAACGGGTCGACGCACGCCGAGGTGATCATCACCCCGGACGGGCCCCGCCTGGTCGAGCTGGCCGCGCGGTACTCCGGCAGCTGCATGATGCTGTCCGGTTCGCTCGCCACCGGCGACAACCAGATCGAGCGCACGGTCCGGCACGTGCTCGACGGCGAGTTCGTCCCCGGCTACGACCTCGTCAACGAGGTCAGGACGGTGTGGCTGTGCTCGGACCACGCGGGCGAGGTGCGGCACATGGAGATCCTCCAGGCCGCGCTCGAACTGCCGACAGTGCACAAGATGTCCATCCCGCCCAACGGTCGCACGGTCCCGATGACGAACGACGTGACGACGGCACTGGGCTGGATCATCCAGGGCGCCGCGACCTGGGCCGAGATCGACGCCGACTACCAGCGCATCCGTGAACTGGAGAAGACCTGGAACGCCAGGCAAACAGACGAAAGCGACTCCTGACATGGCGACGATCCCGCACCTGCTGCTCGTGTGCCCGCGTTCGGACGTCCTCGGCAAGTTCTACGGCCTGCCGGTCGCGCTCACCATCGTGCACCGCCCCGGCGGCGACCGCGAACTCGAGGAGTCCTTGGCCACCAGGGTGTTCGAGGTCGACTTCACCGATGTCGACGCGCTGCTCGCGGTCGCCCGCGAAGTGCACGAGTGGCGGCCGCTCGACGGCATCCTCGGGTTGACCGAGCTGTCGCTGGCTCCGGTCAGCGTCGTGGCGGACGCGCTGGGCGTGCGCTCGAACTCGCCTGCCACCCTCGGCTACGCGCAGGACAAGGCCTCGATGCGGCGTCGGCTCGCCGAGACCGGCGTCAGCGTCACCGCGCACCGCGTGTGCGAAACCGTCGAGGAAGCAGGCGCGTTCGCGCGGGAGTGTCCGAACGGGATGATCCTGAAGCCGGTCAGCGGCAACGGCGGCACCGGTGTGTCCCTCGTCCGCGAGCCCGGTGAGCTGGCCGCGGCCTGGGAGTGGGCGACGAAGTCCGCGACCGGCTTCGCCTGGAAGGGCGAGGGCGGCGAACGCCCGACAGTCCTGGCCGAGGAGTTCCTCGTCGGCCACGAGTTCAGCGTGGAAACCCTGAGCGCGGAAGGCAAGCACCACGTGCTGGGGGTGACCGGCAAGCACACCAGTGGCGCGCCGCACTTCGTCGAGATGGGCCACGACGTGCCCGCCCCGGTGTCGCCCGCGCGGCTCGCGGTGCTCGCCGCCGCCGCCATCGACGCGCTCGACGCTGTCGGCTACACGTGGGGTCCGTGCCACACCGAACTCGTGCTCAGCGAGGACGGCACCCGCGCGACCGTGGTGGAGATCAACGCGCGCCAGGGCGGCGACCAGATCTGGGAGCTCATCCACCTCACCACCGGCTGGGACATGATCACCGGCAGCGTGTCGACGCTGGCGTACGGCGTGCTGCCGCCGGATCCCAGCCCGGTCGCCGCGGGCGCGGCGATCCGCTACCTCACCGCCACGCCCGGCACCGTGGTCGCCGTCGACGGTGTGCTGGACGCGCTCGCCGTCGAGGGCGTGCTCCGGGTCAGCGAACTCTGCGCGCCCGGCGCCGTGGTGAGTCCGCTCGGCAGTTCCTGGAACCGGCTCGGCTACGTGATCGCCACCGGCCCGGACACCGCCACCGCCGCGGCGGCGGCCGAGGAAGCCGTGTCGCGCCTGACGATCCGCACGGACGGGCAGGCGGTCTCATGACGATGACCGCGCGGGGCAGCGCCCCGGCCTACGTGGTGCTGCTCGGGCGGTTCATGACGAACATCGGGTTCTTCATGGTCATCCCGTTCCTCACGATCTTCGTGACGCAGGACGCCGGGATGAGCAGTCTCCAGGCAGGCGCGCTGTTCGCGGTGCTGGAGTTCACCCGGCGCGGGCTCGGCATCCCGGCAGGCTGGGCCAGCGACAGGTTCGGCGCGGCCCGCATGCTCACCATCGGCCTGCTGATCGAGGTGTTCGCCTACCTCGCCTTCGTCGTGGCGGGCCGCTCGTTCCTGTTCTGGATCGCGGCGGTGGCGCTGCTCGGGCTCGGCGGGTCGCTGAACAACAACGGCGCGCGCAGCCTGCTCGCCACTGTCAACACCGGGTCGGCCGCGATCAACCTGAGCCGCTACTACGTCTCCATCAACGGTGCCGCGCTGATCGGCCCGTTGATCGGGACGGCACTGCTCGCGACCGGGTCGGCCGAGGCCGGTTTCGTCGTGACCGCCGTGCTGCACCTGGGTTTCGCAGTGGTCAGCGCGATCCTGCTGCGCGGTGTCGACCAGCGCATCGGCACGTCCGCGATCCGCGCCGCCGACATGGGCACCGCCCTGCGCGACAGCCACCTGATGACCTACTGCGCGTTGGCCGTCGGCGGCTGGTTCCTGATCACCCACTACCGCATCGCGATGCCGTTGACCATCGTCGACCAGCAGCTGCCCAACAGCCTGGTCGGCCTGCTCACCGCCGCGAACGCGGCACTGGTGATGGTCACCATGGTGGTCATCGGCAAGCGCCTCGACAAACGCGGAACGTTGGGGCACCTGGACATCTTCGCGATGTCCAGCGTCGTGCTCGGCGGCGGCTGGCTGCTGTGCGCGTTCACCGGCATCACGCCGCTGGCCGCGTCGGTGATCGTCACGACGATCGGCGAGTCGATGTTCTGCGGCGTGATCGACGCGACTGTCGCCGGGCTGGCCCCCGTCGGCAGAACCGGTCTGTACCTCGGCTACTCGACGATGGCGTGGGGCGTCGGCGGTGTGCTGGCCGGCTTCAGCGGAGGCGCGTTCGACCTGGCGAAGCAGCACGGGGCGCTGGTGCTGTTCTGGTCGGGCCTGGCGCTGGTCGGAGTGCTCAGCGCGATCGGTGTCCGGTTGGCCCGCAACTGGCTGGCGGCCGCTGTCGAAGACAGACAGGCTCAGGTAGCCGTCGGTTCCTGATCCACTGACATCCTTGGAGAGACTCGACAATGCCAGTCGACGACCTGACCGCGCGCGTTCGCAGCCTCATGCCGCAAGCCTGGGACGACCTGAAGACGTTGGTGTCGTACCAATCCGTCGCCGATCCCCGCGTCGCACCGGCGGAGGAGTGCCACAAGGCCGCGCGGCACGTGGCCGATCTGTTCACCGCCGCAGGCATCCCGGACATGCGCCTCATCGACCAGCCGGACGGCCACCAAGCCGTCTACGGACACCGCCCGGCACCGCCGGGAGCGCCGACTGTCCTTTACTACAGCCATTACGACGTGCAGCCGCCGATGGACGCGAGCGAGTGGACCTCACCCGCGTGGACGTTGACCGAGCGCGACGGCCGCTGGTACGGACGGGGCGCGTCGGACTGCAAGGGCAACATCGTCATGCAGCTGACGGCGTTGCGCGCACTCGACCCCGACCTGCCGATCGGCATCAAGATCCTGTGTGAGGGGTCGGAGGAGCAGAGCACCGGTGGGCTGGCCGCCCTCGTGCGGTCCAACCCGGAACTGGTGCAGGCCGACACGATCATGGTGTGCGACGTCGGCAACGCCGAGGTCGGCCTGCCGACAGTGACCACCGACCTGCGCGGGGTCATCCACGCCACGGTCACCGTGCGCGCGCTGAGCAGCCCCATGCACTCCGGCAGCTTCGGCGGGCCGACGCCCGACGCGCTGAACGCGTTGATCCACATGCTGGCGACCCTGCACGACGCCAACGGCGACACCACGATCACCGGCATCGACAACACCGGGACCTGGGGCGGTGTCGCCTACTCGGCCGAGCAGTTCCGCAAGGACGCCAACGTGCTGCCCGGCGTCGACCTGCTCGGCACCGGCGCTGTCGCCGACATGCTGTGGGCGCGGCCCGCGCTGACAGTGATCGGGATCGACGTCCCGCCCGTGGTCGGGGCGATCCCGGCCATCCAGCGCGACGTCACCGCGCGGCTCAACCTCCGCCTCCCGTACGGCGTGGACGTCGAAGCGGCGTGGCAGGCGCTCCAGGACCACCTGCGCGCGGCGGCGCCGTGGCACGTGCAGGTCGACGTCGACCTGATCTCGCACAGCCTGCCGTTCCGCACGTCCACCGAAGGGCCCGCGTTCGCGCTGTTCGCCCAGGTCGCCGCCGAGGCGTTCGGCCGCGAGCTGACCACGGCGGGCCAAGGCGGCTCCATCCCGACCTGCCACGCCCTGCGCGACGTGGTCCCGAAGGCGGAAATCCTGCTGGTGGGGGTGGAGGAGCCGCAGTGCCTCATCCACTCGCCCAACGAGAGCGTCGATCCCGGCGAGATCGAGCGGATGGCCGTCGCGCAAGCGCTCTTCCTGGCCGCAACGGCCGCGAACTAATCGAAACCCTGGGGGGACAGAAGTGCAGAGTGGGTCCAACTTCGCTCGCAGTGAAATGCTCGACCACCTCGAACAGCTCCGCATCGGGCATCCGGAGCTGTACGAGGGCATCGACGAACAGCGGGCCGAGCGCTGGGCGGAGGACTACGCGACGAGCCGGTTCGCGGACGACTTCGCAGCTTCGGACGACGGTGGCCGCGGCGAGTCGTACGTCCGGGCGCAAGCGCACAACGTCACCGCGCGGGCACGCGGCATCGGCAGGCTCTTCGAGATCATCCGCGGCGGCACGGACAGCCCGTCGAAGAAGGTCGTCGACGTGCTCGGCGGCGACGGACTGGTGACCAGGGCGGCCCGGTCGCTCGGCATCACCGACATGTCCGTCCTCACCTGCGACCTGTCCCCGTTCATGGTGCGGGCGGCCTGGTCGGCCAACCACCCGGCGCTGCTGCAGAAGGCCGACCGGCTGCTGCAGCGCGACGGCTCGATGGACGGCGTGCTCGTCGCCTACGGGTCGCACCACATCCCCGCCGCGGAGCGCGGCGCGGTCGCGCACGAGGCACACCGGGTGCTGCGGCCGGGCGGCGTGCTCGTGCTGCACGACTTCCTCACCGGTTCGCCGATGGACGAGTGGTTCGGCACGATCGTGGACAAGTACTCGGTGACCAGGCACCAGTACCCCCACTTCACCCCGATCGAGATGCTCGGCTACCTCGACGATGCCGGGTTCGCCAAGAGCACGGTGATCGACATGGCCGACCCGTTCGTCGCGGTCGGCCCGGACCCCACGTCGGCCGAGCTCGCGCTCGGCCGCTACCTGCTGGACATGTACGGCCTGGTCGACGTCGACGGCCAGCCCGACCAGGAGGCGGAGGCGTGGGCCGTCGA
>Ga0307411_10000560_pt1 | contig 13248 bp, 13 predicted proteins | sample DK1Ometagenome_2_FD_203712 | JGI IMG/M metagenome (GOLD analysis project Ga0307411, IMG submission 203712) | Maize rhizosphere microbial communities from greenhouse at UC Davis, California, United States - DK15-O-1 | ecosystem: Host-associated > Plants > Roots > Rhizosphere > Soil | place: USA...
ATGCGCTCGTAGGTAGCGCGCAGCGACTCGTGTTCCTTGGCGGGCAGCTTGTCCAGGCGTTTGCTGACGTCCTCGAGCCGGTAGATGCTGCGCATCCTGGCCACGGGGATGCGTGGAGCGACACAGGCAATGGCGGTACTGCTCATGGTTGGGACTCCTTTGGGCCCCTCCATTCAAGCAAAAACCGAACCCCCCGTGCATGTCGGGGAACTGCCGTTTCGTGCGTCAGATCACGCCGCACGTCGGCCGCGTGGTCTATTTCACCCAGGTGTTGAGCTGGATGATCGGCAGCAGCACCGCCAGCACGATCAGCAGCACGATGGCCCCCATCGCGACGATGAGCAGCGGCTCCAGCAGCGTGGCCGCGGCCATCGAGCGGCGTTGCACCTCCACGCCGAGCTGGCGTGCGGCGCGGCCCAGCATCTCGGGCAACTGGCCGGTCTGCTCGCCCAGGCGGGCGAACATCGCCAGGATGCCGGGGAAGCGCTTCTTGCCCGCCAGCGCCGAACCCAGCGGCGCGCCTTCACGCACCTGCGTCAAGGCATCCAGCGCATCGGCCTGCATCGCGCGGTTGGACAGCGTCTCGGCCGCGGCCTGCAGCGCCTTCAGGATGGGCACGCCAGCGCCGGCCAGCATGGCCAGCGTGCCAGCAAAGCGCGCCGCGTTGTAGCCGCGCGCCAGGCGGCCGATCAGCGGCAGGCCAAGGATGGCGGCGTCGAAGCGCAGCCGGAAGGCGCGTGCCTTGAGCGCCTGGCGCAGCAGCACACCGCCCACGGCGAGCGCGCCGAGCATCGCCCAGCCCCAGCTGCGCACGAAGTCGCTGATGGCCAGCATCAGGATCGTCAGTGTCGGCAGCGTGCGCTTGGAACTGGTGAACACGGTCGCGATCTGCGGCACCACGTAGGTGACGAGGAAGATGACGATCAGCACCGAGATGAACGACACGATGGCCGGGTAGGCCATCGCGCCGACGAGCTTGGCCTTGAGGTCCTGGCGTTCCTCGAGGTCGTCGGCGAGGCGCTCCAGCACCTGGCCGAGCGCGCCGCTCTGCTCGCCCGCCGCGACGACGCCGCGGTAGACCTCGTCGAACTCGCGCGGCGCCATCGCCAGCGCACGCGCGAACGTCGAGCCGGCGTTGACCTCGGCCTTGAGCTGGCTGATGAGTTCGCGCTGGCGCGAGTCCTCGCTCTCGTCGGCCAGCGCGGTGAGTGCGCGTTCGATCGGCAGGCTGGAGCCGACGAGGCCGGCGAGCTGGCGTGTCCACACGGCCAGCGCCGTCTGGCTGAAGACCCGGCGCACGAAGCGGCTGCCCTCCTGGGTGCCATGCTGCTGAACCATCTCGATGGACAGCGGCGTCAGCCCCTGCGCCCGCACGGCGGCACGGGCCGCGCGCGGGTTGTCGGCCTCGATCAGGCCGCTGGCATGGCGGCCGGAGTCGGCGAGGGCTTCGTACTTGTAGGCGGGCACGGCGCTATTCGCGGGTCACGCGGAGAACTTCTTCCAGCGACGTGATGCCCGAGGTGATCAGGCGCTCGCCGTCTTCGCGCATCGAGCGCAGGCCGTTGGCCTCGGCGGCGGCCTGCAGCTGGCTTTCGGGCGCGCGGTTGTGGATGAGGCTGCGCACCGCATCGTCGGCCACCATCAGCTCGTAGACGCCGGTGCGGCCCTTGTAGCCCGTGCTGCCGCAGGCGTCGCAGCCGACCGGATGCCAGCGGCCATGGTCGTCCTGTGTCTTGCAGACCGGGCACAGGCGCCGCACCAGGCGCTGGGCCAGCACGCCGAGCAGCGAACTGGACAGCAGGAAGGGCTCCACGCCCATGTCGGTCAGCCGGGTGACGGCGCTGGGCGCGTCGTTGGTGTGCAGCGTGGCCAGCACCAGGTGGCCGGTGAGCGAGGCCTGGATGGCGATCTGCGCGGTCTCGTAGTCGCGGATCTCGCCGATCATGATGACGTCCGGGTCCTGGCGCAGGATGGCGCGCAGCGCCTTGGCGAAGGTCAGGTCGATCTTGCTGTTGACCTGCGTCTGGCCGATGCCGGGCAGCTCGTACTCGATCGGGTCCTCGACCGTCAGCACATTGGTCGTGCCGGTGTCGACGGTCTGCAGCGAGGCATACAGCGAGGTCGTCTTGCCGGAGCCGGTCGGGCCGGTGACGAGCACGATGCCGTGCGGCTGTTGCACCAGCTTCTTGAACGCGGCCAGCACGTCGCCGTCCATGCCCAGGCCTTCGAGCGTGAACTTGGATTCACTCTTGTCCAGCAGGCGCAGCACCGCGCGTTCGCCGTGGGCGGACGGCAATGTCGACACGCGCACGTCGATCGCGCGGCCGCCGATGCGCAGTGAGATGCGGCCGTCCTGCGGCAGGCGCTTCTCGGCGATGTCCAGCTCGGCCATGATCTTCAGTCGCGAGATCAGCGCGGCGTGCAGTGCGCGGTTCGGCTGCACCACCTCGCGCAGCGTGCCGTCGACGCGAAAGCGCACCGACGAGGCGCGCTCATAAGGCTCGATGTGGATGTCGCTCGCGCCGTCCTTGGCCGCCTGAGTCAGCAGCGCGTTGAGCATGCGGATGATGGGCGCGTCGTTGGCGGCCTCCAGCAGGTCCTCGACGGCGGGCAGGTCCTGCATCATGCGCGACAGGTCCACGGCGCTCTCGACCTCGCCGACGACGGTGGCCGCGCTCGACTCGCTGCCCGCATAGGCGGCGCTGATGCGCTCGGCCAGCGAGGTCGCGGCCTCGGACTCCAGGCGGTCCACCGAGTACTGGCGCTGCACTTCCGACAGCGTCGCCCAACCGACCTCGGGCGACGCCCACAGCGTCAGCACATTGCCGTCGTCCTCCAGCAGCACGCGGTTGGCCCGGGCAAAGGCATAGGGCAGGGGGTGGCGGTTGGCGGCCATGGTCCGTCACTGCGGCGGTTGTTGTGGAGCGGAAGCAGGAGCAGGCGGCGGCTGCAGGGAGGGCTGCGGCAGGGCTTTGGCTGGCGACGAGATGGTGGGCTCCGGCAGCACCGGCGCGCCGGTGTCGGGCAGCAGCAGCCGCTGCGCCGGCTGGCTGGCCTCCTGCACCGCGCGGATGCTGCGGTAGCGGTCCAGCGTCAGTTCGTTGCCGCTCTGCGCGCTGCGCATGACGACGGGGCGGAGGAAGACCATCAGGTTGGTCTTCACGCGGCGGCGGTTCTCGCTCTTGAAGAGGTTGCCCAGCAGCGGGATCTTGGAAAGACCCGGCACGCCGTCGCCGCCGTCGGTGTACTCGTCCTTCAGCAGGCCGCCCAGCACGATCAGGTCGCCGTCCTCGACGACGACATTGGTCTCGATGGCGCTCTTGTCCAGCGTCGGGCCGTTGGTGCCGGTGCTGCCTGGAACGACCGAGGAGTTCTCCTGGTAGACCACCATGCGCACGGTGCCGCCTTCGCCGATCTGACTCTTGATCTTCAGCGTCAGGCCGACGTCCTTGCGGTCCACGGTCTGGAACGGATTGACGGTACCGCCGGTGCCGGCCGTCGCTGCGTAGGAGCCGGTCACGAAAGGCACGTTCTGGCCGATGACGATGCGCGCCTCTTCGTTGTCCAGCGACACGATGTTGGGCGTGGACAGCACATTGGCGCCGCTCTGGCTCTCGAAGAAGTTGGCCACTGCGCCCAGCGTGTAGAAGTTGCCGAACTTCTTGAGCACACCGATGTTCAGGCCCTGCGGCGCCGAGCCGTTACTCAGCGCCTGTGTCACACCGGTGCGGCCGCCTGCTACGGCGCCGGTGGCGTTGATGATGTTGGCCAGGCCGGAACCGAAATTGGTGCCGGCGCCGGTGATGGAGCTGTCGCCACTGTTGCCGAACAGGTTCTGCCACTGGATGCCGAACTGGGCGGACTTGCTGTTGTCGATCTTGACGATCAGCGACTCGACGTAGACCTGCGCGCGGCGGCCGTCCAGCTGCTCGATGACCGCGCGCACCTGGCGGTACAGCGGTTCGGCGGCGGTGATGATGAGCGAGTTGGTCGTCGGGTCGGCCTGCACGAAGCCGCCGGTGGACGGGCCGGCCGAGGGAGTCAGCGGCGATGTCGCCGCGGCGGAGATGCCGCCCGACGTGCCGCCGGTGCCGCCCATGGTCGAGGTGCTGCCGAGTGTCGTGCCCGAGCCGCCGAAGGTACCGCCGGTGCCGGTGCCGCTGAAGCCGCCGCTGGACGATGATGAAGAGGTGCTGCCGCCGCCGGCGCTGCCCGACGAGCCGGCGCCGAACGCGGCGCGCAACACGGCGGCCAGCTTGGTGGCGTCGGCGTTCTTCAGGTAGACGACGCGGATGTTGTTGCCGCCGTCGACGCTGGGCTGGTCCAGCTTGTCGACCATGGAGCGCACGGCGGCCAGGCGTGCCGGGTTGCTGGCGCGCAGGATCAGGCCGTTGGAGCGCGGGTCGACCAGCACGTTGACGGCGCTGGTGCTCTGGCCCGGGACGGCGGCGCCGCCCGTGGCTTGGCCGCCGTCGGCCAGGCGCTGCACGAGCGGGGCCAGGTCGGCCGCGACGGCGTGCTTCAGCGGCACGATCTCGATGTCGCTGGTGCCCGGCGTGTCCATCGCCGCGATGATCTTGCCGATGCGCTGCAGGTTGTCGGCGTAGTCGGTGATGACCAGGCTGTTGTTGCCCGGGTTGGCGTTGATGGTGTTGTTCGGGCTGATCAGCGGGCGCAGCACGGCGACGAGGTTGTTCGCGTTCTCGTGCTGGATGCGGAAGATCTGGGTCAGGATCTGGTCGCCGCGGGCATTGCTGGTTTCGACGGCCACGGAGCCGGCTTGCAGCTTGGCGTCGGGCTCGGGCAGCACCTTCAGGAAGCCAGCGGTCTCGACGACGGTGAAGCCCAGGCCGCGCAGCGCCGCAAGGTAGTTGCGGTAGGCCTCGGCGACCGACACCGGCTGCTCGCTGTAGACCGTGATCGTGCCCTTGACGCGTGGGTCGATGATGATCTGGCGGTTCAGCATGACGCCGATGGCGCGCGTGACCGCCTCGATGTCGGCGTTGACGAAGTTCAGCGTGACCGGCGAGCTGGCGCGCACCGCTGGCCCCTTCGGGCGGGCGCGCTGCACGGTGTCGTTGTCGGGCTGCGCGAACGCCGCGCCCGCGGCCAGCAGCAGTGCCGTGATTGCGGCCGCGGTGGCGGTGGCAGTGCGTTGGAGATTCATGATCATCCGATCGTCAAGACGGAGCGCGCCCCTTGGCGGCGCCCGATGATGTTCAGCAGATTGTTGAGCGCTTCCTCGCGGCCCGGCGCGGCGCCGGCCTCACCGGTGAAGCGGCCCTTGCCGCCGCTGCTCAGCGTGCCGGCGCCGGACAGCTGCAGCGCGCCCTCCAGCGTGGTCAGGCGCAGCGTGCTGACGCCGGGGTTCGCGGCGTCGGCGTTCAGACTGAGCCGATAGCTGCCCAGCGGCGCGACGGTGGACACGCGCGACGACAGGTTGAGCAGGTCAAGATGCAGCTCGCCGAACTGCAGCCAGCGGCCCTGCACCCATTGAAGCCGCAGGTCGCGCGCCGACAGGCGCAGCGAGCCGCCGAGCTGCAGCGTGTTCCAGGGCGTGCCCAGGCCCGACAGCAGCCCGGCGGGCAGGCGGGCCAGCCAGTCGGCGCGGCTGTCGACGCTCAGTTCCATGCGACCGAAGCCGGGCTTGATGCCAAGCAGCAGGTCGCCATTGATGCAGCAGTCCTGCTGGGCCGCGAGCTGCAGGCCCATGCCCTTCATGCTCATGCGCCAGCGCAGCCGGCCGGGGAGGGCCGAGGCGTCGCGGCTGCCGGGGCCGCCGGTCAGCACGAGGATGCCCGAGCCGTTCCAGATGCTGCCGCGGGTGTCGACGATGAGCAGGTGCTCGCTCGTCGCCGACGCCAGCGCGCGTGCCAGCCAGCTGGCCGGCGCGAAGGCGACGAGCGCGACCACGAGGCCGATGAGGGCGCCGGCGATGCTCCAGCGCTTGGGCGTGCCATGCCGCACCGCGCGGCCGCCGTGCAGGCCGGTGGCGCCGAACACGGAGTCCTGGACCGTCGTCAGCGGAGGCGGCGCCTTCTTCTTGAACCAGGCCATCAGACCTCTCCCAGGCTGAGCGTGATGCTGCCGGCGTAGCCGTTGGGGCCCCGGGTCAGCTGGGCTTCGATGGGGCGCGCCCGCGCGGCCGAACGCACCTCGCCGAGGAAGGCCTGCAGGGCGGCCGGCGAGATGCCGTTGAGCGTGACGGTGGCGCGGTCGCCGGCCAGCGTCAGGCGGGCGGCCGTGCCGAGGTGGTCGACCGAGGCCTTCAGGGCCGCCTGGGCCTGGGCCGGCGGCACGGTTGGCGCGGCGCGCAGCGTGCGGGCCTCCTGCGCCTGCGCCTGCATCTGCTGCAACTGTGTTTCGAGCTTCTCGAGTTCGCCGGGCGCCGTCTTCAGCGTGCGCAGGGCCGGCGCGAGCAGCACCCCCCAGGCCAGCGCCAGGCCGAGCAGCACGCCGATGCCGCCGGCGGCGAGGCGTTCACGCTCGCCGAGGGCCTGCCATTGCGCCAGCGCCTGGGCGCGGGCCTGGCCGATGCGGGCCTTGAGGCCGTCGCCGCCGGCCGATGAGGAGGAGGGAAAGCGGGCCATCAGCGGCGTCCTTGGGCGCTGGCGCGGCTGACGGTCAGCTTGCCTTCGCTGGCATCCAACTGCCAGCCATCGCTTTGCAGCTGGGTGCGGAAGTTGTCGATCTGGGGCTGGCTCCAGCCCTGCGCCGACGTGGTGAGGCGACCGGGCTCGAAGGCCAGCGCCTCGGCGGGTGGGCGGTCCGAAGGCCAGGCCGCGGCGGCCGCGGCGAGCAGCGCTTCGAGATCCTGCTCGCCGACGCTGCCGGCCGCAGCGCGCAGCAGGTCCAGCTGCTTTTGCATCTGCACCGGCGCGTCGAGGATGGCGCGCACCTGCGGGAAGGCCTCGGTCAGCGTCGCCGTGATGGCCTGGCGGCGCGCGTTCAGCTGGCGGTTCTGGTGCCAGGCCGACAGGTTGAGGCCGACCAGCTGCACGATGAGCAGCGCCGCCAGGCCCCAGCGCACCGGCTGCCAGGGCTTGCGCATCAGCGCGCGGCTGAAGAGGCGCAGCGCCCGCACGCCGCGGGCCCGCGGCGCCAGGTCGAACTGACGCAGGTCCCAGGCGTTGTCGATGACGGTCAGCGCCCGCTGGGCGGGTGTCAGCACGCTGACGGTCGTGCCCAGCCAGCGCTCGGCGCTCGTCGCGATGCCGGGCGTGGCCGTCCATTGCGCCGCATGCACGAGCCCCGGCGGGAAGAACTGGCGCGCCAGCCCACCCTGCAGCGGCAGCGTCGCGACGCCGTCGACATGGCTCCAACGCAGCGAGACGCCGTCGTCGCCCACGCCGTTGGCCTCGAAGAAGTGGCCGCGCGGCAGATCGTCCGGCCAGGACAGCGGCGCCACGCGGTCGACGAAGACATGGGCCGCGTCGAGCTGGCCGAGGTGGTCGGCCAGCCAGGCGCGCGACGTGACGGCGACCCAGGCGGTGTCGCCGCCGACGGCATCGGGCTCGATAGCGAAGTGCAGCGTGTCGGGCTCGTCGAGCAGGCTCTCTTCGAGCTTGCCGGCCAGCGCCGCGCGCATCTGGCGGCCGGCACGTGGCAGGTCGACGCGGCGCCAGCTGATGTCCGACTCGGCGACGACGGCAATGACGCTGTCGGCCGCCGGCAGGGCGGTGGCCAGCGAGCGGCCCTCCGAGCTGACCTGGCGGCCGTCGGGCGTCAGCGCCCACTCGTATTCGCGCGGCGTGCCGGGGCGTGCCAGGTCCGCCGCTGCGGACGCGGGTCGGCCCAGGGCGCGCAGACGCGTCCGGGGGGGCAGGAACAGCAGCAGGGTGCTCATAGGGGCAGGCAGGCGCGGCGCATTCTAGGAGTGGGCTGTGGCGGTGTCGGCTGGAACCAAGGGCTTGCGGTGAAGATCTGTTGCGGTTTCGAGATCAGCGGTCGATCAGCTGGTTGATGCGCTCGCGCGCCAACACCACCATCGTCAGGCCCTGGCGCTCGATCAGTGAACGCTGTTCGAGCTGGCGTTCGTCCAGGCGCAAGCGTCCGGTGACGATGAAGAAGGATGAGTCCACCGACGCGCGCCCGGCGGCGATCTGCACGGTGGCCGGCAGGAAGGCGGCGGCATCCGCGGTGTTCTGCAGCGGCCGGCCCTTGCGGCCCTGCACGACGCGCTCGGCCGAGGCCAGGTCGACGCCGTCGAACAGCGCCGCGATCACCTCGCGCGGCGCGGTGTTGAGGTTGACGGGCGTGGCCTTGGGCAGCAGCACGAGATACGGGTCCAGCCGCTTCAGCGTGTCGGCGTCCAGCCCCAGCCAGGCGAGTTGGTCGAGGCTGGCGGGTTGCAGCGGGCCGCTGTCGACGTCGGACGCGCTGGCGGCCGGTGCGCTTGCACCGCTGGCGGGTGCCGGAAATGCCGCGCGCAGGCCGTTGATGATGACCGCGGCCGTGCCGGGTGGAGCGTTGACCTGGCTGCACAGCCGCTCCAGCACGCGCTGCTCCAGTTCGGGCACCTGGGCGCCGCCGAGCAGCGCACGCAGGTTGTAGCGACTCTGTGCGTCTTCGATCGTGCCGGACAGGAAGGCTTCGGGGCCTTCGTCATTGCTCGCGGCCGAACTGTCGGCGGCCAGGAAGGTGGACAGCCGCGCCTCGGCCAGCGGCACGGACCAGGGTTCGCCGAGGTGGTCGACGGGTTTGTTGCGGTTGCCCTTGGCGTCTTCCTTCAGGATGAGCCGGGCCCAGTCGAGCGCACCTTGCAGGATCCAGGTGCTTTGAGCGCGGGCGCGATCGGCCGCCTCGATCTGCACGGCGCGGTACTGCTGCCAGACCATGCCGGCCGCGAGGCTGGCGATCAGCGTGACGATGATCATCGCGGTCAGCAGGGCTGCGCCGCGTTGATGTCGGTGGGCGGTCACGGATACCCCCTTCGGCCTGCGGACGGCCGCCCCGCGGGGGAGCGAGTCTGCCTGGGACGGCCCGGCGCGGCGCTCATCGGACCGTCACCTCGAGCTCGCGCGTCAGCGTGCCGGCCAGGCCGCTGCCTTCGGCAAACTGCAGCGCGATGCGCAGGCCGGCGGGCGGTTGCGCGCTGGACCTGGGGTTGACGGGCCCGGCATTGGCCGCGCTGCCGGTGGACTGGCAGTTGCTCCACGCGTTGCCCCAGAAGCAGTAGAACTGCCAGGCCGCCACGCCGTCGAAGGCGCGCAGTGCGGGGTTGCGCTGGGCGAGCTGCTGCAGGCCGCGCTGGCGCTGGTCCTCCAGGTCCTCCACGGTGCGCAGCGCAGGGCTTTCCCAGCGCCACAGGCTGCCCTCGCGCAGACTCCACACAACGACCTGCAGGCCGGCCGGGGCCTGGCGCGTCAGCACCAGGTTGCCGCCGTCGAAGGACAGCGGCTCGACGATGCTGTGGCTGTCCTGCACGGCGCGCAGGTCCACCTCCCACTGCGCCAGCACGGTCTGCAGCCGGGCCGTCTGCGCCAGGCGCACCTGGGCGATCTCGCGGCTGCGCACCAACGCGTCGATGCCGCGCCAGGCCATGCCGGCCATCGTCGCCATGACGACGAGCGCGACCAGCACTTCGACGAGAGTGAAGCCGCGCGAACGTTGCCTGGCCTGCATGTTCAGCGGCCCATGATGGTGGTCAGGGTCAGCATGGGCAGGCCCTGGTCGTCGGCCACGAAGGCCTCGACGCGCCGGAACTCCGGGTTGGGCGTCGGGCTGACCTTCTGCCTGACGCTGTAGCTGCGGCCGAGTTGTTCGCAGCTCATCAGCTCCTCGCCGATGTTCGGGAATTGCTGGGTCAGGCGCAGCTCGGTCAGCAGGTTCTCGGCGCACCACTGCGCCGCGCTGACCTGGGCCAGGCGTTCCGCGTTGTTGGCCAGCGCGCCGGCGGCCTTGATGCCCGCGCCGAGCGCGATGGCGACGATGACGAGGGCGACCAGCACCTCGATGAGCGTGAAGCCTTGGTTGCGTGGCCTCATTGCGGCGTGACGATGTCGAACGCCGCGAGGCCGTCGGTGGCGAGCACGACGCGCTGGCTGCCCAGCTGCAGGCGCAGTCGCTGGGCCGGGATGACCGGCTCGGGACCGAGGATCAGGCCGGGGTTGGCGGCGGTGGCGTTCTCGACCTGAACGGCCACCGGGTCGCCGAGCCAGCGGGAAGGCAGCTGCAGCGTGCGCGGCAGGCCTTCGAAATGAAAGTCCTCGCCGGTCTTCACGCTTCTGGGGATCCAGCGCACAGCGAGGCCTGAGGCCCGGCTTTCGGCACGCGCCGCCTCCAGCAGCGCAGCCAGGCGCTGCGCTTCGCGCTGCAACTGCAACTCGGTCGGGTCGCGCAAGGCCAGCGAGATGGTGGCACTGGTGATGGCGATCAGCGCCACCACGACGAGCAGCTCGATCAGCGTGAAGCCGGAACTCCGACGGCGGCCGCAGGCGAGGGGCACCAGCTCACTGCCAGGAGCCGATGTCCGCGTCACGGCCCTCGCCGCCGGCGCGGCCGTCGGCGCCAAAGCTGTAGACATCGACCTCCCCCTTCACGCCCGGGTTGGCGAACTGGTAGGGATTGCCCCAGGGATCGTTGGGCAGCTTCTCCAGATAGGGCTTCCAGTTCGGCGGCGGCGTGCCAGCCGTGGGCTTGCGCACCAGCGCGTCCAGGCCCTGTTCGCCGCTCGGGTAACGTTGGTTGTCCAGCTTGTAGAGCTTCAGGGCCTGCATCAGGTTGTTGACGTCGGTGCGCGCCGCGGTGACGCGGGCGTCCTCAGCGCGGTCCAGCACATTGGGCACGACCAGGGCCGCGAGCACGCCGATGATGACGAGCACGACCAGCAGTTCGATCAGCGTGAAGCCGCGGGAGAGAGAGAAACGGCGCATGGCGGGAGCGTGGAGGCGCGAAGCTGCGGTGAGCAGGCCATCATAATGGTCCGATGCTTGCACGATTCACGGCGTTTTCGGTGTGGCTGCTGCTCGGCGGCTCGGTGGCCTACTGGGGCCTGCAACTGTTCGCGCGGCCGTTGGGCATGCCGCCTTCGGTGCTGCCGGCCGGCGACGCGCGCGCCACTCAAGTCGACCTGGGCCGGCTGCTTGGCGTGGCCGCGCCCGAACCGGTGCCGGAGCCGGAGGCTGCGCCCTCGACGCGGCTGCGCCTGCTCGGTGTCGTGGCGCCCAAGAGCGCCCGGGCCGCGGAGGCCGGCGAGGGCGTAGCGCTGATCGAGGTGGACGGGACGCCCCGCACGGTGCGCGTCGGCGCCGTCGTCGATGGTGAATTGCGCCTGCTGCGCGTCGACGCCCGCAGCGCCAGCCTGGGTCGCGTCGGCCAGGCGCCGACGCAGGTGCTGGAGATCAGCCCCCCGGCGGCGCCGATGACCGGCTCGCTGCCGCCAGCGGCGCCTTCGCCGGTGGTGCTGGGGGGCAATCCGCCCGGCACGGTCGCGCAGATGCCGGTGCCAATGCCGGCGCCGGTTCAGTCGCCGCCCCAGGGGCCGGGAGCGAAGCCGTCGGCCTATGGCCTGCCGCTGGCCGCATCAGCCGCCAGCCAGCCGCCGCAGCAACAGATGCGCTGACCTTCCGTCAGGCGCCCAGCGTCGGCACGTGCGCGCCGGGCCCGGGCGAGGACCGTACCGCCAGGCGCGCCTCGGCAACTTCGTGCAGATCGGTGAGCAGCGCCGCGGCGGCGCGGATCATCGGCCAGGCCAGCGCCGCGCCGGTGCCGTCGGCGCTGTCCATGCCCAGCTCCAGCAGGGCTGATGCGTGGAAGAGCGACAGCGCCTCGTCCAGGCCGCGGTGCACGTGGCTGCGGCAAAACACCGCGTAGTCGGTGACGGGCGCGCAGATCAACGAGGCCAGCTTCAGCGCCGCGCAGGCGGCGATGCCGTCGACGATGATGAGACTGCGCTTGCTGGCGGCCACCAGCATCGCGCCGACCATGACGGCAATCTCATGACCGCCGAAGGCGGCCAGCAGGTCCATCGGCTCCTTGGCCTCACGATGGCGGGCCTGCGCGCCGTGCAGCACGTCGAGCAGATGAACGAGGTCGTCCTGGCGCATCGTCGGGCCGGAGACGACAAAGTCGCGCACCGGTTGGTCGGCCAGGCGTGACAGCACGAGGGCGGCACATTCGGCCGAGCCCTGACCCATGCTGGCGCAGGCCAGCACATTGCCCGGCAGGTTGTCGGCGATCTCCATGCCGACGCGCACGCCCGCATGGGCCTGCTCCAGGCTCATCGCCAGCGCGGTGCGCGCATTGCGCGTGCCATGGGCGACCTTGCGGGCCAGCAGCCGCGCATGAGGCGGCAGGTTCTCGGCGACGCCGCAGTCGACGACGGTGAGATGCAGGCCCTGCAGGCGTGCGAACACCGACACCGGCAGCTGCGCGTGCAAGGCCATCTGCACCTGGTCCTTGGTGGCCCGGCCCCATTGGGCACCGACGCCGTCGACGACGATGCCGTGGTCCGCTGCGAACAAGGCGAGCACCGGGTCGCGGAAGCGCGGCGTCAGGCTGTTCTGCACGAGGCCGAGGCGCACGGCCAGGGGTTCGAGTTCCCCGAGGCCGCCGGCTATTGCCGAGCGGCGGTCGACCCGGTCGCGCAGGGCTTTTTCCAGCTCGGGATTCGCAGTAGGGGAAATCAGCGACTGTTGGGCGACGGTCATGGCGCAGGTGTTGTCGGACCCCCGGATTTCAACTCAACCGAGGAACAAGCGATAGGCCGGGTTGGCGGTTTCGTCCTCAAAGGGGTAGTTGAGGCTGCCGAGGAACTCCCGCAGCGCCGCCGCGTCGCCGCGCGGCACCTGGATGCCGACGAGGATGCGGCCGTAGTCGGCGCCCTGGTTGCGGTAGTGGAACAGGCTGATGTTCCAGTCCGGGTGCATGCTGGAAAGGAACTTCATCAGCGCGCCCGGCCGCTCGGGGAAGAGGAAGCGGTAGAGGCGCTCGTCGCGCGCCAGTTCGCTGCGGCCGCCGACCATGTGGCGGACATGCTGCTTGGCGAGCTCGTCATTGGTCAGGTCCAGCGTCTCGAAGCCGGCCTTGCTGAAGGTGCGGGCCAGCTTGGCGGCCTCGTCCGGCTTGGAGATGGCGACGCCGACGAAGATGTGCGCGACGTCCGCATCGGCGATGCGGTAGTTGAACTCGGTGACGCTGCGTGGCCCGAGCAGTTCGCAAAAGCGCTTGAAGCTGCCGCGCGCCTCCGGAATCGTGACGGCGAACAAGGCCTCGCGATGCTCGCCGACTTCGGCCCGCTCGGCGACG
>Ga0307411_10000561_pt1 | contig 13236 bp, 12 predicted proteins | sample DK1Ometagenome_2_FD_203712 | JGI IMG/M metagenome (GOLD analysis project Ga0307411, IMG submission 203712) | Maize rhizosphere microbial communities from greenhouse at UC Davis, California, United States - DK15-O-1 | ecosystem: Host-associated > Plants > Roots > Rhizosphere > Soil | place: USA...
GGCTCTTCGGTCAGCCCGAGCTGCCAGCCGCTGACGAACTGGCTGTGGTGGGCAAAGCCCGGCTCCGTGGTGACCTGCCAGCCTTGGTCGAGCAGCTCGGGCACCTTGTCGGCGAGGAAGTCGCTGAAGAATTCTTCCTGGACCAGCGTCCAGGTCGATGCGCCCAGCGCTTGCGGCGCACCGCGCCATTGCAGCAGCGCGGGGTCCAGCGCGATGAGCCCGAGCTTGAGCAGCGCTTGCTCGGCGTCGGCATCCCGCCGCGTCAGCGTCGCCACCGTCACCTGCTCGCCGCGCGGGCCCAACGGACCGCGGGGCCGCAGGCCCAGCAGGCCGTCGCCGCGCGTCAGCGTGCGCAGCGTGAGATGGGGAGGGGGCAAAGACATCACGACAGTCTCGCAGGGCGCGAGACTGTCGCAGTCAAGCTCAGGACTTCAGAACACCCTTGATGTGGGCAGCAATGGCGTCGTCCTGGCAGTTCGTGAAGAACAGTTCCTGGAACTTCTCGCCCGACACGGCGGCCTTCAGCAGGTCCTGGTCGACGGCCTTGAGCGTGGTGAGCATGTCCTTGCACGACGCGGCCTTGAGGTCCTTCAGGATGCCGCGGTTCTTGGCCATGATGGCGGCGCGTTCCTTGGGGTAGCCGGCGCCGCGCTCGTTCTCGAGCAGCTTGCGGTAGCAGTCCTGCAGGTTCAGCTCTGCCGCCCAGCCGAAGCCCTTGGCGTAGGGCATGGACATGCAGTTGCCGTCGTTGATCTGGCCGAACAGGAAGGCGTCGGTCGGGTCGATGACCAGGCCGCAGAACACGCCGGGCATGCTGTTGCACGCCAGCATGGAGCCCATGCCGGTGCCGCAGCCGGTGACGACGAAGTCGGCCGCCTTGGAGTTCAGCAGGATGCCGGCCAGCAGGCCGTTCATGACGTAGGTCAGCGAGGCCTTGTCTTCCGGGGCATACATGCCGTAGTGGTGGACGCTGTGGCCCAGGGGCTCGGCAACGGTCTTGAGCGCGTTGTGGACGATCTCGGACTTGGCGGCCTGGCTGTTCTCGATGATGAGGGCGATCTTCATGGCGGTGGCTTTCGGTAGCGGAATGGGGGCGGGGACGGCTAAGGCCGCCCCGGTGCATGGGCCGCTGCAGCTCAGGCCAGAGGGGCCGTGAGCGCGGGCCGTCATGCCAGGCGCCATCCTTGAGAAGGGCGGGACTGCATGGTCCCGCCTGAGCAGCCTGGCCAACCGCGCACCTGGGTCAGGTGCTGGCGCAGACGCCATTGTGCCCGTTACTGGAACGGCGTTTCAATTGCTTCGCTCAAACCCGAGAGCGATGCGGGGCTTCCGGCCAGCGGCTCAGTCGCCTTCGCCGCCGAGCGGCTTGAGCTGGCGCCCCGCCGGCAGGGCGCGCAGGTACTTGAACGTGCCGGTGGCGTGCGCACACAGCTTGTCGCCGGCGCCGAACACCGAACCCTCGCAGAAGGCCATCGTGGTCGAGCGGTGCAACAGTCGGCCCACCGCCCGCAGTTCGCCCTCGCCAGGGCGCATGAAGCTGGTCTTCATCTCCACGGTGACGACGCCAGGGCCGAGGTCCGGCTGGTGGCGGTTGACGCTGCGCGCGGCATGGGCCATGGCCACGTCCAGCAGCGTCATGACGACGCCGCCGTGGGCCACGCGCCAGGAGTTGAGGTGCTGCTCGGCGATGGTCAACCGCAGTTCGGCTTCGCCGTCGGTGATGGCGTGCAGCGTGAAGCCGAGCTGCTCGACGAAGGGGATGGAGACGGGGAATTCCATCCGCCGATCATCCCCCGTGCACGGCACTGACGCCGCCGTCCACCGCCAGGATCTGCCCGGTGATGTGCTTGCCGGCCCTGGACGCGAACAGCAGCGCCGCGCCCTTCAGGTCCTCGTCGTCGCCCAACCGGTTCAGCGGTGCGTGCGCCGCCAGCTTCTCCTCGCCGATGCTGGCGAGCAGGCCCTTGGTCATCTTGCTGGGGAAGAAGCCCGGCGCCAGCGCATTGACGGTGATGCCGTACTGGCCCCACTCGCCGGCGAGCGCGCGCGTGAAGTTGACGGCGGCGCCCTTGCTGGTGTTGTAGGCGATGGTGCGCATCGCGCCCGAATTGCCCGACAGGCCGGCGATGGACGCCACGTTGATGATGCGGCCCGACCGGCGCGGAATCATGCTGGCCTTCGCCACGGCCTGCGCGAAGACGAAGAGGCTGCGGATGTTGAGGTCCATGACCTTGTCCCACGCCTCGATGGGATGCTCCTCGGCCGGCGCGCCCCAGGTGGCGCCGGCGTTGTTGACGAGGATGTCGATGCGGCCCATGCGCTCCATCGTCTCGTTGACCACGCGCTGCGCCTCCTCGGGCCGGGAGGCATCGGCCGCGATCCAGCGCGTGTCGATGCCGCGCGCTTGCAGGTGGGCTGCGGCTTCCTCCAGGTCGGCCGCCTTGCGCGAGGTCAGCATGATCTTGGCGCCGGCATCGCCGAGGCTTTCTGCGATCTGCAGCCCCAGGCCGCGCGAGCCGCCGGTGACGAGGGCCACCTGGCCGGTGAGGTCGAAGAGGTCTTGCACCTTGCTGGTCATGGGATGTCTCCTGTGTTCAGAACCATTCGGTCTTCATGTCGCGGCACAGCGGCTCGCGTCGTGCGACGACGTCCAGCCAGGCACCGATCTTGGGCAGCTCGTAGGCGAAGAAGTAGCGCGCCGCGGCACGCTTGCCTTGGGCGAAGTCGCCCTCACCGGGCAGGGCCAGCGCCACGTCGAGCCAAAGCCAGGCGAGCACGGTGTGGCCAAAGGCCTGCATGTAGGGCGTGGCGTTGGCCAGTGCTTCCTCGGGCTGGCCGGTGCTCCAGGCCTTCTTGGTGGCACCGCCCACCTGGGCGAGTGCGGCGGCGAGCTGGTTGGCTTCGGCGCTCCAGCCGGTCTGCATCGCGCGCTCGATGGTGTGCTGGACGCGCGCCGCCAGCGCCGCCAGCGAAGCCCCACCCTGCTGCACCACCTTGCGCCCCAGCAGGTCCAGCGCCTGGATGCCATGCGTGCCCTCGTGGATCATGTTCAGGCGCTGGTCGCGCCAGTACTGCTCGACCGGGAAGTCGCGCGTGTAGCCGTAGCCGCCCAGCACTTGGATGGCCAGCGAGTTGGCCTCCAGGCACCACTCGCTGGGCCAGCTCTTGGCGATGGGGATCAGCACGTCCAGCACGGCCTGCGCTTCGGCGGCCGCTTCACCGGTATGCAGCTCGTCGACCAGCCGCGCACAGTACAGCTCCAGCGCCAGACCGCCTTCGACATAACTCTTCTGTGCCAGCAGCATGCGGCGCACGTCGGCGTGTTCGATGATGGGCCGCTGCGGGCTGGCCGAGTCCTTGCCGGCGGCGGTCATCGGTCGGCCCTGCGGTCGCTGCCGGGCGTACTCCAGGCTTGCTTCGTAGCCCGCATACCCCAGCATCACCGCGCCAAGCCCGACGCCGATGCGCGCCTCGTTCATCATGTGGAACATGCAGCGCAGGCCGTCGCCCACTTTGCCGACGAGATAGCCGACCGCGCCCTGGCCCTTCTCGCCCAGGTTCAGCAGGCAGTTGGTCGTGCCGCGGTAGCCGAGCTTGTGGTTCAGGCCAGCCAGCACGATGTCGTTGCGCTCGCCGGTCAGCTCGGCGCGCTCGTTGACCAGCCACTTCGGGCAGATGAACAGCGAGATGCCCCTGGTGCCGGGGATCAGCTTGCCGTCGGGCCCGGGCACCTTGGCGAGCACCAGATGGATGATGTTCTCGGTGATCTCGTGCTCGCCGCCGGAGATCCACATCTTGTTGCCCGTCAGGCGATAGCGCGGGCCGAGCGGGTCGCTCGCATCGTCCAGCTCCGCGCGCGTCGCCACGTCGGACAGCGACGAGCCGGCCTGCGGCTCGCTCAGGCACATGGTGCCGAACCAGCGGCCGGCGAACTCGTTCTTGGCGAAGACCTCGCGCTGCGTCGGCGTGCCGTGCACCATCAACAGGCTGGCATTGCCCGAGGTCAGCATCGCGTAGCCGCCCATCGCCACGCTCGCCTTGCTGAAGAAGGCATTGCCCGCCATCTCGATGACGCAGGGCAGTTGCATGCCGCCGACGTCGTAGTCCTGCGCAGCGGCCAGCATGCCCGACTCGGCATAGGCCAGCGTCGCGTCATGCGTGGCCTGCGGCAGGTGCACGCGTTCGCCATCGAAATGCGGCTCCTGCGTGTCGGCCAGCCGGTTGAACGGTGCGAACTTGTCGCGCGCGATGCGCTCGCAGGTGTCGAGCACGGCGGCGAAGGTCTCGGCCGAATGCTCGGCGAAGCGCGGCCGCGCCGTCAGCTGCTCGACGTGCAGCCAGTCGTTGAGCAGGAAGTCGAGGGTCTGGCGCATGGGTTGGGGCGACCGGGTCGCCGGTAGAGAGGGTCAGTCCTGGGACAGGCGGACGATGGTGCCCTGCGCCAGCGCGCACAGCTTCTCGGCGCCGTCCTTGACGGCGAAGACCTCGCAGCGGCACACCGCCTGCGTCTTGCTGACGGCATCGGCGCTGGCGCGCGCGATCAGGCGCTCGCCCACCGCCGGGCGCACGTAGTTGATCTTGAACTCGGAGGTCACGACCGGCACCTGCATCGCTGTGCCGCCGGCATAGGTCAGCGCGTTGTCGGCCAGGTAGCTGACGACGCCGCCGTGCGCAAAGCCGTTCTGCTGCAGGTGTTCCGGCTTGAGCGCCAGCTGCAGATCGACCTTGCCTGGGGACAGCGCCGCGAGCTCCGCGCCGAGCAGCACGCTGAACGGCTGCTTGGCGAGGATCTCGCGACCCATCGCCAAGAAAACCTCAGGCGTGACGCTCATCAGAGGACTTCGAACACGCCGGCCGCGCCCATGCCGCCGCCGATGCACATCGTCACGCAGACGCGCTTGGCACCGCGGCGCTTGCCTTCGATCAGCGCATGGCCCGTCAGGCGCTGACCCGACACGCCGTAGGGATGGCCGACCGCAATGGCGCCACCGTTGACGTTCAGGCGGTCCATCGGGATGCCGAGCGTGTCGGCGCAATACAGCACCTGCACGGCGAAGGCTTCGTTCAGCTCCCACAGGTCGATGTCGGCGACCGTCAGGCCCAGCTTCTTCAGCACCTTCGGTACGGCGAACACCGGGCCGATGCCCATCTCGTCGGGCTCGCAGCCGGCCACGGCGAAGCCGAGGAAGCGGCCGATGGGCCTCAGGTTGTGCGCCGAGGCGTACTGCTCGCTGACCAGCGCGCAGGCGCCGGCGCCGTCGCTGAACTGGCTGGCATTGCCGGCGCTGATGACGCCGCCGGGCAGCGCGGTGCGCAGGTCCTTGATGCCCTCGTAGGTCGTGCCTTCGCGCAGGCCTTCGTCGGCGCTGACGGTGACTTCCTTGCTCATCAGGCCCATGACCTTGTCGGCCACGCCCATGGTGGTCGTCACCGAGACCATCTCGTCGTTGAACTTGCCTGCCGCCTGCGCGGCGCACGCCTTCTGCTGGCTGCCGGCGCCGTACTGGTCCATGCGCTCGCGGGAGATGTTGTAGCGCTTGGCCACGTTCTCGGCGGTCTGCAGCATGCTCCAGTAGATCTCCGGCTTCAGCTTGAGCAGCGACGGGTCGGCCAGCATGTGCTTGTTCATTTCCTGCTGCACGCAGGAGATGCTTTCCACGCCGCCGGCGACGTAGACATCGCCCTCGCCCGCGATGATGCGCTGCGCTGCCATGGCGATGGTCTGCAGCCCGCTGGAGCAGAAGCGGTTGATGGTGACGCCGCTCACCGTCACCGGCAGGCCGGCCTTCAGCGCGATCTGGCGCGCGATGTTGGCGCCGGTGGCGCCTTCGGGGTTGGCGCAGCCCATCAGCACGTCTTCGATGGCACCGGCTTCGATGCCGGCGCGCTCGACGGCGGCCTTCACGGCATGGCCACCCAGCGTGGCGCCATGGGTCATGTTGAACGCGCCCTTCCAGCTCTTCGTGAGCGGGGTGCGGGCGGTGGAGACGATCAGTGCGTTGCTCATGTCATTCCTAATCAGTTGGTGCCAGAGCTACTCGCTTTGCTCGGGCGGTCTGGCACGCAAGGCCATAAGTTCTCAGGTGAACGACTTGCCTTCGGCCACGAGGCGAGCAAGCAAGGGGGCCGGCGTCCAGAACGCGCCGTCGTCCATCGGGTTCTTGGCAAAGCGCTTCATCGCCTGCACGACGTTGAAGAGGCCCACCGTGTCGGCATAGCACATCGGGCCGCCGCGCCAGATCGGGAAGCCGTAACCGGTCAGGTAGACCATGTCGACGTCGGAGGCGCGCTGGGCGATGCCTTCTTCCAGCAGGTGCGCCGCCTCGTTGACGAGCGCGAACACCAGGCGGTGCACGATCTCCTCGTCGCTGATGTCCCGAGTCTTCGCGCCGATGGCCTCGCGGTGCTTCTTCAGGAGCTCGTCGACGACCGGCGACGGGATCGCGTCGCGCTTGCCGGGCTGGTAGTCGTACCAGCCGGCACCCGTCTTCTGGCCGAAGCGGCCCAGTTCGCACAGGCGGTCGGCGCTGGCCGAATACTTCATGGTGGCGCGCTCGACCGCGCGGCGCTTGCGGATGGCCCAGCCGATGTCGTTGCCCGCCAGGTCGCCCATGCGGAACGGACCCATCGCGAAGCCGAACTTCTCGACGGCCTTGTCGACCTGCTGCGGGCTGCAGCCCTCGTCCAGCAGGAAGCCGGCCTGGCGGCTGTACTGCTCGATCATGCGGTTGCCGATGAAGCCGTCGCACACGCCCGACACGACCGCCGTCTTCTTGATCTTCTTGCCAATGGCCATCACGGTGGCCAGCACGTCCTTGGCCGTCTCCTTGCCGCGCACGACCTCCAGCAGCTTCATCACGTTGGCCGGGCTGAAGAAGTGCATGCCCACCACGTCCTGCGGGCGCTTGGTGAAGGACGCAATCTTGTCGACGTCCAGCGTGGAGGTGTTGGACGCCAGGATGGCGCCGGGCTTGGCGACTTCATCCAGCTGCTTGAAGACCGCTTCCTTGACGCCGATCTCCTCGAACACCGCCTCGATGATGAGGTCACAGTCCTTCAGGTCAGCGTAGCTCAGCGTCGTCGACAACAGCGCCATGCGCTGCGCGTACTTGTCTTCCTTGAGCTTGCCCTTCTTGACCTGCGACTCGTAGTTCTTCTTGATCGTGGCGACGCCGCGGTCCAGCGCTTCCTGCTTGGTCTCCAGGATGGTGACGGGGATGCCTGCGTTCAGGAAGTTCATCGAGATGCCGCCACCCATCGTGCCGGCGCCGATGACGCCGACCTTCTTGATGTCGCGCAGCGGCGTGTCTTCGGGCACGTCGCTGATCTTGCTGGCCACGCGCTCGGCGAAGAACAGGTGGCGCAGCGCCTTGGACTCGGGCGTCATCATCAGCGCCATGAAGCCTTCGCGCTCGGCCCGCATGCCGTCGTCGAACTTCATCGTCATGCTGGCGGCCACGGCCTCCAGGCAGCGCAGCGGCGCCGGGAAGTTCTTGCTCATCCCGCCCACCATGTTGCGGGCGAACTGGAAGTAGGCATCGGCGTTGGGGTGGCGGGCTTTCAGGTCGCGCACCTTGGGCAGCGGCCGCTTCTCGGACACCTCTTCAGCGAACTTGACTGCCGCGTCCACCACGTCGGCATCGACGATCTTGTCGAACAGCTTCTGGCCAGGGACCATGGCCAGCATCTGCGCCTCCACCGGCTCGCCGCTGACGATCATGTTCAGCGCGGGCTCGACGCCCAGCGCGCGCGGCAGGCGCTGCGTGCCGCCGGCGCCAGGCAGCAGGCCCAGCTTCACTTCCGGCAGCGCGACCTTCGTGCCGGCCTGCGCGACGCGGTAATGGCAGCCCAGCGACAGCTCCAGCCCACCGCCCATGCAGACGCTGTGGATGGCAGCGACGACCGGCTTGCTGCAGTTCTCGACCACGGCGATCAGGCTGAGCAGGTTGGGTTCGGCCAGTGCCTTCGGCGAGCCGAACTCCTTGATGTCCGCGCCGCCCGAGAAGGCCTTGCCGGCGCCGGTGATGACGACGGCCGTGACGCCCGGGTCGGCTTCGGCGCGCTCCACCCCGGCGGCGACCGCCGAGCGGGTGGCAAACCCCAGGCCATTGACCGGCGGGTTGTCCAGCGTGATCACGGCGACGGGGCCGCGGACTTCGTAGTGGGCTGTCATGGGCGGGACCTCAGTGAGGAAGGCAGGTGAAATAGAACGATCGTTCGATTCTAGGCAGCGCCCGCTCGGCAGTCTTGTCCCTGGCGTGACAGGCGCCCCGCCGCAGGTGACATGCGGGCACGCCACAATGCCGCCCCCATGCCCAGCCTTCTCCTGCATCTCTTCACCGAGCGCCGTGCCCTGTGGCGGGCGCTGCTTCTGGTCCTTGTCGCCGTCATCCTCTGGCTGGCCCTGTCCCCGATGCCGCCCAAGACGGGCGACACCGGTTGGGACAAGGCCAACCATGCGATGGCCTTCGCCGCACTGGGCTTCGTCAGCGTCTGGGCACTGTGGCCGCGGCCACGGGGCTGGGCCTGGCTGGTGCTGGCGCTGCTGGCCTTCGGCGGCGCCATCGAGATCGCGCAGATCTTCCTGCCGCCGCGCGAGGGCGACTGGTGGGACCTGCTCGCCGACGGCGTGGGCATCGGCCTCGGTCTGCTGTTCGCCCTGCCAATCACGGCCATCGCGACACATAAACGCTGAAATCCCCGGGCCGCAACCCCACGTTGGGGATCGGTGCGCAAAGCGGGCCTGGCTGTCACCCTAGGGATGCCGTCCTACAGCCAGCAACCCTGCACTGACATACCGTTGGCAGCAGATTGCGCTACGGTTCCACCCCATGTTGACCGACCTGCTCCGGGCCACGCGCGCCCACACGCTGGCCCTGGCCGCGCCCCTGTCGGACGAGGACGCGCAGCTGCAGTCCATGCCTGACGCCAGCCCGGCGAAATGGCACCTGGCCCACACCACCTGGTTTTTCGAGACCTTGGTGCTGACGCCCCATCTGCGCGGCTACACCGTCTTCGACGAACGCTGGCCGCGGCTGTTCAATTCGTACTACGAGAGCCTCGGGCCGCGCCACGCACGCCCGCAGCGCGGCCTGCTGAGCCGGCCGTCGCTGACGGAGGTGAAGGCCTACCGCGCCCATGTCGATGCCGCGCTGGCCGACCTGCTGCCCCATGCCCCCGCCGACGCCCGCGCGGTCATCGAGCTGGGCTGCCACCACGAGCAGCAGCACCAGGAGCTGCTGTTGACCGACATCCTGCATGCCTTCTCGTGCAACCCGCTGCTGCCGGCCTACGACGTGGCGCCGCCGGCACGGGCCCGGCCGCCCGAGCCGGCCTGGCTGAAGCACGCCGGCGGCATCGTCGACATCGGGCACGACGGCCAGGGCTTCGCCTTCGACAACGAGGGCCCGCGCCACCAGGCGCTGGTGGCGCCGTTCGAGATCAGCAACCGCCTCGTCACCTGTGGCGAGTACGCCGACTTCATCGACGCCGGCGGCTACCGCGAGCCGCTGCTGTGGCTGTCCGACGGCTGGGCCACGGTGCAAGCGCAGGGCTGGCAGCGCCCGGCCTACTGGCTGGAGGACGGCAGCGTCTTCGGCCTGCACGGCGTGCAGCCGATGGACCCGGACGCCCCGGTCATGCAGCTCAGCTTCTATGAGGCCTGCGCCTATGCCGAATGGGCCGGCGCGCGCCTGCCGACCGAGTTCGAATGGGAGGCGGCATGCGGCTTGCCGGGCTTCGCGCAGGCCGCGGACCAGGCCTGGCAGTGGACGCGCTCCAGCTATGCGCCCTACCCTGGCTTCCGGCCGGCGGCGGGCGCGCTAGGTGAGTACAACGGCAAGTTCATGGTCGGCCAGCAGGTGCTGCGCGGCGGCAGCGTCGCGACACCACCGGGCCACGCACGGCCCAGTTATCGCAATTTCTTCCCGCCGGCGGCGCGCTGGCAATTCAGCGGAGTGAGGCTCGCACGATGAAACCAGGTATTGAATGGCGCCAGCCGAGGGCTTCGGCCGACAACGAACAGTTCGCGGCCGACCTGCATGCGGCGCTGAGCCGCACGCCCAAGGCGATCTCGCCCAAGTATTTCTATGACGAGGCGGGCTCGAAGCTGTTCGAGCAGATCTGCGACCTGCCCGAGTACTACCCGACGCGCACCGAGCTGGCGCTGCTGCAGACGCACGCCGACGACATGGTGGCGCAGATGGGCGCACAGGTGCAGCTCGTCGAGTACGGCGCCGGTGCGCTGCGCAAGGTGCGGCTGCTGCTGGACGCCATGCCGCGCGACAGCGTGCAGTTCGTGCCGGTCGACATCTCCGGCCCGCACCTGTTGTCGGCCTGCGATGGTCTCGCGGGCGACTACCCCGGCCTGGCCATCCAGCCGCTGGTGGCGGACTTCACGCGGCCGCACACGCTGCCGCCCTGCCCGAAGGGCAGCCGGCGCGTGGGCTTCTTCCCCGGCTCCAGCATCGGCAACTTCACGCCCAGCGAGGCTGACGCCTTCCTGCGCCTGGCCGCAGCCGAACTCAAAGGCGGCGGCCTGCTGATCGGCATCGACCTCGTGAAAGACCACGACGTGCTGCACGCGGCCTACAACGACGCGGCGGGCGTGACGGCGGCCTTCAACCTCAACGTGCTGCACCGTGCGCGCGGCGAGCTGGGCGCGGAGTTCCCGCCGGACGGCTTCGAGCACCTGGCCTTCTACAACCCGGCCTACCGCCGCATCGAGATGCACCTGCGCGCGACGCGGCCGCTGGCGCTGCAGCTGGGCGACGAGGTCTACCCGTTCTACGAGGGTGAGACGCTGCACACCGAGCATTCGCACAAGTACACGGTGGAGGGCTTTCAGGCCCTGGCCGCGCGAGCGGGGTTCCAGCCGGGGAAGGTGTGGACGGACGCAAACCGGTGGTTTGCGGTGCTGTGGCTGGAGGCGCAGCGCGACTGACAGGCGGCGCCCACTTTGGGGCTGAGCCGGCGAGAGATGGGCATGGCAGTACGGGCCACGACGCGGGTGAGCCGGCAACGGTTGCGCCTTTCGGGTGGCACGGGCTTGTCCTACCTCACGGCCGGCCAACCGTCCAAGCCCTGCCTGCTGCTGTTGCACGGCACGCCAAACTCGGCGCGGATGTTCCGGCAGGTCATGCCCACCCTGGCACAGGCGGCCTACGTCGTCGCGCCCGACCTGCCGGGATGTGGCGAGTCCGACGCACTGCCGGTCGTTTCGTTTGCGTACATTGGCCAGGCGATCTTCGAACTGCTGGAGAAGCTCGCCATCGGTCCACGCTTCGTCTACCTGCACGACTGGGGCGCGCCGGTCGGCCTGCAGATCGCCATGCAGGCGCCCGACGACGTGCTGGGCCTCATCGTGCAGAACGCCAATGCGCACCGGTCAGGCTGGGGGCCTGGTTGGGCCGCGACGCGGGCCTATTGGGCGAATCCCAGCGCGGAGAACGAGACGGCTGTCACCGCTCATCTCACACTGGAAGGCACGCGCGACACGTACATCTCCGGTGTCTCCCCGGAGGTGGCCCGGCGCATCCCTGCCGAACATTGGGAAGAGGACTGGCGGACCATGAACCGCCCGGGGCACATGCGAACGCAGCGGGCATTGATTGCGGACTACGGCAACTACGCTTCACGCTTTCGCGCGGTGGCGAAATACCTTGAGCACTGGCAGCCACCGGCCCTGATGGTCTGGGGGCGGCACGACATCTACTTCGAGCTTGCGGAAGTGCTGTCCTGGATGCGTGCGTTGCCCCGGATGGAAGCGCATGTGCTGGACGCTGGGCATCTGCTTCTTGAAACGCATGCCGCGGAGGCTGTCACGCTGATGATGGGCTTCATCGAACGCACCGAGAAAGCGCATCGCGAACGGCGCCCGCTGGCCTGACCGCAGATGCCCAAGGGCGGATCGCTTGCTAAATCGCCAACCTGTCTCGCACCCCATCCGCCGCCATGTCCTTGCCCCGCCCGCGCATGACGATCTCGCCGCGCTGCATCAGCAGGTACTGATCCGCCAGCTCCTCGGCGAAGTCGTAGAACTGCTCGACGAGCATGACGGAGAGGCCCTTGTCGTGGGCCAGGTGCTTGATGACGCGGCCGATGTCCTGGATGACGTTGGGCTGGATGCCTTCGGTCGGCTCGTCCAGGAGCAGCACCTTCGGACCGGGCGCGAGCGCGCGAGCGATGGCGAGCTGCTGTTGCTGCCCGCCGGAGAGGTCGCCGCCGCGCCGGCCGCGCATCTTGTCGAGCACCGGAAACAGCTCGAACAGCTCCTTGGGCAGCGGCGTGCCGGCGGGCTGGCTGGAGAGGCCCATCTGCAGGTTCTCCATGACCGTGAGGCGCCCGAAGATTTCGCGGCCCTGCGGCACATACCCCAGGCCGGCGCGCACGCGCTGGTGGGTCTTCAGCTTGTCGATGTTCTCGCCGGCGAGCGTCATGCTGCCGGAGGTGACGGGCACGACGCCCATCAGGCTCTTCAGCAGCGTGGTTTTGCCGACGCCGTTGCGGCCCAGCACGACGGTGATCTCGCCGGGCTGCAGGTCGAAGCTGAGGCCGCGCAGGATGTGCGAACCGCCGTAATGCTTGTGCAGGTCCTGGACCTTGAGGATGTCAGCGTTATCGGCCAAGGTACACCTCGATCACTTTCTCGTCGGACTGCACGGCGGCCATGGTGCCTTCGGCCAGCGTCTTGCCCTCGTGCAGCACGGTGACCGTGCGGTGCGCGCCGGCCAGCGCCGCGACGAAGTTCATGTCGTGCTCGACGACGACCAGCGAGTGCTGCCCTTCCAGGCTCAGGAACAGCTCCGCCGTGCGCTCGGTCTCCTCGTCGGTCATGCCGGCGACGGGCTCGTCCAGCAGCAGCAGCTTTGGGTCCTGCGCCAGCAGCATGCCGATCTCCAGCCACTGCTTCTGGCCGTGGCTCAGCAGGCCGGCGACGCGCTCGCGCTCGTCCGCGAGGTGCACCGTCTTCAACAGCTCGCCGAGGCGGTCGCGCTGCTCGCCGCTCAGCTGCGCACGCATGGCGAAGCGGGCACGGCGGTCGCCCGCCAGCGCCAGCTCCAGGTTCTCGGCCACGGTCAGCGCCTCGAACACCGTCGGCTTCTGGAACTTGCGGCCGATGCCCGCGCGGGCGATCTGCTGCTCGTTCATCTGGCGCAGGTCGAGGTTGCTGCCGAAATAGATGCGGCCGCTGTCCGGCTTGGTCTTGCCGGTGATGCAGTCCATCGTCGTCGTCTT
>Ga0307411_10000562_pt1 | contig 13227 bp, 7 predicted proteins | sample DK1Ometagenome_2_FD_203712 | JGI IMG/M metagenome (GOLD analysis project Ga0307411, IMG submission 203712) | Maize rhizosphere microbial communities from greenhouse at UC Davis, California, United States - DK15-O-1 | ecosystem: Host-associated > Plants > Roots > Rhizosphere > Soil | place: USA...
ACGCGCCCCTCGAGCGGGGTGCCGGTGAAGCGGCGGAGCAGCGAGCCGCGCTTCCCGCTCACCGGCATCCCGGGGCCGAAGGCGGCGAAGTTCGGGTGCCGGCGGATCGAGCGCAGCACCTTCGTGAAGGCGAGCGGCGAGACGAGGTTCGTGCTCGAGAGCCCCGAGCCGTCGCTCTGCGCGAACTGCGTGGAGTCGACGCCCATCGAGTCGATCAGGAAGCGCCGCGTGACGGCGAGCCCCTCGTCCCACGAGCCCGCCGAGCCGTAGCGCCGCCCCAGCTGCTTCACCAGCAGCTCGGCGAAGAGATTCTGGCTCGTGTTCAGCACGGGGAAGATCCAGTCGCGCAGCGGCCGCGAGCGCGACTCCGCCAGCGCGGGGCCGCGGCGGGCGGCGGCGTAGAGCATCGAGTCGGTGGTGCTCCGCGTCTCCCCGCGGACGGCGATGCCCGCCTGCTGCAGCGCCGCCCGCAGCGCCTGCGCCGCGAAGCGGTTCGGGTCGCGCACGGCGAAGTACTGCGTGCTCGGCTTCCCGCCCTGCGCCACGGTGCCCTGGCCCCAGATCCGCTCGGTGCCGGGCGCGCGGAAGAAGTCGATCGTCTCCTCCTCGGCCGCGGGCACGGTCACGGTGCGGTTCTCCAGCACCACGTCGCCGAAGTCGGGGGTGAAGGCGATCTGCGCCGGCGCGCCCGGCTGCGGCCCCGGGGCGAAGGTGAGGTCGAGCGAGTTGTCGTTGAAGCCGAGCGCGCCCACCGGGGCGGCGTACCACCAGTTCACGTCGTACGTCTCCCACCCCGGATGCACCAGCTGCGGGTCGAAGTAGGAGCCGTCGCCCACCACGTCGCCGGCCACGGCGCGGATGCCGCGCGCCCGGAGCGAGTCGGCCAGCGCGCGGAAGCGGCGGAAGGGCTCGTGCTCGCAGGCGCCGGCGGCGGTGGTGTCGACCGCGTAGCAGCGCTTGCTGAAGGTGGGGTCGCCCCGGCCGTACAGCACGAGGTCGCCCTGCACGACGCCGTCGCGCACCGGGCCCGCCGGATACACGCTCGTCGTCACGGTGAAGTCGGGCCCGAGACGGGCCGCCGCCACCGCCGTGACGAGCAGCTTCGTGTTGCTGGCCGGGATGAAGAGCTTGTCCCCGTTGCGCTCGTAGAGCACGCGCCCCGACTCGTCCACCAGCGCGATCCCCCAGAGCTGCCGGTCGAACGGCGCCCGGTCGAGGAGGCGGGTGAGGCGGGAGGCGAGGGACTGGGCGGTCAGCTGACGGAACGGCAGGACGGCGAGCAGGAGCAGGAGGAGCGCCCTAGTCATACGACACCCGCGGGTCCGCTTTCGCATAGAGGAGATCCGTCAGCAGGTTCACGACCACGAACACGAGGCTCAGGAAGAGGATGCTGCCCTGCACGGCCGGCAGGTCGCGCTTGTCGATGGCGGTGAGGACGTAGCGCCCCACGCCCGGCCACGAGAAGATCGTCTCGGTGAGGATCGACCCGGTGAGATAGCTGCCGAAGTCGAGGCCGAGGACGGTGATGATCGGGAGCAGCGCGTTGCGCAGCGCGTGCGAGAGCACCACGCGGCCCTCCCCCAGCCCCTTGGCGCGCGCGGTGCGCACGAAGTCGCCCTGCAGCACCTCCTGCATCGAGGCGCGCGTCATGCGCGCCATGAAGGCGATCGAGCGCATCCCCAGCGTGAGCGCCGGCAGCACCAGGTAGGCGATCCCTCCCGAGCCCGACGGCGGGAAGAAGCGCAGCTGCACGGCGAAGACGAGGATGAGCAGCAGCCCCACCCAGTACACCGGGAACGAGACCGCGGCGTAGGCGCCGAAGGTGGTGAGGCGGTCGAGCCAGGAGCCGGGGCGCCACGCGCCGTAGATGCCGATCGACACGCCGGCGAGCGTGGCCACCAGCATCGCCGCCGCCGCGAGGCGCAGCGTGGCGGGGAAGCGCTCGACGAGGTCCTGCAGGATCGGCCGCCGCGTGATGTAGCTGGTGCCGAGGTCGCCCTGCGCGATGCCGCCCACGTAGTGCAGGAACTGCCGGTGCAGCGGCTCGTCGAGCCGGAGCTCCGCCCGGAGCCGCGCGATCGTCTCGGCGTCGGCGCGCTCGCCGATCATCGCCTGCACCGGGTCGCCGGGGGCGACGTAGAGCAGCAGGAAGGTGACGACGAGGACGCCGAGCAGCGTCGGCACCAGCAGCGCGAGGCGCATCGCGAGGAAGCGGGCCATCGCTACGCGCTCACTCGGCGGTCACGCGCGCGTCGGTCCAGCGCTGGCCGTAGAAGATCGCCGGCACGCGGTAGCCCTCGACCTCGGGCCGCACCGCCCACATGTCCACCGGGAACCAGAGATAGATCCAGGGCGCCTGCTCGAACACCATGGCGTCCACCTCGCGCGAGAGCGAGAGCTTGAGCGCGGAGTCGGGCGTGGTGCGCGCGCGCTCGATGAAGCCGTCGACGCGCGGGTCGCCGAAGAAGGCGCGGTTGCCGCCGGTCCCCTTGTTGCTCGAGTGGAAGGTGGGGAAGTGGAACGCCTCGGGGTCGGGATAGTCGCCGTACCAGTCGGTGAGGAAGAGGTCGGCCTCGCCCTTGGCGCTGGCGGCGCGGGCGCTGGAGGCGTCGCGCTCGACGATCTCCACGCGCACGCCCACCTGCGCCAGCTGCTGCTGCACCGCCTGCGCGATGCGGCCGTACTCCGGCCGCTGCGAGCGCCAGAGCTGCAGCGCGAAGCCGTTCGGGTGCCCGGCCTCGGCCAGCAGCTGCTTCGCCTTCGCCGGGTCGTAGGCATAGGGGGCGCGCGTGGAGTCGTAGCCCTCGACCCCCGGCGGAATCGAGCCCGCCGAGCGCACCCCCCGGCCCGCCATCACGTTCTTGAGGATCGTGCCGGCGTCCACCGCGTGGTTCAGCGCCCGGCGCACCCGCGCGTCCTTCAGCGGCCCGCGGTTGGTGTTCATGGCGATGTAGAGCACCCGCATCGCCGGGCGGCGCTGGATCTCCTCCCCGTGCTGGTCCTCCCAGCGGCGCGTCTCGCCGAACGGCACCTCGACGACGCTCAGGCGCCCCGCCTCGTACTCCGCGGCCTGCGTGAGCGGCTCCGGGACGATGCGCACGCGCAGCGAGTCGCTCTTGGGGACCATCCCCCAGTGCCGCTCGTTCTTCGCCAGCACCAGCTGATCGTCGTGTGCCCAGCTCACGAACTTCCAGGGGCCGCTGCCCACCGGGCGCTGGTCGAAGTCGGCCGGCGGGCTCGCCGGGACGACCGCGGCCACCGGCATGGCCATCAGCTTCGGGAAGATGTTGAGCGGCTGGTCGAGGGTCACCACCAGCGTCGTGTCGTCGGGCGCGGCGAGCCCGGAGACCTCCTGCGCCCGCCGGGCGGCGAAGTCGCGCGCCCCGCGCACGCCGGCCAGGACGTTCAGTCCCTGGTTCGTCCCTTCCAGCGAGCGGCGGAGGGAGGCGACGACGTCGCGGGCGGTCAGCGGCCGCCCGTCGTGGAAGGTCACCCCGCCGCGCAGGTGGAAGGTGTAGACCCGGCCGGTCGAGTCCGTCTCCCAGGAGCGGGCCAGCCCCGGATGCACCACGCCCTCGGCGTCGATCAGGGTCAGGTTGTCGAAGAGCATCGCGACCATCTCGCCGGTCGGTACGTCCGTGGCGACGGCGGGGTCGAGCGAGCGCGGATCGTAAGTGAAGTAGTAGTTGAGCGTTCGGCTCTCGGAGGCGTCGCCGCCGCAGGCCTGGGCGGCGGCGGCGGCGAGGGCCAGGATCGACAGGGAGAGGAGTCGGCGCATGGACCAGGGCGTGGAGGCGGGACGCCGCGGCTCCGTCCGTGTTGACAGAGTGGCGTAAGGTGGTCAAACTACCGCAGTTAGATCAGGTCGTCAATCGCGCGCTCGGCGCGCTTCGCGCTCTCCTGCTGCCGGGGTCCTCGATTCCCAGCTTCGCCGCGGCTCGCCGCCTCGTTGTGTTCGGGCTCCTGCTCTGCCTCGGGCTGGTCGCCGCTCCCGTCGTGCTCGGGGCGCAGGGCCAGCCCGAGCCGGAGCCGGGCTCGCTGATCGTGCGCCGCCTCAAGTTCGAGGGGGCGCAGTCGATCAACACGCTGACCCTCGCCAACTCCATCGTCACCACGCAGTCGAGCTGGGCGGCGCGCATCTGGCCGTTCCGCGCGCTCGGGCTCGGCGAGAAGCGCTTCTTCAACGAGCGCGAGTTCGTGGCCGACGTGCTGCGCCTGCGCGTGCTCTACCGCCGCAGCGGCTTTCCCGACGTCCAGATCGACACGCTGGTGCGCCGCACCCCCGAGGACATCTTCATCACCTTCCGCATCGAGGAAGGCCTGCCGGTGCGGATCGACTCGCTGGCCGTCACGGGGCTCGACTCGGTGCCGCCGCACCTCTGGCAGCCGGCCACCGTCGACCTCCCGCTGCAGGAGGGCGACGTCTTCAGCCGCTACCTCATGCAGACCTCGGCCGACACGATCACGCAGCGGCTGCACGACCGCGGCTACCCGACCGCCGACGTCTTCACCTCGTTCAGCAGCAACGCGGAGCGGCGCACGGCCACCGTGGTGCTGGAGGTGCACCCCGGCACGCGCGCCTCGGTGGGCGCGATCCGCACCGAGGGCGCGCGGCGCGTCGACACGGCCACGGTCGAGAAGCTGCTGGCCGCGCGCGAGGGGCGGCGCTATCAGGAGTCGGACCTCTTCCGCAGCACGCGCAACCTCTACGACTCCGAGCTCTTCCGCTTCGCCTCGGTGGACATCGACACCGCGCGCTTCGTGCCCGGCATGGACTCGGTGCCGCTCGTGGTGCGGGTGGTCGAGAACACCCCCTGGCGGCTGCGCACGGGCCTGGGCTACGGCACCACCGACTGCGTCCGCGGCACCACGGGGCTCACCGGGCGCAACTTCCTGGGGCAGGGGCGGGTGCTCGACGTGACGGGCCGCGTCTCGAAGGTCGGCGTCGGCACGCCGGCCGACTGGGGGCTGGAGAGCAACGCCTTCTGCCGCCAGCTGGAGCGCGACTCGATCGGCTCGAGACGGCTCAACTACAACCTGACGGCGGCGCTGCGGCAGCCGGCCTTCCTCTCGCCGAACAACACCGTCACCCTCTCGGCCTTCACCGAGTGGCGCAGCGAGTACCTCATCTACCTGCGCCAGGAGACGGGCGTGAGCCTGGGCCTGCAGCGGCAGACGCCGCGGCGCCGGATCCCGCTCGCCCTGACCTACACCCTCTCGACGGGCCGCACCGAGGCCACGCGCGCCACCTTCTGCGCCTTCCTGCGCGCCTGCGAGGACGCGGACATCAACCTGCTGAGCCGGCGCCAGCGCCTGGCCACGCTCACCGGCACGGGCGAGCTGGCCACGGTGAACAACCCGCTCGACCCCTCGCGCGGGCGCGCCATCTCGCTCGAGCTGACGCACGCCAGCCGCTTCATCGGCAGCTCGCCGCAGCTGCAGTTCACGCGCGGCGTGATCGACGCCGCCTGGTACAAGCCGATGTCGCGCGACGTGGTGCTCAGCTACCACGTGCGCGGCGGCATGATCCTGGCCCCCGCCCGGCAGTTCTCGGCGGACACGATCGCCTTCGTGCCGCCCGAGCAGCGCTTCTACGCCGGCGGGCCCACCGACGTGCGCGGTTACAACCGCAACGAGCTGGGCCCGGTGGTCTACGTGACGACCCAGAGCTACCTGGCCTCCCTCGGCGACTCGATCCCCATCGCGGACGCGGACCGCGACTCGGTGCGCGTCACGCCGACCGGCGGCAACACCCTGGCGGTGGGCAACGTCGAGCTGCGCTTCCCCTCGCCCATCCTGCGCGAGACGGTGCGCCTGGCGGCCTTCGTCGACCTGGGCGCGCTCTGGGAGCGCGGCGGCGCCGGCGTCCTGGGCAGGATCAACCCGCGGCTCACCCCCGGCGTCGGGGTGCGGGTGGCGACCCCGCTGGGGCCGGCGCGCCTCGACGTCGCCTACAACTTCTCGCGCCTGCAGCCGGGGCCGCTCTTCGCCACCGCGGCGGACGGCACGCTCGTGCGCGTGAGCGACGACTACCAGTTCTCGCAGACGAACAACCTGACGTTCCACTTCGCGGTCGGGCAGGCCTTCTGATGCGCCGGCCCGTCGCGCGGTTCCTGTTCGTCACGCTCCTCGGCGGCATCGCGATGCTGCTGGGGATCGTGACGAGCCTGACGCTGACGCCGCCGGGCCGCGACCTCCTCGCGCGCACCGTGAGCGAGGGGCTGGACCGCGTGGTCACCGGCCACGTGGACGTGGGCACCATCTCGGGCTCCTTCCTCTACGACCTCACCCTCGAGCGCCTGGTGGTGCGCGACACGCAGGGTGTCCTGCTGGCCGACCTGCCGCGCGTGCACGTCGCCTACCGCATCCCGAACCTGCTGGCCAACCGCATCGTGCTGAGCGCGGTGCACGTCGACAACCCGGTGATCAACCTCGTGAAGCACCGGGGCGGCCGCATGAACTACGAGGAGGTGCTGGGGCTCGGACAGAAGAAGGGCGGGGGCGGGCCGGGGCCGCTGGTGGAGTTCTACGACGTGCAGGTGCACAACGGCACGCTGCGCATCGCCCTGCCGTGGAACCCCGCGTCGCACCTGCGGCGCGACGCGCAGCGGGACTCCGCGCTCGTCGCCGAGCGCGCGAAGCCGGGGCGGCAGATCGTGGACTCGCGCGAGGGGCTGCAGCGCATCCTGCGCTTCGAGCAGCTCACGACGTTCATGCCGCGGCTCCGCATCGCCACCCCCGACCGGCAGCCGTTCACCATCGACCTCGACACGCTGGCCACCCGGATCAGCGACCCGCAGGTGGTGGTGCGCGACGCCATCGGCCGCCTGCGCTTCCGCGGCGACAGCGCCGTCTTCAGCTTCACGCGCGTCGCGCTGCCCAACACCGCCGCCGCCGGCGGCGGCGCCGTCACCTGGCCGCGCGACACGATCCTCTTCGACTTCCAGCTCGACGCCCCGCGGATCGACCTCGCCGACCTGCGCTGGATCTCGCCGCAGTTCCCCGACATGACGGGCCGGGCGCTGGTGCACGCCTACAACCCGACCGGCGCCCGCACCGAGTACCACCTGCGCGACCTGCGCATGCAGGACGCCACCGGGCGGCAGTGGGTGGAGGGCGCGCTGGTGGCCGTGACCGACAAGGGCCGCGGGCCCGGCACCGCCCTCGGCGTGCGCGACATGGCGCTCCGGCACGAGAACCTCGACCTCGACGTCGCCCGCGCGTACCTCGACACGCTGCCGTTCTACGGCACCCTCACCGGCACCACCACCGGCTCGGGGTGGCTCATCGGCCCGCTCGACGTGCGCGTCGACTGGGCCTTCGCCGACGCGCGGGTGCCGGGCAACCCGGTGAGCCGGGTACTGGGCGACGGGCGGATCGTCGTGTCGCAGAACCCGGACAGCGGGCTCACCTTCGCCGGCTTCAACGTGCGGCGCTCCGACATCTCGCTGCCCACGGTGCAGCGCATCACCCCGGCGGTGGACGTGCGCGGGCGGCTGGCCGCCACCGGGGTGCTGAGCGGGCCGCTGCAGCGCGTGACCTTCCAGGGCACCGCCGTGCACCGGGACGGCGACCTGCCGGCGAGCACGCTGGCCGGCCGCCTCTTCCTCGACAGCAGCCGCGACACCCTCGCCCTCTCGGCCGACCTCGCCCTCGAGCCGCTGCGCTTCGCCGGCATCCGGCCCAGCTTCCCGACGCTCGCCGCCCAGGGCGAGCTGCGCGGGCGCGTGGTGCTGGACGGCACCCTCGACCGCATGCAGCTCGACGCCACCGTCGAAGGCGAGATCGGGACCCTCGAGGCGCACGGGCTCGTGACGATGCTGCCGCCGAAATGGGCCGCCGAGGACCTGCTGCTGCGCTTCTCCGACCTCGACCTCGCCGCCCTGCGCGGCACGGGGCCGCGCACCCGCCTCGACGGCACGCTCACCGCCACCGGCTCCATCGACACGCTGCGCGCCCCCGAAGGCGAGCTGGAGCTGGCGCTGGGACGGAGCCGGGTGCGCGAGATCACCCTCGACTCGCTCTACACCCGCGCCGCGCTCGCCGACAGCGTGATCGAGCTCGACACGATCTTCGCCGGCTGGCGCGGCGCCGTGGGCGGGGGCTCCGGCACGCTGGGCTACCGGGCGCCGCACCGCGGCACGATGCGCTTCACGCTGAATGCCGACAGCCTCCTCGCCTTCGATTCGCTGGCGCTCGCCATGAGCGGGCTGACGCGCGCCGGCGCCGACACCGCGGCGCGCCCGCTCAACGGCAGGCTCGCCGCCGAGGTCACCGTCGAGGGCGCGCTCGACTCGCTGGTGGCCACCGGCCGCTACGTGGCGCGCGCGCTCGAGTTCCAGCAGGTGCGCACCCCCGAGCTGCGCGGCGACTTCGTCTGGCGCGGCTTCGGGCGGCCCTCCGTCACCGCCTCCTTCCTGAGCGACAGCCTCGCGGCGATGGGCCGGGAGTTCGCCGCCGTGGGCCTGCGGCTCGACGGCCGCCTCGACTCGCTCGGCTGGGCGGCCGGGGCCACGGTGGGGCTCGACAGCCTGCACGGCTCGCGCGTCGACGCCGCCGGCAGCTTCCGCACCCTCGCCGCGGGTGAAGCCGCCGCCGGCGGTGGCGCGGGCGCCACGGCGGAGCGCCGGCTCGTCACCGTCGACTCGCTCGGCGCGGCGCTGCCGACGCGCCGCTGGCACCTGCTCGCCCCCGTGACGGTGGCGCTCAGCGACTCGGCCCCCGAGCTCACCCCCGTGCACATCGAGGCGGTCGACGGCTCGTCGGCGATCCAGGCCAGCGGCCGCTGGCCGGGGACGTCGGCGGGGGCGGTGAACATCGACGCGCGCGGCATCGACCTGCGGGACGTCTACGGTCTCCTCGGCCGCGACACCGCGCTGGTGGGCGGGACGCTGGGCCTCGACGTACGCCTCGCCGGCACGGCGGCGGCGCCCACCATCCGGGGAAGCGCCACGCTGGCCGAGGCGCGCCTCGGCGAGACGCGCACCCCCTTCCTGCGCGCGGTGGTGGACTACGCCGGCCGGCGCCTCGACGGCACGGTGCGCCTCTGGCGCACCGGCGAGGCGCTGCTGGCCCTGGACGCCAGCCTTCCGCTCGACCTCGCGCTGACGGGCGTGGAGCGGCGCCGGCTCGACGGTCCGCTGAGCGTGCGCGCGCGCGCCGACAGCCTGGGGCTCGAGATCCTCGAGGCGCTCACCCCCGCGGTGCGCAACGTGCGCGGCTACCTCGTGGCCGACGTGCGGGCCGAGGGCACCTGGGCGCAGCCCCGGCTGGGCGGGTTCGTCTCGGTGAACGACGGCGCCATGCGCGTGACCGGCATGGGGGTCGATCTCACCGAGGTGCGCGGCCGGCTCGCGCTCGAGGGCGACTCGGTCACCTTCGACGACGTCTTCCTGCGCAGCGACGGCGAGGGGCGGCTCGACGTGGGCGGCTACGTGCGCTTCGACTCGCTCACGCGGCCGCTGCTGGCGCTCGACCTGCGCGCCAGCCGCTTCCACGCCATCGACGTGCGCAACTTCCTCGACGTGACGGTGAGCGGCGACGTGCACCTGCGCGGCCCGGTGCTGCAGGCCACGATGACCGGCGAGGCCGACGCCGACCGCGGCGTGCTCTACTTCGCCGACCTGCTCAACAAGCGCGTCATCGACCTGAGCGACCCCACCAACGCCGACGTGGTCGACACCCTGCTCGTGGCGCAGCGCAACCTGGGGCCGGCGTTCCAGAACCGCTTCATCGACTCGCTCCGGATCGAGGACTTCCAGTTCGGCGTCGGCGGCGACTTCTGGCTGCGCTCCACGGAAGCCAACATCCAGCTCACCGGGCGCGATCTCCTCGTCGACAAGGTGCGCGACGAGTACCGCATCAACGGCACGCTGAACGCGCTGCGCGGCACGTACAACCTGCAGATCGGCCCGGTGAGCCGGCAGTTCGACGTGGAGCAGGGGAGCGTGACCTACGAGGGCTCGCCCGACCTGAACGCGCTGGTGGACATCAGCGCGCGCCACACGGTGCGCACCTCGAACAACCTCGAGCTGCCGATCACGGCGAGCATCACCGGCTCGCTGCAGCAGCCGCGCCTCGAGCTCACCAGCGGCCCGACCATCCAGCCGCCGATCCCCGAGGTCGACCTCATCTCGTACCTCATCTTCGGCGTCCCGTCGAGCCAGGCGCAGCCGAGCCAGCTCACGGCGATCTCGAACGTGGCGGCGTACCTCTCGTCGACCGCGTCGAACGAGCTGGAGCGGTGGCTGATCTCCGACCTGGGCTTCCCGATCGACATGCTCGAGATCCGGCCGGCGGTGTCGTTCACCGGCAACCAGAGCTCGGTCTTCGGCAACGTCACGCAGCTCGCCGCCGGGTGGCAGATCGGCCAGAAGGTCTTCCTCACGCTCAACGCCGGCTTCTGCGGCGCCGACCAGTTCGGCGCCAACAACCTCGGCGCCGGCCTGGAGATGCGCTTCAGCCCGCGCTGGCGGGCGCAGGTGGCCTTCGAGCCCACCTTCCAGGACTGCGGCGTGCGCGGCTTCGGCCAGCAGCTCGGCGTCGAGTCCCGCTACCAGATCGGCGCCGACGTCTTCCGCGAGTGGGAGTTCTAGCGCGGTGCGCGCCCTCCTGATCGCCAACCCCCGCGCCGCGCGCACGCGCCCGGACGCGGTGCAGGCGATCGTGGCCACCGTGCAGGCCGCCGGCTGGGAGGTCGAGGTCACCGCCACCACCGGCCCCGGCGACGCCGCCCGGCTCGCCGCCTGGGGGGTCGAGACCGCGCGCGACGTGGTGGCGGTCTTCGGCGGCGACGGCACCACCATGCAGGCCGCCAGCGCCCTGGTGGGGACCGAAGTGGCGCTGGGGCTGATCCCCGGCGGCACCGGCAACCTCCTGGCCGGCAACCTCCGCATCCCGGCGAGCCCCGCCCGCGCGGCGCAGGCGCTGGTGCGCGCCAAGCCCCGGCCCTTCGACCTGGGCCGGCTGGAGAGCGCCTCGGGGACGCACTACTTCGCCGTGGCCTGCGGCTGCGGCTACGACGCGCGCGTCATGACCGAGACGCTCTCGGAGAACAAGGCGCGCTGGGGGATCGGCGCCTACATGGCCACGACCCTCCGCCTGATGCCCGAGCTGCGGAGCGTCCGGCACCACATCACCGTCGACGGCGTCGAGTACGAGGCCAACGCCTCGATGGTCATGGTGGCCAACTGCGGCGAGATCATCCCGCCCCTGGTCCGCCTCCGCCCCGGCGTGGTGCCCGACGACGGCTGGCTCGACCTGGTGGTCCTGCGGGCCGACACGCTGGGGCAGAGCGTGCGGGCCGTCTGGCAGGCGGTGCGCAACCGGGAGCTGCCCCCCGAGCAGTCCTTCGCCGGCTACGTGCGCGGCCGGGAGATCAGCGTCGAGAGCTTCCCGCCCCAGCCGGTGCAGCTCGACGGCGAGCCGGGCGGGCTCACCCCCTTCGCGGTGGGCATCGTGCCGGGGGCGGTCCGGATCATGGTGCCCTAGGTCCTGCCCGAGGGCACGCCGTAGGAGCTTGCGACACCTCGTGGGGGCGGTTTCCATTTTGCAGGCCGCCGATGTACTGTATAGGAATTGAGCAGGCCCGAGTTCTCCCGACCGTCCCCACGGCACCCGACCCTACGGCACCCGATGGCTGACAGCGTTCTCCTGATCGACGACGACGTGGACGTGCTCCGCGCCATCGGCAACTACTTCGAGCGCCTGGGCTACGAGGTCATCCGCGAGCTGAGCGGGGAGGCCGGCCTGGCCACCTACGACCGCCAGCGGCCGGAGGTGGTCGTGCTCGACCTGCACCTGCCGGGGATGAACGGGATGGAGGTGCTCGAGGAGCTGCGCCAGCGGGACGCCTCGGTCATCCTGCTCACCGGCCAGGGCGACGTCCCCACGGCGGTGCGGGCGATGCAGCTGGGAGCGGAGAACTTCCTCACCAAGCCCGTGGACCTGGAGCACCTCGAGATCGCCACCAAGCGCGTGGCCGACAAGGTGCGCCTGCGCCGGGTGAACGAGGCGCTGCTGGGCCAGACGGCCCCCGGCCACGGCCTCGACTCCCTCGGCAACTCGAGCCAGATGCAGGACTTCGCCCACCAGGTCGGGCTGCTGGCCCAGAGCGAGCGCACCACGGTGCTCCTCACCGGCGAGAGCGGCACGGGGAAGGGGTGGGTGGCGCGCATGATCCACGACCTCTCCCCCCGCGCGCGGGCGCCGTTCGTGGAGGTGAACGCCGCCGGGCTCAACGCCACCTTCCTCGACTCGGAGCTCTTCGGACACGAGAAGGGCGCCTTCACCGACGCCAAGGACCGCAAGCAGGGGCTCTTCGAGATCGCCGACGGCGGGACGATCTTCCTCGACGAGATCGGCGACCTCGCCCCCGAGCTGCAGCCCAAGCTGCTCAAGGTGCTCGAGACGAAGACCTTCCGCCGCCTCGGCGGGACGCGCGAGATCACCGTCGACGTGCGCCTCATCGCCGCGACCAACAAGAACCTCTCCGCCGAGGTCGAGGCGGGGCAGTTCCGCGAGGACCTGTACTACCGGCTGAGCGTCATGCCGCTCATCCTGCCCGCGGTGCGCGAGCGCTCGCGCGAGGACCGGCTCTCGCTCCTCACCCGGATTCTCGGCGACCTGCGCCAGGAGCTGCCCGACGGCCCGCCGGCGGTGGGCAGCGAGGCGCTCGAGCGGCTCCTCTCCTACGCCTGGCCGGGCAACGTGCGCGAGATGCGCAACGTGCTCGAGCGCGCCCTCATCCTCGGCCGCGGCGCGCCCTCGATCGGCGTGGAGCACCTGCCCGGCGAGTTCCGGGCCCGCCCGGGCGTCGGCGACCGGCGGCACACGCCGCTCTCGCTCGACGACCTCGAGCGCCAGCACATCGAGCGCACGCTGAAGCACCACCAGGGCAACCGCACGCGCGCCGCCGCCGAGCTCGGCATCTCGCGCGCGACGCTGATCAACAAGATCAAGCGCTACCAGATCCAGGGCTGACCGCCATGCCGGAGCTCCAGGAACGCGACATGATGCGCTGCCGCGCCTGCGGCCGCCCGGAGCGCGCGAGCGAGGGCTACCCCTGCCAGCGCTGCGGCACCTTCGTCTGTCTCATCTGCAGCTTCCGGGGCGTGACGCACTGCGCCAAGTGCACCGCCGAGCTGGCCGGCGAGGCGCCGGCGGCGCCGTGAGCGGCCCCGCGAGCGGCCCCGCGAACGGCGGCGTGCTCGTCCGCGCCGCGCTGGC
>Ga0307411_10000564_pt1 | contig 13198 bp, 12 predicted proteins | sample DK1Ometagenome_2_FD_203712 | JGI IMG/M metagenome (GOLD analysis project Ga0307411, IMG submission 203712) | Maize rhizosphere microbial communities from greenhouse at UC Davis, California, United States - DK15-O-1 | ecosystem: Host-associated > Plants > Roots > Rhizosphere > Soil | place: USA...
CGCCTTCCCGTTCTGGGTGCGGCTCGCCGCCGCGGGACAGGCCGTGGCGCCCGAGCTCACCGCCCTCGCGCTGACCACGATGCACCGGCTGCTCCCCGCCTACCACGGCGCGCCGACGCACGAGCGCCTGCGCGGCTGGGACGCCCAGTCGATGGTCTCGCCCTCGTGGCTCACCACCCTCGGCGACCGCGCCACCCTGCGCAACAACCAGACGGCGGCCACGCGCTGACCGTCCGCCACGGCAACCAAGTCTCTCCCGGAGCATCCATGGGCTCGATCTACGAAGCAATCGGCGACACCGGCACCTTCGAGCGCGCCGCCGCACCCTTCGGGCCGGCGCGCCCCCGCGGCGGACGCGGCACCCGCGACGCGGGCGTGAACGTCGGCCGCAACGAGCGCCTCGTCAGCGTGCTGGCCGGGGGGGTCCTCCTCGGCTGGAGCCTGCGGAATCGGGCGCTGCGCGGACTGCTGGTGCCGCTGGGCGGCTCGCTCCTGGCGCGCGGCCTCTCCGGCCGCTGCCCGGTGAACCGGGCTCTCGGCCGCAACACCGCCTTCGGCGACGCCGTGAGCCCGGTCGCGAGCGTGCACCGGGGCGAGGGGATCAAGGTCGAGAAGAGCGTGACGATCAACCGCCCGGTGGCCGAGCTCTACGCCTTCTGGCGCAACTTCGAGAACCTGCCGCGCTTCATGCGCCATCTCGAGTCGGTCACCGTGCTCGACGGCCGGCGCAGCCGCTGGCGGGCGCACGCGCCGGCCGGGCGCACGATCGAGTGGGAGGCGGAGATCCACAACGAGATCCCCGACGAGCTCATCGCCTGGCGCTCGCTGCCCGGCTCGGAGGTGAACAACGCCGGCTCCGTCCACTTCCGCCCGGCGCCGGCGGGGCGCGGCACCGAGGTGCGCGTGGTGCTGAGCTACGAGCCGCCGGCGGGCTCGGGCCGCCTCGGGGCGTCGATCGCGAGGCTGTTCGGCGAGGAGCCGTCGCAGCAGGTCGAGGACGCGCTGCAGCGCTTCAAGCAGGTCATGGAGGCGGGGGAGATCCCGTCGACGCAGGGGCAGCCCGCGGGCGCGTCCTGAGCGTGGCGGGGGACGCGGCGTGAAGGCCGTCTGCTGGTACGGCACCGGCGACGTGCGCGTCGTGACGGTGCCGGACCCGGTCCTGCTCAACCCGCGGGACGCCATCGTCCGGGTGACGCTCACCGCCATCTGCGGCAGCGACCTGCACCTGTACGACGGCTACATCCCCTCCATGCGCCAGGGCGACGTCCTGGGTCACGAGTTCATGGGCGAGGTGGTGGAGACGGGACCCGAGGTGCGGAACCTGAAGCGCGGGGACCGCGTGGTGGTGCCGTTCACGATCGCCTGCGGGCGCTGCTTCTTCTGCGAGAAGAAGCTCTGGTCGCTCTGCGACAACTCCAATCCGAACGCCGCCGCGGCCGAGGCCCTCTACGGGCACTCGGCCGCGGGGCTCTTCGGCTACTCGCACCTCTTCGGCGGCTACGCCGGGGGGCAGGCCGAGTACGTGCGCGTCCCGTTCGCCGACGTGGGCCCGCTCAAGGTCCCGCGGGGGCTCGAGGACGACCAGGTCCTCTTCCTCTCCGACGTCTTTCCCACCGGCTACCAGGCCGCCGAGCAGTGCGGCATCCGCCCCGGCGACACCGTGGCGGTCTTCGGCTGCGGGCCGGTGGGGCAGTTCGCCGTGCGCAGCGCCTTCCTCCTCGGCGCCGAGCGCGTGATCGCGATCGACCGCGTCCCCGAGCGCCTGGCGCTGGCCGCCGAGGGCGGGGCGAGCCTCGTCGACTACGGCAGCGACGCCGACGTGGTCGCCCGGCTCAAGGAGATGACGGCGGGGCGGGGCCCCGACGCCTGCATCGACGCGGTGGGGATGGAGGCGCACGGCGTGCGGCCCGACGCCTTCTACGACCGCGCCAGGCAGGCGCTGCGCCTCGAGACCGACCGGCCGCACGTGCTGCGGCTGGCGATCCAGGCGTGCCGCAAGGGCGGCACCGTCTCGGTGCCCGGGGTGTACGGAGGGATGATCGACAGGGTGCCCATCGGCGCGGCGTTCACCAAGGGACTGACGCTGCGCATGGGGCAGACGCACGTGCACCGCTACCTGCGCCGGCTGCTGAAGCTGGTGCAGACGGAGCGCATCCGGCCCGCGAGCATCATCTCGCACCGGCTGCCGCTGGAGGAGGCGCCGCGCGCCTACCGCATGTTCAGGGACAAGACCGACGGGTGTTCGAAGGTGGTGCTGGATCCGACAAGGGGGTAGGGATGGCGTGGGTATCCACGGGCAAGAACGGCATGCGCCGGGTACAGAAGACGGTGACGATCGCCCAGCCGGCGGAGCGGCTGTACGCGTTCTGGCGGAACTTCGAGCAGCTGCCGCACTTCATGGATCACCTCGAGGCGGTGCGCGTCGAGGGCGGCAAGCGCTCGCACTGGGTGGCGAAGGCGCCGGCGGGGAAGCGCGTCGAGTGGGACGCGGAGATCACCGAGGAGCGCGCGGGCGAGCGGATCGCGTGGCGCTCGCTGCCGGGGGCCGACGTCGCCAACGCGGGCGAGGTCGAGTTCCGCGCCGCGCCCGGCGACCGCGGCACGGAGGTGAAGGTCGTGATCGAGTACGACCCGCCGGCCGGCAGGGCGGGCGCCGTCGTGGCGAAGCTCTTCGGCGAGGAGCCGGGGGTGCAGCTCGACGAGGACCTCTGGCGCTTCAAGCAGCTCATGGAGTCGGGCCGTATTCCGGGCACCGACGGTCAGCCGCACGGCAAGCGGTAGGCACGGCAAACGGTAACGACGGGGACATCATCATGCGGGCATTGTGCTGGCGGGGCGTGGGCGACGTGGCTGTGGAGAACGTGCCCGACCCGACGATCCTCGACGGCCGCGACGCGATCCTGAAGATCACGTCCACGGCCATCTGCGGCAGCGACCTCCATCTCCTGGACGGCTTCATCCCGGCGCTGAAGCCGGGCGACATCCTCGGGCACGAGTTCATGGGCGAGGTGGTCGAGACGGGGAAGGACGTCACCAACCTGAAGAAGGGCGACCGCGTCGCGGTCCCCTTCAACATCGCGTGCGGCGGGTGCTGGCACTGCCGGCGCACCGAGTTCTCGCTCTGCGAGACCAGCAACCCCAACCACCGCGCGCTGGCCGAGGCGTTCGGCTATCCCACGGCCGCCCTCTTCGGCTACACGCACCTGTACGGCGGCATCGCCGGCGGACAGGCGGAGTACGTGCGCGTGCCGTTCGCCGACGTGGGCGCGATGCACGTCCCGGACGGGCTCCCCGACGAGCAGGTGCTCTTCCTGACCGACATCTTCCCCACGGGGTGGATGGCGGCCGAGAACGCGGCGATCGAGCCGGGCGACGTGGTGGCGGTGTGGGGCTGCGGGCCGGTGGGGCAGTTCACCATCGTGAGCGCGTTCCTGCTCGGCGCCGGCCGCGTCATCGCCATCGACCGCATCCCCGAGCGCCTCGCGATGGCGCAGGGCCGCGGCGCGGAGGTGATCAACTACGAGGAGAACGACGATCTGGTGGAGACGCTGAAGGAGCTGACCGGCGGCCGCGGCCCCGACGCCTGCATCGACGCCGTCGGTGCGGAGGCGCACGGCACCGGACCCGGCGGGGTGTACGACAAGGTGAAGGCGATGGCGGGGATGGAGACCGACCGCCCGACGGCGCTGCGCCAGGTGATCCAGGCGTGCCGCCCAGGCGGGCGCGTGTCGATCCCGGGCGTCTACGGCGGCGCGGTCGACAAGTTTCCGATCGGGCCGGCGTTCGGCAAGGCGCTCACCTTCCGCATGGGGCAGACGCACACCCACCGCTACATGCGGCCGCTGCTCGAGCGCGTGCAGAAGGGCGAGGTCGACCCGAGCTTCGTGATCACGCACCGGCTGCCGCTCGAGCGGGCGCCGGAGGCGTACAAGACCTTCCGCGACAAGCAGGACGGCTGCATCAAGGTCGTGCTGAAGCCCGGCGCATGACCTGGGAGTGCGTGGTCGTCGGCGGCGGGCCCTCGGGGCTGAGCGCCGCCCTGCTCCTCGGCCGCTGCCGGCGGCGCGTCCTGCTCTGCGACAGCGGGAGGCCGCGCAACCGGTGGGCGAAGGAGATGCACGGCTTCCTCGGGCGGGACTGCACCCCGCCCGGCGACCTGCTGCGCACCGGGCGCGAGGAGCTGAAGCGCTATCCCTCGGTCGAGGTGCGCGACGTGGCCGTGACCGACGTGCGCCACCGCGATCCCGGCGAGCCCGACGGCGGCGGCTTCGACGTCACCCTCGACGGGGGCGAGGTGGTGCGGACGCAGAAGCTCCTCCTCGCCACCGGCGTGATCGACGAGCTGCCGGCGGTGCCCGGCATCGAGCAGTTCTACGGCGTCACGGCGCACCACTGTCCCTACTGCGACGGCTGGGAGCACCGCGACCAGGCGATCGTGGCCTACGGCCCCGGCACGGTCTCGCACGGGCTCGCGGTCGGTCTCACCGTCTGGAGCGACCGCGTCACGCTCTGCACCGACGGCCCCGCGTCGCTGGGCGAGGAGGAGCGGCGGCAGCTCGACGACCTCGGCGTGCGGCTCTGCGAGGACCGGGTGGCGAGGCTCGAGGGGACGGACGGGCGGCTCGAGCGGCTCGTGCTGGCCTCGGAGGAGATCATCCCGTGCGAGGCGCTCTTCTTCTCGTGCGGCCAGCGGCAGCACGCCGACTTCGCGGAGCGGCTCGGGTGCGAGTTCACCGACAAGGGCGCCGTGGACACCGGGTACTGCGAGGCCACGAACGTGCCCGGCGTCTTCGTGGTGGGCGATGCGTCGAAGGAGACGCAGCTGGTGTCGGTGGCGGTGGCGGAGGGGACGAAGGCGGGCTTCGCGATCAACCGCGACCTGCTGAAGGAAGATCTCGCGCGCCGGCGCCGTGCCCGGGCGACCGGGAGGACGGACCGAGCGGCGACGGACACGATCTCGAGGAGGGCCACATGAGCATGCAGCACATTCCCGACCACTCGCCCGACGCGTTCGACCCGCGGCCGGAGTCCGCCATGGGCGGCGCCAGCGACGCCGGCGCCCACGGCCGCCATCCCGCCTCGGGTGGCGGGGCACCGCCCGACTCGCCGGTCGGCGACGCCCCGGTCGAGCGTCGGCGTCGGCAGGACCCGGGCTACGGGGGCCCCGAGCGCCGGCAGGCGCGCCGCTGAGCGGCGGCGCGAGACCGAATCAGGTCGGCTTGTACTCCGTGTAGTGCCCGGTGGGGCGGAAGCCCAGCCGGGCGTACACGTTGAGCCCGTCGGCCGAGGCCTGCAGGACGCCGGTGCGATGGCCCTGGGTCCGGGCTTCGAGCAGCGGGTGCGCGGTGATCGCCGAGCCGATGCCGCGGCCGCGGCATCGCTCGACGGTCGCGATGTTGTAGAGCCCCACCACGCCGCCGCCGACGGTCAGCTCGGCGCTCGCCACGGGCACACCGTCCTCGTAGCCCACGTACAGCCGGAGCGGTGCGTCGGCCGCCAGCAGGTGCGGAGCGGCGGCCGCGTAGAACCGTGCCACGGACGGGTCGGGCGGCGACCAGTTGGCGGCGAGCACGGCCGCGAAGTCGTCGAGCTGCGCCGGCGTGCGCGCTCGCTCGATGCGAAGCCGGGCAGGGAGCCGGGGCTCCACGAGCGATGCGAGATCGGCGGCCATGGCGACCTCCGATTCGGCCGCTTCGAAGCCGGCCCGTCGAAGCGCCTCGCCCAGCTGCAGCGGGCGGTCCGCCGCGCCGACCCACCAGGAGAAGGGCCGCCCGGCCGCGCGGAATCGGTCGCGCACCTCCGCGATGCGGGACTCCATCCGCCCGGGGTCGAGGCGGGCACGGGCGGCGAAGTTGAAGGTGTCGCTCGGCAGCCCGGAGTCGACCGTCAGCAGGTCGGGCCCATCGTCCACACGCATCCCCTCGACCCGCTCCTGCACCCAGCGGATGTGGGTGACGAGATTGGCCTCGGCGGCAGCGAGCGCGTCGTCGCGGGTCTTCATGCAGGGTTGGGTCGAGCTATTCGTTGGTCTTGGTGGTGCCGCGGATGTTGAGTGCGGCGAGGCAGACCTGCAGTGCCATCAGCGCGTACGCCTTGTCGTGCCAGCCCCAGACCACCCAGAGCACGTTGCCGACGAGGAAGGCCCAGAATCCGTAGTTGCGCTTGTACTTGCGGCCCGACGCCACCAGCCAGGCGCCGAGCACCGTGACCGCCATGGCGGGCCACTGGAGGAGGTCGATCCAGTTCATGGTGGACTCTAGCACGGGCCGGTGGCGGCGGAAAGGACCGCCAGGGCCACGAGCGACGAGCCTCCACGATCCGGTTGCGGATCGTGGAGGCTCGCGCGGTTCGCTCCCCTTCGGCGGACGACCGCTCTAGAACAGCATCTCCATCCCGAACCGCAGCAGGCGGGGAGGGCCGAAGGCGAAGATCGGCTGCGTGAAGTCCCGGGCCGCGGCGAGATACAGCGGCAGCAGCTCACCCGAGCCTTCGATGTACCCGTTGCGGTCCGTGTCGGCGTAGTCGCGGTAGCGCGACGACTCGTAGGGGATCGGCTCCGGGTGCGCGAGGTAGGCCTGCTGGGCCATCGTCGCGAGGATGACGTCGTCCGGCTCGGGCGCGCGCGTGTCGCGGCGCACGGAGATGATGTTGCGCCGGTTGAGCACGTTGCGCGCGTCGATGTAAACGCTGGCCCGCACGCCGCCGAGCTCGAACGGGCGGCGCACCAGAAGGTCGAGCGTGGAGACCGCGGGCAGCCGGGAGCCGTTCGGCAGGCCGACCGTGTCGGCCTGGTTGCCGACCGAGCCGCCGCTGCCGCCGAGGGCGGTGTAGGGGAGGCCGCTGCTGTAGCGGCCGATCGCCGCGGCCTCGAGCCCCGCGATCGGGTTCAGGCCGAAGACGCGGAAGCCCTTGCCCTGGGGCACCTGGCTCTGCAGCAGCAGGGTGACGTTGTGCCGGCGGTCGTAGTCGAGCGGAAACTCGACCTTCGGCGGGTAGGTGGTGTCGTGCGTCATCGGGTCGACGATGATCGCGCGGCGCAGCAGGAAGGCGTTGGTCGAGGTGGCCAGCGCCTCCTGCAGCGTGTAGTTGGCGCGGAAGCCGAACCCGCCGCGCAGCTCGCGCTCCACCAGCACCTCGGCGCCGCGGACGGTGCCGCGGTCGCTGTTGTTGAAGATGGAGCTGTCGGGGTTCGTGCCCAGCGGCTCCGAGGCCACCAGGCCCTCGAGGCGCTTGAGGAAGGCGTTCACCCGCACCGACAGGTCGGGGCGGGGACGGCCGCGCACGCTCAGCTCGTACTGCCACGAGCGCTCGAAGCCCAGGTTCGGGTTGCCCTGCCGGAAGCGCCCCGTGCGCGTCGTGTCGTCGAAGGCGGCGTCCACCAGGAACTGGTAGTCGGGGGCCTGGCTGAAGCTGCCAAGGCTGGCGACCACGGTGGCGCCGCTCAGCGCCGTCGACACGGCGATGCGCGGGTTCAGCTTCGACTGCGCCTTCGGCAGCGCCCCCGAGGCGTCGGGGATGTCGGTGCGGGCATCGAAGCGGTCGAACCGCAGGCCGGCGGTGAAGCCGAGCTCGCCCAGGCGGAACTGGGCCTCGCTGTACAGCGCCGCCGCCGCCGGCTCGAAGTTGCCTGCCGCCGGCGCCGGCACCTCGCCGCCCACGGGGCGGTAGGCGAGGGCCCGCTGGAAGGTCCGCACCCGCTGGCGCACCAGCTCGCCGCCGAAGTAGAGGTCGCTGCGGCCGCCCAGGCCCATCGTCACGTCGAGCTGGCTGCGGAGCTCGCGGAACTGGTTCCACGCGATCTCGCCGCGCGAGGCCCCGCTCAGGAAGAAGGCGGGCACGCCGTACGGCGTGTTGGTCGCGAACGTCGGCTCGAAGAAGCCCGGGACCACGTTCGAGGCGCCCGCGACGTCCTGCGCGCGCGCGAGGCCCTCGCCGCTGAACCGGAACTTGCGCCCGGTGAACGCGCCGAATTCGGCCTCCGGCGTCTCCTCCAGCTGGCCGCGCAGGAAGTCGCGGACGAAGTAGCCCACCCGCAGGTCGGCGACGTACGGCAGGCGCGCGCTCGGCCCCGACGTGTGCTGCGCGTGGCCGCTCAGCAGCATGCCGACCGTCTTCCGCGCCGGCCCGAAGGCGGGGGCGTACTTGAACGCGGGGTCGTAGAGCAGCCGCTGGTCGACCGAGCGCAGGCCGAAGAGGCGCACCGTCTGCCGCGCGCCGAGCGGCACGGTGAGCTTGGCGGCGGCGTTGTACTGCTCGCCGCTGTTGTGCGGCAGGATCGGCGAGCCGGTGGCGCGCGGGTCGAGCGGGTCCTCCGGGCGGGGGGCGTTGACCGGGTCGGCGTCGAGACGCGCGCTCGCGTCGAGGGCCACCAGGGCGCGGACGCCGCCGGCGATCGGCCCGTCGGCCTGCAGCACGATGCGGTCGAGGCCGCGGTCGGCCCCGCCGGTCAGCGGCCGGTCGGTCTCGTAGGCGGTGCGGCCCGACCACTCGTCGCCGCCGTCCTTCGTCACCACGTTCACCAGGCCGCTGAGGGCCTGGCCGTAGCGGGCGGAGAAGCCGTTGGTGACGAGCGCGACCTCGGTGAGCATGTCGGGCGGGAAGCGCAGGCCCAGCGATCCGGAGGAGGCGTCGAGCTGGTTCTTCACGCCCAGCCCGTCGATCACGAACGACTGCTGGCCGAGCCGGCCGCCCCGGTAGCTCTCGCCCACGCTGCCGGCGGTGAGCGCGAGCGCCTCCTCGACGGTGCTGACCGGGAGGCTGCGCAGGTCGCGCGCGGTGACGCGCTGCTCGGTCTGCGTGGCGAGCGGGTCGAGCACGGGGTCGTCGGCCACCACCTCGACCGGCGCCAGCTCGACGACGACGCGCCGCATGGCGAGATCCAGCCGGGTCGTCTCGCCGCTGCGCACGCGCACGGAGTCGATCGTCGCGGGCTGAAAGCCGATGGCGCGCACCTGCACCGTGTAGATGCCCGAGCGCACCTCGCGGATGCGGTAGGTGCCGCTCGTGTCGGTGGTGGCGCCGCGGCGGCCGGCGTCGATCGTGACGAGGGCGTTGGCGACGCCGCTGCCCGACTCGGCGTCGCGCACCCGGCCCTCGATGGCGCCGGTGGACTGGGCGGCGAGCGGTGTGGCGGCGGCCGACGCGGCGGCCGCGGCGGCGAGCAGGAGCAGCGCGATGCGGTTCATGGGCATCCGGGTCACGGCAGTTGGTAGAGCCAGAGGTCGGGACGGTGGTTCGGAGCGTTGAAGCCGGAGTTCACCTCGGTACGCGCCTCGGCGAACGGCGAGACTTCGACGACGACGCGCTTGCCGTCGGGCGAGAGCACGGGGCGGCGGAAGAGCTCGGCTTCGCGCGCGATGCGCTGCGTGGCGCCCGAGGCGAGATCGACGATCACCAGGTCGCCGCCCTCGTCGCGCTGGACCCAGCTCTCGCTCTGCACCGGCTCGAAGCGGAAGAGCACGCTCCGCCCCACGACGGCGACGAGGCGGCCGGCGCGGACCTGCGCCTCGCGGACGATCTCGCCGCCGCTCGACCACGCCACGGTGCGGGCCCCGCTCGCGAGGTCGTGACGGTAGACGTTGGGGTCGCCGCCCAGGGTGTAGTAGATCACGTCCGGCGTCTCGCCCGCCGACACCGACGACGCCCAGTCGGTGCCGGGAATCGTGCGCAGCGACGGGACGTCCCCCGCCAGGTCGGCCACGACGACGTCGAGCCCGGTGACGAAGGTGTCGGGGAGGAAGGTGGAGCCCTCCCAGAAGACCCGCTGCCCGACCCAGGCGAGCCGGGTGTCGGAGAGCCACTGGAGGTGGCCGATCTTGATGTGGAACCGGCCGGTCCCCGAGAGGTACGGCAGCGGCAGGATGTTCCGCGACTCCGCGGGCGCGCCGAGGCGGCCCAGCGCCAGCCAGCCGGTGAACTCCTTCACCCGGCCCACGCGCGAGACCGCCTTCAGATAGGCCGCGCGCCCGTCCGGAGCCACCGCGGGCCACTCGTAGACGTCGGTCGCCGTGTCGCTCTGGACGGTGCTCTCGCAGTGCATCTGGCGGATGGCGCCCCCGGTGGCGGGGATGACGGCGAGGCAGCGGTCGTGGTCGGCACGATCGACGCGCTCGGTGGAGTACACGAACCCCGAGCCGTCGGGCAGCCAGGAGGCGGTGCGGTCGTCGGCGACGCTGTAGGTGAGACGGGCCGGGTCCCCTGCGAGCCGCGTCGTGTCGACGGAGGTGGCGGGGACGGTGAACGGATCGGTGTGGTCGCAGGCGGCGAGGGCGAGTGCCGTCGCGATCGCCAGAACTTGGTACGGGAGGCGCAGCTGGGCCACGGTCTCGTCGCGGTCGGGGTTGCACGGGAGACTTCGGGAGCCGGACCGTCGGGGCGTTCCGCTGAGGGACGCCGCAGGGCGCCCTGCCTGCACACCGGGGTCGGCGGGATGCAGTAGAATACGCCTGCGGCTAGATTTGGGCGACATCCGCCCACAGGGTAGCTCCACATGCTGCTGCGACGGCTCTACGAGGACGCGCTCGCCCAGGCGGGCTGGCTCGTCGGCTGCACCCGCACGAAGACGGCGCTCGTCGTCGACCCCAACCGCGACGTCGAGCGCTGGCTCGAGGCGGCGAGGGCCGAGGGCATGCGCATCACGCACGTCACCGAGACGCACATCCACGCCGACTTCGTGTCCGGGGCGCCCGAGCTGGCCCGGCGCGCCGGCGCGCGCCTGCTGCTCAGCGCCGAGGGCGACGCCGCGTGGCAGTACGCCTTCGCGGAGGCCGCGGGGGCGCAGCTCCTGCGCGACGGCGACACCTTCGCGGTCGGCGACGTGCGCGTCGACGTGCGCCACACGCCCGGCCACACGCCGGAGCACCTCACCTTCCTCGTGACCGACACCGCCACGGGCGAGGCGCCGGTCGGCGCGATCACCGGCGACTTCATCTTCGTGGGCGACGTGGGGCGCCCCGACCTGCTGGAGCGCGCCGCCGGCGAGGCCGGGACGATGGAGGTGGGCGCGCGGCGGCTCTTCGCCTCGCTGAGGCGCTTCCTCGCCGAGCAGCCGGACTGGCTGCAGCTCTGGCCCGGGCACGGCGCCGGCTCCGCCTGCGGCAAGGCCCTCGGCGCGCTGCCCTCGACCACGCTGGGCTACGAGCGGCGCACCAACTGGGCGCTGAGCGTCGAGGAGGAGGCGGAGTTCGTCCGGCAGGTTCTCGCGGGGCAGCCCGCGCCGCCCACCTACTTCGCGCGCATGAAGACCGTGAACCGCGCCGGTCCGCCTCCGGCCCCCGCGGCCTTCGATGCGCCGCCCGCCGTCTCCCCCGACTCCGCTCCCGCCGGTGGCAGCGGAGGCGGGGCGGGGGCGATGCTGCTCGACCTCCGGCCCACCGCGGCCTTCGCCGCGGGGCACCTGGAGGGCGCCGTGCACCTGCCGCTGAATCGCAGCTTCGCGACGTGGGCCGGCTGGCTGGTGCCCGCCGACCGCGACGTCGTGCTGGTGGCCGACGAGGCCATGGCGCGCGAGGCGGTGCGCACGCTGGCGCTCATCGGCGTCGACCGCGTCGTGGGCCGCATCGATCCCCCGGTGCTCCAGGGCCGTCCGCTGGCGGCGATGCCGACGATGACGCCGGCCGAGCTGGCGGCGCGCCGCGGCGAGCCGGCGCTGCACGTCATCGACGTGCGCAACGCCGCCGAGTGGGAGGCGGGCCACATGCCCGGCGTGCCGAACATCCCGCTGGGCGAGCTTCCCGCGCGCCTCGCCGAGATCCCGCGCGACGGCACCGTGGTGCTGCACTGCCAGGGCGGCTCGCGCTCCGCGATCGCCGCGAGCCTGCTCGAGGCGAGCGGTCTCACGGGCGCGGTGAACCTCGAGGGCGGCTTCGGCCGCTGGATGGCCGAAGGGCAGGCGGTTGAGCGTCCCTGAGGACGCGCGACCGGGCCCGCGAGGGCGGGGGCGCCCGCTCGCGGCGCTCCTCGCCGCCGGCGTCGCGATCGTCGCGGTGCTGCTGGCGGGACGGCAGGCGGGTGGGGTGGTGCTCCGCTTCGCCGAGTGGGTGGAGGCACTGGGTCCGTGGGGCGCGGCGGCGTTCGTCGCGGGTTATGCCGCGCTGGTCGTGGCGCTCGTGCCCGGATCGCTCCTCACCTTGGCCGCCGGCGCCCTCTTCGGGCTCGTGCGCGGCACGCTGCTCGTGCTCCTCGCCGCCACGCTGGGCGCCACCGCGGCCTTCCTCGTGGCGCGCTCGGCCGCGCGCGGCGCGGTGGAGCGCCGCATCGGCGGCGACCCGCGCGTGGCCGCGCTCGACCGGGCAGTGGGCGAGTCGGGATGGTGGCTGGTCCTGCTGCTGCGCCTCTCGCCGGTCGTTCCCTTCAACCTGCTCAACTACGCCCTGGGCCTGACGCGCGTGCGCCTGCGCGACTACGTCCTCGCGTCGATCGGGATGCTCCCCGGCACGATGCTCTACGTCTACGCCGGCACCCTCGTGCGGGACCTCGCCGCGCTGGGCGCGGGCGTCCCGCGCGTGCGCGGCGCCGGGTACTGGCTGGTGGTGGGGCTCGGGCTCCTGGCCACGCTCGCGGTCACGGTGCTGCTGGCGCGCACCGCCCGGCGCGCGCTCTCCCGCGCCACCGCCGGCGGCGTGTGAGGCCCCGGTGAGCGCCCCGCGCTTTCCCGTCGACGCGAGCGACGAGACGCTGCTCTCGCACGTGCGGCCCCCGGACTGGCGCAATCCGCCGCCGCGCGATCGTTACCACCTGGTGGTGGTGGGCGCGGGTACCGGCGGGCTCGTCACGGCGGCGATCGCCGCGGGGCTCGGCGCGCGGGTCGCGCTGGTCGAGCGCCACCTGATGGGGGGCGACTGCCTGAACGTCGGCTGCGTTCCCTCGAAGGCGCTGCTCCACTCGGCGCGCGAGTACTCCGCGCGCGGCCGAGAAGCGCGGGATGCCGGTGCCGACGGCGCCTTCGCCGACGCCATGACGCGCCTCCGGCGCCTGCGCGCCCGCATCGCCCCGGTCGACGGCGCGCCGCGCTTCCGCGACGAGCTCGGCGTGGACGTCTTCCTCGGCGACGGCCGCTTCAGCGGACCCGATGCCGTCGCCGTGGGCGACGCGGTGCTGCGCTTCCGCCGGGCCGTGATCGCCACCGGCGCGCGCGCGGCGCTGCCCGACGTGCCGGGACTCGCCGACGCGGCGCCGCGCACGAACGAGACGATCTTCG
>Ga0307411_10000565_pt1 | contig 13196 bp, 12 predicted proteins | sample DK1Ometagenome_2_FD_203712 | JGI IMG/M metagenome (GOLD analysis project Ga0307411, IMG submission 203712) | Maize rhizosphere microbial communities from greenhouse at UC Davis, California, United States - DK15-O-1 | ecosystem: Host-associated > Plants > Roots > Rhizosphere > Soil | place: USA...
CGTCTTCGCCCGGACGATCGGGGAAACCACGGACGTCGTCTCCAAGGAGATGTACTCCTTCGAGGACCGCGGAGGCGAGCTGATTACGCTTCGGCCGGAGTTCACGGCAGGAATATGCCGCGCCTATCTGAGCGAGGGGTGGCAGCAGTTTGCGCCGCTGAAGCTCGCCGTGCACGGCCCCGCCTTTCGATATGAGCGGCCACAGAAGGGCCGCTTCCGGCAGTTCCACCAGCTCGACGCCGAGATCATCGGAGCCGGAGAGCCTGCGGCAGACGTCGAATTGCTGTCGTTCGGCGACCAGCTGCTGCGCGAGCTTGGCATTCACGATGGCGTGACGCTGCAGCTGAACACATTGGGCGATGCCGAGACGCGCGATGCCTGGCGGGCGGCGTTGGTCGACTATTTTCAGGCGCACCGCGGTTCCCTGTCGGAGGACAGCCTGACCCGGCTCGAGCGCAATCCGCTCCGCATCCTCGATACCAAGAACCCGGACGAGCGGCCGATTGCCGACGCTGCCCCCTCGATCAACGATTATCTCACGCCGGAAGCTTCGGATTTCTTCGAGCATGTCACGGCCGGGCTCGATGCGGCAGGGGTGGAGTGGACGCGCAATGCACGCCTCGTACGCGGGCTCGACTACTACCGGCACACCGCGTTCGAGTTCGTCACCGATCGGCTTGGCGCGCAGGGCACGGTTCTCGCTGGCGGCCGGTACGACGGACTGATCGAGTCCCTCGGCGGCCCGCACACGCCGGCGGTTGGCTGGGCAGCGGGAATCGAACGCTTGGCGATGATGATCGAGGCCCCCTCGCTGGAGACCTCGACCGTGGCTGTCGTGCCGCTCGGTGAGCGAGCGGAGGCCGAGGGTCAGAAGATCGTCGCCGGCCTTCGGCGCGAGGGCATCTCCGCCGACATGGCGTATCGCGGCAACATGAAGAAGAGGCTCAGCCGCGCGAACGCCTCGGGCGCCAAATACGCGCTGATCCTCGGAGAAAATGAACTGGACGCCGGAGAAGCGCAGTTGAAGGACCTGACCACCGGTGAGCAGAGGGCGGTCTCGCTCGACCTGATCGGAGATGCGATCCGCCGATGACCCAGATTTCGTCTGAGCGAATCGCGAGCATCGAGGCGCGCAAACAGGAGCTTGCCGACGCAATGGCGGCCGAGAATCTGTCGCCGGACGAATTCATTCGGCTGTCGAAGGACTATGCGGCGATCGAGCCCGTTGCGGCGGCAGCTCGCGAAGTGCGCCGGCTTCGGGCCGAGCTTCATGTTCTCAACGGACTGGTCGCCGATCCCACCGCCGAAGCCGAGTTGAAGGAAATGGCGGCGGCAGAGGCGGAAGAAATCCGCCACAAGCTGCCCGAGGCGGAGCGGGCGCTCGCGCTCAAGCTCCTGCCGCGCGATTCGGCCGACGAGCGGGCAGCGATGCTCGAGGTTCGCGCGGGTACGGGCGGTGATGAGGCGGCACTGTTCGCCGGCGATCTGCTCCGCATGTACCAGCGGTTCGCCGAAGTGCAGGGTTGGCGCTTCGAGCTGATCTCCGCGAGCGCGTCGGACGTTGGCGGCTACAAGGAAGCGGTGGCCTCGATCAGCGGCCCGGGTGTCTTCGCCAAGCTCAAGTTCGAAAGCGGCGTGCACCGCGTCCAGCGCGTGCCCGCGACCGAAAGCGGCGGGCGCATTCACACCTCGGCAGCGACGGTGGCGGTACTTCCCGAGGCCGAGGACGTCGACGTGCAGATCGAGGACAAGGACCTTCGAATCGACGTCTATCGTTCGTCCGGGCCCGGCGGCCAATCGGTGAATACGACGGACAGCGCGGTACGCATCACGCACCTTCCGAGCGGCCTCGTCGTCATCCAGCAGGACGAGAAGTCGCAGCACAAGAACAAGGCGAAGGCGTTGAAAGTGCTCCGCACGCGCCTCTTCGAGCTTGAGCGCGAGCGGCTGGCGAGCGAGCGCGCAGGCGCGCGCAAATCGATGGTCGGATCGGGCGACCGTTCGGAGCGCATCCGCACCTATAATTTCCCGCAGGGGCGCGTGACCGATCACCGGATCAACCTGACCCTTCACAAGCTCCCGGAGATTCTGGAGGGGCCGGCCTTGGGCGAATTGCTCAACGCCCTCATCTCCGAAGACGAGGCGGAGAGGCTCGCCGGTCTCGAAGAGGCGTGACCGCAATCGCAAAAGCCCTGTCGCGGGCGACCAACGAGCTTGGCCGGGCCAGCGACACGCCGCGCCTCGATGCCGAGCTTCTGATGGCCGAAGCGCTTCACATCGACCGGGACAAGCTCATCCTGTCGCCGCCGCAGCGGGATGTGCCCAAGCGCTTCGGAGAAATGCTCGAACGGCGCAAGGCGGGGGAGCCGGTCGCCTACATCACCGGCCGCCGCGCCTTCTGGAACATCGAGCTGCACGTCGGGCCGGGGGTGCTCATCCCCCGACCGGACAGCGAGGTCCTGATCGCGTCGGCCATCGAGCATTTCGAAGGAAGGGACGGGCCGGGGCGCATCCTCGACTTAGGAACCGGTCCAGGAACGCTTCTTCTGTCCGCTCTGGATCTCTGGCCCGAATCGACCGGCATCGGTGTCGATGTGTCGAGAACTGCTATGTCCTATGCCGCGGCCAACGCCCGTCGGCTCGGCTTCGAGGCGCGGGTAAAGCTGAAGCAAGGCGATTGGGCGAAGGGCCTCAAGGAGCGCTTCGACCTCATTCTCTGCAACCCGCCCTATGTGGCGGAGGACGCTGAACTCGGACCCGGTGTGCGCGAATTCGAGCCCGACGAGGCGCTTTTCGCAGGTCAGGATGGACTGGACGCCTACCGCGAACTGGCTCCGCAACTGCCGGGTCTGCTCAACCCGGGCGGACTCGCCGCGATAGAGATCGGCCGTGATCAGAGCGAGGCCGTCACCGACTTACTTGCCCGGGACGGACTGCAGGCGCGCGTTGCGGAGGATCTCGGCGGACGGCCGAGAGCAGTCCTACTAACCTGGGTGTAATAGAAAAGCGCTTGGATTTTCATATTTCTATGACTACATCTTGTTGAGAGGACCGGGCTCGCTCCCTTGAGAGAAGCTGGGCAGAACCCGCTCCACCCCCGACGCAATCGACCGATCGATAGCGCTTTTTTGAGGCGCTGTCCGGAACGAAAGGGTCAGGTTCCGGCGCCGCCGTGCGCTGGCCTGTCCTTCAAGGCAAAAGGGGAAGCTTCTGGTTAAGGAAGTAGGAATTTGATCAATAATCGTCAGGGCGGCCGCAGGCGCGGGCGTGGAGGTCAGCGGGGACCGAACCTCGGAGGACAATCCGGGGGCGGTAATCGCCAGGATAACCGGCAGCGCGGCAATGCGGCGCAGTTGCTTGAAAAATACAAGAGCATGGCGCGCGATTCGCAACTCGCAGGCGACCGCGTCCAGAGCGAATATTATTTGCAGTTCGCAGACCATTATTTCCGTGTGCTCAGCGAGAGCCGCGCCCGCTTCGAGGAACAGCATCCGCGTCGCCAGCGCGACGACGACCTCGACGAGGATGAGGGCGACGACGAGATGATGGACGCTTCGGGCGACGACAATGTCGAAGCGGAAGTGGAAAACGAGGCGCGACCGCAGCGCCAGCGCCGTGAGCGAAGCGATCGTAACGATCGTGGTGCCCGGGGCGACCGCAATGAGCGTGGCGAGAGCCGCTACTCTCGTGACGACCGTCCGCGCGACGACGACGAAGATCGCAACGGTTACGAGCGCGGCAATGGCGCGGACGAGCGACTTCCGATGGACGTCCTGCCGCCGGCGATCGGCCGCGACGACTCCGATGGCGGCGAAGAGGCTTCCGAGGAAGTCGAAGCTCGCCCGCGGCGCCGTACCCGCCGTCCGCGGGCGCAGGATGGTGAAGGCGACGTCGCTCCCGCCGCGTGATCTTCACGCTTAACCGCGACAAGAGCCGAAGGCTCATCGAGGGGCTCACCGAGCCCGCAATCATCGTCCGTGGCGCATCGGTTGTCATGAGCAACCGGGCAGCTCGCAACCTGCTCGGCGTCGCGATCGAAGGCGTCGACGTTCGACAAGTTCTGCCTCATCCCGCGCTGATCGAGCGTCTCGTTCGAGGCCGGTTGACCGGACCCGAGGAGATTGAAGCGGCTGGATTCGGCCATTCGCGCAGGCAGTGGCTCGTCCGCATATCCCCCCTCGGCGAGGGCGATCTCATGGTTCGGCTCGTCGACCGCAGCGAGGCTCGCGCGGCCGAGCAGATGCGAGTCGATTTCGTTGCCAACGCAAGCCACGAGCTCCGCACGCCGCTCTCGACCTTGATCGGCTACACCGAGACTTTGCGGGAACGCACCGCCGACCTGGACGGCGACACACAGGAACGCTTCCTGGCAATCGTTCATGACGAAGCGCGTCGCATGCAGCGGGTGGTTGAGGATCTCATTTCCCTGTCGCGAATCGAGGCCGAGAAATTCTCGGCTCCGACGGAAGCGGTCGATCTCGAGCAACTCATCGAAGTGTCGGTGGAAAGCGCCAAGCGCATGGCGGAAGAGCGTGGGACGGAATTGGTGATGGCCATCCATCCCGACCTTCCGCCCGTGGCTGCGGACCGCGTGCAAATTCTTCAGGTCCTCGACAATCTGATCACGAACGCATTGCGTTACGGAGAGCCGGGCCTGCCGATCACCGTGACCGCGGCGCTCGAGGATGAGATGGTCCACCTCTCGGTTGCCGACCGGGGCGAAGGTATCGCGCCCGAACATCTCAAGCGGCTCACCGAACGCTTCTACCGGGTGGATACCAGCCGCAGCCGCTCGCTTGGCGGAACAGGCCTTGGGCTATCGATCGTCAAGCACATCATCGAACGCCACCGCGGCCGGCTGACCTTTGAAAGCGAACTCGGCAAGGGGACGACCGTGCACGTCTTGCTTCCGGTCGCAGTGGATTCTCCGTCATAAGATTGTCATAAACCGGCCGAGCGGGTAGCCGCCGCTGACGACCAACGTTGCGGCGAGTCTCAGGGGAATTTCATGTTTGCTTGGTTCCAGCGGCTGTTGCCCCAGCGGGGCGACTTTTTCGGCATGTTCGAAGCGCATGCCGCGATGCTGGTCGCGGCTGCGGAAGCATTGCAGCAGCTGGGGTCAAACGAGGCCTCGACCGAAAAGTGCCTCAAGACGATCCAGGATCGCGAACATGTCGCCGACGATGTCATTCGCGATGTTCTGACCACCGTTCGCAAGACCTTCCTGACTCCGTTCGACCGTAGCGCGATCACCGCACTGATCGGATCGATGGACGACGCAATCGACGAAATGCTCGCCGCCGCTCGCGCGATCGATTTGTACGAGGTTAAGCAGCTCCGCACGGAGATGAAGGACATCGTCGGGCTTATCAGCGAGGCCGCGCGGGTCACCAATGAAGCGATTCCGCTGCTGCGCGACGTGAAGAAGAATGGCGTGCAACTGCACCAGCTGACGGAGCGTCTCGTTCGGCTCGAAGGCAAAGCGGACGACGTCCACGCCGCTGGTCTCAAGCGAGCGTTCCGCGAAATTGCACGGCAGGATCCGCTTCAATTCGCGGTCACACGAGAGATTCTGCGCCACCTGGAAAAGGTGACGGACGCGTTCGAGGACGTCGCGAATCAAATCGACGGCATCGTGATCGACAACGCATAAGCGGGCGGAGCAGGGGACATGCACGAGCTCGCCTTTCCGCTGCTGGTCGGCCTGATCATTGTCGCGCTAGCATTCGACTTTCTCAACGGGTTGCACGACGCCGCGAACGCGATCGCGACCGTCGTTGCAACGCGCCTGCTCAAGCCGGTGACGGCGGTCGCCTTTGCGGCCTTCTTTAACTTCGCCGCTTATTTCATCTCGCTAGCGGTGCCGGAATTGCATCGTGTCGCAGATACGATCGGCAAGGGAATCATCGACAAGGATTTGGTGACGCCGGCGGTCGTCTTCGGTGCGCTCGTCGGCGCAATGTTCTGGAACGTTGTCACCTGGCTCAAGGGTATTCCGTCCTCATCGAGCCACGCGCTGGTCGGCGGGCTCATCGGGGCCGGAGTAGCGCATGCCGGACTGACAGGTGTGCAATGGGGCGGGCTCAACAAGACGCTGATCGCGATCGTCCTATCTCCGACGCTCGGCATGATCCTCGCAATGTTGATCATGCTGATCACCAGCTGGCTCGGTGTGCGTGCAACGGCGGCCGGTGCGGAGCGGACCTTCCGTGTCCTGCATCTCTGCTCATCGGCGATGTATTCCATCGGTCACGGCCTGAACGACGCTCAGAAGACGATGGGGATCATCGCCGTCCTTCTTTACTCGACGGGCAATATGCAGGGGGAATTCCACGTCCCGCATTGGGTCGCCCTCAGCTGCTATGTCGCGATCGGCCTCGGCACGTTGTGCGGTGGCTGGAAGATCATCGAGACCATGGGCACGCGCATCACAAAGCTGTCTCAGCATCAGGGTTTCAGTGCGTCGCTCGGCGGATCGTTCATGCTGTTCACGGCGTCGTGGCTCGGCATTCCCGTTTCCACGACTCACACCATCACGGGCTGCATCATCGGAGCCGGCGCGGCGCGGCGCGCCTCTGCCGTTCGCTGGCAGGTCGCCGGCAACGTCATGACGGCTTGGGTCATCACCATCCCGGCCTCGGCGAGCGTCGCTGCTCTGTTCTATTACATCACGACGATCTTCTAGAGGCGTAGCCGCGCCCGTTGTCATAAAGTTGTAACGAAGCTGTCACGAACCGGTCTCGGAACGACAGCTAGGGGACTCTCACGGATCCAATCCGACACGGGAGTCTAAACCAGTGAAGAAGATGATGATCGCGCTGCCGGTAGCGGTGGCGCTCGCTGCATGTGGAAGCAACGGCGGCGGCGATGGTGCCGCGAAGCAGCAGCTGAAGGTCGTGGGTTCCTCGACCGTCTATCCCTTCACCACCGCAGTCGCCGAGCAATTCCAGCGCGACAACCCGAACGTCAGCGCGGTTGTCGAATCGACCGGCACGGGTGCGGGCATGAAATTGTTTTGCGGCGGCGTCGGAGCGAACTTCCCCGACATCGAGAACGCTTCGCGCCAGATCAAGAAGAGCGAGTATGAGTCCTGCGTCGCGGCCGGTGTGAAGAACGTCATCGAAGTCCCGGTCGGAATCGACGGACTGACCTTCATTCAGGCCAAGGGCTCGCAGCCGCTCAACCTGACCCAGGCTGACGTTTATGAGGCGCTCGCGGCCAACCCGTACGGGAAGGGCGCCAACACCGCCCAGACCTGGAAGGACGTCAATCCCGCGCTTCCGGCAATCAAGATTCGCGTCCTTGGCCCACCCCCGACATCCGGAACGCGTGACAGCCTTGTCGAGCTCTATCTCGAAAAGGGCTGCAACTCCGATCCGACCATGAAGGCGCTCAAGGAATCGGACGAGGCAAAGCACAAGGACGTCTGCACGAAGGTGCGCGAGGATGGCCTGTTCGTGGAAGCGGGCGAGAACGACAATCTCCTCGTCCAGAAGGTAACCAGCGATCCGGGTACCGTCGGCATTCTCGGCTACTCCTTCCTCGAGGAGAATGCGGACAAGGTCAGCCCTGTCCAGATCAACGGCATCTCGCCGACCGAGGCCACGATTGCTGATTTGTCCTACCCGGGCGCCCGCAAGCTCTACATCTACGTAAAGGGCGATCATCTGGCCGCGAAGTCCGCGCTCCGCGACTTCGTTGCGGCTTATTCCAAGGCATGGGCGAAAGGCGGCCCGCTGGAGCAGCGCGGACTGGTTCCACTGGCCGGCGCCGAGCTGGAAGCTGCCAACAAGCAGGCGACTGAGCTGAAGCCGCTCGACCCGGCCGGCCTGAAGTAGGCGCCCACCGGCGACTAACATGACGCTCGGATTTGCCTTCATCGTGATCCTGCTGGTCGCCGCGGCGATCGGCGGGATCTCGTACGTTCGCGCCGCGCGTCTTCGCACCGGCGGAAGGCTTCATTCGCTCCCTGCTTATCACGCCGTGCACGCGGTGCTCTGGATCCTCGCTCCGGCGCTTTTGGTGCTGGCGGCATGGGCGCCGATGCAGACCCGGCTGGTCGACCAAGCCGTGCTTGCAACGCCCGAGGGCCAGGCACTGCCGGACTTCGAGATGCAGCGCGATACGATCCTCGCGGAAGCGCGACAGATCGCCAATCGCGAGATCGAAGCGGGCTTCAATCCGGAGTCCACCGCCCTTGCGCCGCGAATGAAGGAGGCGGAGGGCCGCTACGCCTCAATCGGCGGCATTGCGGCAATCCTGTTCGCGTTTGGCGCCGGCGGGCTCTTGCTCCTCCGCAAGCGCAGCCGCGAGTTCCGAGCGCGGACGTCCGTCGAGCGATGGATGAACGGGCTGCTCGTTGCCGCGTCGATGATCGCCATCTTCACGACTCTCGGAATCGTCCTGTCGCTATTGTTCGAATCGCTTCGCTTCTTTCAGATGGTTTCGCCGACCGAGTTCCTCTTCGGCCTGACCTGGAGCCCGCAGACAGCCATCCGCGCCGACCAGGCCGGTTCCTCCGGTGCATTCGGATCGATTCCGCTCTTCTGGGGAACGATCCTGATTGGCGCGATCATCGCCATGATCGTCGCCATCCCGCTTGGTCTGATGAGCGCGATCTATCTGACGCAATACTCCGCGCCGAAAGTCCGGTCGGTCATCAAGCCGTTGCTCGAAATTCTCGCCGGCGTTCCGACGGTCGTTTACGGCTATTTCGCCGCGCTGACGGTGGCGCCATGGATCCGCGAGATCGGCATTGCGCTGGGCATCGAATCGGCGAGCAGTGAAAGCGCGCTCGCGGCGGGGCTCGTCATGGGAATCATGATCATTCCGTTCGTCAGCTCGATGGCCGACGATTCCATCGCCGCCGTTCCCGCCGCGATGAACGACGGCAGCCTGGCGCTCGGCGCGACGCGTTCGGAGACGATTCGAAAGGTGCTGCTTCCGGCAGCCCTTCCCGGCGTCGTCGGCGGCATCCTGCTCGCTGTTAGCCGGGCGATCGGTGAAACGATGATCGTGGTGATGGCGGCCGGCCTTGCGGCGAACCTTACCGCCAATCCGTTCGAAAGCGTGACCACTGTCACGGTCCAGATCGTCCAACTGCTCACCGGCGACCAGGAGTTCGACAGCGCCAAGACGCTCGCCGCCTTCGCGCTCGGCTTGGTGCTGTTCCTCATCACCCTGGTCCTCAACCTGATCGCGCTGAGGGTCGTGCGCAAATATCGAGAAGCTTATGAATAGCGCGAGCGCAGACGCCGCGATCACGCGCTGGACCGGCGATACAATGCAGAGCCGACTGCGCAGCCGGTATCGGTCGGAGCGCTTGTTCAAGCTGCTGGGGCTGCTGGCGGTCGCGGTGTCGCTCGCCTTTCTGGCCTTCCTGCTCGGGACGATGATCTATCGCGGGGCGGGCGGACTGACGCTCGGCTTCCTTCAGGCTTCGGACTCGACCGACCCTGCCATGGCGGGCGTCTGGGGAGCGCTGAAGGGCAGCTTCCTGACGATCGTCGTGACGATGGCGCTGGCCTTTCCGGTAGGCGTGCTGTCGGCAATCTATCTGGAAGAATTTGCCGCTAGGAATCGCTGGACGGACACGATCGAGGTCTCGATCAATAACCTCGCCGCTGTGCCGTCCATCATTTTCGGCCTTCTTGGCCTCGCCGTGTTCCTGAACTTCATGAACATGCCGCGCTCGGCGCCGCTCGTCGGCGGACTGACTCTCGCGCTGATGACCATGCCGGTGATCGTTATTGCCGGCCGCAATGCGATCAAGGCGGTCCCGCCCTCGATTCGCGAAGCGGCGCTGGGCGTGGGCGCATCGAAGATGCAGGTCGTATTCCATCACGTCCTGCCGCTTGCGCTGCCCGGCATTCTCACCGGCACGATCATCGGCATGGCACGCGCGCTTGGCGAGACCGCGCCGCTGCTGATGATCGGCATGCGCGCGTTCATCGCCAACCCGCCGTCGGGCATAAACGAGCCCGCGACGGTGCTTCCGGTTCAGATCTTCCTCTGGTCGGACGAAGTCGATCGAGCCTTCGTCGAGAAGACGAGTGCGGCCATCATTGTCCTTCTCGTGTTCATGCTGATGATGAACGCGCTCGCCATCTATCTCCGCAACCGCTTCGAGCAACGCTGGTAGGCCTCATGCTCATGAAAGAAAAAACACCCATCACTCCAACGACGCCGGTTCCGGCGCCTTCTGCAGCAGTCGCTGCCGAGGCGAACCGAAAAGGACCATCGACGACGGAGCAGCCGCTTCCGCACGAACCGTCGGTTCTCGACGATCCGGTCGCAAGCGGCACGCCTCTGCAGGAGAAGCCGGTCAGCGGTCTTTCCGTCTCACTCGGCACGGACGCCGACGAGCATGAAGAACCCTCGCCCAAGCGCGAGCCCAAGATGCGTGCTCGCGGCATCAACGTCTTCTACGGCGAGAAGCAGGCGCTGAAGGATGTCTCGATCGACGTTCACGAAGATCGCGTCACTGCGTTCATCGGTCCATCGGGCTGCGGCAAGTCGACGTTCCTGCGCTGCCTCAACCGCATGAACGACACGATACCGGCAGCGAAGGTGTCGGGACTGATCGAGCTCGACGGAACGGACATCAATTCGCCGGCCATGGACGTCGTTCAGCTTCGCGCCCGCGTCGGCATGGTGTTCCAGAAGCCGAACCCGTTTCCCAAGTCGATCTATGAAAACGTCGCCTACGGGCCGCGCATTCACGGCCTCACCTCGTCGCGCGCCGAGCTCGACCAGACGGTCGAGAAATCGCTGAAGCGCGCCGGCCTCTGGGACGAGGTCAAGGACCGGCTGATGGAGAGTGGCACCGCCCTATCAGGCGGTCAGCAGCAGCGCCTCTGCATCGCCCGCGCAATCGCGGTCGATCCGGAAGTGATCCTGATGGATGAGCCCTGCTCGGCGCTCGATCCGATCGCCACGGCTCGCATCGAGGAGCTGATCCACGAGCTTCGCGGCCGCTACGCGATCGTGATCGTGACGCACAACATGCAACAGGCGGCGCGCGTTTCGCAGCGCACGGCCTTCTTCCATCTCGGCGAGCTGGTCGAATACGGCAAGACCAGCGAGATGTTCACCAACCCTCGCGAGCAACGCACCCAGGATTATATCACTGGGCGCTACGGCTGATCGGAGCAGAAGCAATGCAGCAGCAGACCGGCCATACGCTCAAGGCCTTTGACGAAGACATCGACCGCCTTCGCGGGCTCATCAGCGAGATGGGGCAATTGGCGCAGCAGGCCATCATCGAGGCGATGCGGTGCCTCGTCGAGCGCGACACGGAAGCCGCGCATCGCCTCGTCGAACGCGACAAGGAGATCGACCGGCTCGAGATCGAGACCGAGAAGCGCGTGGTCCAGCTCATCGCGCTGCGTGCGCCGATGGCTGGCGACCTTCGCGATGCCGTCGCGGCGCTGAAGATCTCGGGCGTCGTCGAGCGCATCGGCGACTATGCCAAGAACATCGCCAAGCGGGTCCAGCTGCTCGATGGCGCAAGCGATATCGAGCCGGTGTCGCTCCTGCCGGAAATGGCGCGCATCGCGACCGACATGGTCACCGACGTGCTCCGTGCCTTCGTTGAGCGCGACGCGAAGGCGGCGGTGCGCGTCTGCGAACGCGACCAGGCCGTCGACGATTTCTATGATTCGATTTTCCGCACGTTGCTGACGCACATGATGGAGAACCCGCACAACATCGGCCAGTCGGCGCACCTGCTGTTCGTCGCCAAGAACCTGGAGCGAGTGGGCGATCACGCGACGAACATCGCCGAGATGGTCTATTACGCGGCGACCGGAGAGCATATGGTCGAGCCCACCAAGAAACGGCGCAGGAAGCCTGCATGACGCGCAAGAAGCTCCTGCTTGTCGAGGACGACCGGGCGCTCGCCGAACTTCTGATCTGGCATTTCGAGCGCGAGGATTATGAAGTCCGCCGGACCGGCGACGGCGAAGAAGCGTTGCTTCTCGCCAGCGAGGACGCGCCGGACGTCATCATTCTCGACTGGATGATCGAAGGCATCCTCGGCCTCGAGGTCTGCCGCCGGCTTCGGCGCCGTTCGGAGACGGCCAACGTCCCGATCATCATGCTGACGGCGCGCGGCGAGGAGAGCGACCGCATCCGCGGCCTAGAGACTGGCGCCGACGACTATGTCACCAAGCCCTTTAGCCCACGCGAGCTCGTGGCCCGTGTCGGCGCCGTGCTTCGCCGGGTCCGCCCGGCGCTTGCGGCGGAGCAGCTGGGCTATGACGATGTCGAGATGGACGTCGCCGCGCATCGGGTTCGTCGGGCGGGAAAGCCGATTTCCCTCGGCCCCACCGAGTTCCGGCTGCTTAGGCACTTCCTCGAGAATCCGGGGCGCGTTTTCTCGCGGGAACGGCTGCTCGATTCGGTCTGGTCGCACGATCCCGACATCGATTTGCGGACCGTCGATGTGCACGTGCGTCGACTGCGCAAGGCACTCAACGACGGCGGCCGCCGGGACATCATCCGTACCGTGCGTTCGGCCGGCTACTCACTGGATGCCGAGGCCTGAAAACCCCGTCACACAACCGAAACAAAGTCGTCATTTAGACGTCGCGACCCACCCCTAGAGACGAGTCGTCAGCAGCTGTGCTGCCGGCGATTCCAAGGGGAAATTTCAACGATGTCACGCAAGTTTTTGGCTCTGGCCGGAGTCGCACTCGTCGCAACTACCGTCAGCACCGCCGCAGAGGCCCGCACGCAAATGCGCGCAGTCGGATCCTCCACCGTATATCCGTTCGCAAAAGTGGTCGCAGAGCGGGTCGCCCGCGCCAACGGCCGTCTGGGCACGCCGATCATCGAGTCCACGGGGACAGGTGGCGGAATGAAGCTGTTCTGCGCCGGGATCGGCGAGCGCTTTCCCGATGTCGCCAATGCGTCGCGCCGAATGAAGGCTTCGGAAGCCAAGACATGCTCCGCGAACGGCGTGACCAAAATCACCGAGATCCAGGTCGGCATCGACGGAATCGCATTCGGAACGTCGAAGCGCACTCCGCTTGCAAACGTTACGGTCCGGGACCTCTATATGGCGCTAGCCAAGACGCCGTTCGGCAAGCCCAACAAGGCCAAGACGTGGAAGGACGTCAACGCCAAGTTGCCCGCGCTTCCGATCCGCGTTTACGGGCCGCCTCCGACGAGTGGTACTCGCGACGCACTCACCG
>Ga0307411_10000567_pt1 | contig 13154 bp, 8 predicted proteins | sample DK1Ometagenome_2_FD_203712 | JGI IMG/M metagenome (GOLD analysis project Ga0307411, IMG submission 203712) | Maize rhizosphere microbial communities from greenhouse at UC Davis, California, United States - DK15-O-1 | ecosystem: Host-associated > Plants > Roots > Rhizosphere > Soil | place: USA...
TCGCGCCGGCCGCCCGCAGCGCGCGATCGCGGCGAATCGTCCGTGGACGCCGCGCTTCTCGCCCGACGGGCGTCGCGTGGCGTACGGCGCCTTCGGCGCCGGGCGGAGCACGAGCGACGTCTGGGTGGCGGACCTCGCGGCCGGGACGACGCAGCGGCTCACCGACGACGACGCGGACAGCAACGACCCGCAGTGGAGCCCGGACGGTGCGACCGTCGTCTACTCGGCGAGCGCGCCGGGCGGGAAGGACCTGGTGGTGCGGCAGGTCGGCGGCGGCGAGGCGGGCGCGTTCGCGCCGCGCGCGCGGACGCAGTACGCGAGCGACTGGCTGCGCGACGGCAGTGCGCTGCTCGTCACGGAGGAGGCCGGGCCGAACGGGCGGGACGTCCTGGTGCAGCCGGTGGACGGGTCGGCGGCGCGGCCGTACGCGGCGACGCCCGCGGAGGAGACGGCGGCGCGCGCCTCGCCCGACGGGCGCTGGGTCGCATACACGTCCGACGAGTCGGGGCGGGCGGAGGTGTACCTGGACTCCTACCCGCACCCCGGGCGGCGCGTGAGGGTCTCGTCAGGCGGCGGCGTGCATCCGGCGTGGCGCGGCGACGGGCGGGAGCTCTACTACTGGCAGGACGGCGCGCTGGTGGCGGTGCGGCTCGAGGCGGCGGCGGGTGGTGCGCCGCCGGCGATCGGGGCGCGGACGGTGTTGTTCCGGGCGCAGTATCACGGCGGTCCCAACACGATGTACGACGTGTCGCCCGACGGGGAGCGGTTCGTGATCGTGCAGCAGCCCTAGCGCCGATCCGGGCACTCCGGTGACGCCGACGGCGCCCGGTCACGACAGGAGCTCGCGGAGGTCGAGGCGCTGCCCGTTGCCGTCGAGCTGCCGTACGAGGGCGCCGTCAGCTGTCGCACTGTGGCGACGCCGCCGCTCGGGGATGGCGGTTCGCTTCGCTCGGCGCATGTCGGGACGCGTAGGCCAATCAGCCTGGCGCTTCCTGGCCCATTCCCTATCGTGGTGTCGCTCCCGGATGCTGCCCCGACGTCTTCCTGGACCCCGAGAGGGCCCCATGCCCGACGCGTCCTCCGCGCTCGCGGCGATCCTCGCCGACCGCTACCGAATCCAGCGCCAGATCGGTCAGGGCGGCATGGCCACGGTGTACCTCGCCGACGACCTGAAGCTCGAGCGGCAGGTGGCCCTCAAGGTGCTTCGGCCCGAGCTCGGCGCGGTGCTCGGGAGCGAGCGATTCCTGGCCGAGGTGAAGATCACGGCGCGCCTCGACCACCCGCACATCCTGACGCTGATCGACTCCGGCACCGCGGGCGGGCTGCTCTACTACGTGCTTCCGTACGTGCGCGGCGAGTCGCTGCGCGACCTGCTGAACCGGGAACAGCAGCTCGGCGTGGAGCAGGCGCTCGCCATCACGAAGCACGTCGCCAGCGCGCTGGACTACGCGCACCGCAAGGGCATCGTGCACCGCGACATCAAGCCGGAGAACATCCTGCTGCAGGAAGGCGAGGCGATGCTCGCGGACTTCGGCATCGCGCTGGCCGTGCAGGAATCGGGCGGCAGCCGGCTGACCGAGACGGGGCTGTCGCTCGGGACGCCGTACTACATGAGCCCGGAGCAGGCGACCGGCGACCGCGACCTCGACGCCCGGAGCGACCTGTATTCGCTGGCGTCGGTGCTCTACGAGATGTTGGTCGGCGAGCCGCCGATGACCGGCAAGACCGTGCAGGCGGTCATCGCCAAGCTCCTCACCGAGGCACCGATGCACATACGCACGGTGCGCAACACGGTGCCGGAGAGTGTGGACGCCGCCGTCGCGAAGGCGTTGTCGAAGGTGCCGGCCGACCGGTTCGCGAGCGTGGCCGAGTTCAGCCGCGCGCTCGATGCGACGCGGGCGGCGCCGCCCGGCGCCAGCGGAAGCGCCGTCGCGATGAAGTCGGCGCGGCCGCGGCCCACGACGGCGAGGATCGCCGGTGGCCTGGCCGCCGTCGCCGTCGTGGGAACGGTCGCGGCGCTGGCCGCGACCGGGCGGCTCCGGCGCGAGGACACCTCGGCGGCGCTGCGCGACCGCACGCAGCTCACGTTCACCGGAAGGATCAGCGCGCCCACGCTCTCGGCGGACGGCAAGCAGCTCGCCTACTTCAGCAAGGAGTGCACGGGCGCGGACTGCCGCTACGCGATCGACGTGCAGGACGTCGGTAGCACGGCGACGCGGCGGGTGCTCGAGGGCGCCACGGCGGCGTACGCCCTGGAGTGGAGCCCCGACCGCCGCAACCTGATGGTGAACGGCACCATCGGCGGCCGCTACGGCACCTTCATCGCGTCGGCGCTCGGCGGCCCGCCGCGCTTTCTGACCGCGGGAGCCGCGACGTTCTACGCCGCCGGCGACTCCCTGCTCCTGGGCCCCTCCGGCTCGTCCGACTCCGCATTCGTCGTGCGCGTCGCCGGGCTGGACGGCACCGTGCGCGACAGCCTGCGCGTACCCGGGCCCGGCGAGGCGCTCGCGTCGCTGGTGTCGATCCCCGGCACGTCGCGCTTCGTGGCGCTCGTCATTCAATCGCCGCGAGGACTCTGGCAGGTGCTCGAGCGGAACGGCACGGTGGCCGACAAGCTGGTGAACTCGTGCACCTGCGGCGCGGCGGCGTCGCACGACGCGCTGTGGATGACTCGCGCAGGGGCGACGGCGGCCGAGGCGGTGGTGCGCGTGGCACTCGATCCGGCGAGCGGGAAGTTCGCCACCCACCAGGACACGATCTACAGCGGCCGCTTCTCCAACCTCTCGGTGACGGCCGACGGGACGCAGATGGCGGTCGACGACGGGAGCTACTCGTTCTCGGTGGTCGCGGCGAGCCTGGCGGACCTCCTGAAGGGAGCGCCGCCGGCCGGCGCACCCCTGATGCAGGCATCGAACCGGGTGAACGCCACCGTCTCTCCGGATGGCGAGCGCCTCCTGATGCGCCGCAGCGTGCCCGGAGCGAAGGGTACGAACGAGGTGCGACTGTCGGTGGCCCCGTTCGCCGGCGGCGGCGAGACGCCGCTGAACGTGACGGGGAACGTGGTCGGCGCCCAGTGGCATGACTCCGTCTCCATCGTCGTGCATTCGTTGAGCGGCGTCGGCTCGCGCTTCGTGCGCACGGACGTCCGCACCGGTGCGCCGGGCGCGGCGATCGAGCTGCCCGACTCGTCGATCACCAGCATGACCGCGCTGCCAGGCGGGTGGGCGTGGATCCCGGCGCGGGCAGACCGCATCATCGTCGAGCAGCGCGGGAAGCGGCACGAGATCGCGAAGCCGCCGTGGTTCGAGGTCGTGAGGCAGGTCGAGGCGTCTCCGGACGGGACGCGGCTGCTGATGACCGGATGGGGTGCCGCGACCAACGACACGCTCCGCGTAGACGTGGTGCCGACGGCGGGCGGAACTCCCGTGAACTGGTCGCGGAGCTTTGCCGAGAACGGATGGGCCACCTGGCTCGCCGACGGCTCGATCGCGTTCACCGTATGGAGCAGCTCCGACGCGGCGACGGTTCGCCAGCTTGCAGGACCAGGGCAGGAGACGATGATCGGCGCGATCGGCCACATCGCCACGACGGTCAGCCTCTCGCGCGACCTGAAGCGCGCCACGCTCATGTGGCGCGACTATCGTGGCGACGCGTGGATGTACCGCGTGGTGAAGCCCTGACCGTTCGGCTATCGGGCACGCGCCGGCCGCCCCGGCAGGATGATCACCTGCGCTTCCTCGGCGTCGTGGCGACCGAGCTCGGCGAGCATGGCCGCACGCACCGCTTCGGCAGCTGGCCGTGCGGTCGGTCGCAGCACTCGCCGCCGTCGAGCGTCTCGTCCCCGCCGGGCCACATCTCGTCAAGAAAGGCGTGCGTCGTGGGCCGTACCGCCCATACGTAGGGCCACGCGGGCCGTATCGTGAACCGCTCTCACGGCCGGCCGCAGTTCGCCGGCCCCCAGGATGGGGAGCGCGCCGTCGCGTATGCCAGCCCGGACGCCCCGAGGTGTTCGCGCCGCGCGCTCGGCCCTTGGCGCCCCGTGTGCTCGCCAACCTCGCCGTCGAGGCCGGGCGGTCGGCCGTTGGCCGCCGCTCCCCGCCGCGCGCCGTCGCGCCGCGTCGCCGCTGTTCTCACCTACCCTCAGCAGGGAGGTACAAGTGCAACGCACGTCGATCTCGTCGCCTGGCTGGCTCGCCGCCTACGGACTGATCTCGATTCTCGCCGCGTGCAGCACCAGGGAATCCGACGCCGAAGGCGCGGCGTCGGACTCGGTGGCGTCCGCGAGCGCCGGCGGCACGGTGGAGAGGGACGCCAAGGTGCCGATCACCAGCAGCTCCGAGGAAGCGCGAACGCTCTACAGCCGCGGCCGCGATCTCTCCGACCAGCTCCGCCTGCAGGACGGCCGCGAGCTGTTCGCGCAGGCCGCCGAGAAGGACCCGAGCTTCGCGCTGGCCCACTACAACCTCGCGCTGGCCGCGCCCTCGACGAAGGAGTTCTTCCAGCACCTGAACCAGGCGGTCGCGCACGCGGACAAGGCGTCCGAGGGGGAGCGGCTGATGATCCTCACGCTGCAGGCGGGAGCCAACGCGGACCGCGTGAAGTCGTTGAGTCACGCGGAGGAGCTGGTCGCGAAATACCCGCGCGACGAGCGCGCCCACCTCATCCTCGGCAACGCGTACTTCGCCCGTCAGCAGTACGACAAGGCCATCGGGGAGCTGAAGCGGGCCATCGAGATCAACCCGAGCTTCTCGCCCGCGTACAACTCGTTGGGGTACGCGTACCGCCCGGTGGGGAACAACGCGGAGGCGGAGAAGGCGTTCAGGCGGTACATCGAGCTCGTCCCCAACGATCCGAATCCGTACGACTCCTACGCCGAGCTGCTGATGAAGACGGGCCGGTTCGACGAGTCCATCGAGCAGTACCGGAAGGCGCTGTCGATCGACCCGCACTTCGGCGCCTCGCGCGTCGGGATCGCCGCCGACCTCATGTTCACGGGGAAGCACGACCAGGCGATCGCCGAGGCGCAGAAGCTCCACGACGAGGCGCGCGACGACGGCGATCGGCGCAACGCGATGCTCAGCCAGACGCTGACGTACGCGGACGCGGGCCGGACCGCGATGGCGCTGCAGATGATGGAGAAGCAGTACGCGCTCGGCGCCAAGATCGCCGACTCGGCCGCCATGGCGGGCGACGCGGTGTCCATCGGGGACATCCTGCTCGACGCCGGGAAGGCGGACGAGGCGCGCAAGCGCTACGAGCAGGCGCTCAGCCTGGTGACTGGGTCCAGCCTGCCCGCCGACGTGAAGGAAGACGCACAGCTCGCCCACCATTACAACGTCGCGCGCGTCGCGCTGAAGAAGAACGACCTGGCGACGGCCAAGGCGGAAGCCGCGAAATACCTGAGCGGGGCCGAGGCGAAGCGCAACGACGTACGACTCCGCCAGGCCCACGAGCTGGCGGGAGCGATCGCGCTGCAGGAGAAGCAGTACGACCAGGCGCTCGCCGAGCTCGCCCAGGCGAGCCAGCAGGACCCGTACGCCCTCTACCTGACGGCGCAGGCCCATCAGGGCAAGGGCGACGCGGCGAAGGGGAAGGAGCTGGCCGGGCGGGCCGCCAACATGAACACGCTGCCCACGCTGGACTACGCGCTCATCAGGGCGGACGCGAAGAAGCTTCTGTAGAGACGAGCCCCTGCCGAAGTCGGGCGCGGGCGTGCTCCGGGCGCGCGGGCTGAGGACCGCCGCCGCCCGGCGGCACCCCGGGGTCGTCGTGGCGACCGGAGCGTGAGCCACGTTTCGCGGAAATGTCGTCATGAGGGGGGAGAAGGCGTGCCACGCCGGCGGGGCGGTCCCGCGCCGCGCGTCCACCCGAACCCCGGAGGTCGACATGCTACGCCGCGCTCCGTCCCTCGCCCTCGCAGCCGCCGTCGCGCTCGCCGCCTGTGCCGACCCGGTGGCGCCACCCGCCGAGTCCCCCGACGCGCTCCTCCGCCCCGATCTGGCCACGGGCTCGGCCGTGGCGGACCGGGTGACGTTCGACGTCACGTTCAGCATCCCGGGGAACACGTACGGCAACACGTGTGGACTGAGCGCGCCGGTCACGGGCACCGGCACGTTCCAGATGGTGAATCGGGCGTCCCAGACCCGGGAGGGCGCGTGGCGGATCGGCTTCAGCTGGAGCGCGCACGGGACGGCCGCCGGCACCGACGGGTCGCAGTACCGGTTCAACTACACGGCCACCGGGAAGTGGATCGACGTCGTGGACCCGACCGTTCTTCCGGTGGAGATCGAGCTCGTCGATCACTTCAACCTGATCGGGGAGGGGGAGACTGCCGACGTGCGGCTCCACCTGCACGGGCGGTTCCTGTTCGACGGCGTGGACGTCACGCCGGCGGGCGACCCGGTCATCCGCGGCGGCGACCTCGCCTGCGACCCCATCTGACGCGTGGGTCGGGCGCCCCGGCGCGCACTCCCGCGGCGCGCCCGACGCCCGCCTGACGCTCCCGGGGCATGCATCGACGATCGCGCCCCGGGGGCACTGCCACCCGGAGGCACCGATGCGCGCGAACGAGTGGAGGGTGCTCGCCGCCTCGACGACGCTCGCGGCGCTCGCCGGGTGCGCCGACCTCGGTGAGCCGGATCGCAACACGGCCGGACCGGCGGCGCCTGCCGCGACGGCGGACGCGCTGGACGCCGAGCTGCGGGGGTACCTGGCCGCACTCGGCTTCACCGGGCGCGTCGGCTCGACGCTCGAGGCGCGCCTTGGCCGCCGCGTCGAGCCGCGGCTCGCGGACCTCGGGCGTCTGCTCTGGTTCGACCCGATCACGGCGCTGAGCGACGACAACGCGTGCGCCGGGTGCCACTCGCCCACGCACGGCTTCGGCGACACGCAGTCGATCGCCATCGGCATCGACAACAACGGCGTCGTGGGGCCGGGCCGGCGCGGCCCGCGCAACCAGCGCCGGTCGCCAATGGTGCTCAACGCCGCGTTCTACCCGACGCTGATGTGGAACTCGCGCTTCCGCGCGCGCTCGGGCGACCCGTTCGACAACCGCGCCGGCTTCCAGTTCCCCGCGCCCGAGGGCGCGACGCTCTCGCACCTGCCGCACCTGCTCGCGGCGCAGGCGTTCATCCCGCCCACCGAGCGGGTGGAGGCGGCCGGCTTCGCGGTGCCAGGCGACAACGACGCGCTGCGCGCCGCGGTGCTGCGCCGGCTGAACGCCGCCGCCGAATACCGGCGCCGCTTCGGCCAGCTCTTTCCGGCGGTGCGCGACGGAGCGCCGATCACGTTCGAGCACGTGGGCCGCGCGCTCGCCGAGTTCCAGTTCACGCAGGTGTACGCCGACGCGCCCATCGATCGATTCGCGCGCGGCCACGCGCACGCGCTCAGCGACGCGCAGAAGCGCGGCGCGGTGCTGTTCTTCGGCCGCGCCGGCTGCGTGGGGTGCCACCAGGTCGGCGGCGGGTCGAACGAGATGTTCAGCGACTTCCGCGAGCACGTCATCGGCGTGCCGCAGGTGGCGCCCGCGCACGGCAACGTCACCTTCGACGGGCCCGGCGCGAACGAGGACTTCGGTTTGGCACAAGTCACCGGCGACGCCGCCGACCGCTACGCGTTCCGCACGTCGCCGCTGCGCAACGTGGCGCTCCAGCCGGCGTTCATGCACAACGGCGCGTTCGTGCGGCTGGAGGACGCGGTCCGCCATCACCTCGACGTCGCCGCGTCGGTGCGCGGCTACACGCTGGGAGAGCTGGCGGCGGACCTCCGGGGCCCGCCCGGCCCCATCGCGCCCGTCCTCGAGCGCCTCGACCCGCGGCTGGCGAAACCGGTGCTGCTGTCCGGGGCGGAGTTCGCGGACCTCGTCGCCTTCGTGCGCGACGGCCTGCTCGATACCGCCGCCCGGCCGGACCGGCTGCGCCGGCTCGTCCCCGACCGGCTCCCGAGCGGCCGCGCCCCGCTCCGGTTCGAGTTTCCCTGAGCTGCGTGTCAGTTCGCCGTGAGCGCCGCCACGCGTGCCGCGGCGGCTCCCCTCGGGTGAGCATCACCGGCCTGACGGAGCAGCGCGATCCCGCTGGTCATTCGTCGAGCCGCATCCTCTCCAGCACGGCCCGGAAGCGCGGCTCCGCGTGCAGCGAGCGAAAGGCCGGGTCGACGGCCAGATAGATGCCCGACTCGGGTCGTGTCGCCACGGCGTGCTCCAACCAGCGCAACGTCTGCTCCCGATCCCCCAACCCCGCGTAGATCGTCGCGACGCCGTACGCCGCCCATCCCGGATCGGGTGTGCTCGACTGTGCCTTGCACACCTCGAGCAGCTCCAGGGCGCGCTCCCGCCGCCCCGAGAGGGCGTAGACGAATCCCAGATCTCCGACGCAGGCGCCTTCGCCCAGCCGCTCGCGGAACCTCTCCAGTGCCGCCACCGACACGTCGTACCTGCCTAACCGCCCGTACGCGATACCCGACAGCAGGTCGGTGGCGGACCAGCTCGAGTCCTGCGCGCGGGCGGCCGCGGCGGCGCGCGCGGCGTCGTCGTAGCGGCCGCTCATGTTGTAGACCTCGCCGAGGCCGTGGTGAAAGCGCGCCGACATCGGCGCCAGGTACAGCGTGCGCTGCGCAGCGGCCAACGCCTCGTCGAAGCGTTGACGGCGCGCCAGGAGCATGCTCAGCTCGTGATGGGCCTCGGCAAACCCGGGCTGCAGCCGGATCGCCTCGCGAAAGGCGGCTTCGGACCCCGCCCAGTCCCGGTCGTAGAACTGGCGGATGAGCCCGAGCACGACGTACGTCTCGGCCAGGCCCGGGTCCAGCGCCCGCGCCTTCTCGGCGAGCTGTCGGGCGCGCGCCTCGTCGTTCGAGGAGGCGTGCACGGCCGCCAGGCCGGCGTACGCCGGTGCGTAGCCGGAGTCCTTCGCGATCGCACGCCTGAAGTAATCCGCCGCGACGCCGTGGTCGGCGGCCCCCGGGTCGGACGTGTACCGGGCCTGCGTCCCCTTCACGTAGAGGTCGAATGCGTCGGGGTCGATCGGCGGGGTGTCGCTCAGGCGTGCCGAGTCCTGCGGCGTCAGCGTGACCGCGACGTTCCGCGTGATCGCCAGCGCCACCTCCCGCTGGAGGGCCAGGACGTCGCGCCGCTCCCGCTCGAAGGGCTCGCTCCAGATCGTCGCGTTCCGGCCGGCGTCGATCAGGTTGACCGTGATCCGCACGCGCGCTCCGTCGTGCAGCACGGACCCGTCCACGACGTGCGTGACGCCAAGCAGCCGCGCGATCTCCGCCACGGGGCGATCCGAGTTCTTGAACTGCCGCACGGACTGGTGGGCGATGACGCGCAGCGCCTCGATCCTCGTCAGGGTGCTCGTCAGCTCGTCAGTCATCCCGTCGGCGAAGTACTCCTGCGCGGTGTCGCCCGAATAGTTCTTGAATGGCAGTACGGCCAATGACGACACCGCGGGGCGCGCCTCGCCGGTCCCGGCGGCGCGGGTCTGTCGCGCGGGCGGAGGTACGCGACGGGTAAGCCACTCCGCGGCGCCGAGGCCGGCGACCACGAGCGCCGTCCCCGCGAGGCTGGCGACCCGGCGGCGTGCGCGCCGGTGGATGCGCACCCAGGTTGCCGCACGTCGGAGCGCGTGGTGAGGCCGCGCGCGCTCCGGGCGACCGGCGCGCTCGAGGTCCGCGAGCAGCTCCGCGGCGTCGCGGTAGCGCTCCTCGCGGTCACGACGGAGCAGCCGCGCGACGACGTCGTCGACCGCCGGCGGCACGCCGGCACGCAGCCGCGACGGGGGCCGGGGATCGTGGCGCAGGATGGCGTGGAGCACCGCGGCCTCCGACTCGCCGTCGAACGGCCGGCGGCCGGTCAGCATCTCGTACAGCACCACGCCCATCGCCCAGAGGTCGGCGCGCGCGTCGGCCGGCTCGCCGTGCACCCGCTCGGGCGACATGTACGCGATCGTGCCGGGCGTCAGGCCGGAGGGCGTCACTGTGACGTCGGGCAGGCGCGCGAGCCCGAAGTCCAGGAGCTTCACCGTGCCGTTTGCGGTGAGCATCAGGTTCGCGGGCTTCACGTCCCGGTGGACGATGCCGCGGGCGTGCGCGGCCCCGAGCGCGCGCGCGGCCTGCGTGGCAACGGCGACCGCGGCGTCGGTCTCCAGCGCCCCGCGCTTCAGCCGCTCGCGCAGCGTCTCGCCCTCGTAGTGCGGCATGGCGAGGAAGAGGGCGCCCGCGGGCGTCTCGCCCACCTCGTAGACGGTGCAGATGTTCGGGTGGTCCAGCGCCGCGGCGGCGCGGGCCTCGATCAGAAGGCGCTCGCGCGCCGCGTGGTCCACCCACAGGTGCGGGGGGAGGAACTTCAGCGCGACGGCGCGGTGGAGGTGCGTGTCCGATGCCCGGTAGACTACGCCCATCCCGCCGCGGGCGAGCTGCTCGCCGATCCGGTAGCGGCCAACAACGGCGCCGGGGTGGTCGTCGGCCGCGAAGCCCGGCGCGTCGCCCGAGACGGAGGAGTCCGAGTCGGAGCGAACGAGCTCGCCCGCGGCGGCGGCGACCGCGCGCGGGAGCGCCTGGAAGAAGCGATCGGCGAGCGGCGCGCAGGCGACGAGCGAGGCGAGCTCCTCGGCGAGCGCGCTCTCGCCGGACTGGAGCTGCTCCAGTCGCGCCGCGCGGTCCGCCGGCGGGAGCGCCACGAGCTCGGTGAAGAGGCGCTCCAGGCGCTCCCAGTCCATCGGACGCTCTCCGACGTCGGTCATGGTGCGGCGCCCTCGCTCAGCTCGCGGTAGAGCCACGCGCGCGCCATCGCCCAGCCGCGCTTCACCGTGGCGGGCGAGATGCCGAGCGCCTCGGCGGTCTCCTCGACGGACATGCCGCCGTAGAAGCGGCACTCCACGATCCGCCCCTGCCGATCGGAGTGCGTGGCGAGGCGGTCGAGGGCTCCGTCGAGGGCGAGGAGCACCTCCACCTCCTCGGCGCCCTCCGCGGGCGCGGCGTGGAGTAGCCCATCGATGGCGGCGAGCTCCAGCGGCGCGCGCCCGCCGCCGCGCTTCGCGCGCGCTCGCGTACGTGCGTGATCGATGAGGATGCTGCGCATCGCCGTCGCCGCGACGGCGAGGAAGTGCGCGCGGTCGCGCCAGTCGCCCTCGTGCCCGCGGGCGAGCTTCACGTACGCCTCGTGCACGAGGGCGGTCGTGTTGAGCGTCTCGGCCTCGCGCCACGTGTGGCGCTGGATGCGCGCGATTCGCTTGAGCTCGTCGTACACGAGCGGGAAGAGCCGCCCCACGGCGGAGCTGTCGCCGGCGCGGAGCTCCGCGAGCAGCACGCTCGCGTCGGGCGCCGGTGACTCGGGCGCGACGCTCATCACCGCCCGGCGCCGACCGGCGCCGTGCTCGGGGCGCGTGTCGCCGCACGCCATTCGGCGCGAGCGCGGTGCGTCCACTCCGGGGTCAGCCGGGCGGCTATGCCCGCTCGCGCCGCCGTCCCCGCCGACCGCGCGCGGCCGGTCGCGGGCGCGCCGGCGACATGCCTGGGCAGTGAGCGGCGGAGAGGCAGCACGATGCCGTCCGTGGGAGCGCCGGGAGGACGCGCGGCGGCGGCGTCGCCCGCCTCTGGCGACGATAGGCATGGCCGGAGAGGCGGTCAAGCACCGCCGCGCCGCCGGAGCAGGGAAGGGCGACGCCGACGGCCGGCTTCCCGTCCGACGCCCGGCGTCAGGCTTCCATGCAGGCAGAAGCAACGAGAAGCCCGGCGGCCACGTCGGTGGTGCCGGGCTTCGTCATCCTATTGCCTGGGTGACGGACGCGCGCCATCAGCTCGCGGCGCTCACTCGCGGCACTCCAACCGCAGCTCGCTCCGGTCCACGACCAGCTCCCCGTTCGCGTTGACCGCGTAGCTCCCGAAGAACACCATCCGGAACGAGCTGCCGGAGTCGCGGCCGACGAGAACGAGCGTCTGCCGGAAAGAGCCGGTCGCGCCCATCGCCGTCTGGTTGTACGTGCCCTGGTCCGCCTCCCGCACCCGGTACTCCTCGCCGCTCTGCTCGCCGACGCCGCGCACCCCGATCGGCATCGTGTGTCTCGTGACGTGGTACGCTCCCGTCGCATCCTTCAGGTAGGTGGTGCGCTCGAAGATCATTCCCTCGAGTCGCACGAGCTCGCTCGCGGAGCCGTCCGCGCACTCGATGCGCGTGAGGGTGGGAATGTCTCCGAGGTCGTAGAGGCGCTCCTCCACCGTGCGCTCGGTGGGGGCGACGGCTGCGGACGGCGTGCGCGGGCTGCGTGGTGTGGGCTGCAGGGGCGTCTCGCCGCACGCGGCGAGCAGGATGGAGGCGGCGAGCAGCGCCGCGCGGCGGGGGGCGGACGTCATGACGGTCTCCTGGCTTGGGGGTTCGAAGGTGGAGGCCGCGAGGGCCTCGCTCCCCTAAGCGGAGAACCCGCCGGAAGTCCATCATCCGTTCGTGCGGCCGCCCCCGCGGCCCTATATTGGGCACCGCCCGGGCCGCCGAGCGCCGCCGCTCGCGCCGGATCCCGCAGTGCGCCGCGAACGATGCCGATCGACGCTCCCGACCTCACGGAACTGCTGCGCGCTCACGCCTCGGGCGAGCCGGGGGCGCTCGACCGGCTGTTCGCGCAGGTGTACGACGAGCTGCGGCGGATGGCACGCGGGCGGCTCCGGCACGAGCGGGCGGACCACACGCTCGGCGCCACGGAGCTGGTGCACGAGGCGTTCTTCCGCCTCGTCAGGCTCGATCGCATCGACTGGCGCGGGCGCGCGCACTTCCTCGCGATCGCGTCGCAGGCGATGCGCAACGTGCTGCTGGACCACGCGGTGCAGCGAGGGGCGCGGAAGCGCGGCGGCGGCGCCCGCCCGGTCACGCTCGAGCGCCTCGAGGTCGCCGGCGAGGTCCGCCCCGAGGAGCTGATCGCGCTCTGCGAGGCGCTCGAGCGGCTCGAGCGCGTGGACGCGCGGCAGGCGAGAGTGGTGGAGTGCCGGTTCTTCGGCGGGCTCAGCCTCGAGGAGACCGCCGCCGCGCTGTCCGTCTCCACCGCCACGGTGAGCCGCGACTGGACGATCGCGCGCGCGTGGCTGCACGCGGAGCTCACGGACGCGCCACCCGCCGACGGCGAGCCTCGCAGTGCGCCCTGACGAGCGCACGGAGAGCACGCGGAGCGCCGGTG
>Ga0307411_10000568_pt1 | contig 13149 bp, 22 predicted proteins | sample DK1Ometagenome_2_FD_203712 | JGI IMG/M metagenome (GOLD analysis project Ga0307411, IMG submission 203712) | Maize rhizosphere microbial communities from greenhouse at UC Davis, California, United States - DK15-O-1 | ecosystem: Host-associated > Plants > Roots > Rhizosphere > Soil | place: USA...
GGCGCCGAAGACCGGAAAGCCGTTCAGGGCCGAAGGGGGAAAGGCGAAGCGCTGATGGTCCACCTGGTACCCGAGCGCGCGGAGCCGCGCCTCCAGCTGGGCTCTGGCGCGCTCGGCGTCGGCGGTGCCCGCCTCTCGCGGGTGCGCCAGCACCTCGGCCAGCCCGAGGGGGAGCCCCGGAGGGAGCCCGCCGGTCGGGGGCATCGCTCAGCCCCGCGCGGAGCGGCGGGCGGCCCGGGGCGCGGGGTTCGGCGGCGGCGGCGCGCTCACGGTGGCCGCCCTCGCCGTGTCGGCGGCGACGAGCCCGCGCTCGACCAGCTCGGCCAGGTGCTGCTCGAAGGTCTGCGTGCCCAGCCGCTCGCGCCCGCCGGCGAGCACGTCGCGCAGCTCGCCGAGGCGGGCGGCGTCGCGGAGGACGCCGCGGGCCTCGGGCGTCGCCAGCAGCACCTCGGCGGCGATCACCCGGCCCTCGCCGTCGACGCGCGGGAGCAGCTGCTGCGACACGATCGCGCCGAGCGCCCCGGCGAGGCGCATGCGGCCGATCTCGCGCTCCTCGCGCGGGAGCGTGGTCACGAGGTGGTGCAGCGTCGTGGTGACGTCGGGCGTCGGCATCGCCGCCAGGACGAGGTGCCCGGTCTCGGCCGCCTTGATCGCGGTGTCGATCGTCTCCGCGTCGGCCAGCTCGCTCAGCACCACCACGTCCGGATCCTGCCGGAGCGCGGCGCGCAGCCCGATCGCGATGCTCTCGGTGTCGACCCCCACCTCGCGCTGCGTCACCGAGCTGTTGAGGTCGCGGTGGAGGAACTCGATCGGGTTCTCGACGGTGACGATGTGCTGCTGCCGCGTCGAGTTCACGTGGTGCACCATGGCGGCCACGGTGGAGCTCTTGCCGCTGCCGCTCACCCCGGTGATCAGCACCAGCCCGCGCTCCAGCTCCGCGATGCGGCGCATCACCGGCAGCAGCCCGAGCGACTCGAGCGTGGGCACGGCGAACGGGATCACCCGCATCACCACCATGAACGACGAGCGCTGCCGCAGGATGTTCACCCGGAAGCGCCCGACGCCGGCCATGCCCCACGAGCAGTCGAAATCGCGCAGGCGGTCGATGCGCGCCCGATCCTCGTCGCTCGAGACCAGCTTCATCGCGATGGCGCGCGTCTGGTCGGGGGTGAGGCGCTGCTTGGTGAGCGGCACGAGCTTGCCGTTGATCCGCGCGCGGAAGACGTCGCCGGCCTTGATGTGCAGGTCGGACGCGCCGCGCTCGACGGCCGCCTTGATGATCTTCTCCATCGCCCCGCCGCCGCCCCCGCTCATCGGATGCCGCTCATCGGCTGCCCCTCATCGGTTCGCTCCGGTCTCGACCTGCCAGAAGCCCATCCGCTCGCGCACTTCGCGCAGCGTCTCGGCGGCGATGCGCCGCGCGCGCTCGGCGCCCGCGGCGAGGATCTCGTCGACCAGCGTCTCGCGCGCGGCCAGCTCGCGCGCGCGCGCCTGCATCGGCGCCAGCGCGGCGGACATGTTCTCCGCGAGGACGCGCTTGCAGTCCAGGCATCCCCAGAGGGCGCCGCGGCACTTCTCCGCGACCTCCGCGACCGTTTCGGGCGGCGAGAAGAAGCGGTGCAGATGGTAGATGTTGCAGATCTCGGGGGTGCCGGGATCCTTCTTCGTCACGCGCGCGGGGTCGGTCTTGGCGGGGCGCAGCTTCTGCCAGATGCTCTCCGGGCTCTCGAGGACGCCGATCGTGTTGCCGCGGCTCTTCGACATCTTCGACTCGCCGTCCAGCCCCATGATGCGCTTCGCCTCGCCGATCATCGGCTTCGGCTCGACGAGCAGCGGGGCGTCGGGGCTGAAGCGCGCGTTCCAGCGGCGGCAGACTTCGCGCGCCAGCTCGAGGTGCTGCAGCTGGTCCTCGCCCACCGGCACCAGGTCGGCCTTGTAGAGCAGGATGTCTGCGGCCTGCAGCACCGGGTAGTTGAGCAGGCCGGCGGGAATGCTCTCGAGCTGGCTCGTCTTATCTTTGAACTGCGTCATCCGCTCGAGCTCGCCGAGCGGCGTGACGGTGTTCAGCAGCCACATCAGCTCGCTGTGCTCCGGCACGTGCGACTGCACGAAGAGCGTGACGCGCTCCGGATCCACGCCGGCGGCGAGCACGCCCGCGGCCATCTCGCGCGTGCGCCGCGCCAGCAGCCCGGGCTCGTACAGGGCGCCGGTGAGGGCGTGCAGGTCCACGATGCAGTAGATGCAGTCGAGACCCTGCTCCTGCATGTCGACCCAGTTCTGGATCGCGCCCAGCCAGTTGCCGATGTGCAGCTCGCCCGACGGCTGGATTCCGGAGAAGATTCGCGGCATAGAGGCGGAAGCTACCTTCGCTGGAGACGACTCACAAGATGGCCTCGGCACTGGACTTACTGCATCTCGCCCGTACCGCCGCGACGCAGGCGGGCGCCTATCTCCGCTCGGTGGAGCGCCCCGCCGACCCGCGTGCGTGGGCGTCGAAGGGCCGCCTCGACTACGTCACCGAGGTCGACCGCACCGCCGAGGCGCTCATCGCCGAGGTGCTGCTGGCCGCCGAGCCCGGCGGCCGGATCCTGGGCGAGGAGCTCAGCCCCGACGCGGCGGCGGCCGACGTGGAGCGCGGCCTCGTCTGGGTGGTGGACCCGCTCGACGGCACCACGAATTTCCTGCACGGCTACCCGCAGTACGCCGTCTCGATCGCGGCGGCCGTGGACGGCGTGCTGCAGGCCGGGGTCGTGCTGCACGTGCCGCAGGACGCGCTCTTCCACGCCGTGCGCGGCGGCGGCGCGTGGCTGGGCGCGCACCGCCTCGAGGTCTCCGCGATCGACGATCCCGCCCACGCGCTCGTCGGCACCGGCTTCCCCTTCAAGCACCTCGAGCAGCTCGAGGCCTACCAGCGGCAGTTCGCGCGCGTGGCGGCGGCCACCGCCGGGATGCGCCGCGCGGGCAGCGCCGCGCTCGACCTGGCGGACGTCGCGGCGGGCCGCTTCGATGCCTTCTGGGAGCAGCGGCTCGCGCCGTGGGACGTCGCGGCGGGCACCCTCCTCGTCCGCGAGGCGGGCGGCCTCGTCACGGACTTCGCGGGACACGACCTCGGCATCGGCCACGGGCCGGTGCTCGCGGGCAGCCCGGCGATGCATGCGTGGCTGCTCGGGATCGTAGACGAGCGTCGCTAGGTGCTCGGTGCTCGGTGCTTGGTGCTCGGGCGAAAACGAGCGACCCTCCGGTGAGCCACCGGAGGGTCGTCTGTCCGTTCGGCCCCTGGCACCGGGCACCGAGCACCTCAAAGCTTCGTCAGCACCCGCGGGCCGTTCTCCGTGATGGCCACGGTGTGCTCGAAGTGGGCCGAGAGCTTTCCGTCGGCCGTCACCACCGTCCACTTGTCGCCGAGGGTCTTGGTGCGGTAGTCGCCCTGGGTGATCATCGGCTCGATGGCGATGGTCATCCCCGCGAGGAGGCGCGGGCCGCGCTTGGGCTGGCCGTAGTTCGGCACCTGCGGCTCCTCGTGGAACTTCGTGCCGATCCCGTGGCCGACCAGCTCCCGCACGACGCCGAAGCCCGCGGCCTCGGCCACCTGCTGCACCGCGTGGCCGATGTCCCCGACGTGGTTGCCCACCCGCGCCTGGGCGATGCCGGCCTCGAGCGACGCGGCGGTCACGTCGAGGAGGCGCCGCGCCTCGGCCGAGATCTCGCCGACGGCCAGCGTGGTGGCGCTGTCGGCGTGCAGCCCCTCGAAGTGGACCCCGCAGTCGACGCTCGCGATCGAGCCCTCCCGCAGCACCTTCTTCTTCGTCGGGATGCCGTGCACGATCTCGTGGTCGACCGAGATGCAGAGCGACTTCGGGAAGCCGTAGAGCCCCTTGAACGAGGGCTTGGCCCCGTCGTGGCTCCGGATGAACCGCTCGGCCTCGGCGTCGAGGTCCTCGGTGGTCATCCCGGGGCGGATGATCTCCGCCATGCGGGCGAGGGCGCCCGCCACGATCCGCCCCGCGTGGGCCATGGCCTCGAGCTCGCGGGGGGACTTGAGCGTGATCATCCGGCGGCGGTTTCCGTCGTGTGGCCGAGCGCCTCGAGCGTGCGGCGCTGCACCTCCTCGACGCTGCCCACGGCGGCGATGCGGCGCACGATGCCCTGGCGCTCGTAGTAGTCGAGCACCGGGGCGGTCTGGGCGCGGTAGGCCTCGAGGCGCACCTTCACGGCATCCGGATCGTCGTCCGCCCGACCCTCGATCTCGCGGCGGCGCTCGATGCGGGCGAGGATCTCCTCGTCGGCGACGTCGAAGAAGAGCACCACGTCCATCCTGCGGCCGAGGTCGGCCAGCACGCGGTCGACGCCCTCGGCCTGCGGGATGGTGCGCACCACACCGTCGAAGATCACCCCGCCGGCGGCCTCGGGCTTCGCCAGCTCCTCGCGCACGATCCCGAGGATGAGGTCGTCGCTGACGAGCTGGCCGGCGTCCATGACCGCCTGCGCCTTCAGCCCCAGCGGCGTGCCGCGCTTCTTGTGGTCGCGCAGCAGGTCGCCGGTGGCGAACTTCGGAAGCCTGAGCGTCCGGGCGAGGAGGGCGCCCTGCGTGCCCTTCCCCGCGCCCGGCGGGCCCATCAGGAGGATGTCCATGTCGTCCCTGGTTGGGGGGTCCCCGGAGCGGTCTGGCCCCCAGTGTCCCGAAAGGGAGCTGGGGGCCAGTGTCCGGCTGCTAGCGACCCCGGCTCACATGTAGCGCTGCTGGCGCCCGCGGAACTTGACCCGGCCGGTCTTCATGAAGCTGTCGTACTTGCGGAGCACCCGGTGCTGCTCCACCTGGGCGATCGTGTCGAGCAGCACGCCGACGACGATCAGGACCGAGGTGCCGCCCCACTGGGCCTGGATGCCGAGCCGCGCGGTGACGATGATCGGCAGCAGCGAGATCGCCGCGAGGAACAGCGCGCCCGGCAGGGTGACCCGCGCCAGCACGCCGTCGATGTAGTCCGCCGTGGCGGCGCCCGGCTTCACGCCGGGGATGAACCCGCCCTGCTTCTTCAGGTTCTCGGCGATGTCCACCGAGTTGAAGATGATCGACGTGTAGAAGTACGTGAACACGACGATCATGAGGGCGAAGAGGATGTTGTACGCCCAGTCGCCCGGGGTGAAGACGTTCGCGATCTCGGTGAGCGTCGGGTTCTGCGTGAAGCTGGCCAGCGTGCCCGGGACGATGATGATCGTCTGGGCGAAGATGATCGGCATCACGCCCGCGGTGATCAGGCGGATCGGAATGAACGTCTTCTGGCCCTCCCGGATGCGGCCCCGGCCCATCACCTTGCGCGGGATCTGGATCGGGATGCGGCGCGCGGCGATGGTCATCGCCACGACCGCGGCCACCGCCAGCGTGAGCACGGCCAGGAACGTCACCGCCCCGAGGGGCGAGACGACGTCCGAGCGGACGTACTGCGCCAGGTTCAGCGTGCCCGGCCAGAGCTGCTCGAGGATCGAGAAGGCGATGAGCAGGCTCATGCCGTTGCCGATGCCGCGCTCGGTGATCTGCTCGCCGAGCCACATGACGAAGATGGCGCCGGCGGTGAGCGTGAGCACGATGACCAGGCGGCTGGCGAAGCCCGCGTTGGGCACGGCGCCCGGGATCGACTCCGTGAAGAGCGCGTAGGTCCAGGCCTGCGAGATCGCGATGAGCACGGTGGCGTACCGTGTCCACTGCGTGATCTTCTTCCGGCCCTCCTCGTCCTTCTGCATCTTGCCGATCGAGGGCACGATGCCGCCCGCGAGCTGGAAGATGATCGAGGCCGAGATGTAGGGCATGATGCCCAGGGCGAAGACCGTCGCACGCGACAGGCCGCCGCCCAGGGTGTCGTAGAGCCCGAAGAGGCCGGCGGCCCCCGAGTTCCGGATGTAGTCGGCCAGGGCCGAGACGTTGACGCCCGGGGCGGCGATGTGCGCGCCGATCCGGTAGATGAGCAGGGCCAGGAAGGTGAACTTCAGCTTCCGGCCGAGCTCGTCGTCGAGACCCAGCCCGGCGGGGACGCGCGGTGCGGTCACTATTAACCCTCGATGGTGCCGCCGGCCGCCTCGATCTTGGCGCGGGCCGACGCGGAAAGGGCGATGCCGCGGACCGTGTAGGCCCGATCGACGTCACCGGTGCCCAGGAGCTTGACCGCCTCGCCCGCCTTGCCGACGAGGTTGGCCGCGTACAGCGACTCCGGGGTGACTTCGGTCGTCGGGAGCTTCTTCAGCTGCGACAGGTTGACGGCCTGCGCGGTCACCTTGAACGGATTGGTGAAGCCGCGCTTCGGCAGACGCCGGTACATCGGCATCTGGCCGCCCTCGAACCCGGGGTTCGTCGAGCCGCCGGTGCGGGCCTTGTGGCCCTTGTGACCCTTGCCGCTCGTCTTGCCCAGCCCGGAGCCCGGGCCGCGGCCCAGGCGCTTGCGCGACTGGGTGCTGCCCTTGGCCGGGCGCAGGTTCGACAGGGTGATCTTGTCCTTCTGCTGGTCGGCCATTCGATCAGCCCTCCTGGGCCGGCGTCACCTCGACGAGGTGCCGCACCTTGTACAGCATGCCCTGGATCGCCGGCGAGTTGGTCACGACGATCGTCTGCTGGTGATGCCGCAGGCCGAGGGAGCGCAGGGTGCGGCGCATCGTCTCGGCGTGCCCGATCTCCGAGCGGATCTGCTTGACCACGAGGGTCTTCGCGTCCTTCTCGCTGGGGATCGTGGCGGCGTGGAACTTGGGGCCCTGACGGCCCACCACGGGATTACGGCCCATCGCTTCAGCCCTCCTGCTTCTGACGGGGGCGGTAGGCGATCTGGTCGGTCTCGACGCCGCGCTCCCGCGCGATCTGGCGGACGCTGACGAGATCCTGCAGACCGGCCATCGTCGCGCGCACCATGTTGTGCGGATTGTTCGAGCCGAGGCTCTTGGTCAGGATGTCGGTGATGCCGACGCACTCGAGCACCGCGCGCACCGGGCCGCCGGCGATGATGCCGGTACCCGTGGCGGCCGGCTTCAGCAGCACGCGGCCCGCGCCGTGCGCGCCGAGGACCTCGTGCGGGATCGTCGAGCCCGCGCGCGGGACGTCGACCATGCCGCGCTTGGCGGCCTCGACGGCCTTGCGCACCGCCTCGCTGACCTCGTTCGCCTTGCCCGTCGCGACGCCGATCTTGCCCTTGCCGTCGCCGACGGCGACGAGGGCGTTGAACGAGAACCGGCGGCCGCCCTTGACGACCTTGGCCACGCGGTTGATCGCGATGACGTTCTCGACGTGCTCCTTCTCCTCGCGGTCGCCGCGCGCGTCCGAGCGGTCGCGCCGGTTGCCGCGGCCGGGGCCGCCCTGGCCGCCCTGACCGCGCCCGCCGCCCTGCCCGCCGCGCCCGCGGCCGCCGCCCTGGCCGCCCCGGCCGCCGCCCTGATAGGGGCCGCCGTGGGTGCCCTGGCCGCCGCCCACCGGGCCGCGCTCCTGCGTCTGGACGGAGCTCTGCTCGGCCGCAGACGCGTCGCCGCCGGGACGCTCTTCCTTCGGCTCGGCCGAGGCCGGGCCCTTCTGCTCGTCTGCCATTTAGAACTCCAATCCGCCTTCGCGCGCGCCCTCGGCGATCGCCTGGACGCGGCCATGGTAACGGTAACCCGCGCGGTCGAACACCACCTTGGTGATCCCGGCGGCCTTGGCCTTCTCGGCCAGCAGCTTGCCCACGGCCCGGGCCTTGCCGACCTTGCCGGCGCCCTCGACCTGGATGCCCTCGCTGCCGTCGCTGACGCCGAGGACCGTCACGCCGCGCGCGTCGTCGACGAGCTGGGCGTAGGCGTGCTTGAGCGAGCGGAAGATGACCAGGCGCGGCCGCTCGGCCGAGCCCTCGAGCCGGCGACGGATCCGGACGTGCCGCCGGTAGCGCTTCTCGGAGCGGCTCTTCGGAGAATGAATCGGACGCATCGCTTACTTGGCTCCTGTCTTGCCGGCCTTGCGGCGGACCTGCTCACCCTGGTAGCGGATCCCCTTGCCCTTGTAGGGCTCGGGCGGACGGACGTTGCGGATCTCCGCGGCCACCTGGCCCACGGTCTCCTTGTCGGCCCCCTGCACCGTCACGGTCGTGGCGTTGGGCACCACGAAGGTGATCCCCTTCGGCGCCTTGTACTCGACCGGGTGCGAGAAGCCCATGTTCAGCAGCAGGCCGTAGGGGCGGGACTCGGCCTTGTAGCCGACGCCCTGGATCTCGAGGGTCTTCGCGAAGCCCTTCGAGACGCCCTCGACCATGTTGTTGATCAGCGAGCGGGTCAGGCCGTGCAGCGCCCGGTGCTTCTTCTCGTCCGAGGGCCGGGTCACGACGACCTCGCCGTTCTCCAGCGCGATGGTCATGTCGGCCGGGAGGGTGCGCGTGAGCTCGCCCTTCGGGCCCTTCACGCTGACCGTGTTGCCCTGCACGTTGACCGTCACGCCCTGCGGCACGACGACCGGCTTCTTTCCGATACGCGACATCGTAGCGCTCCTTACCAGACGACGGCGACGAGCTCGCCGCCCAGGTTGGCGCTGCGGGCGTCGCGGTCGCTCATGAGACCGCGCGGCGTCGAGACGATGGCCATGCCCAGGCCGTTCTTGACGCGCGGGATCTCGCGGCACTTCACGTAGCGGCGCAGGCCCGGCTTCGAGACGCGGTGCAGCTCGCGGATGACCGGGGTCTCGTTGTGATACTTCAGGTACAGCCGCAGCACGCCGTGCGCGTCGTCGTCGAGGACCTTGAAGTCCGCGATGTAGTGATTGTCGCGCAGCAGGCGGGCGAGCTCGTTCTTGAGCTTGCTCACCGGCATATCGACCCGGCGGTGCCCCGCCATGCAGGCGTTGCGGATGCGGGTCAGCATATCCGCGACGGGATCCGTCATGCTCATCGTCGCGTCTCCTTACCAGCTGGCCTTGCGCACGCCGGGGATCATCCCGGTCAGCGCAAGTTCACGGAAGCAAATCCGGCAGAGGCCGAACTTGCGCAGAAAGGCCCGCGCCCGCCCGCAGCGCTGGCAGCGGTTCACGGCACGCACCTTGAACTTGGGCGTGCGCTTGGCCCGCTCGATCCATGCAGTCTTCGCCATTTATCCTTTGTCTCCTCAGGCCACGCGCTGGGGGAGCTCGCCGCGGAACGGCCAGCCGAATGCCCGCAGGAGGGCCATCGCCAGATCGTCACGCCCGGCGGACGTGACCAGCGTGATGTCCATCCCGTGGATCTTCTCGACCTTGTCGAAGTCGATCTCCGGGAAGATCATCTGCTCCTTGATGCCGAACGTGTAGTTCCCGCGCCCGTCGAAGCTCTTGTTCGGCAGGCCCCGGAAGTCGCGCACGCGCGGCAGGGTGATGTTGATGAACCGGTCGAGGAACTCGTACATGCGCGCCCCGCGCAGCGTCACGCTGGCGCCGACCGGCATCCCCGCCCGCAGCCCGAAGTTGGCGATCGCCTTCTTGGCGCGCGTCACCACCGGCTTCTGCCCGCTGATCTGGGCCAGCTCGTCGACGGCCGCGTCGATGAGCTTCGGGTTCTTCGCCGCCTCGCCCATGCCGACGTTGAGCACGATCTTCACGAGCCGCGGCACCTGGTGCGGGTTCGTGAGGCCGAACTCCTTCGCGACCTGGGGCCGGACGGTGGTCTCGTAGTACGTCTGCAGGCGCGGCTTGCCGACCGACGCCTTCGGCGCCGGATCGGTCGGGCCCGTGGGCTTCCGCTTCTCGGACTTGGCCGGCTGCGCCGGCGCGCCCGCGCCCGCCTTCTTGGGCGCCTTCGCGGGGGCCTTGCCCCCCTTCTCGCTGGTCTTCGCCATCGCTTACCGGCTCCTCGGAATCGACTGTCCGCTCTTCACCGCGATCCGCTCGACGGTCCCGTCGGCGTCCTTGCGGCGGCGCACCCGCGTCGGCTCGCCCGACTTCGGGTCGAGGAGCATGACCTTCGAGTGGTGGATCGGGGCCGGGAACTCCACGATGCCGGCCTCGGTCGTCTGCGTCGCGCGGCGGTGCCGCTTGACGATGTTCACGCCGTCCACGGTCACGCGGCCGGTCTTCGGGAAGACGCGGAGGACCTTGCCCTCCTTGCCCTTGTCGTCGCCCGAGATGACCCGGACGGTGTCACCCTTGGTGACGTGCAGCTTGAGGCGGACGACCGGCTTCTGCCGGACGCGCTTCGCCTTCTTGTAGACGAGGGGCTTCATATCAGAGCACCTCCGGCGCCAGCGAGACGATCTTCATGTAGCGCTTCTCGCGCAGCTCGCGCGCGACGGGCCCGAAGATGCGCGTGGCCTTCGGCTCGCCCGCGTCGTTGATCAGGACCGCGGCGTTCTCGTCGAAGCGGATGTAGGAGCCGTCCTTGCGGCGGGTCTCCTTCGCCGTCCGCACGATCACGGCCTTCGCCACGTCGCCCTTCTTCACCTGGCCGGTCGGGATCGCGTCCTTGATGGCCACGACGACCCGGTCGCCGAGGCCGGCGTAGCGGCGCTTCGAGCCGCCGAGGACGCGGATCACGAGGGCCCTGCGGGCGCCCGAGTTGTCCGCGATCCGAACGATGGTTTCCTGTTGAATCATGGTGTCGGTTCCTTACTTCGCCCGCTCGACGACTTCGGTGACGCGCCAGCTGACCGTCTTGGCCAGGGGCCGCGTCTCCATGATACGGACCGTGTCGCCCACCTTGGCGTCGACCTCGTTCCGCGCCTTGACCTTCTTGGTGACGGTGATCTGCTTGCCGTAGGCCGGGTGCGCGTAGCGCCGCACCATGGCCACCGTCACGGTCTTCTGCATCTTGTCGCTGGTCACCACGCCCGTGCGCACCTTGCGGCGGCTGCGGGCCTCGGTGCCGGCATCGGTGCCGGCATCGGTGCCGGACTGCTCGTTCTGCTCAGCCATGTCTCGTCGCCTCAGGCCTTGGCCGCGCGCGCGGGAGCGTTGCCGCTCTCGCGCTGGCGCAGCACCGTCAGGACGCGGGCGATATCGCGCCGCAGGGTCCGGAATCGGATCGGGTTGTCCACCGTCTGGGTGGCGCTCGCGAAGCGCATGCGGAAGCGCTCCTCGCGCAGCTCCGTGAGCTTCTGCTGCAGCTGCTCGACGCTCAGGTCGTTCAGGTCGCTCGCCTTCATGCCGTCGCCTCCTCGCGCTTCAGGAAGCGCGTCTTGACCGGCAGCTTGGCGGCGGCCAGCGTCATCGACCGGCGGGCGAGCTCTTCCGGCACGCCCTCGATCTCGAACATGATGCGGCCGGGCTTGACCACCGCCACCCAGCCCTCGGGATTGCCCTTGCCCTTGCCCATGCGGGTCTCGGCGGGCTTCTTCGTGATCGGCTTGTCCGGGAAGATCCGGATCCACACCTTGCCGCCGCGCTTCATCTCGCGCGTCATCGCGATACGGGCCGCCTCGATCTGCCGGTTCGTGATCCAGCCCGGCTCGAGGGTCTGCAGCGCGAACTCGCCGAAGGCGATGCTGCTGCCGCGCTGGGCGATGCCCTTGGTGCGGCCCTTGAAGGTCTTGCGGAACTTGATCCGCTTCGGTGCCAGCATGGCTCAGCTCCCCGTGCTGTAGGTGCGGCCCGAGACGTCCTCGACGACCTCACCCTTGAAGATCCACACCTTGATGCCGATCGTGCCGTAGGTCGTCTTCGCCGTCGAGTGGGCGTAGTCGATGTCGGCGCGCAGCGTGTGCAGCGGCACCCGGCCCTCGCGGTAGCCCTCGGTGCGCGCGATCTCCGCGCCGCCGAGGCGGCCCGAGACGCGCACGCGGATGCCCTGGGCGCCCATGCGCATCGCGCCCTGCACCGCGCGCTTCATGGCGCGGCGGAAGCTGATGCGCTGCTGGAGCTGGTGGGCGATGTTGTCGCCGACGAGCTGGGCCGAGGTCTCCGGCCGCTTGATCTCCTCGACGTTGATCGCCGCTTCCTTGCCCGTCAGCTGGGCGAGCTCGTCGCGCAGCTTGTCCACCTCGGCGCCGCGCTTGCCGATGACCACGCCCGGACGCCCGGTGTGGATCGTCACGGTCACCTTGCCCGGCTTGCGCTCGATCGTGATCTCGCTGATCGCCGCGTGGCCCAGGCGGGCCTTCAGGTACTTCCGGATCAGCTCGTCCTCCTTGAGCAGCGCCGGCATGTCCTTGGTCGCGAACCACTTCGACGACCAGGGCTTCACCACGCCCAGGCGGAAGCCGATCGGATGCGTCTTCTGACCCATGTTACCTGCCCCCCTTGGTGCCGGCGGTGCCGACGTGGATCTCCACGTGGCTGGTCCGCTTCCGGATCGGCGTGGCCCGGCCCTGCGCCGCGGCCGTGAAGCGCTTCAGCGGCGAGCCCATGTTGATCTGGGCCTTCGTCACCACCAGCGCGTCGACGTCGAACGACGCGTTGTCGCTCATCGCCTTCTGCTCCGCGTTCGCCACCGCCGAGCGCAGCGTCTTGGCGATCTGCTTCGCGGCGAGCTTCTTCGAGAACGCCAGGTAGGCGTAGGCCTCGTTGACGTTCTTGCCGCGGATCTCGTCGATCACCAGGCGCATCTTGCGCGGGCTCTGCCGCACGCTGCGCTGGATGGCGTGGCCCAGCTCGCGCGCCGGGCCCGTCTTGCTCTTCGTGCTCACGAGGGCCTCGCCTTCTTGTCCGCCACCAGCTTGCCGCTGTGGCCGCGGAAGAGCCGGGTCGGGGCGAACTCGCCGAGCTTGTGGCCCACCATGTTCTCGCTCACGTAGACCGGCACGAACTTGTTGCCGTTGTGCACCGCGAACGTGTGGCCCACGAACTCGGGGAGGATCGTGCTCGCCCGGCTCCAGGTCTTGACGACCTTCTTCTCGTTCTTCCCGTTGAGGGCCGTCACCTTCAGGAGCAGCGACTCCTGCACGAAGGGGCCCTTCTTGATGCTACGCGCCATTACTTGGTCGCCTTCCCGCGCTTGCGGCCGCGGACGATGAGCTTGGTGGACGCCTTCTTCGACTTGCGGGTCTTCCGGCCCTCGGGCTTGCCCCACGGGCTCGTCGGCGCGCGGCCGCCCGAGCTCTTGCCCTCGCCGCCGCCCAGCGGGTGGTCGACCGGGTTCATCGCCACGCCGCGGACCTTCGGGCGCTTGCCGAGCCAGCGGCTCTTGCCGGCCTTGCCGACCGAGAGCAGCTCGTGCTCGCTGTTGCCCACCTCGCCGATCGTGGCGAGGCAGCGGC
>Ga0307411_10000570_pt1 | contig 13144 bp, 14 predicted proteins | sample DK1Ometagenome_2_FD_203712 | JGI IMG/M metagenome (GOLD analysis project Ga0307411, IMG submission 203712) | Maize rhizosphere microbial communities from greenhouse at UC Davis, California, United States - DK15-O-1 | ecosystem: Host-associated > Plants > Roots > Rhizosphere > Soil | place: USA...
ATTCATAGGTAATCGTGATCTTGAAAAGGCCGGCATCTTTAAAATTTATAATCTTATCAATGTTAGACATGGCTTCCGCATTTCTTTTTAACCCGTACTGGCATACTGCTAATTTATATCTTAATATAGGATTATTATCTAAAGTAAGCGTTCTGTCGTAATAATCAATAGCTTTATTAAGTATGCCTAAATTTTCATAACTAATTGCTACTATTTTTAGTGTATTGGTATCCTTATCCTTTGTTTTAAGTATTTCTTCTCCCAGTATAATAGCCTGCTCGTACATCCCCATCATCCCGTAAATTGATATCAGGGTATCTTTCCAATTATTTTTTTCAGGATATTTCACCATTAATTCCATTACGGCAGTCCTTGCAACCGCAAGATCCCCGTATTCAAGAGCCTTTTTATATACCAGGTATTCTTTGTCCGTAGCAGGCTGTTTTCCTTTTTGGGCAAATGTCAGCGATGTTAAACAAACAAGGATCAGAGAGGTGATAAAGTATTTCATGAGAAAGTTTTTCGTAAAACGTAAAGATATATTAAGTATTGGATTGTGCATATAAAATAGCTTTTTCGAGATCCGAAGGAGTATCCACAGAAATGGTCTGAAACTCGCTTATCCCAACCGAAATAGTATGCCCATGACCCAGCCACCGCAGTTGCTCAAGGCTTTCGGCTTTTTCAGGCTCTGTTTGAGGAAGGGAGTTTATAGCGTTTATGCAGGAAGTTTTAAAAGCGTAGATCCCGATATGTTTATAGAAGGTTTTTTTCTTTAACCATATGCTTTTATCCACTCCCTGTATAAATGGAATTGCTTCCCGGCTAAAGTACATTGCTTTTTTATTTTCATTCAAAACCACTTTCACAACATTTGGGTCGTTAAGATCAGCGGGGTCATTAATTACTTTGGCAAGGGTTCCGATTGAACCATCACATTGTTTTATAAGGTTAACTACTTCCGTGATCTGCTCGGGCCTTATAAAAGGCTCATCCCCCTGTATATTAACTAAATTCTCAAAAGGCCCGGTTTGCGAAACTATTTTTTGATAGGCATCAAAACAGCGGGCAGTTCCGTTTACAAGATCAGAATCAGTCATTACTGCCAGGCCACCTTTATGCGTTATTTCACGGAAAATCCTTTCATCATCAGTAGCAACATATACTTTGCTAAGGCCTTCAGCTTTTAAACATTGCTCATAAACCCTCCATATCATCGATTTACCTACGATATCGATCAGGGGTTTACCAGGAAAACGTGTACTCAAATATCTGGCGGGAATTATTCCCAGGGTTGAATTCATAGACCTCTATGGTAATTTGGAATGCAAAAGTACTAAATTCAGTAAAACTTAACTTTCGCTCATATATTCCCAGGCTGACCTGTACAGGCATTTTTTTTCGGCAAATTCCAGGAACCCTTCATAAAATTTATCGTTACTGAGAGTGGCGCTATCACCAATAATTATGAGTTTCTTTTTAGCCCTGGTCATGGCTACATTCATACGCCTATAGTCTTTTAAAAAGCCGATATCTCCATTATTGTTAGACCTGACTAAAGAAATGTACACAATATCCCTTTCCTGGCCTTGAAAAGCATCAACTGTATTTACTTTTACATTTTTCCAAACAGGGTCTTTCAGCATAACCTGGTCTTCTAAAAAACGAACCTGCTGCCTGTAAGGAGTAATAATAGCAATCCGTGGTGGTCGTTCCTCGTTGATATGATGTTCAAATTGGCGAAGATGTTCTAATATAATCCTTGCCTCCCCTTCATTATATAAACTCATACTTTCTGTATCCTGCATTTCTTCGAATCCACAGCCTGCAGTATCTATAAACTCCACAGGGGAGTCAGCTATATCTGAATAAATTAATTTTCTGGACGCTACAGTTGGATGGGCAACAAGTTTTCCTTCATAAAATTTTTCATTCGGAAAATCCATGATCAATTCATTCATCCGGTATTGAACATTCAGCAAATGTGCAGTATCCGGTTGCGTTTTCATACAACGTTCCATGAGAGTAAAGGTAAGTCCGCCTTTGGTAGCTTCCATACTTTTCACAGTAGGAGGTAATTGAAAAGGATCACCGGCCATGATGACCTTTTCAGCCCTGCAGATCGGGATCCAGGAAGCAGGCTCCAATGCTTGGGCAGCTTCATCAATGATCACTGTTTTAAAAGTCCTTCCTTCCAGCGATTTATTAGCGGTGCCTACCAGGGTTGTAACCACTACGTCCGACATGCGGAGGATATCATCTATCATATAATCTTCCAACATTCTTGCTTCCGAACTTAATGCACGGGCTTCCTTGTATAAAAGATCACGTTGTTTACGTTCTTCGTGGCCAAAATTCCGTTTGTATCTGGAGGCCATTCTTCTGTATTCCAGAGCCCTCCATTTATAATCAGCTAATTCTTTTTGCCGGTTATGGGTTTCAAGCAATCCTTCAATTGTAACTTTTAAAAGATCGTTTGATACGCGGGCCACGTTTCCAACCCTTACTACTTTGATACCCTTAAGGCCCATTTCAATGGCAATATGATCAGCAGATGCATTGCTGGGGGTACATACAAGGATCTGTTCACCTCTTTTGGCCATCTCACTGATTGCAGCCACCAGGGTAGTGGTTTTGCCGGTTCCCGGGGGGCCGTGTACCAAACAGAGATCCTGCGTATTTATAATAGCATTTACGGCTTCGTTCTGTGATTCATTAAGGTCGGCGTTGGAAAAATAACCATCTTGAATTTTGACAGTTTGCGGTTTTTCAACACCATAACAAAGGTTGGCGAGTTCAGCAAGCCGGCAGTTTTTAGCACCTAGTACTGTTTTCACGGCTTTTTCCATCTCTTTGAATGTTTTGTCATCGTACATAACATCCACTGCAATTTTGCTGTTATCCACCCAGTCAGGAAGATCATCGGTTATAAACATAATCTTCATTACCTTGCCGTCTACATAATAAACCGATCCTACCAGGAATTCTCTTTCATCGGCAGTATTATATACTTTTACCTGTTTTCCCCCGCTAAACTGGTGGGTATTATCCGGTACTTTTTGTTCAACTTGAATGTATGGATAATCACCAATACCGTACCCGGTTTCTTTTATAAATACGGGGTACCAGGTGTAACCTTCTTTTACCTTATGTTGAATGGGAAGTTTGGCAAGGTGGTTGAAAAAATAATGGTATTCTTCCTTTCGTTCGGTTTCAATTAGGGTTAGTAGTTTCTGTAGTTCGGTTACTACATCATCATGTACTCTGTTCATCCGGATCTATAATCTGTTTACAATGATACGAAGAGTTTGGGAATGGGATATTTTCATGATTATATGCAATGCCTTATAATTATTCTACCTTAAACAGGTGATATTTAATTTCGATGATGGATTGAAGGCATTTAATATTTTTAGGCTATCTTATTGTAAACGTTAGCGTTGCTAGTAAAAAAGAACCTTAAGTCAGGAGAGCCTCTGCCACCCTATGTTGATATAGTTCATAATTTTTGCAAATCGTTCACAACTTCTTCATGCATCTTATGCATCTGATATATATCTTGGTAGTATAGTTAATAAATCTGGGCTATCTGTTTTAAACGTAAATGGATTTAAATTTATAGCGTATGACGTCATATCTGGTTGAAATAGATCTTCCCGACACTTACACGGAAGACTTTGAGCAAAGAATTCCTCACCAAAGGTTTATGGTAAATAAACTTATGGAAAAGGGAACGATACTTTCTTACTCTTTGGCTGCTGATCGTGGCAAGCTATGGATCATAACAGCCGCACCCAGTAAAACGCAGGTTCGCCACATGATCTCAAGCATGCCGCTGTACGATTTTTTCGTTGAATACATGATACATGAGCTTATGTTTAATGAAACAACACAAGCAAGCATGCCACAACCTTCGTTAAATTAAAGCGTCCCAAGGTTAAAAATTCCCTATATTTGCACCCAGTTTTGGCTGGTATGCATAAATATCCGATCACCGTATTTTTATTTCTTCTCCTCATCCTGGGAGCTTGCAAAAAGCCCGTTACAAAACCTACCGTTGATATGCCAAAGCTTCCTTATATGGGTACATACAGCCTGGTGGAAAAAACAGTAGATGGCAAAACAGTAACAGACACCGTATTTAATACGATCCCCGCTTTTTCATTTATCAACCAGGAAGGTAAAACCATTACTGAAAAAGATTACCAGGGAAAAATTTACATAGCTGACTTTTTCTTTACTACTTGCCCCAGTATTTGTCCTAAAATGACGACTACCCTTACGATGGTTCAGGAAAAACTGAAAGGTGAAAAAGACTTTGGAATTTTGTCTCATACGATCGATCCCCAATATGATAATCCTGAAATTTTAAAGGCCTATGCTCAAAAAAATAATGCTGACACAAGGACCTGGAACTTTGTAACCGGCGATCAGGATGAGATTTACGACATCTGTGAAAATCATTATATGGCGTATGCAAAAAAAGATTCCCTGGCCGAAGGTGGTTATATCCACAGTGGATTTTTGATCCTTGTAGATAAAAACCGTTTTGTTCGCGGCGCTTACGATGGTACCCGACCTGAAATGGCAGACAGTATTGCTGCTGATGTTAAACGATTATTGACTGAAAAATAATGCAAATAAAAAAGAACGACAAGGCCGCTAAGATCATCATCTGGATTTTATCAATTGTAGTATTCGGTGTTGTAGTATCGTTGGATAGGATGAAAATGGAGTTTAATCTCAGTTTTGATCCACATATCTTTGCAACGATCAACGCAATTATAAACGGAACCGTTTCGGTTTTATTAATAGCAGGAATGGTTGCGATAAAAAACAAAAAAAGAAAATTGCATGAACGTATTATGCTTACAGCCATGATACTTTCAGCATTGTTTTTGGTATCTTATATCTGTCATCATTTATTTGCGGGAAGCACTCCTTTTGGAGGAACGGGAATTATAAAACTGGTGTATTTGATACTACTGGCAACTCACATTCTTTTAGCGGCCATCATTTTACCATTTATTTTATTTACAGCTTACAGAGCATTAACTACTGAATATCCGAAACATAAGAAGCTGGCAAAAATTACCTGGCCGATTTGGCTATATGTTTCCATTACCGGAGTTGTGGTATATTTATTAATTTCGCCCTATTACACATGATGAAGCATAAAAAAACGATCATTCAGCTTGTATTGTTTCTGGCAATACTATTGCTTTTCCCGGTTGTGGCTGATGCACAATGCGCCATGTGTAATGCCACGGCTTCAACAGGCAGTGAAGGTAACAATGAATCAGCGCTGGCCCTTAACAGTGGCATTCTTTTCCTGATGGCAATTCCCTATCTGTTGCTTACTGCCATTGTGGTTATTATGGTGATCTTCCGTCGCCAACGCCGGGCGGAAAGACAGGAAATGGTTTAGCAAAGATTCCAGCTTGTCATTTATAGATTAAAATTGCACAGACGTATCATATACGCCTCTGGAATTTCGCTTAATTACCAATATATTAGCATATGAAAAAATGGATTGGTTTTCTAACCATTGCTGCAGTTTTTTTCTCGTGTGGGGGAAAAAAAACAGAGGTGGATACCCTGATCTTTAATGCAACTATTTACACTATTGATAGCACGATGTCTATACAGCAAGCCATGGTTCTGGATAAAGGGAAAATAGTGGAGCTGGGAACCAGGGATGAACTTACCCGAAAATATCAGGCAAAACACAAGGTGGATCTTCAGGGTAAATTTGTGTATCCCGGGCTGATAGATCCTCATTCTCACTTTTACGGATTGGGCCAGAGCCTGGTAACGGTTGACCTGCGAAATTCCATATCAGAAAATGATATGATTGAAAAGGTGAAGGATTTTTATTCGCCGGAAAAACCCGATCAGGCAAAATATTCAAGCGTACAGGGTCGGGGATGGGATCAGAATTTATGGCAGGATAAAAAATTTCCAACCAATAAAGTTTTAAATAAACTTTTCCCGGATATTCCTGTTTTTTTGGTACGTATTGACGGGCATGCAGCCCTCGTGAACCAGAAAGCCCTGGACATGGCCAGCATAAATGAGAAAACCATTATTTCGGGAGGAGAGATTATTAAAGAAAACGGGGTCCCTACCGGGGTGCTGATTGATAATGCCGTTGATTTGGTTTCCAGGATTTTGCCTTCTTCTACAATTGAGGAACAAAAACAATCGTTACTAAAAGCGGAGGCGGAATGTTTAAAATGGGGATTAACTTCTGTTTCAGATGCCGGCCTTGAGAAAGAAACGATTGAACTTTACAAAGAAATGCATGAAAAAGGAGAGTTGAAGATCCGCATTTATGCCATGGCAAATCATCAACCCGGAACATTGGGTTGGTTGTTAAAAGAAGGGCCGGTACATACTGAAAAACTTCATGTACAATCTGTAAAATATTACATGGATGGAGCCATGGGATCAAGAGGGGCTTGTTTACTCGAACACTATGCAGACCAACCGGGACATAAGGGCTTTTTATTGAGCAATCCGGATAGTTTGAAACAACTGGCCCAATTATTATTTGATAAAAATATACAGTTAAATGTTCATTGCATCGGAGATTCGGCCAACCGTGTGGTATTAAAAATTATGGCAGGCATTTTGGGAGATGATGTTTCAAAACGCTGGAGGATAGAACATATGCAACTTATACACCCGTCTGACCTTGAAATTGTTTCCAAATGCAAAATTATTCCATCTATGCAGCCAACACATGCTACCTCCGATGCGCCATGGGTAAAAGACAGGATTGGCGAAAGGGTGAAATATGCCTATGCATTAAGATCATGCTTAAAAAGTGCAGGGCTAATAGCATTAGGAACTGATTTCCCGGTAGAGCATGTGAACCCGTTTTATACATTACACACAGCTGTAAAACGAACCACACCCGAAGGGACCGGTTTTCCATGGCTGAAGGAAGAAGCATTAACAATGGAAGAAACTATAAAAGGCATGACGATCTGGGCGGCGTATGCACAGTTTGAAGAAAACGAAAAAGGCTCACTGGAGCCCGGAAAATTTGCTGATTTTATCGTGTTAAACGAAGATATTTTTAAAACAAACAAAGATCTTTCTGCATTGGTTCCATCATATGTTTACCTGGATGGAAAATTAGTGGCAGGATCTGAAATAACAAGTGATTAGAAACATGAAAAAATTATTGATCATTATTTCGTTATTTATAGGAACAGTAATTACCATTTGGTCACAACCGTTTACTTATAAATGGGAAGGCAAATTTTTCAGCTTTATCTCACCTGTTGAGCTCACCAAGGTGGAGAAAAACAACCTGGATGATTTTTACTGGCAGAACGATGAATATACCGTTGAAATAACCATGTTTGGCTTAGGATATTACAACACGTACTATAGTGGTCAAAACATTAATAAAGTAGCAGAACAGGTGGCTATTGAACAAAGCTTTTATGATATAATTGATGGGGATTCATTACCACTAATGGAAAGCGGGTATTATGTACTGGCAAAAACCCCTGGCATGGATGAAAGCACATATGCAAGTGTGATTGTAGCGGTGGGTTTTAATGAACGTCGTAAATTTTATTTCGAAGCAAGGATCTATTGTTTTAATAATAAGTACAAAAAGGGGCTTGAAATGGTAAAGTCATTCAGGTTTGATAAATAGATGAATAAGAAATTAATCGTCTTTATTTTTATGGGCCTTTTCGGAACGGTATGGGCCTGGTGGATTCATGATCAGAACTCAAACTTTCTGCAACAGGGGCAGAAAGATAAAACCCACCAGGGAATGGTACAAACAGCAGATGATGCATCCTATATTATTCCTGCCCAAAATTTTGAAAAATACGGCGTATGGAAAGATGGCAGCACGGGCTTAAGTTCGTATATGCAGAGGCCTCCTGGCATGGGATTGATTAACCTGGTTTTAATAAAGATCTTTAAAGAGGATTTTTTTGGTGCGCATCAATGGATTGCACTGGTCTTTCATTTTTTTGCGCTGGTGGCTTTTGCATGCACGGTAAGCCGGGTCATGTTTTTTAGAATAACAGTTTTACTTCAGGCTTTGTATGCATTAGTTCCCTGCTTTTGGGGATATTTGTCGTATCACCTTACCGAATCCATTACACCCTCTATCCTGGTATTTTTAATGTATGGATATGTAAGGTATGATATTCATAAAAAGGCAGGCTGGTTAATGTACCAGTCACTTATAGTAAGCATTCTGCTTCTTGTACGGCCACAGCTTGCATTGTTTATTTTGCCCTTCATTTATTTTCTGATTGGATTTATACGGAAATTTTCTGTATCCAAATTCGTTTTTGCATTTGCGGCATTTTCTATAGCATTTGCCGGGGTAAGTATCTGGCAAGTACGTAATGCAACTATTGCAAATATCCTACATGCCGAAAAATGGGCCGGGATTCATCCTATTTACAGTGTTACCAACGCATCCCAATATCGCCCTATACATCGTTCACTGGGCGAACTTTTTAAAATATGGGAACACAACAGCGCTACTTTTCATGGAATAACCACCCTACTTTTTACAAAAGCACTTTCCAATGATGAAATCGATTCAACATTTACAAGACGTTTGGTTCACGAATTAAATTTTAGAAATTGTAAAGGATTGGAGGAAGAAACACTCTTCCAGCTGTTTTTCCGGTACCAGGAAGCCTTACATGAAAGCCGAAACGAATACATTTTAAACCGGCCGTTTAGTGGGGAAACCCGGGCAGAAGAAAAGGCCCGGAAAGATATTGATCAGCTTGCATCAAAACTAAAAAGGCAGAATATTTTTTTATGTTATGTAAAAACACCCTTCCGGTCAGCTGTTTTTATGTTCACCAAAAGTCAGCTGAACTTAAAAATATTTCAGATAAAGTATCGTGGATACTGGTGGATGGAGGGGCTTCGTTATTTCTGTATTGTAATGATTTTAAGTATTTCCTTGTTATCCCTTGCGTATATTTTTAAGCCGAAAGAGCAATTGTATTTTCTTTTGGCCATTTCATTTTTACTGTACCTTTTCTATTTATTTTTTATTCAGAAAATGAACGAAGAAAGGTATTTAATGCCCTTGCTTCCTATTTTACTTATAACGGGCACCCGTTTTGTATATAAAATATATGAAAAAAATCGTACTGTTTAAGTGTTTCCCCTTATATGGAGGACTTTTTATGAAGTATAGGAAAGGCTAAATGGTGATATGGCAAAACGTTTATGTTTTAGCTTTATGCGTTGTGCCGTTAGATTTTAAAGTTCCCAGATGGGTAAATTTAAAACCCTGATAATATTTTAAGCCATAGCCCAGCATTCGGTCGAAAGAAGAATGGCTGAATAACAGCATTCCGGTAAAAAGAAGAAAATGATTTTGAGTAAAGTACCCAAATACAGCAATTGTACAAGCAACCAGCTTATGGTGAAAAATATTGTAAATAACAGCTCCTGTTTTATTACCGGCTAAATAACCTGCAATTCCAAGGTCAGGAGCGAAAAAAATCAGTAAATACCACCATTTGCTTATACCAATATCAATAAGATACAGCCCGTATGCCGAGGCAATGAACATTCCGAATTCTTCCAGTTTAATAAGTGTTTTCATCATGAATAATTTATGAAACAAATATCCGGATGTACGTGATTACTGGGCTTGATAAATATCAAGAAGTAATATTAAGTTTTAAAACCTGCTTTTTTACGCATTCTGCTAAGGGTTTCAGGAGTCATGCCAAGCATGCTTGCCAGGTATTGCAACGGAACCTTATTGAATAATCCCGGCTGGGTATTCATGAGCTGTATAAACCTTTCCTCGGCAGTCATGTAGAGATGGCCAAATATTCGATCTTCAAGCATAACAAAACATTTGGCTATAAATTTTTTATCCGTTTCGTTCCAGTCAGCAAATTGCAGGCAAAGCTCACTATGGTTTTTTTTATCAATACTGTATAAGATGGTGTCTTCTAATGACTGGAAGCTAAGCCGGGCAGGCTTTTCAAAAACAAAACTGGAAAGTTCGGTTATAAAATAACCAGGAGTTGAGATCCATTGTGTAACTTCTTTTTCTTCAGATTCTGCAAAAATCCTTATTACCCCTGATTCAACAAAAGCAATCTTATCAGCAATCCTGCCTTGCCGGATAAAAAAATCACCTTTTTTTATTTCTTCATATTTAAAGCACTCCTTAACTTTTTCAAGGGTTTGGTTTGAAATAGAAAAATTTGTTTTTAAATAAGAGATCAGTGATTCCATTATGCTCCGAATTGCCTTAAGTGATGATCCAGGTGTTTATACATTCCTTTTCCCCATTCTTCAGGAGAGAATTTTCCCAATATAGGGTGAGGATGATCCGTACATATAGAATAACCTTTTGAATGTATAAATTCCAGGCGTTCAAGTAACCTGTATTTTTCATCTTCAAATTTTTTTTCTTCAACCACCTCACCACCTTTAATAGTTGGAACATTTTTAGCAAATGGCTTTTCACTGGTATAAGATCTTTTAAACAACCAACCTAATAATTTGCCAATGAATTGCCGTTTGGGCTTTATATTTCCCATAGCAAGGTCTAATGCATTTGCGCAGTGTGCCATCATTTGTGATACATTCATTTTACCCCATAAAGCTTTATTCTCAGGACCGAGTTTTTCAATGCGATCAATAACTTCTGATTTTGTTTCGGGTTCGAATATACTTTTCATGGGTTGTACGTTATCCGGTTTTACGCTTTACACCGGCGCCTGTTAGCCGGCTCATGTAAAACCAAAAATACGTTATTTCTCTGGCATAAGTATTTTGCTTCACATTTGCTGCGGCAAACAGGTGCTGGTGGTAACGCTTCAACCCGGCGTAGCTTGCAGCGTCATGCAGCATTCGTTATATTTGTAGTTATAAACTCATGATTTATGAAAAAGACTGCATTGATAGTTTTTGCTATCCTTATTTTTATCTGTGGTCGATTATCGGCACAATGCACACCCGTAAGCTGTTTACCCACCAACTTTGCTTTTGGTGGAATGTGCGATACCGTGCTTATAAATGCCACCGTTAACACGGCTTATTCGGATTTTGAATCATTTCATGCCACTACAAATTGTTTTAGTGGCGGAGTTGTAAATCCTTTTTTTAGTGCTTACAGCGCCGTTCTGATATCGATGCAATCATTTTCGTTTACAGGTTTACCAACTGGATTATCCGGCAGCACCAATGCAGCATTATATACTGCACCTGCCGTGGGCTGTATGGCATTTGACGGTATCCCAACAGAAATTGGAGTGTTTGATATTCAGGCACACCTTACATTAAATGCAACACTTTATTTTACGAATAACTGTTCAGGTTTTTCAAATCCGGTAAATAACCTGGCTTATAACTTTTCCATTGACCTTACAGTTTTACCCGTTGCTACTTTTACAGGGCCCTCAGGAATCGTATGCACAACCGATGGAGTTCAAAATCTTTCTGTTACCGGAACACCAGGTGGTACATTTTCAGGGCCGGGAGTTAGCGGAAATACATTTAATCCTGCAACAGCCGGACCCGGGTCACATACAATAACGTATACAATATCTGCTCAGCAAGGCGCCGCTGTTGCACCTGCAACAGCTAATTCATCCTTAACTGTTGTTGTGGTTTCTCCGGTAAATTATTATGTAGATGGTGATAATGATTCCTATGGTGATGCCAGTGCTTCGCCTGTTAGTTTTTGTACATTAATTCCGCCTGCCGGTTATAGTCTTAATAACCTGGATTGTGATGATAACAATAATACTGTTTATCCAGAAGCTACCGAGCTTTGTGATGGTATTGATAACGATTGCGATCTATTGGTTGATGATTCCATAAATTTTATTACCTATTACGAAGATCTTGATGGTGACATGTATGGTAATTCTGCCGTTACACAATCATCCTGTAATGGCATTATTGGTTGGGTTATGGTAGGCGGTGATTGTAACGATAATAATTCGGCTATTCATCCGGGTGCTACTGAAATTTGTGATGGTTTGGATAATGATTGTGTTGGCGGAATTGATGATGGCTTAACATTTATAACTTATTATGAAGATGTTGATGGTGACATGTATGGTAATGCATCTGTAAGTCAATCATCGTGCAGTGTACTCCCGGGATATGTTACTATTGCAGGTGATTGTGACGATAATAATGCAGCGATCAATCCCGGTGCTACCGAAATTTGTGATGGATTGGATAATGATTGTGCCGGAGGAATTGATAATGGATTAGTCTTTATTACCTATTATGAAGATCTGGATGCTGACACTTATGGAAATTCTGCAGTCAGTCAATCCTCGTGTAATACAGTAGCAGGTTATGTTATTGTAGGTGGTGATTGCGATGATAATAATTCAGCTGTACATCCTGGTGCTACGGAAGTTTGTGATGATGTGGATAATGATTGTGCTGGTGGAATTGACAATGGTTTAACCTTTATAACTTACTATCTGGATGCAGATTCAGATACCTATGGATCGCCTGATTCATCAATTTTAAGTTGTGTTCCCATAGGCGGATATGTTACAAATAATACAGATTGTAATGATGCTGCAAATAGCATTTATCCGGGAGCTACCGACATTTTAGGAAACAGTGTGGATGAAAATTGTGATGGAGCGGATGGTGTTTTAGGTTTAGAATCTTTAGCGGGTTTATCCTTAAAAGTATTCCCAAATCCTGCTTCTGACGTAGTAATTATAAAGGGGGATTTAAATGCAAATGTTCAGGTCCGCCTGTTAAATTTAAGTGGGGCAGTTGTTCTGCAAAACAATTTTGTATTTGTAAATACACACCAGCTAAATGTATCCGGTTTAACTCCGGGCAACTATATTCTTGCTATTACTAATCTTGATATGGGCCAATCGGGTTACATGAGAATAGTAATTGCACGATAGGATACTTTGCAATTGTATTTTTTTACCAATACCGGGCTTAGCAGCACATCTGTAAAGCTTTCACAGGTTGTGGGTTGCAGCTCATCCCACATTTTTTATCTTTGTGTGAAAGAAACTCATGATTTATGAAAAAAACCGCACTGGTACTTGCTACCATTTTTTTATGTATGTATAGCCGTGTTTCGGCTCAATGCACGCCTGTAAGCTGCTTGCCTACTTCA
>Ga0307411_10000573_pt1 | contig 13134 bp, 9 predicted proteins | sample DK1Ometagenome_2_FD_203712 | JGI IMG/M metagenome (GOLD analysis project Ga0307411, IMG submission 203712) | Maize rhizosphere microbial communities from greenhouse at UC Davis, California, United States - DK15-O-1 | ecosystem: Host-associated > Plants > Roots > Rhizosphere > Soil | place: USA...
GGATGCCAGAACGGCGGAATAATCCGCGTCGTACAGCACCGGCCGGGCGTTGTCGCTCATGCCGCCGTCCACCGAAACATACCGGCGCGGATACGTAACGTTGTTGCCGCCGTCACCAGCAGTTGAAGCGGCGGGAGCGTCCACGCGGACGGTCTTCAGCGTGCCCACCTCGTACAGGGTGAACGTGGTGCTGCCCACGATGGCGCGGCCCGGCTCAATGGAGATCCGGGGGGAATCAATGCCCAGCTCGGCGCAGGTGGAACGCACGACGGCGGCCATCGCCTGCGCGATGTCCGCTGCGGGGCGGGGGGTGTCCACCGGGGTGTAGGCAATGCCGTAGCCGCCGCCGAGATCCAGTTCCGGCATCACGATGGAGTACTTTTCCTGCATCGCTGCGAGGAAGCGGAGCAGCTTCTCCGCGGCCATGGCGAAACCGTCCGGCTCGAAGATCTGTGAGCCGATATGGCAGTGCAGGCCCAGGAGCTCGATGCCGGGATGCGCGGCGGCAGCGGCCACAGCCTCCTCGGCAGCGGACAGGCCGGCCTGGTCCGTCGTGTCTGCGGCCATGGAGAGGCCGAACTTCTGGTCCTCGTGGGCGGTGGCGATGAACTCGTGGGTGTGGGCATGGACGCCGGGTGTAAGCCGCAGCATAACCTTGGCCTGCTCGCCGCGGGCCTGGGCGATGCCGCCCACGCGGACAAGCTCGGACAGGCTGTCCACCACAATGCGGCCCAGTTTCATGTCCAGGGCACGGTTGATCTCGCCGTCGGACTTGTTGTTGCCGTGCAGCGCCACGCGCTCCCCGGCAATGCCGGCGCGGGCAGCCACGGCCAGTTCGCCGCCGGAGGCAGTGTCCAGGCGCAGCCCTTCCTCCTCCACCCACTTCACCACTGCGGTGCAGAGGAAGGACTTCCCGGCGTAGTACACGTCCACGCCGCCGCAGATGTCCGCGAAGGCGGCGTCGAACGAATCCTTGAAGGCACGGGCGCGTGCGCGGAAATCGGCCTCGTCCATAACGAACAGGGGCGTCCCGAACTGTTCCTTGAGGGCGGCGACGGTGGTCCCGCCCACGGTGAGCTGGCCGTCGTCGTTACGCTGCACGCTTCCCGCCCACATGGGCTCCTGCAGGGCATTCAGGTCAGCAGGAACCGCCAGCCATTCAGGCGCCAGCGGGGATGCAGTGTTTCCGGTCTGCACAGACATTGCCGTCACATCCGTTCCGGCGCGGAAACGCCGAGCAGGTCAAGGCCGTTGGCCAGCACCTGGCTGGTGGCGTCGTTGAGCCACAGCCGGGTGCGGTTCACATCGGTCACCGCTTCGTCACCCATGGGGGCAATACGGCAGGCGTCGTACCAGCGGTGGTAGGCCCCGGCAATGGTCTCGAGGTGCCTGGCCACGCGGTGCGGTTCGCGCAGTTCCGCGGCCTTGGCCACGATGGAGGGGTAGCTGCCCAGGTAGGAGAGCAGCTCGTTCTCGGTGGCGTGGTCCAGGAGCGAGGCGTCGAAGCTGTCCTGGCCGTCCACCTGGCGCTCCACCCCGGCCGCGACAGCGTTGCGGGCAGCGCCACGGGAACGGGCGTGGGCGTACTGCACGTAGAACACGGGGTTTTCGTTGCTGTGCTTCTTCAGCAGCTCCGGGTCCAGCGTCAGCGGCGAATCTGCGGGGAACCGCGCCAGCGAGTAGCGGACGGCGTCCTTGCCGAGCCAGTCGATCAGGTCCTTGAGCTCGATGATGTTGCCGGCCCGCTTGGACAGCTTGGCGCCGTTCACGGACACCAGCTGGCCGATCAGCACCTCGATATTCACCTCGGGATCGTCCCCGGCGCAGGCGGCGATGGCCTTGAGCCGGTTGATGTACCCGTGGTGGTCAGCGCCGAGCAGGTAGATCTTTTCGGTGAAGCCGCGGTCCTTCTTGGACAGGTAGTAGGCCGCGTCGGCGGCGAAGTAGGTGGGTTCGCCGTTCGCGCGGATCATCACGCGGTCCTTGTCGTCGCCAAAGTCCGTGGTCCGCAGCCAGACCGCACCGCCGTCGTCGAACACGTGGCCCTGCTCGCGAAGGCGCGCAACGGCACTTTCGATGGCACCGGCGTCGTGCAGCTCCTGCTCGGAGAAGAACACGTCAAACTCGACGCCGAAGTCCGCCAGGGTTGCCTTGATGTCCTTCATCTGGGCTTCATAGGCGGCCGCGCGGATGACCGGCAGCGCGGCAACTTCGGTCAGCTCGCGGATGTCCGGGTGTGCCGTCAGCACCTCGTGGCCCAGGTCGGCGATGTACTGTCCGGGGTAGCCGCCGTCGGGCACGGGCAGGCCGTGCAGGCGGGAGTACACCGAGGTGGCAAAGGTGTTCATCTGGGAACCGGCGTCATTGATGTAGTACTCGGCCGTGACATCGGCACCGGAGGCGCGCAGCACGCGGGCAATGGAATCGCCCAGGGCAGCCCACCGGGTGTGCCCGATGTGCAGTGGGCCGGTGGGATTGGCGGAGACAAACTCCATGTTGACGGTGTGCCCGACGAGCGCGGTGTTGGTCCCGTACTGCTTTCCGGCTTCGACAATGACTTTGGCGAGGGCGCCAGCCGCGGCGGCGTCAACGGTGATGTTCAGGAAGCCGGGTCCGGCAATATCCACCGCGGAGACGCCGTCGATCGACTTCAGGCGCGCGCTCAGGACCGTGGCGAACTCTCGCGGGTTGGAGCTTGGCAAGCTGAAGGGCAATGTTGGTGGCCCAGTCTCCGTGGTCGCGGTTCTTGGGCCGCTCCACGCGTACCTCGTCAGGCACTGCTGATGCTGAAAGGGCGATCTCGCCGGCGGCGACAGCGTCTTTCAGGCAGGCGGATATGGCGAGGGAGAGTTCTTCGGGAGTCACCCCCCTAGCCTACCGGGGGCGGGTGACAGCAAAAGAATTGGGACATTCTCCGCCGCGGCAGCCATTCCACAGGAAATACCCAAGGCAGCTACAAGGTGAACCAATACGCTGGGTTTGACGTTGACACCAGCGTAAGCACTGCCACAAACACTTAAACGAAATGAGAGCCTTGATGAGACCGTCAGTCCGCAAGAGTGTTTTCGCCGGAATCGCCGGCCTGTCCCTCGCTGGAACCGTGGCCGGCTGCGCGCCTTCCGCTACCGAGAGCACCCCTGCCGCCTCCGGGGGCGCTGCGGAGACTTCTGCCGCCGCTCCGTCCGCCGGGACGTCGTCGCTGGCCAGCAGCGGTTCCGCCTACAAGGACGGGACGTACAGTGCTGATGGAAACTACGTTTCCCCCAACGGAACGGAGACGGTGGGGGTGGAACTCTCCCTGGCCGACGGCATCGTCACGGATGTGAACATCACCCAGCATCCCTCCAATCCGAACACCCGCAAGTTCCAGGGTGAATTCGCCGGGGGCATAGCCGGGCAGATCGTGGGCAAGAACATCGACCAACTCAACGTCTCCAAGGTTGCCGGTTCTTCCCTGACCAGCGGCGGTTTTAACCAGGCCGTGGAAAAGATCAAGCAGGAGGCGCAGTAGACAGTGCCTGACGCGGACTGGGAGGACTTTGCGTTCGAGGGGATCGGAACGCAGTGGGAAATCTCCACGCCTGTTCCGCTGGGTGGGACGGTCAGGGCACGCCTGATGGACCGGGTGGAGCGTTTCGACGCCGAGTGGTCCCGGTTCCGTTCCGATTCCCGCGTGAGCGCCCTTGCCCGCAAGCCGGGACGATATGAGTTTCCGGACGAGGCCGGGGGGCTTGGCGCTTTGTACCGGACGCTGTATGGCATCACTGACGGTGCCATGACTCCACTGATCGGGGCCTCCCTTGAACGGCTGGGGTACGACGCCGGCTACTCCCTCAAGCCCGCGGGCTCCCCGTTGATGGCGCCTCCCTGGGACGAAGTCCTTGAGTGGGCAGGCACCACCATCACCACCTCCGCCCCGGTGGTGCTGGACATTGGGGCGGCGGGCAAAGGCCTGCTGGTTGACCTGCTCGCGGATGAACTGCTTGCCGACGGTCTGGAATCGTTCATCATCGATGCCAGCGGCGACCTGCTGGCGTGTGGTCCGCTGCCCACCGAGGTGGCGTTGGAGCATCCCTACAATCCTGCACAGGCCATTGGCATCGTTCCGCTGGCGGACCGGGCCCTGTGCGCCTCGGCTTCCAACCGGCGTGCCTGGGGGGACGGACTGCACCACGTGCTGGACGGGACTACTGGCGAACCGGTCCGGACCGCCGTCGCCACGTGGGCCCTCGCGGACACCGCAATGCTGGCCGACGCCTTGGCCACCGCCCTCTTCTTTGTCCCCGGAGACCAGCTCCAGGAGCAGTTCGATTTCTCCTGGCTCACAGTGTTCTCCGATGGCAGCGCGGCCCGTTCCGCCGACTTTGAAGGGACACTGTTCACATGAGCCCCGTTGAAACTCCCAAAGCAGGGCCGGCCCCTTCCCTGGCCGGCCGCGTGGATACCGCGCTGGGCCGGTTCACCATGTACCGCCTGATCCTCCTGGTCCTCGCGGCGCTTGCCGCCTACAGCTTGCTGCTGGACGCCCTTGGCTGGCTGACGTTCGGGATCCCCGAGATGCTCGGACACCTGGTCCTTTGCCTTGGCCTGACGTACGCCTCGAACAGGGCCCTGGCGGCGCTGTTCCAGGTGCGGCCCCACTCAGAGTCCTCGCTGATCACGGGCCTGCTCCTGTATTTCCTGTTTTGGCCGTCCTTCGTGCCCATGGATGTGGCCGGCGTGGCGTTGGCCTGCGTGCTTGCATCGGCGTCGAAGTATGCCCTGGCGTGGCGCGGCCGCCATATCTTTAATCCAGCGGCCGCAGGCGCCTTCGCGGCCGGTCTCACCGGCCTCAACATCGCCACGTGGTGGGCCGCGACGCCTGCCATGCTGTGGCTGCTGGTCCCCGGCGTCCTGCTGGTCCTGTACCGCACCCGGAAGCTCCTGATGGCCGCCGTCTTCCTGGTGGTGGCCACCGCCATCATCAGCCAGGAACTGCTGCAGGCCGGCATGACGGCGGGAATGGCCCTGTGGCAGGCTCTTGCCCAGCGGCCGCTGCTGTTTTTTGCAGGGTTCATGCTCACCGAGCCGCTGACGCTGCCGCCGCGCAGGTGGCAGCAACTGGGGCTGGCCGCCGTGGTGGGTGTGGTGTTTGCCGTCCCCTACAACTTCGGCTTCCTGGCGAACTCACCGGAGGCTGCGCTGCTGCTGGGCAATCTGCTCGCCTTTATGTTGGGTCAGAGAGGCGGCGTGAGGTTGAGGTTTACCGGGACGAGGCCGCTAACGCCCAGCACCACCGAGTTCTCCTTCGAGCCCTCCCGCCCGGTCCGTTTCCTGCCAGGACAGTACATGGAGTTGGACCTCCCGCACGCGAAGGCAGACGGGAAAGGACGACGCCGGGTGTTCAGTTTGACGGGCGCCCCCGGTGACCGCGTGGTGAAGTTCGGGGTGCGGACTGCCGAGCCCGTGTCCGCCGCCAAGCGGGTCCTGCTTTCCTTGAAGCCGGGCGATGAGGTGACGGCCACGTCGGTAGGCGGCGACTTTGTCCTGCCCCGCGATCCCCGGAAGCCGGTGCTGCTGATCGCTGCCGGCATCGGCATCACGCCGTTCCTCTCGCATCTCTCCTCCGGCGGCCTGCGGGACCGCGATGCTGTCCTCCTGCTGCTTGCCAGGACCGCCGATGAGGTTGCCTATGCGGACGAACTCAAGGCCGCGGGCATTCGGGTTGTAGCCCGGATCGCAGACGGATCCGAGCCGCCGCAGCACATCACGGCGTTCCATCCGGACGGATCCCGGCTGGATGGGGATGCCCTCAAGACCGCTGTCCCGGACGTTGCCGACCGCGAAGTTTATATTTCGGGTTCACCGGCCAGCGTCGCTTCGTTGCGGCGCGCAGCAAGGCAGGCCGGGGCGCGGCGGGTGCATGTGGATTCGTTCTCCGGGTACTGACATCCGGTCCGTTGCTGGTGCCGGGCGGCCCTGATGAACCCGCGGGCGCACGGCCGATTTTCCCTTGCGGGCCACCTTACTGCTAAGCTCTAGGACGTCCCGCCAGCAACGGCAGGAACCCCGGATTGCCCTCGTAGCTCAGGGGATAGAGCGTCTGCCTCCGGAGCAGAAGGTCGTAGGTTCGAATCCTATCGAGGGCACCATCTGAAGCACCCTGGTCACACGGCCGGGGTGCTTCTCTTTTATCCGGATCAGGTGGCGGCTAACCCGCTGACCCGCTAACCCCTAACCCCGCTGACCTCACGGTCCTCCCCACGATCGTTCACGTGACGCCCGCGTTCGCCTTGCGCATCGTGTCCCAGAGGAGTTGTTCCGGTAGCGGGTCGTTGGGTGCGTTGTCTCGCGACAGGAACCAGTCCGCGAAGGTCTCTTCGGGAATCTCGTCTTGGAAAAGTTCATGGGGGAAAGGTGGTTCGTCCGGCGGAGGGCAGATTTGGGAAAGGTCGTCCGGCGGTGTCGGTACTCCGGAGAGGTCTTCGGTTGGTTCCCATTGGTCGAGGAGGTCATCGAAGGCGCGGATGCTTTCCGGCACGGCGGCGTCTGGCCAGTGGGGTGGTTCCCAGTCCTGGTGTTCGCTTTTGTAGTGGCGGCCGGTGGGTGAGATCCAGCCGGGTGGTTCGGTTTTGCTGGCCGGGGTGGGTTTCCAGCCGCTGGTGTGGCGGAGTTTGTGGTGCTTCGGGCAGGGCTGTCCCAGGTTCGACACCCCGGTGGGGCCGCCCTTGGCCCAGGCCAGGATATGGTCGGCCTCATTGTCCGGGGATGGGTTGTTGCAGCCGGGGAAGGGGCATTTGCCGTCCCGCAGCCTGAGCCATTGCCGCATTGCTTTGCTGACCCGGTAGCTGGTCCGGCCGATCTCCAGCGGCGCCCCGTCCCGGGGGTCCACGAGGACCCGGTGGAACGAGGCGGCACCGTCGGCGACGAGCCTGCGGGCCATCGAGGGCGGGATCGGCCCGTGCCCGTCCAGCATTGCCGGCTCATCGGTCTGGCCCATGAGGGAGAGGGCCGGCACGGTGACCAGCACCTGCGCCCGGATCGGTGATCGTGGGCCGGGAGCTGTTCCGGAACCGGATTCATCACCGGCAAATTCACCGCCATCGCCAACACTGTCCGCCCCGCAATTGCCGATCCCGTCGCCGCCAGTGCCGCTCTCACCGCCAGCACCACCGCCGGCGCCACCGCCATCGTTGAGGGCTGTGGCGCCGGTGGTGAGGAGGCCTTCGGTGAAGGTGTCGGCTTTGAGCTGGGGCAGGCTGCGGGTTTCGTTCGGGCCTTGCTTGCCGCGGGCGATGGCGGTGAGCCGGTTCCAGATTGCCGAGGCGTGGTCCGCGGGCAGGAGCGCGGCGACCCAGGCCATCCCGTCGTTGTCCGGCCAGTACTCCACCCGCCGGTCCGCCACGGATTTGGCGTGGCGTTTTTCCAGGCTTTCGGGTTGGTGGCGCTCCCGCCAGGCCCGGGCCCTGGCCTTGAACCGGTACGCGGGCATCTCCCCGATCGGACACCCGCGGGCCGGGCCCGCCGCGTCCGGGTCCAGGAAATAGGCCTCCAACGCCGCCGCCCCGGCCGCATCAAGGCAGGAAGTCTGCTCCACCATGGTCCGGGCATGGGCCCAGGACATCGTCCCGGCCTGCAACGCCGCCAACGCCCTGGGCAACGAGGCGGTCAACGCATGGGATTCAGCCAGCAGCGCCCCCGCGGCCCGGTCACCGATCGCCAGCGCACACCCGACCTCGGCCACCAGGCTCCGGTCCTGCGCGGTGGCCTCCTGCGGAGACGACGCCGGGCCGTTCAACGCCTTCGTGGCCCCGGCGAGCACCGCCACCGCCAGTGCCTTCACTGCCGCGATCTTCGCCTCCGACCGCCCCGCCGCCGCCAGAACTTCCACTGCCGAATCAGCCAACCGCTGCAACGGATCATCATCGGGACCGCCAGGGACAGCACCCCCGGAAGTATCCGGGCCGGACCCGGCAGCATCCTGGCCCCTCAACGCAGCCATAAACGCCGCGACCGAGGCATCAATAGCTCCCTCGGCCTGTACCACCGCCGGATCCGTTTCCATACCAACATCATCTTGCGGGGGTCTGACAAAACTGGACGCCTCTGTGCGGCCGATGCAACCGGCCAGCAAACACTTGCAGGCAGCAGATCCCCGACGCAGTGTACGAATACATTGACGGCGTGGCCCTGCGTGCTCCCCCGCTTTGTCGGTGCCCCCTCGTAGGCTGTTCCCACCAGCAGAAGCAAAGGGGTCTCACATGTACTGCTCCATCATTCCGCCCTACCTGTTGCGTCGCCTTGCCAGGCAGGACGCGCCGGAGTTTTCCGCGGCAGCCAGAGCCGCCAGGGAAGCACTGGGTCACGTCCGCTCGGTCCAGGCAGCACGTACCCAGGCTGCTCCGGAGGCTCCTGCAGGAGTGCGCCAGGCAAAACCGGGACCATCAAACCGTACTGTTTTCGACGCCGCCGGTTCTGAAATCCTGCCCGGCAAACTCGTCCGCAAGGAAGGCGAGCCTGCCACCGGAGATCCGGCCGCTGACGAGGCCTATGACGGGCTGGGCCACACGCACCGGCTCTATGCAGACGTCTTCGGGCGGAACTCGATCGACGGCCAGGGGCTGCCGTTGAACGCCACGGTCCACTTCGGCAAGCTGTACGACAACGCCTTCTGGGACGGCACGCAGATGGTCTTCGGCGACGGCGACGGCGAAGTTTTCGAGCGTTTCACCAGGTCCCTCAGCGTCATCGGCCACGAGCTGGCCCATGGAGTCACCCAGTACTCGGCAGGCCTGGTGTACCGGAACCAGGCCGGGGCGCTCAACGAGTCCATGTCGGACGTGTTCGGTGCCCTCGTCGAGCAGTATGTCAGGAACCAGTCCACCGCCGAGGCAAGCTGGCTGATCGGCGAAGGGCTGTTCACGTCCCAGGTTCAGGGGCAGGCGCTGCGCTCCATGAAGGCCCCGGGTACGGCTTACGACGACGACGTGCTGGGCAAGGATCCGCAGCCGGACTCCATGGACTCCTACGTCAGGACAAGCGCTGACAATGGCGGCGTCCACATCAACTCCGGCATCCCCAACCGGGCGTTTTACCTGCTGGCGGAACAGCTGGGCGGCAACGCGTGGGACACCCCGGGGCGGATCTGGTACGAGACGCTCACCGAAGGTTCCCTGCCCACAGGCGCCACCTTCACCGTCTTCGCCCGCGCCACGGCGGCCGCTGCCACCGAGCTTTTCGGTTCCGGATCAAAAGAGCATGACGCCGTGCGGAACGCGTGGGAAACTGTGAAGGTCAAGCTTTAACGGGTTGCCTGGCTGTGCCGTACTTCGGGCCACCAGGCCCGAGGTACCACCCAGGAACCAGGCTATGAAGATCAGTGTGGAGCGCACCGGCGGAATCGCGGCGATGACCCGGGTTTGGACTGTCAACGCTGAGTCCGAGACAGCAAGGAACCAGTGGCAGCCCATTGTGGAAGCCTGCCCCTGGGACGCCGTCCCGCGGACGCCGAGGGCAGCCGCAGCGGAATTCTCAGGAGCCCGGCCGGACCGGTTCATCTACTCCATCCGCGCCGGCCAGCGCCGCGCCGCCCTTCCCGAGCAGGCGGTCACCGGCCCCTGGCGCGTCCTCGTCGACAGCACCAGGGCGGCCGCTGAAGAGACAAAGCGCTAAACCGCTTCCGCCAACTGGCCGCGGAAAGCCCGGCGGTAGGACTGCGGGCTGGTGTCCAGGACCTTCGCAAAATGGTGCCGCAGCAGCACGGGATGGCCGAAGCCGGACTCCCGCGCAATCTCCTCGATATTCAGGTCGCTGGATTCGAGCAGTTCCTGCGCCCGAAGCACCCGCTGGGAGTTGAGCCAGGCCGCCGGCGTGGCGCCGGTTTCGGACCTGAACTTCCGGGCAAACGTCCGGGCAGACATGTGCACCCGCGCTGCCAGCTCATTCACGGTGTGCTCACGGTCCAGGTGCTCCACCATCCAGCGGAGGAGCTCCTCCATCGGGGCAGAGCCGCAGGTGGGCATAGGCCTCTCGATGAACTGGGCCTGGCCGCCGTCCCGGTGCGGCGGGACCACCATGTCACGGGCAATCGCGGCGGCCACCTGCGCCCCCAGTTCCACACGGACCAGGTGCAGGCAGGCATCGATCCCCGCGGCCGTACCGGCTGAGGAAATGACATTGCCGTCCTGCACGTAGAGGACGTTTTCGTCCACCTGCACCAACGGGTATTCGGCCGCGAGCTGGCCGGAATAGTGCCAGTGCGTGGTGCAGCGCCGGCCGTCGAGGATGCCCGCACGGGCAAGGGCGAACGCGCCGGAGCAGATGGACATGACCCAGGCTCCCCTGGCATCCGCAGCGCGCAGGGCATCAAGGACCGACTCGGGAAGATCATCGTCCCTGCCGTACGGCGCCATGATGACCAGGTCGGCGTCGGCGGTGGCTTCGAGGCCAAGCTCCACGTTCATGGACAGGCCGTTCTTGAGCCGCACGCTGCCGGGGTTGGGCGTACACACGCGGAAGTCAAAGGCGGGGACGCCGCTCCCCCGGCCTGACCTGTCGATCCCGAAGACCTCACAGGCAGTGCCAAATTCAAACATCGAGAAGTTGGGAACCACGATCACTGCTACTGATTTCAGCATGCTTCCATTGTGGCAGGAATTTTAGCTTTTTGGGCATTTCTGCCACTTTTTCTTGGTGGCTGACCGGAGAAGCATGGAGGCATGGAAATCCTCATAACCCTCCTCATCGTCCTCCTGCTCGTTATCCTCGCCGCCACCGTTTCAGCGCTCCTGCGCGATGGCCGGGGCCACACGCCTCCCGTGGAATCCCACGAATCCTGGTCCGCCCTGGACCTGCCCAGCTCCAACTACACGCTCCGCATTTTCTAGAAGCGCCCTCCAACCACCGCACCGCCAGGCCCTCGCGGGCAGAACAGCTGCACGCGGTCGAAACGGGAAGCCCGGGCTCCCGCAGTAGACTTGCAGCAGCCATGACACTTCACATTTCCTATCCTGCCGAGCTGCCGGTCTCCGAGCGCCGCGAAGACCTGATGGCAGCCATCGCAGCTAACCAGGTCACCATCATCGCCGGCGAGACCGGCTCCGGTAAGACCACCCAGATCCCCAAAATGTGCCTCGAACTTGGCCTGGGCGAAAACGGCCTGATCGGCCACACCCAGCCGCGCCGGCTGGCTGCACGTACCGTGGCCGAACGCATTGCCGAGGAGCTCGGCGTGGACATCGGCCAGGAAGTCGGCTTCCAGGTCCGCTTCACCGGCGAAGTCAGCCGCGCCACCAAGGTGAAACTGATGACCGACGGCATCCTGCTGGCGGAAATCCAGCGCGACAAGCTGCTGCGCAAGTACAACGCCATCATTATCGATGAAGCCCACGAGCGCAGCCTCAACATCGACTTCATCCTCGGGTACCTCAAGCGCATCCTGCCGCAGCGGCCAGACCTGAAGGTGATCATCACCTCCGCCACCATCGATCCGCAGCGGTTCGCCAACCACTTCGGCACGCCCGAAAATCCCGCTCCCATCATCGAAGTGTCGGGCCGGACGTATCCGGTGGAAATCCGCTACCGCCCGCTGTCGCAGCCGCCGGCCGGCACGGATGAAGAGGACGCCTCTGACGACGAACTCGAGGAAGACCGCGACCCGCTCGACGCCGTCTGTGACGCCGTCGACGAACTCGCCCTGGAGGCGCCCGGCGACATCCTGGTGTTCTTCTCCGGCGAGCGTGAGATCCGCGATGCCGCCGAGGCCCTCAATGCACGCATCCAGTCCAACCGAAGGCTGACGGGAACAGAAGTACTCCCCCTGTTCGCACGCCTCAGCCTGCAGGAACAGCACAAGGTGTTCCATCCCGGCAACAAGCGGCGCATCGTCCTCGCCACCAACGTGGCCGAAACATCATTGACCGTGCCGGGCATCAAGTACGTCATCGACACCGGCACGGCCCGCATATCCCGGTACTCGCACCGCACCAAGGTGCAGCGGCTTCCCATCGAGCGTGTGTCCCAGGCGTCCGCGAACCAGCGGTCAGGGCGTTGCGGCCGCGTCTCGGACGGCATCGCCATCCGGCTGTACTCCGAGGAAGACTTCGAGTCCCGGCCCCTCTTTACGGATCCGGAAATCCTGCGCACCAACCTTGCCGCCGTCATCCTGCAGATGACCGCCATGGGCGTGGCGCGCGGCCCCAAGGACGTGGAGGACTTCCCGTTCGTGGAGCCGCCGGAAACACGGGCAATCAACGACGGCGTCACGCTCCTGCGCGAACTCGGCGCCCTGGCACCGGCCACCCCGCAGAACGGAAAAGGCGGTCCCAAGAGCGGCGGCGGCCTCACCGCCGTCGGACAAAAACTCGCCCAGCTGCCGGTGGATCCCCGGCTGGGCCGCATGATCGTGGAGGCGGGCAAACGCGGCTGCGTCCGTGAAGTGATGATCCTGGCAGCCGCCCTCACCATCCAGGACCCGCGCGAGCGCCCCACGGACAAGCAGCAGCTCGCGGCCGAAAAGCATAACCGCTTCAAGGACGAGAACTCGGACTTCACCGGGTTCCTGAACCTCTGGAACTACCTGCAGGAAAAGCAGCAGGAACTGTCCTCCTCGGCGTTCAGGAGGCTGTGCCGGGCTGAGTTCATCAACTACCTGCGGGTGCGTGAGTGGCAGGACCTCTTTGCCCAGCTGCGCCAGCTCGCCCGCCCGCTGGGCATCAGCCTCGACAACAAGCGCCTGGCGGACCCCGTGGGCAACCACGATGGCGTCCACATCAGCCTGCTGTCCGGCCTGCTGAGCCACATCGGCATCCTGGACGAACGCAAGCGCGAATACGCCGGCGCCCGCGGCACCCGGTTCGCCATCTTCCCCGGCTCGGCGCTGTTCAAGAAGTCACCCACGTTCGTGATGGCGGCGGAGCTGGTGGAAACCAGCCGGCTCTGGGCCAGGGTGGCGGCAAAATTTGATCCGGTCTGGGCGGAGCAGGTGGCACCGGACCTCGTGAAGCGCAGCTACAGCGAACCGCACTGGTCCACGCGCCAGGGCGCGGTGATGGCCTACGAGAAGGTCACCCTCTACGGTGTGCCCATCATCGCCCAGCGCAGGATCAATTACGGCAGGGTTGACCCCGTCGTCGCCAGGGAGCTTTTCATCCGGCA
>Ga0307411_10000574_pt1 | contig 13122 bp, 8 predicted proteins | sample DK1Ometagenome_2_FD_203712 | JGI IMG/M metagenome (GOLD analysis project Ga0307411, IMG submission 203712) | Maize rhizosphere microbial communities from greenhouse at UC Davis, California, United States - DK15-O-1 | ecosystem: Host-associated > Plants > Roots > Rhizosphere > Soil | place: USA...
GCGGTCCATGAGGTGCTGGAGCGCTGGTTCAAGGAAGACGACTGCGACCCGGCGAAGCTTGGCCCCCGTGCCCGGGCGATGATCGAGGACGAATCCATCCATCCGATGCTCAGAGCTCTGTGGTCGCCCCGCCTCATGGAGGCTATCGATTGGATCGCGATCGAGATGGAGGGCGATCGGGCAGCCGGACGTAGGTCGCTGCTGGCCGAATCCAGGGGGGAAGCGGAGGTCGCCGGGGTCACGCTCCACGGCGTGGTCGACCGGATCGACCGGATGCCGGACGGCAAATTGGCAATTATCGATTACAAGACCGGACAAGCGCCCAAACCCAAGGCCGTCGCGGAAGGCTTCGCGCTTCAGCTAGGCCTGTTGTCGCTGATCGCGCGAAAGGGCGGTTTTGCCGATGCAAAAGGCGAAGCGGGCTGCCACGAATATTGGTCGCTGGCCAAGAGGAATGGCCGCTTCGGCTATCGCCAGTCACCCGACAAGGACGAGGGCGCGGAGGCGTTCGTCAGCCGGGCCCATGCGCAGTTCGCCGAAGCCGCCGCAAAATGGCTGCTCGGCAACAAACCGTTCGAGGCTAAGCTAAATCCGGCTTACGCGCCCTACGAGGATTACGACCAGCTGATGAGGCTGGAAGAGTGGTACGGGCGTGACTAGCCTATTCGCTCGGGTCGCCGCGCTTCGGCTTTTTGACCTTCGAGGCATAGAGCAGGGCCGCGACAATTGCCGCCGAGCCGATCCCGACCGCGACGCCAGCCCTTACCAGCTTGGTCCGCCGTCCGTCGCCGCTCTTTTCGTCGTCACTCATCTAAGCCTCACCAGATTGATTGGCCTCCGTTCCTATGCGGAACGGCAGGCATTGGGAAGCCGGAAGGCGGTCCGATGCGCCGCCGCCTGACTCCTTTTCTACGGCTTGAGGGCGCGCAGGCCGCGGCATCCGACCCACTTGTTCATGCCGCGCTTTCGGCCTCGGCAGGTACGGGGAAGACGCATGTTTTGACCTCCAGAGTGATGCGGCTGCTGCTTCGTGGAACGCCGCCGTCCGCCATTCTCTGCCTCACCTTCACCAAGGCTGGAGCGGCGGAGATGGCCAATCGCATTGGCGAGCGGCTGGCGCATTGGGTGCGGCTACCGGACGAAGCCTTGAAGAAGGAACTGTTCGCGCTTGGCGAGGACAATAGTCCGCCGATGGTCGAACGCGCCCGCCGCCTGTTCGCGCGGGTGCTCGAAGCGCCGGGCGGCGGCCTTCGTATCCAGACGATCCATAGTTTCGCACAGACCCTGCTTGCGGCCTTCCCGACGGAGGCGGGCATCGCGCCCGGTTTCAGGCCGATCGAAGGGCGGGCGGAAGCGGAGCTGGCGAGGCGGACGCTGGCGGCGATGCTGGCCGATGCCGAAGCAAGCGGCGAGCGGCGGCTGACCGATGACGTGTCGGAACTGAGCCTGCGGCTCGGCGAGACGGGGGCGGAAGCGTATCTGCTCGATTGCGCGCAAGCCAATGAGGCGATGGAGGCGCTTGGCGAGCCCGCTGCCATCGAGCCCTTGATGCTGGCACTGATTGGGCTCGACGCGGATAATCCCGAGGAGGCGCTTGCGGATCGATTTTCGGATCCCGCGATCGACCGGCGCCTGTTCGACCGTTTGATTGCCGCCAATCAGGCGTGGGGTGGGAAGAAGGCGGCAGTCATCGTCGGCAACCTGATGACCTTCCTCGCGGCATCGCCGGCAGAGCGGATGCAGACCATCGGGGGAATCGGCCGCAATATCGTCAAGTCTGACGGCGAGATTTGCCAGGTTTCGCAGAGCCAGCTTGCCGCGGACGCCGATTACGAAGCGCTGGCCGCCGAATTTTCGGACTGGTGGCTCGAACTCAAAACATTGGTGTCAGCGGCCAAGGTCGCAAAAATCCAGGCAGCAGGGCTTCGGGCAGGCCAGGCATTCGCCCGCGCTTATGTTCGTGCCAAGCGAGCGGCGGGCGTCGCCGACTTCAACGACCTCATCGCCTGGACCCGCCGCCTGTTCGCGACGCCGGGGATGGGCGAATGGGTGCGCTACAAGCTGGACCAACGGACCGATCACATCCTGGTCGATGAGGCGCAGGACACCAATGCGGACCAATGGGCCATCGTCGACGCGCTCGCCGGCGAGTTCTTCAGCGGCAATCCGGAGGCGGAGGACCGCTGGAGAACGCTGTTCATGGTCGGCGACTACAAGCAGGCGATATTCGGATTCCAGGGCACCAACCCTGAGGAATATGAGCGATTCCGGGCCCTGATCGCAGGTAGGGCGAACAGGCTTGCCGACGCTGCCGATGAAGCGGAAGCCCGGATCCGGGAATTCCGCGACCTGTCGATCAGCGCCAGCTTCCGCTCGTCGCCGGCGGTGCTCGAAGTCGTCGATGCGCTGATCGGCGAGGTCGGGCATGGCGCGATGGGCCTGCCGGCACCGCCGGAGCCTCACATAGCCTTCCACGAAGGCCGCGCAGGGAGAGTCGAACTATGGCCCGCCTACGACCCGGCAGTCGAGCAGGCCGATGAAGAGCAAGCCGGCGAGGAAGGCTGGGTCGATGAGACGGTGCGGCTCTACGCCGACGCCATCGCCCGTCAGGTCAAGCGTTGGCTCGCCGAAGCTCCGATCATGGCGACGACCGGGCGGCCGCTGACGGCCGGCGACATCATGATCCTCGTGCGCAGCCGCACGGAGCTGGCGTCGTTGATTGTGGCTCGTTTCTATGCGCGAGGCGTCCCGGTTGCCGGTATCGATCGGCTTCATTTGCACAAGCCATTGGCGGTCAAGGACCTGATCTCAGCAATCGCTTTCGCGGTTCAGCCGCTCGAGGATCTCAACCTGGCAAGCCTGCTGGTTTCACCGCTCATCGGCTGGGACCAGCAGCAGCTTTACGACCTTGCCCAAGGCCGCCCGGGCAAGCTGTGGCCTGAATTGCAGCGCCGGCGCGAGAAGCGGGATGATTTTACCACTGCGCATGTAGTCCTGTCCGATTGGCTGGCCATGGCCGATTATGTGACGCCGGCGCGCTTCCTTGAGACTATCCTTTCGGGACCGCTTGGCGGACGCAAGAAACTGCTGCAGCGATTGGGAGAGGCGGCGCGCGATCCGATCGAGGAACTCGTTGCCAGCGCGCTCGCATTCGAACGCGAGGAGACGGCGTCGCTCGACCGATTCTTGTCTTGGTTCCGGCAAGGCGATGTGGAGGTAAAGCGGGACTCCGCCGCGCCCGGCGACGCAGTTCGGGTGATGACTATCCACGGTGCCAAAGGCCTGGAAGCGCCGTTGGTCGTTCTCGCTGACGCAACCCATGATCCCGCCAAGGTGGGGGGCACCAGCTCCGTCGTCGAGCTTCCGATTACCGAAGCCGGGCCGGTCCCGGTCATTCGTCCGCGCAAGGATGAGTGCGCCCCATTTTTTCGAGACATCATCGACGAAGCAAGAAATGCGGACCAGCAGGAGCATTGGCGGCTGGCCTATGTCGGCCTGACGCGCGCGGCGGAGCGGTTGGTGATCGCGGGCGTGAAACCGAAGCGGGACGTTCCGGATTCGAGCTGGCACCGTCAATCCGCGCAGGCAATGGAGCGGCTGGGAGCGGGGGCGGTCGAGATTGAGGGCTGGGGCTCCGCCCTGGTTTGGGAGAGCAAGGGGCGAGCCGGAGCAAGGAGCGGTGCTGGCAGGGAGTCGCTGTTGCCGCTCCACGTTCCGGATTGTCTACGACGGCCCGCTCCCGAAGAAGCTCGCCCGCCGCGCCCGCTTGCACCCTCGCAAATCGCGGACGACCGAGACACCGCCGCGCCGCCAAGCGCGACCATGCGTGACGCCGCCCGGCGCGGGACTCTGCTTCACGCCTTGTTCGAACGGCTGCCTGGCGTTGCGCCCGGCCATCGGCGCGATCTGGCACTGCGTTGGCTGGAGCGGGCAGGGGTCGACCAGGAGTCCGCTCGCCGCGAAATCGCCGATTCAGCCTGTTCGCTGATGGGTGATCCGCAATTCACCGGATTGTTCGGGTCGGAATCACTTGCCGAGGCACCTATCGCCGCCACTTTGCCCGACGGCAGGGTCGTAGCCGGCACAGTCGACCGGCTTTGTATCGGCCAGGACCTGGTTCGAGTTGTGGACTTCAAGACGGGGCGGAGCGTTCCTTCCGGCGAAGCCGATGTTCCGCCCACGCATCGCGCGCAAATGGAGGCTTATGCCGCCGCCTTGTCCGTGATTTTTCCGGGGCGACGGATCGAAGCCGCGCTGCTCTATACCTCGGGACCCAAGTTGATCACCTTGCCGGTTGAGTGACGCTCGAACAGCCCCCATATGCGCTAAGAACCGAATACAAAGGAGTCCCCCGCCATGGGTCAGAACACCAAGACCGTCACCGACCAGAGCTTTGAAGCCGACGTGCTCGGTGCCGACAAGCCCGTGCTGGTTGATTTTTGGGCGGAATGGTGCGGCCCGTGCCGGATGATCGCTCCCGCGCTCGAGGAAATCGCGGCCGAGCTCGGCGAAAAGGTGACGATCGCCAAGATCAACATCGACGAAAATCCCGATGTACCTGGTCGCTACGGCGTTCGTGGAATTCCGACCATGCTGCTGTTCAAGAATGGCGAGGCGGTCGCGCAGAAAGTCGGCGCCGCTCCTCGCAGTCAGATACAGCAATGGCTTGAGGCGTCGCTCTAGGCAGGAGGCTCCGTCCCTTCCAGGCCACGCGTGTCAGGCCGAAACCGGTCATGTTTCGGCAGTCCGTCATTCCAGTCAAGCCAGTCGATCCGGCTCGACCAGAAGATGTGAAAACCCGGCCTGACGCGTTCGGGCTCGTCAAGCGTGGCCACGCTGAAATCGATCGTCTCCGGCTGATAGTTCACGCGCATGTAGAGAGGCGTCCCACAGGAGCTGCAGAAGGCGCGATGCCCGAAGCTGCTTGAGGCGACACGGTGGACGGCCTTTTCCCCGGCGGTGAACACGAATTCCTCGACCGGTATGCTTGCGAAAACCATCGCCGGGGAGCCGCTGCTCAACTGGCATGTGCGGCAATGGCACCAGCCGGCGTCGAATGGCTCGCTGGTCAGCCGGAAGCGAACGGTTCCGCATAGGCATCCGCCGGTCCATTCGTGCATTTGGCCGGGCTAGACCGTGCCCGGCCAAGGGTCAATTGACTAGGGCAGACCCTCTCCCTACATCGCGCCGCAGCATCTCCCGCGCGCGGGCGAAGCAAGTTCGCCACTAGCGCGCCGGCTTCTTGAGGAATTTTTCGCAACATGCTCGCCTCCCTGGCCAAAAGCATCTTCGGTTCGTCCAACGACCGTTACGTCGCCAAGCTCGGCAAGATCGTCGAGACCATCAACAGCTACGAACCGACCATCTCGGCAATGACGGACGATGAGCTTCGGGGTCAGACGATGCTATTCCGGCAGCGGCTAGCGGAAGGTGCGAAGCTCGACGACCTGCTGCCCGAGGCATTCGCCACCGTTCGAGAGGCGGCGGTTCGGACTCTGGGTCAGCGACATTACGACGTCCAGATGATCGGCGGCATCGCCCTTCACCGCGGCGAAATTGCCGAAATGCGGACCGGCGAAGGTAAGACGTTGGTCGCCACATTGGCGGTTTATCTGAATGCGCTGCCCGGCACCGGCGTCCATGTCGTGACCGTCAACGACTATCTCGCCAAGCGCGACGCCGACTGGATGGGGCAAATCTATCGCTTCCTCGGCCTCGAAGTGGGGGTCATCGTTCCCAATCTGAGCGATATGGAGCGTCGCGAGGCCTACCTGGCCGACATCACCTACGCGACGAACAATGAGCTGGGCTTCGACTATCTCCGCGACAATATGAAATTTTCGCGGGATCAGATGGTCCAGCGGCCCTTCTCCTACGCCATCGTCGACGAAGTGGACTCGATCCTGATCGACGAGGCTCGGACGCCGCTGATCATCTCCGGGCCTACCGACGACAAGTCGGAGCTCTACATGGGCGTCGACGCGATCGTGAAGCAGTTCGATGAGAGTGATTATGAGAAGGACGAGAAGCAGCGCTCGATCGTCCTGACAGAGGAGGGCACCGAGAAGGCCGAGCGGATGCTCGAGGCCGCGGGCCTGATCGAAGGCACCAACCTATACGACATCGCCAACACGCAGGTCGTCCACCATTTGAACCAGGCCCTGAAGGCCAACAAGATGTTCAAGCGGGACATCGATTATATCGAGAAGGACGGGAAGATCGTCATCATCGACGAGTTTACCGGCCGAATGATGGACGGGCGCCGTTGGTCCGACGGTCTTCACCAGGCGGTGGAGGCTAAGGAGGGCGTGCAGATCGAGCCGGAGAACCAGACCCTGGCCTCGATCACCTTCCAGAATTATTTCCGCATGTACCCAAAGCTGGCCGGCATGACCGGCACGGCGCTGACCGAGGCGCCGGAGTTCTTCGACATCTATCGCATGAATGTCGTGTCGATCCCGACCAACGTCCCGGTCCAGCGGATCGACGAGGACGACGAATTCTACAAGAACATCACCGACAAGTTCGCCGCCATCGCCAAGGAGATCAAGGCGCGGCAGCAGACCGGTCAGCCGGTGCTGGTGGGCACGGTTTCCATCGAAAAATCGGAAATGCTCTCGGAATACCTTGAGCAGGAAGGCATTCCCCACTCTGTCCTCAACGCCCGCTTCCACGAGAGCGAAGCGCACATCGTGGCGCAGGCCGGGCGGATGGGCGCGGTCACCATCGCCACCAACATGGCCGGCCGCGGTACCGACATCAAACTAGGCGGCAATCTGGAATTCCTGGTGGAGGATCAACTCGGCAACATGCCCGACGGACCGGAGCGCGATGCCCAGATCCGCCGCATCGAGGCTGAGATCGAGCAAGAGAGGCAACAAGTGCTGGCAGCCGGCGGCTTGTTCGTGCTGGGCACCGAGAGGCACGAGAGCCGACGCATCGATAACCAGCTGCGCGGTCGTTCGGGACGCCAGGGCGACCCCGGCCTTTCGCGTTTCTATCTGAGCCTCGACGACGACCTGCTGCGCATTTTCGGGCCGCAGACTGCCTTCGCGCGCCTGATGAACAAGAATCTGGAGGACGGCGAGGCGATCGTCAGCCCCTGGATCAGCAAGGCGATCGAGACCGCACAGAAAAAGGTCGAGGCGCGCAACTACGACATCCGCAAGCAGGTCGTCGAATTCGACGATGTGATGAACGACCAGCGCAAGGTCATCTACGAGCAGCGCGCGGAGATCATGGATGCCGATCATGTCAGCGACGTGGTCGAGGACTTCCGTGCCGAGACGATCCAGGGACTGGTCATGGCGAGCTGCCCCGAAGGCACTTATCCCGAGCAATGGGATGTTGAGGGCCTCAAGCAGAACGTCGATGAGGTACTCGACCTGCAACCACCCTTCGATGAGTGGCTGCAGGAGGAAGAGGTCGAACAGGCGATAATCGTCGAGCGGCTGCAAGCGATGGCCGATGCCCGCATGGCCGAAAAGCTGCAGGGCGTTGAGCCGGACCATTGGGTGCGGGTCGAAAAGCAATTCCTGATTCAGACGCTCGACCATCATTGGAAGGAGCATCTGGCGACGTTGGACGCGCTGCGCCAAGTGATCCACCTTCGCAGCTATGCGCAGAAGAAGCCGATCGACGAATATAAGCAGGAAGCCTTCCTGTTGTTCGAGCGCCTGCTGATCGCGATCCGCGAGGACGTGACCCGGATGCTCATGCGGGCTCAGGTCCAGTTCGAGGAGCCAGCGCCGATGCCGATGATGGCGGCCGGCGATTTCGCGCTGCCCGACTTCATCACCAACCATATCGACCCCTTATCGGGCGACGACGACACCGCCGATGTCGATGCTGGCGGAAACCTCCTGTCCAGCATGCCGCCGCTCCAGGCGCCGCGTCCGCCCTTGCCGGACGGCGTCGCGGACGGCGAGACCATCGTCGCCCCCGAAAGCCGCAATGCGCCATGCCCGTGCGGGTCCGGCCGCAAGTACAAGCATTGTCACGGCCAAGCCGGCTAAGCGAAGAGCTCCGCAATATGATCGATCGCGCAGCCCTTCGTCTGGCTTATCGTCCGGACGAGAATGATGTCGTGCGACAACGGATCGGGCAGGCCAAAATGGCCGCCGTCCAGCAGCGCGAAGCGACCGCCATCGCCAGAACGCTGGTCAAGGCGGTCCGCGGGCACAAGGCCGCCGGGCTGGACGCCTTTCTCCAGGCCTATGACCTGGGCTCGGACGAAGGCATTGCGCTCATGTGCCTGGCCGAGGCGCTGCTCCGCATTCCCGATGCCGAAACCGCCGACGACCTCATCGCCGACAAACTCTCTGGGCCGGATTGGGCGGAGAAGCTGGGTGACAGCCGCTCGACCTTTGTGAACGCCGCGACTTTCTCGCTTCTGCTGACCGGCAAGGTGCTCGAGGAAGCCAACGACAAGTCCGGCAATTGGCGCGCCGCGCTCGGTCGTGCCGTCGGCCGCCTAGGCGAACCGGTGATCCGCACCGCGGTCAGCCAGGCGATGAAGATCCTGGGACGCCAGTTCGTCTTCGGTCGCACGATTGACGAAGCGCTGAAGCGCGCCGCGCCGGAACAGGCAAAGGGCTGGAGCCACAGCTTCGACATGCTAGGCGAGGCGGCCAAAACCTATCCGGATGCCGCCCGCTACGCCAAGGCTTACGCTGGAGCGCTCGATACGATCGCGAAGGTGGCGAATGGCGGTTTCCGCAAAGCTCCGGGTATCTCGGTCAAACTGTCTGCGCTTCATCCACGCTATGAATGGAGTCATGCCGAGGAGGCGAAGGTCGCGATCCTGCCCGTCGTTCGCGAGCTGGCGATGAAAGCGGCGGCGGCTGACGTGCACTTCACCATCGACGCAGAGGAAGCCGATCGGCTCGAACTGTCGATGGATATCATCGAGGCATTGGTCGACGACAATGAGCTGTTCGCCAAGGGCTGGGGCGGTTTCGGGCTCGCCATCCAGGCCTATTCGAAACGCGCAGTGCCATTGGTCGACTGGACGGTCGAGCTGGCCCGCAAGCACAAGCGAAAGCTGATGGTGCGCCTTGTGAAGGGCGCTTATTGGGACAGCGAGATCAAGGTCGCCCAGGTGGCGGGTCTCAGCGATTATCCGGTCTTCACCCGCAAGGTCGCAACGGACGTTTCCTATCTTGCCTGCGCCAAGCGCCTGCTGGCGGCGAGCGACTGCATCTATCCGGCTTTCGCGACCCACAACGCCAACACCATCGGTGCGGTAAAGGCGCTGGCCGGGGATACGCCGTTCGAATTCCAACGCCTGCATGGAATGGGCGAGGGGCTGTACGAGGAGCTGGCCAAGCTTGAGCGCGGCATTGGCGAGGAGCCGACGCCGGTCCGCATTTACGCGCCGGTGGGCAGCCACAAGGAGTTGCTCGCCTATCTAGTCCGGCGCCTCCTGGAGAACGGCGCCAACTCGAGTTTCGTCAATCGCATCGCCGATGATGAAATACCGGTCGAGGAACTGGTCCGCGATCCCGTCGCCGAACTCGCGAAGCTGGAGCCGAAGCGCAATCCCGCCATCCCGCTTCCCAATGCGATTTTCGGCGTAGCGCGCCTGAACAGTGCCGGTGTGGACTTAAGCGATCCGTTGGTGCGCGAACCCTTGCTCGCCAGGATTCGGAAGCTCGAGGCCAAAAGCTGGACGGCGGCTCCCACGGGCGGGAGCAAGGGCGAGAGTGGCCAGATTCACTCGCCAACGGACACGTCCAGGGTCGTCGGCGACGTTATCTGGGCGAGCGGGAGGGATGTCGACCGTATTGTCCGCAGCGCGCTCTCAGCCCAGATCGAGTGGGACCAGCGCGGCGGCGAGGCGCGAGCCGCACTGCTCGACCGGGCCGCCGACTTGTTCGAGGAGCATCGCGACGAGCTCTTTTCCCTCTGCATCCGCGAAGCAGGCAAGACCTTGCCGGATGCGGTGCTGGAAGTACGTGAGACAGTCGACTTCCTTCGTTATTATGCCAGCGAAGCGCGCCGCCTGTTCGCCAAGCCAACCTTGCTTCCCGGACCGACGGGCGAACTTAACGAGCTTCGCCTGCACGGGCGTGGGGTGTTCGCCTGCATCTCACCCTGGAACTTTCCCCTGGCGATCTTCATCGGCCCGGTCGCCGCCGCGCTGGCGGCGGGCAACACGGCGATCGCCAAGCCTGCCGAGCAGACGCCCCTGATTGGCGCCCGCGCGATCGAGCTGATGCACGAGGCCGGAGTCCCCAAGGATGTCGTTCAGATGGTCCCGGGCGACGGGCGTGTGGGAGCAGCGCTGACGTCGCACCCGCTGATCGGCGGTGTCGCCTTCACCGGCTCGACCGGTACCGCGCGCCTAATCAACCGCAGTCTCGCCGAACGCGAAGGCCCTATCGTTCCGTTGATTGCCGAAACCGGCGGCCAGAACGCCATGATCGTCGACTCGTCCGCGTTGCCCGAACAGGTAACCCGCGACGTTATCGCCTCGTCGTTCCAGAGCGCGGGCCAGCGCTGCTCGGCCCTGCGCGTCCTGTTTGTCCAGGATGACGTCGCCGATTCGATGATCGAGATGATCGGCGGCGCCATGGAAGCGCTGACCGTTGGCGACCCATCAGACATCACGACTGACGTTGGGCCGGTGATTGATGACGAGGCCAGAAAAGCGCTCGAAGCGCATATTGTCGAGGGGAAAGCGAAGAAGCTGCTCCAGCTAGAGCTCCCGGCCTCCGCCGCAAACGGCCATTTCGTCCCGCCGACGATGGTGTCGATCAAGAAGCTGTCCGATCTGGATCGCGAGCATTTCGGGCCGATCCTGCACGTCATCCGCTGGAAGTCGGGCGAGCTCGACAAGGTGATCGAGGCGATCAACGCCACCGGCTACGGCCTTACGCTGGGCCTTCAAAGCCGGATCGACACCACGCGCCAATATGTGGAAGCGCACGCTCGCGTCGGCAATCTCTACGTCAACCGCAACCAGATTGGCGCCGTGGTCGAAAGTCAGCCGTTCGGCGGGGAAGGGCTGTCGGGCACGGGGCCCAAGGCGGGTGGACCACACTATGTCGCCCGTTTCGCGACCGAGCGGGTCACCTGCATCGACACGACGGCGGCGGGCGGCAACGCCAGCCTGATGGCCGCCATGGAAGGCTAGCGCCGACTATAAATGTGAAATGGCTCCCCGAGTTGGATTCGAACCAACGACCAAGTGATTAACAGTCACCTACTCTACCGCTGAGCTATCGGGGAGCGGTCCGATCGGACGAACGGGCCTATGACGCAGCGAAATGAGATTCGCAACCCTCTAGTGTGCGAACTGCTCCATCGCGATCCGCTCATCGAGGGCATGCTCCGGATCGAACAACAAGGTGAGCGAACGCTCCCGGTCCAGCGACACGTCGACCGTGCAAACCTCCCGCACTTCGAACTGGTCGGCGACCGCCGCCACCGGACGTTTTTCCGCTTCCAGTATCCGGAAGCGGACCGCAACATCGTCGGGCAGGATGGCTCCGGACCATCGGCGGGGGCGGAAAGGGCTGATCGAGGTGAGGGCCAGCATCTTGGCCTGGAGCGGCAGGATGGGGCCGTGCGCTGAGAGGTTGTAGGCAGTGGAGCCGGCAGGCGTCGCAACCAGCACCCCGTCGGCGACAAGCTCCGGCATGACTACTCGTCCATTGACGCAGATCTCGATCTTCGCTGTCTGCCGCGTTTCGCGAAGGAGGGAGACCTCGTTGATTGCCGGGTGAGTCCAGGTCTCGCCCCGGATCGTCGTCGCCTCCATACTCAAGGGGGCGACGCGGATGTGCTTGGCGCCCACGATCCGCTCCTGCAGCCGGTCCAGCCGCCATTCGTTCATTAGGAAGCCGAAGGTGCCACGGTTCATGCCGAACACCGGCTTGGAAATTCCGTCTTCCAGCATGGCATGGAGGGTCTGGAGCATGAAGCCGTCGCCGCCCAGCGCGACCAGCGTATCCGCATCGTCCTCGCTTGCCCAGCGATAGCGTTTGCGGAGCAAGGCTTCGGCCGCTTTCGCCGCTTCGCCCGATGAAGCAACCAGCCCGATCTTGCGTCCGGCAAGGTCGCGGTCGGCTGAGGAGGTAGAGCGGCTTGCGACGTTCACCCGCCCCAGCATAGGCATTTGGCCGAAAAGTGCCACCTGTCCCGAAACGGAGCGCGCAGGAATGGTGCATTGGCCTCCGGCTGAACCCCCTACTAAATCGGGCGATGCGAGGGTGGCGTATGAATTGGATTGGGGGCGAGCGGGCGTCGGACCGAAAGGTGCCGGCGCCCGTTTTGTCATTGCGTGACCGCGCGCTCGAAGAGGCGATCCGGCGCGACCGCATCGAGCTTCGCTTTCAACCGCAGATCGAGCCCGGCAGCGGCCAGGTGACCGGTGTCGAGGCGCTAGCCAGGTGGGACGGCGTTTCCAGCCCCGAAGAAATGTTCGCCCGCGCGGACGCGGCCGGACTGTCAGAACGCCTGTCGCGTTCGATCCAGCGAAAAGCCTTCAAGGCGGCCGCGGACTGGCGCGGACCCCTTGCCGGACTTCCTGTTTCGATCAACCTTCTTCCGCGCGATCTGGATCGCACCGGCTACGAGGATTGGCTTCTCGAAGAAATTGAGGCGGCGGGCCTGGCAGCTGGTCGTCTAACATTGGAAATCGTCGAGAGCAGCGTGCTCGCCGGCAGCGAGGTCGCCCAGCGGCTTTCAACCTTGCGCGCGGCGGGTGTCAGGATTGCGGTCGACGACTTCGGCACCGGCTATTCGAGCCTGGCCTATCTTACCACGCTGCCGATCGATTCGATCAAGATCGACCGGGCGATGATCGCCGACATTGTCGGCGGAAAGCGGGACCGGATCGTCGTGAAGGCCATGATGACGATGGCTCGTGAACTGGACCTCAAAGTCGTGATCGAAGGCGTCGAGAGCATGGCGCAGCTCAAGATTCTCGCCGATTGGGGCTGCGACCTCTATCAGGGCTTCCTTGGGGCGGGGGCGCTGGACGAGGCCGAGTTGGCGCGGTTCGTCGAAACGTCGCGGCGGAGCGCGGCCTAGGCCGGTTCCAGTTCCGCTTTCGCTTCGCCGGCAGCCAGCACCCGCATCAGCCCACGAGAAATCTGCAACGCTCCATTGAGGCGG
>Ga0307411_10000575_pt1 | contig 13112 bp, 9 predicted proteins | sample DK1Ometagenome_2_FD_203712 | JGI IMG/M metagenome (GOLD analysis project Ga0307411, IMG submission 203712) | Maize rhizosphere microbial communities from greenhouse at UC Davis, California, United States - DK15-O-1 | ecosystem: Host-associated > Plants > Roots > Rhizosphere > Soil | place: USA...
GGGACCACGAATCGCAAATTCGGCGGCACCGGGCTGGGACTGTCCATTTCGCGCGAGCTGGCGCGACTGCTGGGCGGCCAGGTGCGCGTCGAGAGCACCCCCGGCGAGGGCAGCGTGTTCCGCCTGGTGTTGCCGCGCTCCCTGCCCGCTTCCGTCGAGCGCGAGGCACGCGAACCGGCGCCGGTACCGAAGTTGCACGCCACCTCCGGCCACGAATCGTCGCCGCCGATGCGTCCTCCCCCGAGGCCCGCGCTCCTGCCCGACGACCGCGCCAGGCTCGAAGACGACAGCCGCGTGCTGCTGGTCATCGAGGACGACCCGCTGTTCGCGCGCGTGCTCTACGACCTGGCACACGAGCTCGGCTTCGACTGCCTGCTGGCGAGCACGGCCGACGAGGGCATGGAACTGGCGCAGCAGTTCCGCGTGGCCGCCGTGGTCCTCGACGTCAAACTACCCGATCATTCGGGCCTGACGGTTCTCGACCGCCTGAAACACAACCCGCTGACGCGCCACGTGCCCGTGCAGGTGATCTCCGCGACCGACTACGCGCGCGCGGCGCGCGAGATGGGCGCGGCGGGCACGCTGGTCAAACCCGTCGACCGCGAGGAACTGCAGGCCGCGCTGCTCGCCCTGAAGGAGAAGTTCGCCAGCGAGCAGCGCACCGTGCTGGTGGTGGAAGACAACGAGCTGCAACGGGAGAGCGTGGTGCAGCTGCTGGCCAGCGACACCACGCGCGTGCTCACCGCGGACAACGCGGCCGCGGCGCTGGCGCAGCTGCGCAGCACCACCTTCGATTGCATGGTGCTCGACCTGACGCTGCCCGATGCCTCGGGCTACGAGCTGCTGGAACGCATGGCGGCCGACGACGCCTACGCCTTTCCGCCGGTCATCGTCTACACGGGACGCCAGGTCTCGGCCGAGGAAGAGCAGCAGCTGCGCAAGTACTCGCGCTCCATCATCATCAAGGGCGCGAAGTCGCCGGAGCGCCTGCTCGACGAAGTCACGCTGTTCCTTCACCAGGTCGAAGGAAAACTTCCACCTGACCGCCAGCAGATGCTGGCGGTGGCTCGAAGGCGCGACGCCGCCTTCGAAGGGCGGCGCATCCTCGTGGTCGAGGACGACGTGCGCAACATCTTCGCGCTCTCCTCGGTGCTCGAGCCGCTGGGCGGCAGCATCGTGATCGCGCGCAACGGGCGCGAGGCGCTCACCCGGCTGGCCTCGAATCCCATGCCCGACATCGTGCTCATGGACATCATGATGCCGGAGATGGATGGCATCACCGCCATGCAGGAGATCCGCAAGAAGCCCGAATTGCGCGAACTGCCGATCATCGCGCTGACGGCCAAGGCCATGCCCGACGACCAGCAGCGTTGCCTCGCGGCCGGCGCCAACGACTACATCAGCAAGCCCATCGACGTGGACAAGCTGGTTTCGCTGATCCGCATATGGATGCCGAAATAGATCTCGAAGTCCGGCTGCTGCTGGAGGCCATCTATGACCGTTATCACTACGATTTCCGGTCGTACGCCAAGGCGTCGCTGAAGCGCCGGCTCAGGCAGGCCTGCGACAGCCTCGGCGTGGCGTCCTTGTCGGGGCTGCAGGAACGCGTGCTGCACGAGCCCGAGTGTTTCGCGGCGCTGTTGCAATACCTCACGGTGCAGGTCAGCGACATGTTCCGCGACCCGGAGTTCTTCCGCGCCATCCGCACGCAGGTGCTGCCCGTGCTGGCGACCTACCCGTCCATCAAGGTATGGGTGGCGGGCTGCAGCACCGGCGAGGAGGCGTATTCGCTCGCCATCCTGCTGCAGGAGGAAGGGTTGTTAGACCGCTCGATCATCTACGCCACCGACATCAACGCCCAGGCGCTGCGCGCCGCGGGCAATGGCGTGTACAGCCTGCAGCGGCTGCGCGGCTTCACCGAGAATCACCGCCGCTCGGGCGCGACGACTTCCTTCTCCGACTATTACCACGCATCTCCGGGGGCCTCGGGCGAGTCGGCGATCATGGATCCGGCGCTGCGCCGCAAGATCACGTTCTCGGACCACAGCCTGGCGACCGACAATGTCTTCTCGGAAGTGCACCTGGTCACCTGCCGCAACGTGCTCATCTATTTCGACCAGGAGCTGCAGAATCGTGCGCTGCGGCTGTTCGGCGACGCGCTGATCAGTCGCGGCTTCCTCGGCCTCGGCTCGAAGGAGAGCCTGCGGTTCAGCGAGGCTGCGGAGCGCTTCACGGAGTTCGCGCTGCACGAGCGCATCTACCGCCGCAAGGGGCTGACATGAGCCGCACGGTTGACCTCGTGGTCATCGGGGGCTCGGCCGGCGCCATCGAAGTCCTGCACCGCGTGCTGGGCGAATTGCCAGGGAATTTCAGCCCGGCCACGGCCATCGTCATCCACGTGCCGGCCGACGGGCCGCACCTGCTCACTGAAATCTTTACAACGCAGGGCGTCACCGTGAAGCTTGCCGAAGACAAGGAACCGATCGTCGGTGGGACGATCTATTTCGCCACCCCCGACTATCATCTGCTGGTCGAGAAGGGGCGCACGTTCGCACTGTCGCTGGACGAGCGAGTCCACTTCTCGCGCCCGGCCATCGACGTATTGTTCGAGTCGGCCGCCGAAGCTTATGGTGACCGCGTCCTGGGCGTCATCCTGTCGGGCGCGAACCAGGACGGGGCGGCCGGTTTGCGGGCCATCGCGGCGGCGGGGGGCATCACGGCGGTGCAGGCCCTTGAAACCGCGGAAATGATCGCCATGCCGGCGGCCGCGCTGGAAGCGGCGCCACAGAGCATCGAAGTCGACGCGGATTCGCTCACGGATTTGCTGCGTACGCACGGAGAACTCCCGGAGAAAGCAGATGGTCGATAAGGTCAAGTGCCTGCTGGTCGATGATGTCGAGGAGAACCTGCTCGCGCTCGAGGCGTTGCTCGCCGGCGAGGATCGCGAGATCTACAAGGCCAGCTCCGGACCTGCCGCCCTGGAATTGTTGCTGGTGCACGATTTCGCGCTGGCGCTGCTCGACATCCACATGCCCACCATGGACGGTTTCGAGCTGGCGGAGCTCATGCGTGGCACCGAGCGTTCCAAGACCGTTCCGATCATCTTCATCACCGCCAGCACGCACGAGCCGCTGCCGGCCTTCCGCGGCTACGAGTCCGGCGCCGTGGACGTGCTGTTCAAACCCATCAACCCGGAGATCCTGCGCCAGAAGGCGGACGTGTTCTTCCAATTGCATCGCCAGCGCCAGCAGCTCGCGGCCGCGGTGCGTGCGCGCGAGGACGTGCTCGCGATCGTGTCGCACGACTTGCGCACGCCGCTCTCGGTGGTGCACACCACCGCCTCGATGCTGCTCAACCCGAAGTACAACCTCACCCCGCAGCAGGTGCGTGAGCAACACGAGCGCATCAAGCGCAATGTCGAGCTGATGAACCGCATGATCGGCGACCTCATGGACATGGCGAACCTGCGCGCCGGAACGCTGTCCATCGACCCGCGCCCCATGGTCATCAACGACGTGTTGCGCGAGGCGGTGACGGCGCACGAAGCGCCGGCGCGCGACAAGGGTCTCACCCTCGCCTATGACTCGGGCACCGACGTCATGCGCGCGGAAGCGGATCGCGCACGGCTCATGCAGCTGTTCCAGAATCTCATCGGCAACGCGGTCAAGTTCTGCAAGGCGGGTGACAGCATCACCGTGGCGAGCCGCACGCGCGGCAACAGCGCGCAGATCGAGATCTCGGACACGGGCCCGGGCATCGCCGCCGACGACCTGCCGCACATCTTCGATCCTTACTACTCGGCCAGCAAGAAGCACCAGAAGACCGGCACGGGCCTCGGGCTGTACATCGGCAAGGGGATCGTGGATGCCCACGGTGGCCAGATCCGCTGCGCCTCGGAGCCTGGCGTCGGGACGACGTTCTCGATCGCGCTGCCGCTCGTCCACTGACGTTCCCGCCGCAGGCGCCGTGCTGATCGCGGTGAGCGCCCGCGGCAAGATTCTGCGATCTTCATGCGACTCGTGAGAAGATCGCGCTAACAACCATGGCCACCCGGATTTTCAACCGGCGCTTCGCCGGCAACTACCTATCGACCCTCGGTTTCATCGCCCTCGCGTACTGGGTGATCGCCGACGTCAGCGACTTTCATCGTGGCGCGCTGCATGGGCAGTGGCACTTCGGGATGTTCGGCGTCGATGCCGCGCTGACGGTGCACATGCTGCTGATGATGCTCATCGCGCTGTACGTGGTCGTGCTGGTCCCCTACTACGCCAGGTATCCCTGGCTGCACTCCAAGGCCTTCGTGTTCCTGCAGGGGCTGTGGTTCACCGCCCTGCGGCTGCGCCGGGTGGAGTCGCGCGCCCATGCGGCGCGCCGCGCGCGGCAGCCCGGGCAGCTGCCGTTGCGCGTGGCCCCGTCGCCCGCCGCGCGGCTCGCCTTCCTGGCGCTGCTGCTCAAGTTCTTCTTCGCGCCGCTGATGATCAACTGGTGCCTGAACCACCTGGCGGACATGGCCGGTGCCGTGGTGCAGCTCATCGACGGCGCGCGCCAGGGCCAGCATGGACGCGCGCTGTTCGACGCTTCGCTGTTCTGGGCGCTGTTCCAGTGCATCCTGTTCGCCGACACGCTGCTGTTCACGCTGGGTTACATCGTCGAGGTGCCGGCGCTGCACAACCGCATCCGCAGCGTCGATCCCACCTTCTTCGGCTGGTTCGTCTGCCTGGCCTGTTATCCGCCGTTCAACGATTTCACCAGCCGCTTCCTCGAGTGGCAGAGCAGCGACTTCCCGTACTTCGAGAACGACTACCTGCACTTCGCCGCCAACATCGTGTTGTTGCTCGCCATGGCCATCTACTCCTGGGCATCGATCGCGCTCGGCTTCAAGGCCAGCAACCTCACCAATCGCGGCATCGTCAGCCGCGGCCCCTATTCCGTGGTGCGCCATCCCGCCTATGCCGCCAAGAACTTCGCGTGGTGGATCGGCTCGCTGCCGGCGTTTTCGGTGTGGTTCGCGAGCGGCGACCGGTACGCCGCGTTCTACTCGGTATTCGCGATGGCCGGCTGGACCACCATCTACGTATTGCGTGCCCTGACCGAGGAGCGTCACCTGTTGATGGGCCAGAATGGCTACGCCGAATACATGCAACGCGTGCGCTGGCGCTTCATTCCCGGCGTCATCTGAGCCGCCAGCAGGCCCCGGTGCCATTGAGCTCGCCGGTCACCGCTGCACACTTCGCGTAGACTTTCGCGCGCGGTCTTTCGGGGGTGTGCATGCAGGTTCGAAGCTCGTGGATGGCGGCATTGGTCATGGCCGGCGTGTTCGCCGGCGCTCATGCGTCGCCGCAGAAGGCGACCTTTGCGAGCGAGGTCGCCACGGTGCAGTGGCCACTCGCGGATCTGGATCCGGGTCTGCCTGACAACTGGAAGGACTTCGACTTCCTGGTCGTGGAATTCCGCGCGTCCAGCAGCCAGCGTTTCGAGCTCGGCCTGGTCGGCGACGCGGGCACCGTCTCCAAGCGCATCCATCCGCTCGCCAACGTGTGGGTGCGTGCCTCCATCCCGCTGCGCTTCTACCGGCAGGGACTGGGCGACGCCGACGAGCTCGCGTCCACGGTGAACCAGCCCCGCAACAGCTACTGGATCAACATCGAGGCCGGCGGCCACGGCCCCGTCGAGCGCGTGCGCGCCATCAGCCTGACCATGCGCTACCCGGCGAAGGCGACCACGGTCGAGTTTCGCAAGGTCGGCCTGTCGAAGACGGACGTGGGTGACGCCGTGCTCGATGGCGGCGCCCCGGTGATCGACGAGTATGGCCAGTACATCCACGCCGACTGGCCCGGCAAGGCACGCAAGGCGCAGGACCTGGTGCGTGACTGGAGCGCCGAACAGCGCATGCTCGCGCCGCGTAACAGCGTGGCCGCCTGCCGCTACGGCGGCTTCGCCACGGGCAAGCGCAAGGCCAGCGGCTTCTTCCGCGTGGAGCAGGTCGACGCGCGCTGGTGGCTCGTCGATCCCGAGGGCTGCCGCTTCTGGTCCGCGGGCGTGAACGGCGCCGGCTCGCAGCCACCGCACACCCAGATCATCGGCCGCGACAGGTTGTTTGCCAGCATTCCGACGCGCGCGCAGTTTCCGGCGCCGGGCGCCGAGCCGCAGCCGATGCGCGACCCGGTCTCGTTTTACGCGGCGAACCTCGAGCGGCGCTTCGGCGAGAACTGGCGACTGCCCGCGGCGCAGCTCACCGCGCGGCGCATGCGCGCCTGGGGCCTGAACACCGCCTACGGTGCCGAGCTCAACGACGCGCTGGCAGGCACTCCGCTGCGCCAGCCCTATGTCCATCCATTGCGCGGCTGGCAGCAGGTCGAGGGCGCCATCATGGGCATGCCCGACGTGTACTCGCCGGCGTTCGCGCAGCGCGTGGAACGCGAGGCCGCGCAGCAGCTCGAGCGGCGCAAGTCCGATCCCTGGATGATCGGCTTCTTCATCGGCAACGAGCCACCCTGGCCGGCGCGCGAGGGCGAGCTGGTCGAGCGCGTGCTGGCCGGGCCACCGAGCATGCTGCAGCAGCGCTTCAAGGCGGAGATCGCGCGCGGCGACACGCCGCAGAAACGCAAGGAGCTGGTGCACGCCGCATTCACGCGATATCTCCAGATAGTGAACGCGGCCGTGCGCCGCGCCGATCCGAACCACATGAACCTCGGCATCCGCTTCGGCGGCACGCCGCCCGACGACGTGATCGCGCTGGCCCGCGGCTTCGACGTGTACAGCATGAACAAGTACCGCTGGGCACCACCGAAGGATTTCATCGATCGCGTGTACGCCATCACCAAACTACCCATCCTGATCGGCGAGTTCCATTTCGGCGTGCCGGAGCGCGGGCTGGCGCCAGGCCTGGTGCAGGCCGTGAGCCAGGCCGAACGCGGCGTGGCCTATTCCTACTACGTCGAGCACGCCGCCGAGCACCCGGCCATCGTCGGGGCGCACTGGTACCAGTGGATCGACCAGCCCGCCACCGGCCGGCGCGACGGCGAGAACTACAACATCGGCTGGATCGACGTGACCGACCGGCCCTACCCGGAACTGGTCGCCGCCGCCCGGGCCTCGCACGCCAAGCTCGACGCCATCCACTCCGGCAAGCTCCCGGCCACCACGCGCAAGCCACGCGCGTCGGAGTTCGGCACGCCCGAGGACTCGATCCAGCTGGGGATTCCCGCCATCCAGTGACGCCCCCCGCGCGCGGCGCAACCGCCTGCCGTGCCGGCCACTCGACTGGGCGACGCGGCGCGGTCGGGCACGCGCCGGCCTCGGTAACATCCGCGCATGCGTAAGTTCATGCTTCTCGCCCTGCTCGGCGGCGTCAGCCAGGCCCAGTCACCCGCGCTGGATTTCACGGACCTGGAGGGCTGGTGGTCGGCCGATCCGACCTTCGCCGGCGAGTCCTCGCACGTCTCGCTGCACTTCGAGAACGTCGATGGCAAGCCGAGCGCAAAGCTTTCGCTGCCCGCGATCGCCGTGTACGACGTCTCGCTCGGCGTGGTGACGATCGCGGGCGACAAGGTCGACATGCAGCCGTTGTCGTTTCCGCTGACCTATGACCCGGAAAAGAAGACGCTGCGCGGCGTATTGCCGCCGGACGCCGTACCGGTGTATCCGATCGCCGTCGAGTTTCGTCGCGGCGAACCGCTGCGCAAGCCCGCGCCGCCGCGGTGGGATGCGCCCAGACCCACGCGGATCTGGTCGGTCGAAGTGGACAGCCCTGTCTGGGCGGCGCTGGCCCGCGACCCGGTGCGTCGCCTGCTGTTCGTCGGCACCGACGCCGGCGTACTGCATGCGATCGACGAGAACGGCAAGGTGCGCTGGAAGTACACGACCGGGGGAGCGATCCGCGGCGAACCTGCGGTCATCCAGGACCACGTCTACGTGAGCTCAGACGCCGGCTTCACCGCCAGGCTCGAGGCACGCAGTGGCAGGGAACTCTGGCGCGTGAAGACCGACGCGATCACCGCGCCGCGACTGCCGCCCACGGACGGCAAGACGCGCTGGGATCGCTACAGCGCCGGAATCGTCGCCGACGCCAGCCGCCTGTACGTCGCCAGCCGTGACAAGAATCTTTATGCGCTCGATCCCGGCACCGGTGCCATTCAGTGGACATACACGGCCAGCGACATCATGACGGCCACGCCCGCCTTGTATCGCGACCTGGTGTTGATCGCGGACTATGCCGGCAAGGTGCAGGCCGTGAGCGCGGCGGACGGCAAGCTGCGCTGGACTTACGACGCCAGGCTGGCGGTGCCCGGTGATCTCGTCGTCGATGGCGACCAGGTGCTGGTCGGCAGCCGCAGCTACGACCTGATCGCACTCGATGCCGCCACGGGTCGCGAACGCTGGAAGCACTACTACTGGTTCTCGTGGATCGAATCCCCGCCGGTGGTGCGCGAAGGCGTCGTCTACACCGGTTCATCGGATGCCACCAATATCTATGCCCTCGACGAACGCAGCGGCAAGTTGCGCTGGAAGACCGCGGTCCCCGGCTGGGCCTGGCCGCGCCCGGCGGTGAACGACCGGTTCGTGGTCGCGGGCGTTTCGGGCAGCGGCGCGTACCCGGGATTCCGCGCGGGTGCGCTGGTCGCGCTGGATCGTCGGAGCGGCGCCATCCGCTGGATACACCTCGAGCCGCCCTCGCAGGCCACCGTCGACGCGCGCGAGTACTGGGGTTATGTCGCGGCGCCGCTGATCGCCGGAAACATCGTCTATGCCGCCGACCTCACGGGGCGGGTGAGTGCGTTCAAGCTCGAGTGAGGTTGGCGCCGACGGCCCGAAACCCCCTTTGGTTTCCTGCCCGAGCACTCGCAATCGGTAAACAAGGCTCGTGCTTCCCGGATCGCCGGCGCCAACCCGAGTGAGTTGCCGCACCGCACGCGATGGTTCCCCGGAGGAGGTTCAGTAACCCTGCGCGGCCCCGTCCTTGCGCGACTCCGAGGCGCCGAAATACACGCCCTGTTCGTCGCGCAGGATGGCCTGGTAGCCGCCGAAGTCGCCGTCGTTGGCAACCTTGACCTGGTGGCCGCGCGCTTCCAGCGCCTGCACCGTGGCCGGCGAAGCGCCCATCTCCAGGATCACCTCGCCGCCGTCGCGCATCACCTCGTCCGTGGGCTCGCTCGAGCCGTCGTGGCGCACGCGCGGCGCGTCGCCGGCCTCCTGCAGATTCATGCCGAAGTCGATCAGGTTGACCAGGATCTGCACGTGGCCCTGTGGCTGCATGGCGCCGCCCATGACGCCGAAGCTCAGCCAGGGCTTGCCGTTCCTGGTCACGAACGCCGGGATGATGGTGTGGAACGGCCGCTTGCCGGGCGCATAGACGTTCGGATGGCCATCCCGCAGCGAGAACAGCTCGCCTCGGTCCTGCAGGACGAAGCCGCAGTCGTCGGGTGTCATGCCCGAGCCCATGCCGCGGTAGTTGCTCTGGATCAGCGAGATCATGTTGCCGGCCTCGTCGGCCACGCTCATGTAGATGGTGTCGCTCTGGTCGAGGGCCTGGTTGTCCGTCGGGTATTCAGGCGCGGCCGCGTCCAGCTTGATCAGTGCGCGGCGCTTCGCCGCGTATTCCTTCGAGACCAGCGCCTTCAGCGGGATATTCGCGAACTCCGGATCGGCGTAGAAACGCGCCCGGTCTTCGAAGGCGAGTTTCTTCGCCTCGACGAACAGGTGCAGGTAGTTGGGGCTGCCGAAGCCCATGGACTTCAGATCGTACGGCTCGAGGATGTTGAGCATCTGCAGCGCCGCCACGCCCTGCGTGTTCGGCGGCAGCTCCCACACGTCGTAGCCGCGGTAGTTGGTCGAAACGGGCTCGACCCATTCGGAACGGTGCGCGGCCATGTCGGCGGCCGTGAGATAGCCGCCGTTCGCATGCATGTATTTCCCGATGCGCTGCGCGATGGACCCCTTGTAGAAGGCATCCCGGCCATCCTGCGCGATGGCGTTCAGCGTGTTTGCCAGGATCCGATTGCGGAACACCTCGCCCTTCCGCGGGGCGCGTCCACCTGGCATGAAAGTCCGCGCGTAGTTGGGGTAGTCCTGCAGCAGGCGCGCATTCGCGGCCCATCCTTCCGCGATGACTTCGGTCACCGGGAATCCCTCGCGCGCGTAGCGGATCGCCGGCTGCAGCAGCTCCCTCATCGGCAGCTTGCCGAACCTGCCGTGCAGCTCGAACCAGCCATCCACGGTGCCGGGCACGGTCACCGGCAGCGGGCCGTGCGGCGGAATCTTCGTGGTGTCGAGCTTCTTCAGTTCCTCGCGCAGCTGGGCGAGCGACAGCGACTGCGGCGACCGGCCGCTGGCATTCAGGCCGTAGAGCTTCTGCGACTTCGCGTCCCAGACGATGGCGAACAGGTCACCGCCGATGCCGTTGCCCGTCGGCTCCATCAACCCCAGGGTGGCATTCGCGGCGATGGCGGCATCCACGGCGGTGCCGCCGCGTTTCAGCACGTCCAGCGCCACCTGGCTCACCAGCGGCTGGCTGGTCGCGGCCATGCCGTGCATGGCGATGACTTCCGAGCGCGTGGGAACCCGCGATCCACTGGGACGTGGCCCCGCCACCGAACTTTCCATGGTCATCGCGACGACGAGCGCGAGGAATGCTTCAAACAGCGTTCGGCGCGCGGGACAGGCCGGACTCGAATACCTGGCGGACTTCTCCATTGGTCACGCGCTCCTGGTATTTGCCCTGGGTGTAGTTGGCCACCACGCGCCGCCAGAACGACACCGCCACCGGGTTGCGCAGGTACTCGGTGATTTCCCAGCGGCCCGCGAAGCGGTTGAGGATGAGCTCGACGGCGAGTTTGCCGATGCCGCGACGGCGATACGTCCTGCCGACGAAGAACTCCGCCATGCGGTAATCGACCTGCGGACGTCCCGGCATGGCGCCGCGAGCCACCATCGCGAACCCGACGGGCTCGTTGCCGCGCAGGATCACCAGCGGATTGACCGAGGCATCGCCGAACCAGCGCGCCAGCTGGTCGGACTCGCTGTATCCGATCTCACCCAGCGAAGTCGCGCTGAATACGCCGGTGTTCAGCGGCGAGAGATCGTCGAGGTAGTCGCGGTAGACACTCTCGATCCACTCGCGATCACGCGCCGCGCCGCGCGCATCCCTGACACTGACCGTCACGCTTCCCCCAGAAAGACAAAGCCCGGGCAGACGTTGTTACGTTCTGCCCGGGCCGTCATTGAGCCAATCGGCTCGAGGCAATAATCGACGAATCGATTACTGCTTCGGCGCCTCGGCCGGGGCTTCGGCCGGAGCAGCAGTGGTGTCGGCCGGCGGCGTGGTCGTGTCGGCCGGAGCAGTCGCCTCAGGAGCCGGAGCAGTGGCCTCAGGGGCCGGAGCAGCGGCTTCGGGAGCCGGGGCAGCAGCCTCAGGAGCCGCGGCTTCCTGCTTGCTGCAGGCGGTCATCATCGCGAGGGCCGCGATCGAAGCGGCAAGAGCAACGTTCAATTTCATGTAGGGGTACCCCAAAAATATCTAGTGGTAAGTGAGACCAAACAAACGTTTGTGACGCGATTCGCATCGCGGTGCGGGAGTTTATCGAGTCCCCAACGCATTTGAAACAACTACAAAAATTTGTCCGTGTCTTGCGACAGAGCGTCGGATTATGGGCATGTCGCCGATGGCGCGAATCGCGCGTAACGCGACTCCCCATTGGCGGGGGCGGCACTTTGTTGCGCCGCGTCAATCACTTGCGAAGCCCTTCTGCCGCATAGAATCCGCCCATGAATTCACCCGCCATCAAACAAGATCCGGCCAGCCTCGCCGAGCAGTTCGGCGCCCACCTGGAGGTCGTGAAGAAGCGCGCCGCCGGCGCCCTCGCCAGCACCGGCTACGACGCCCTGCTGGTGCACTCCGGCACCGCGCCGCTGCTCTTCCTCGACGATCACCACCTGCCGTACCGCGTCCAGGCGCCGTTCAAGGTCTGGGCGCCGCTCACGGATGCGCCCGATTCGTTCGTCTGGTTTTCGCCCGGCAAGAAGCCGCTGCTGCTGATCCACCAGCCGGTCGACTATTGGCACCAGTCACCCACGCTGCCCGATGCCTACTGGACCTCGGCGTTCGAGATCGTGAGCGTCGCGGACCGCGCCGCCGCGCGCGCGGCACTGCCCAAGGACCTGTCGCGCACGGCCTTCATCGGTGCGCCCTTTGCGGAGCTGGTCGGCTGGGGACCTGGGGCCATCAATCCCCAGCACCTGCTGGCGCAGCTAGACTACTCGCGCGCGGCCAAGACGCCGTACGAGCTCGCCTGCCTGCGCGAGGCCAGCGTGCTCGGCGCACGCGGCCACGTCGCCGCCGAGCGCGCCTTCCGCGCGGGCGGCAGCGAGTACGAGATCGCGCTCGCATTCATGAAGGCCTGCCAGCTGCGCGAGCAGGAACTGCCGTACAACCCCATCGTCGCGCTCAACGAACACGGCGCGGTGCTGCACTACCAGTTCCAGCAGCGGCGCGCCCCGGCAAGGCTGCATTCCCTGCTCATCGACGCGGGCGCCGAATTCGGCGGCTACGCCAGCGACATCACGCGCACGTTCTCGTTCGACGATGCGGAGTTCGCGGCGCTGATCCGCAGGTTCGACGAGTTGCAGCTGAAGCTGTGTGCGCAGGTGAAGGCCGGCGTCGACTGGCGCGACATCCACCAGGCCTCGTATCGCGCCATCAGCCAGTTCCTGCGCGACACCGGCGTCATCAACGTGAGCGCCGACGAGGCCGTCGACAGTGCGTTGACCACGGTGTTCTATCCGCACGGCATCGGCCACTTGTTGGGCCTGCAGGTGCACGACGTGGGCGGCACGCAGGGCTCGCCCGACGGCAGGCAGATCGAACGTCCCTACAACCACCCGTTCCTGCGCCTCACGCGCAGGCTCGAGGAAGGGTTCGTCGTGACGGTCGAGCCCGGCGTCTACTTCATCGACCAGCTGCTCAACGAGGCGAAACAGAAACCGATCGGCAGGATGATCGAATGGAAGCGCGTCGAACAGCTGAAGAAGTTCGGCGGCATCCGCATCGAGGATGACGTGGTCGCGCTCGCTGGCACCCACGAGAACCTGACGCGACCGGGATTCGAATAGCCGTC
>Ga0307411_10000576_pt1 | contig 13105 bp, 13 predicted proteins | sample DK1Ometagenome_2_FD_203712 | JGI IMG/M metagenome (GOLD analysis project Ga0307411, IMG submission 203712) | Maize rhizosphere microbial communities from greenhouse at UC Davis, California, United States - DK15-O-1 | ecosystem: Host-associated > Plants > Roots > Rhizosphere > Soil | place: USA...
TCTGCGGGAATTGGAGCAGGTGACGTGAAACTCATGGGGGCAGTAGGTGCGATCGTGGGTCCTTCTGACGCCCTGTTATCGGGAGCCCTCGCTATTCTCGTCGGGGGCGTCTACGCCGCTGGGGTCATGGCCTATCGATCCGGCCTTAGCAGGTTTGGTTGGGGGCAGGAAGCCGTGTCCTTGCGGCTGCGCTATGGGATTGCCATTGCAGGCGGTACCCTACTTTTTCAGCTGGGAATTAATCCCTTCGAGGGATAGGCAATGGTCGGAAACAAGCTAATCTAGCTGAGTATATCGATCAAGGAAACAAGAGATTGTGACTGACGTGGAATTGAATAATGAGGAGGGGTGGCAATGAAGCGCTTTCGGCCTTTAGCGTTTTTGGGACTCGCGCTCGTTCTGGGTCTGGTGACGAGCGTACTAGTATTTAGCTGGCTGCAAAACGAAAAGAGCCGACTCATGGCGGCCCCTCTTCCGGTCGCAACCAAAGGCGTCCAGGTTCTGGTCGCCAATGCAGATCTTTCCTGGGGAACGAAACTGAAACCCGAGATGCTGCAGTTACAGGAATTCCCGACTGGCTCCGTACCCGAGGGCCATTTTACCGATGGCGACAGTGCGAACGACAGGGTGCTCCTGGTCGATATCAAACGGAACGAGATGCTTCTTGAATCGAAACTGGCTCCGATTGGAACGACAAGCGGCGGTGTGGCGGCCGTGACAGACATCAACAAACGCGCGATGTCCGTGAAAGTCGATGATGTCATCGGCGTGGCCGGCTTCATCAAGCCGGGCGATCGCGTGGACGTGATGGTGACAGTTGAGCCCATGCCGGGAAAACCGGAGCATGCGGTGTCAAAAACAATTTTGGAGAACGTCAAAGTTCTGGCGGCCGGAACGCAGATGGAACGAAAGGGAAAGGACGAAGAGCCCAAGCAAGTACAGGTCATTACAGTGGAGGTTGATGCCGAGGAAGCGGAAAAATTGGCTCTTGCCTCAACGCAGGGGCGACTCCGGCTGGCGCTTAGGAATCCACTAAATAGCGAACGGGTGCTGACCAAGGGGGCCAATTTGGGGGCGCTCTTGAGTTCGTTTCGTCAGAAGCAAGCCCCCAAAGCTGCAAGCGGTCAGGGTGAAATTCGTATCGAGGTCATTAAGGGCGACGTTCGCAAGGAAGTAAAGTTTTAGGATTCACGGAGGCATGACATGACGATGATATCGAAACAATCGCGATGGTTCAGGCAAAGTGCACTTGCCTTGATGATGGGGGCGCTACTGCTTCCTGTTGTAGCGAGGGCCAATGACGACAGCCGCGCACTGGTGAGAACGCCTGAGCCTCAACAGGTAAGCCTCGTCGTCGGAAAATCGACCGTGGTGGATACGCCGGTAGCGATCAAACGGGCATCGCTGGCCGACCCACAGGTTGCCGACGCCATTGTCCTGAGTCCACGGCAAATCTATGTCACAGGCAAGGGGTATGGCATGACAAACCTGACACTGTGGGGGAAAGACGATCAAATCATCGCAGTCTTTGATTTGGATGTCGGAATTGACCTCGCGCGATTGAAGAAGCATCTGGCTGAGCTGCTGCCAGATGAAACGAATCTTCATTTCAAGGGCACGCACGATCATGTGACGATTTCAGGAACGGTCTCAAGCGAAGGACGCATGCAGCAAGTATTGGCGGTTGCTGAAGCGTATGCTCCCAAGAAAGTACTCAATTTTGTGAAAATCTATCCGGAACCGATCGGCAATCCGGCGCCAGACGTTCGAACAGTGACAGTCGAAGTGATCAAAGGCACCACAGTCGGTTCGGTCAAATTCTAGGTCATTGGAGCGAAGTTTTGTCAACAAGATGTTAAGGAGCATGTAAATGAAACACCGTGAGATCGTTGCAACCCTTGGGTTTCTGCTTGGAATCGTTGGTGTGTCCTTGACGTACGCAGAGGAGCCCTTACCCGGCGCGTCAGCAATTAGTTCTGTGGAACACCGCGATGTTCAAAAGTTGGAACTGACCGTGGGTAAATCAAGAGTCTTAGACCTGCCCGTGGCGATCAAGCGTGCCTCGTTGGCCAACCCTGATGTCGCGGATACGGTCGTGCTCTCTCCCACACAAATTTATCTTACCGGCAAGGCCAGCGGGGTCACCAGTCTGACACTTTGGAACGAGAGCGGCAAGATGATGGGCGTGTATGACGTCGTCATCATGCCTGACTTAAGCCGACTCAAGGAAAATCTCTATAAGGCGATGCCCGATGAGAAGAATATTTTAGTCTTGGCAAGCCACGACAACATTACGTTGTCCGGTACGGCGTCGAACGCCAGCAATCTCACACGTGCCATGGGCATCGCAGAGGCCTACGCGCCAAAGAAAGTCATTAATTCGATGCAAGTGGGCGGCGTACAGCAGGTGATGCTGGAAGTCCGAGTCGCTGAGATGAACCGCGAATTGATCCGTCGCTTAGGCATCAACGCGACGGCCATGACGCCTCAAGGGTTCGGTATGACCGCATTGAATCAGCTGACGTCGATGCTGGGTGGAAACAGCTTCGCCGGAGTGAGCGGGGGTCTTACGAGCGCCTTGACAAATACGTTGAATCTTTCGCAGCAGGCAACCTCCGCTGTCAACGGTGCGTTCCAATTTCAAACCGGCAACATCACCTGGTCAGGCTTTGTCGATGCCTTGCACCAGGAAGGAATCATCAAGGTATTGGCCAAGCCGACATTGATGGCCTTGAACGGTCAGGAAGCGGCCTTCCTTGCCGGCGGTGAGTTTCCGATCCCTGTCCCTCAAGCGTTCGGGTTGATCACCATTCAATTTAAGAAGTTTGGCGTCGGCTTGGTCTTCACCCCGAACGTCATGGACAAAAAGCACATCAGTTTGAGCGTCGCGCCGGAAGTATCCGAATTGGACTTCCAGAATGCGTTGCGGACACAAGGGTTTGTTGTGCCGGCAATCACGACCAGACGGGCCACAACGACCGTTGAGTTGGCCGATGGCCAGAGCTTTGCCATCGGAGGACTGTTGAGAGACAACGTGAAAGAAACCATCAATAAATATCCCGGTCTCGGTGATATTCCGATTCTCGGCGCCTTGTTTCGAAGCACCTCATACCAAAAGAACGAAACCGAGCTGCTGATCATTGTCACTGCACATCTCGTGAAGCCATTAGATATGACGGCCCAAACGCTCCCGACCGATTACTTCGAAGAACCCAATGACTTTGAGTTCTATTTGATGGGTTATGCCGAGAAGGGCGGCTTCGGCGGCAAAGCAGGACGTAAGTCATCTGCAGCGGAAGTACTCTCCAATCGGGTTACAAGAGGCCGCGCCATGGAAGGACAGGTTGGACATATCGTTCCGTAGAGACACCGGATTCGTAATCACTGATTGAATTGGGAAGGAGATCGCAATGAAAGTCACACATCTGGTTATAGCTATTGTGGGTATTGGGCTTCTGTGGGGGGCCTGCTCCCGGGCTACCAACAGCCCAAATTGGGGAGTGGCCTATCAGGAGATGCGCGCCAAACAGGTCCTGGACCCGATGGCCGGTGAGAAACTTGATCCCGTTGAAGGCCAAGACGGCAGAGTGAATGCGACCGCCATGGAAGCCTATCGAAAAGGTTTCGAAAAGCCCGATTCAGATTTCGATCGCTCGATCGTCTCGAGTGGTGTCAAAACCAAGTAGAACAGAAGAGAGACTCAAGTCATGAAAAAGTTGAACCAGCGCGGGGCGGTGGCGGCGGAGTTTGCACTGCTGTTGCCGGTACTTCTAACCATCCTCTTCGGGATTATGGAATTCGGAATGATCATGTACGGCCGGGAAGTCGTAACCAACGCCACACGAGAAGGTGCGCGTGCTGGAATCGTTCAGTCGAGTCCACCCGTCAGCGCGGGAGCGATCGAGGCCATAGCCACTAACTATCTGACCGGTACGGGCGTTAGCACTGGGAGCGTTGACTTTGATGTTCCTGCGTCCGGAGGCGGAACGGGCACTCCGGTGACCGTCACCGCTACCTATAGCTATCCCTGGCTCATTCCCTATATTCCGACTTTACTTGGCTTACCGTCGCCGCTTCCAATTCCCATCACTGTGACGATGTTGCATGAATGATACTGAGAGTATGTGAAAGGCTGGGAATTATGAACAGAACTCTGTCGAAAATGGGTCTGGCAAAACCGTTTAGCAATGAGCGTGGTGCCGCCGCCGCCATGGTTGCAGTATTCTTGATGGTGCTGCTGGCGTTTGGAGCTGCCGCGTTGGACGTCGGTCACGCATTGGTGGCGAGGAATGAATTGCAGAACGTATCGGACGCGGCCGCTCTGGCAGGCACACGTGCTCTTGGGTCCGTCTATGAAGGGATGACTCCTGCTGCGCAACAGGCCTACGTTCTCACGAGCGGCGATCAGGCACTGGTCGAAGCCGCGGTGCAAACGGCCGCCAATGCGAACACGGCGGCAGGCGTCTCGATCACCATCAATTCGTCGGACATTCAAATCGGGATTTGGGATCAAGCGACCAAAACATTGACTCCCACGGCCAATCAGCCGAAGTCGGTCCGAGTACTTTCAAGGCGGGACGGTTCAGCCAACGGGGCGATCAGTACGTTTCTCGCGAGTGTGATCGGCATGTCCAGCGTGAGCGTCAATGCCGTGGCAACGGCAGATCTGACTGCAGTTGGTCAAACGGCGCCGGGCCAATTGGACGTGCCTTTTGGTATTTCCGAGTACTATTTCACGCAGTTCGGCTGCGGCGACGCGATTAAGTTCTACCCGAACGACGGCACGCCGATCGCCTGTTCTGCCTGGCATACGTTCGACTCTTCCCCCGCCAGCGCCAATACGTTGCGGAATATCATCGATGGTATGACTGCCGGGACATACACATCTCCTGGGACGTCGCCAGGAGACACCCTCAATTTTATAAACGGCAATGTCGCGAGCGCCTTTCCTAACTTGATTAATCTCTACAACGCCAAGAAGGATAGCAGCGGTAACTGGGACGTCTTCGTACCTGTGTATCAATCTCCGGACTGTACTCCACCCAACGGCCCGATTGCGATCATCGGGTATGCCGAGGCTCGGATCACCAACGTCCAAGGCTCGCCGAATCATCTGATCGAGGCGACGGTACTGTGCAACATATTTGAGGGCAATACAACCGGCGGAGGACCGCCCTATGGGCCGGTTCTGTCTACGATCCCCGGTCTCGTCGAATAACTCGTCAAACTGAGGAGAATAGCTCGTATGGGTCGCTTGATTACGGTGTCGATTGACTGTCGGAACGAAGCGGCACGGCAGACCTTTGAAGAAATCGTCTCTCGCCGCCGCGACTATCTGATCACCAGAGGGCAGGGCACCGGTACGGCGGACATGTTGCTGCTCGAGTTGGATGAATTTCGTCCTCAGAAGACGTTTGACCATGTTCGCGAACTGTTACATTCCTGTCCCCATCTTGAGGTATTCCTGACGGCCTCTCGAACAGATCCGCAGGTGCTGTTAGAAACGTTTCGCGCCGGAGTCAAAGAGTTCTTGCCTCAACCACTGACCCTGAAAGATGTGGAACCGGCGCTGGCCAGGTTCGAGGGGCGATTGATAGGACGTGCCTCAAGCGCTGAAACCAGGTCGGGAAGAGTCGTCAGCGTGATCGGGGCGAGAGGAGGAGTCGGTGTGAGTACTGTCGCGACTAATCTCGCGACGTCCGTACAGCAGGCCCGGCAACAAGAGCCCGTAGTGTTGGTGGATCTCGATATGCACGGCAGCGATCTCGGATTGTTCCTGGATCTCCATCCCTCTCAAGGACTCAAACAACTCTCCAAGGATATTTCACGGCTTGATGAGACGATCGTGCGAAGCACTTTGGTGACACATTCGTCGAGACTGCACCTTCTCGGCTCAGGCTACGATGGGTTCGAGGAAGTTGAGTCGAAGGCCGGGAGTGCCATGCGTGTGATCGGTCTACTCCGTTCCATGCACCGGCATGTCTTTGTGGATTGCGGGCATGTGTTGGATCCGTCGGTCAAGGAGGCGCTCGATTGTTCCGATCAGGTGATCATTGTGACGACACTCTCATTGCCGGCGATTCGTCGAACGAAGCGATTGTTGGAGACCTTTGGAGCCACGCACTACCCGACGGGGAAAGTGCTGCTCGTCATCAACCGATATTCGAATGACCAGAAGGAATTGTTAGTTGAAACCGAAAATATGTTGGGTGTACGCATGGCCGGCTTGATTCCGAACGACTATGAGACGGCCAGCGAGGCACTCCATCATGGAAAGCCGCTCGCCATCATGGCACCGAAGACAGCCATCGGACAATGGTACATGCGAGAAAGTCAGCAGCTGATTGCCGACGGGGCTGCTGGCAATAAGGCAGCTGGCAGGAAACCAAACAATACCGCCTCATTCCTGGGCCGATATCTGCCCAGTCTTGGATTCGAAGCGAAAGGAAAACCGTCCGCGGTCTAGAGAGTCAAAACTGAAGATCGACCATCTCGAAGTGCAACTAGGCGAGAGGGAGGATGTGCGAAAATTATGCTTACGATGAAACGGACAAACGAATCCGAAATGGGCACGCAGTATCAAGACCTGAAGGAGCGATTGCACCAGCATGTGATCGAACTGCTTGACCTTAATGCGGTCAGCACGATGTCGCAGGATGCGGTGGAGCTTCAGCTTACCAAGTTGGTTGAACAGCTGCTTCAACAGGAATCCGCTCCGCTCAATCAACGTGAACGAGTCCAAATTGCCCAGGATGTCATCCATGAAGTGCTCGGGTTAGGGCCCCTGGAACCGCTACTGGCCGATACGACGATCAACGATATCCTCGTGAACGGCCATAAGCAGGTCTTTATCGAGCGTTCCGGCAAGCTGGAGCTGACCTCCGTCCGTTTCAAAGACGACGGGCATCTTAAGAAAATTATCGAGAAGATCGTGTCGCGCGTGGGACGCCGCATCGATGAATCAGTGCCGATGGTGGATGCCCGGCTGGCGGACGGTTCGCGCGTCAACGCCATCATTCCCCCTCTCGCCATCGACGGCCCCTCGCTGTCGATCAGAAAGTTCAGCAAGGACCCGTTGCAAATACATAATTTGATCGAGAAGCGGTCGCTGACGCCGGAGATCGGTGAATTGTTGAAGGCCATTGTCCAAGCCAGACTCAACGTCTTGATTTCGGGTGGAACCGGGACCGGGAAAACCACGATGTTGAACATCCTGTCCGGATTCATTCCGAATGATGAACGAATCGTCACGATCGAAGACGCGGCCGAATTACAGCTACGCCAGGATCACGTAGTGCGTTTGGAAACACGCCCGGCTAACATCGAAGGAAAGGGCGAAGTCGCACAGCGTGAGTTGGTGAAGAACGCTCTCCGTATGCGCCCTGACAGGATCATATTGGGTGAGGTCCGTGGTGCGGAGTGCTTGGATATGTTGCAAGCCATGAACACCGGCCACGACGGGTCACTGACGACCGTCCATGCGAATTCCTGCCGGGACGCCTTGACCAGAATAGAAACCTTGGTGTCGATGGCGGGACTGAATCTGGCTGCAAAGGCGATGCGCCACTATGTCTCATCCGCTCTTGATGTGATTATTCAGATCGCACGTCTGTCAGATGGGACAAGAAAATTGATCAGTTTCCAGGAAGTGGTCGGAATGGAGGGCGATCTCATCACCCTGCAAGAGCTCTTCACGTTCAACCAAACCGGTCTCGATGAAAACCGGAAAGTCAAAGGTCGATTTAAAGCAACTGGTGTGCGCCCGAAGTTTGCCGAGCGGCTCGAAGCCAAAGGCATTCGGCTTTCTGCGGACATCTTTGATCCAAACAAGGTGTACGAATGCTAACCGCTCTGATCGCCTTGGGTATTTTTGGAACGACTCTCCTGCTCGTACACGGGCTTGCGGCCGGCTATCGTTTGTTGGCGCCGCGCGGGTCCGATCGGGCTGTGGAAAGACTTCAACAGTGGATGGCACCAAAGGGAGACGCAACACTGGACATTGTCCGAAAAGATACATTGAGCGAAATACCGTGGCTTGATGAATTTCTCAAAACTAGTCTGCGTTTGCAGCCGTTTCGGAAGCTTCATCTGCAGTCTGATTGCCAGATCCCTTTAGGAATGGTAACCCTAGCTATACCGTTGCTGGGAATTGGTGCCTTCGCGCTGGTATCGGCAGTACACCAGCCCGTATTTATTGCGTTGATCGCTGCCATGGTGTTTGGAGCGGTTCCCTCCGGCTATCTTTTCTGGCTCAAGAAGCGTCGGATGGCCACGTTGGAGCGGCAATTGCCTGAGGCGCTCGAACTGGTGTCGCGCGCATTGCGCGCCGGACATGCGATGTCCGTCGGTTTAAAGATCGTCGGAGATGAATCAGCAGCCCCCATCGGGCACGAATTCCGGCGTGTGTTTGACGAAGTGTCTATGGGCGTCTCCCTTCCGCAGGCGCTGGAGAACCTGAGCGAGCGTATGGGTACGGTCGATGTTCGGTTTTTCGTAACTTCGGTTCTGGTGCAGCGGGAAACAGGCGGTAACCTCGCGGAGATCATCGATTCGCTAGCCAGTCTTATTCGTCGGCGATTCGAATTGCAGCTAAAGGTGAAGGCGTTGTCGGCTGAAGGGCGATTCTCCGCCATGATCCTTTTAGGACTTCCAATTCTTATCGGACTGGCACTTTATAAAATGAATCCTGAGTACCTGGGACTTTTATTCACCGATCCCATGGGACAGAGGATGACCACTGTAGGCATCACGATGATGGTAATCGGCGCGGTAGTGATGAAGCGCATGGTTGTCATCAAGGTATAAGGAACACACAATGGACTTTCCGTTGATTGCTGCAGCTTCAACGTTCTTGATTTTCATCTTAACCAGCATTGCGGTGTTTTTCTACCTGAGTTCTCGCGAGACAATTCACACGTGGCGCCGCCGGGCCGAGGGTCAATCTATATCTGCGGAGGAACTGCAGGCCACACAAGGATTGTTCGAGCAGGCTGAAGCTCAAATGCGTACTATCCTGGAATGGTTTGCACGATTCAATACGCCGTCAAATATCGAGGAAATGCGTGCGACGAAACGAATGCTGATTAACGCGGGATACCGCAGTGCCAAGGCACCAATCCTGTACACAGGAGCCAAATTGCTGCTGGCCACTATTGCTGTCCTCGTCGTTACGGCAATCCCCGCCAAGACTCTCGGGTTTCCCACTACGAACGCTTTGCTTTTTTACTACCTGCTTGCCGCGACCTGTGGTTATTATATTCCGTCAATCTGGCTTAAGAGAGCCATAGCGGCTCGGCAGGATACGTTACAGCGCGCCATTCCGGATGCTCTTGATCTGATGGTGGTTTGTGTGGAGGCTGGGTTGGGTCTGGATCAGGCCATGGCACGCGTGGCTGCAGAGATTTACCAGACGCATTCCGAGTTGGGAGACGAATTGACGGTCCTCGGGCTTGAATTGAGAGCCGGTGTGCAACGACAGGAGGCTCTCAGAAACCTGGCGCAAAGGACGAATTTGGATGACGTCAAAAATCTTGTGGCGCTGCTCGTGCAAACAGACCGCTTTGGAACGAGCATTGGTCAGGCGCTTCGTGTTCATGCAGATGCGATGAGAACGACACGAAGACTGAGAGCAGAGGAACTTGCCGCCAAATTGCCAGTAAAGTTGTTGCTACCCCTCATCTTCTTCATTTTTCCATGCATGTTTATTGTGACGATCGGTCCGGCCGTCATCAAAATCGTCAAAGTCTTATTCCCTGCGTTTGCCGGCAAATAGTTCACCCATCGTGATTCAGGCTGAGCGTGAAGCAGCTAGTTCCAGAGATCCTATCTACACGCAAGCTTCTCGGTGGCGGCCTAGCTGACAGGCCGGGTGGACAGTTTCGTGTCGATGCGACGGCCTGGGCGATTGTCTGCCTGCGCGCTTCCGGTCAGCCCACTGATTCTCTCGAAAATGATCGCGCCAAACTGAGAGCGGAACAGTTAGACGATGGTCGTGTATCGTCGAGCAAGAATCACCCGAGCTCCTATTGGCCCACCCCATTGGCCGTCCTTGCCTGGCAGAACTCGCAGCCATGCAGAACCGCACAAGAACACGCGATTCAGTTTTTACTCGGCTCTGCCGGTGACCATCCGATAAGAAAGGCTACAGACCCTTGGGCCCACGATACCGCATTGAAAGGATGGCCATGGGTGGAAGGGACGCATTCATGGGTTGAACCGACGGCGTTATCCCTCATGGCATTGCGCGTAGCCGGATATGGCGGGCATGCACGTGCTTCGGAAGCGGTCACCATGCTTCTAGATCGACAGTTGCCTCATGGAGGGTGGAATTCCGGTAACACGCTTATTTTTGGCAGGGAACTGCATCCCAATCCGGAAGGCACGGGCTCTGCCTTATGCGCATTGGTGGGAGAGGTCGACCGGCAGAAGATTATCAAGAGCCTCAATTATCTCAAAGATGAAGTGGAGCGATTGCGCACACCAATATCGCTCGGTTGGACATTATTAGCGCTGGCGGCTTGGGATGCGTTTCCTTCGCACGGAGGACTCCTGGTTGAGCGCTGTCTGGCTAACCGTAGCCGCTATGGCGAGTATGACACCTCTGCACTGTGTCTGCTTCTTCTAGGCGGTCTTGCAGGAAAAGCCGTGGGCAAGACGAATGTCTTCTCACCTTTTGGTGCCGCGACGGCGACCGGTGTGTTTCATCACTAGGACAACGGCATGGACGATTCCACGAATCCGATATTCACGAGAGGCTTTAGCCGTCGCGATGTGCTCCGGACAGCCGCCGCCGGCGTCATCCTTGGAACGGGAATATCTTTTGTGCCCAAGCGGTACTTCCGCACGCCCCAACAAGGACGATCTTTCGTCAGCAAAGTTGATCATTACCAGGCGGAGATTGCAGATTGTATCGTCCGCGGGATTCGTGAACTTGGTGTCTCCCAGGACGAATTGAAGGGAAAGCGGATTCTGCTCAAGCCGAACCTGGTTGAGACCTCATCCGTCGCGCCTCATATCAATACCCATCCGCTGGTGCTCCGCGGTGCCAGTGAAGCTTTTTTCAGGCTCGGAGTCCGGACAGTGATGGTAGCGGAGGGGCCCGGTCATCGAAGAGACACGCTGGCGGTCTATGAAGAGTCCGGTCTAGCGGACGTCCTCACGGAGGATCATGTTGCGTTCTATGATCTCAATTATATAGCAGGGTATGATATGCCGAATGCCGGTCGGCAGTCCCGTATGAAGACGTTGACATTTCCGGCTCTTTTTAAGGAAGTCGATTGGATCGTCTCGGTCGCGAAAATGAAGACACACCATTGGGCCGGTGTCACGCTCTCAATGAAAAATCTCTTCGGCGTCCTGCCTGGCATGTATTACGGGTGGCCCAAGAATGTGCTCCATCATGCGGGAATTGAAAATTCGATTTTAGACATTAACGCCACGCTGAAGCCGCACTTTGCGATCGTAGATGGGATCGTCGGAATGGAAGGCGATGGTCCGATCCTGGGCGATCCGAAGCGGGTAGGCGTCTTGGTAATGGGGCGCAATTTAGCGGCGGTAGACGCGACGTGTTGTCGAATCATGGGGATTGATCCATATCAAGTGAAGTATTTGGAGCGAGCAGACAATTGGCTCGGCCCCATTTCTGAAAAAGCGATCGAACAGCGAGGTGAGACAATTGCTGCAGTGCGAACAAACTTCAATTTGATTGAAACGATTCCGGCTCATCAAGGTTTACGACTTGCATAAAGGTGTACACATGAAAGTATTCGTGTTGTGTGGTGTCTTGTCGCTGTCGGTCGGTACCTATGCCGGAGAACCCGACACGTCGCCGAAGGTCATAGAGGAGCCGACTCTTCACGACCATTATGTTGCGATGAAACAAATGCAACAACGTCTGGCGGGGCGTTCACTTGACGAACAGGCCAAGATGCAACCTCAAATTCAACGCGCACAACAAAAGGCATGTGCGCGGCTTCGAAAAGACCATCAGGAACGAGTCCCGAGAGACGAGTATCGTCGTCAGGGAGGAGACGAATTCCTCGTGTTTTCGTTGGAGCTTGAACAATGGTGCCAGACGAGTCGGTAAGAACATTCTGCGAAAGCAAACTTCTCATTTTCCGGAGGTTGACGGTTTGCGAGTAGTCGCATCGGCTGGTTAAGTAGGGCATCAATCGAGATAAAGCTTACCCGTCAAGGAGAGCAAGGTTTCCTTTCCTCATCCATGAGACTCATTGTTGAGTTCACTTCTAGCTCGATAAAGCCTCCACACCGAGCGATCCAAAACTTCGGACGATGCGGCGGTGTAGACGCTGTCGTTGGCTGTTGATCCAAATTGGGAATTTGGACCGGAACATGCAGAATCGTCATAGATGGGGCTGGGGGATAGATAATGTATGGCCAGAGATTCCGAACAAACCAGGAAAGCGCATCATCGGCGATGACATCATCCGACTATTATAGCTCTGCATGGGGTCGCCACTGACATCACGTAGTCTTCCACTGGCCTCCACGTCTGTGCCAAGTAGAACAAGCAATAAGACCGTGAAGATCCAAGCCGAAAAGACGACTTTAATGCTGACCTCCTACCGTAAAAATTGCTGACCGTTCACTATCAAATGACATCGCAGTCTTCTCCCTGCGGCCATTGAGACGCACGGAGCCATGGCTCTTGGTGCGGCTTACAGGCCGCAGTTCAGCAGCACACCTTGTCAATTTGTATCCTAACTGCAGGTAAATCTTACCATTGGAAGTCACCAGGCATATGGATCACTTCTTGCTGACGTCCGTCCATTATCGACTGACCTATTTACAGAGGGAGCGAGAAGGGCATGACGCGCAAGTATATTCTCCAAGTATTGTTGACGATTGTTTGCCTGCTCATGTTGAACACCGAGGCGAAGGCCTTATCGATCAGTATTGATCCGCTTCGCACCTTTCTCTTTACGAATAATGATCCGTGGTCCGGAGGTTCCGTCCAGCCGTCCATTGCCATCGCGCTGGATAGCATTGGAATCAATGCAGGTGACGTAATCCAACTCGATCAACTGGGTGATTACTATGACGGCCACGCCGGCTACGGGGCGGGGGTGAACACCTCGAGTCTCGA
>Ga0307411_10000578_pt1 | contig 13083 bp, 9 predicted proteins | sample DK1Ometagenome_2_FD_203712 | JGI IMG/M metagenome (GOLD analysis project Ga0307411, IMG submission 203712) | Maize rhizosphere microbial communities from greenhouse at UC Davis, California, United States - DK15-O-1 | ecosystem: Host-associated > Plants > Roots > Rhizosphere > Soil | place: USA...
GACCATGCCCTCTTCGTCGGCGGCAACCTGCAGACCGGCTGGCTGGACATGTCCCACGAGGCCTATGACGGCGAGAAGCTCGGCGCGCTGCGCTTCGCGCGCCAGTACTCGGGGAGCTTCCGCAACGAGCGCCTGGGCAATGCCGACAAGTCGCGCACCGCCGCGTACTGCAAGGAGCAGTTCGTCGATCGCGACGGCCTGCCCCTGCGCGCCGTCGTCTGCCTGCGCGCCTACCGCAAGCTAGAGGGCCTGCACGACGTCAGCATCCTCGTCACGACGGTGGATGCGCCTAAACAAGGCGCCCTGGGCCGATTCGACGCCCGCGGCGTCACGTTTGACAACGCGCTCAAGCTCGCGGCGCATTACCTGGAGGGCTTCGCGTGGACGAACAGCAGCAAGGCCAAGTGATGCCTTCCGCTCCCCAGGCTGCGGTCGTCGAACTGCTCGGCCGCGACGGCCGCGCCACCCTCGTGCAGCGCGTGATGCACTGGCCGGTGCGCATCGGCCGCTCGCCGGCCTGCGACATCGTGCTGGACGACGCCCACCTCGCCGCCGAGCACGCCGAACTGCACCTGCGGCCCGAAGGCGGCGTGCAGCTGAAGCTGCTGAGCAGCCGCAACGGCGGCGCGGTCGGCGGCAAGCGCCTGGACGCGGGGGCCGAGGCCCCGTTGCCCGAGGGCGGCGCCTTCCAGCTCGCCGGCTGCTCGCTGCGCCTGCGCACCAGCGCCGACGCGCTCGCGCCCGAGCAGGCGCTCATCGTGCAGCGGGCCCGCCACTGGGCGCTGCTGCCGGCCCTGCTGCTGGCCATGCTGTTCTTCCAGTGGGTGGACCGCTGGAGCGCCGTGGACCCCGATGCGCGCTGGGTCGACTACGCCTCGCCGCTGCTCGCGCCGCTGGCCTTCGTGCTCGCCTGGGCGGGGCTGTGGTCGCTGGGCAGCCAGCTCTTCCAGCATCGCTTCCCGTTCACGACGCATCTGCGCCGCGCGCTGGTCGTCATCGTCGCGCTGCAGGTGCTGGAGTGGCTGCTGCCGGCCGTCGCCTATGCCTTCTCGTGGCCGCGCCTGATGGTGCTGGAGTCGCTGGCCACGCCGGTGGCCGCCGCGGCGCTGATCGCCTGGCACGCGCGCCTCGTGTGGCCGGGCGCGCGCCGCACGCTCAGCATCGGCATCACGGCCTTGCTGCTGCTCGGCCTGGGCCTTCAGATCGGCAGCCGCCAGGAGCAGCAGTACGTCTTCGGCCCGCCCTACCTGGCCAGCCTGCCGCCGCCGGCGCTGCGCGTTGCATCGCCCAAGCCGCCCGAGGCGCTCATCGAGTCGCTCAAGCCGCTGAAGGCCGAACTGGCCCGCCAGGCGCGCAAGGACAACGACGGCTTCGAGACGGAAGACCTCGGCAGCAGCGAGTGATCGAAGGGCCGGCGGGGCTCAGCTGGGCAGGAAGCCGTCCACCGACAGGTAGCGCTCGCCGGTGTCGTAGTTGAAGCCCATCACCCGGGCGCCCGCCGGCAGGTCGGGCAGCTTCTGTGCGATGGCGGCCAGCGTCGCGCCGCTGGAGATGCCGACGAGCAGCCCCTCCTCGCGGGCGCAGCGGCGGGCGTACTCGCGCGCCGCCTCGGCCTCGACCTGGATGACGCCGTCCAGCAGCGCGGTGTCGAGCACGGCCGGGATGAAACCGGCGCCGATGCCCTGGATGGGATGCGGGCTGGGCTGGCCGCCGCTGATGACGGGCGAGGCGCTCGGCTCCACGGCATAGACACGCAATTGCGGCCAGGCGGCCTTGAGCACCTGCGCGCAGCCGGTGATGTGGCCGCCGGTGCCCACGCCGGTGATCAGCACGTCCAGCCCTTCGGGAAAGTCGCGCAGGATTTCCTGCGCCGTCGCCTTGACGTGGATGGCTGGGTTGGCCGCGTTCTCGAACTGCTGCGGCATCCACGAGCCCGGGTGCTGCTCCAGCAGCTCGCGGGCGCGGGCGATGGCGCCCTTCATGCCCTTCTCGCGCGGTGTCAGGTCGAAGGTCGCGCCATAGGCCAGCATCAGGCGGCGGCGCTCGATGCTCATGCTGTCGGGCATGACGAGGATCAGCTTGTAGCCCTTGACCGCGGCCACCATCGCCAGGCCCACGCCGGTGTTGCCCGAGGTCGGCTCGATGATGGTGCCGCCCGGCTTGAGCAGGCCCTCGCCTTCAGCGTCCTCGATCATCGACAGCGCGATGCGGTCCTTGATCGAGCCGCCCGGGTTGGCCCGCTCGGACTTGACCCAGACCTCGGTCCCCTTGAAGAGGCGCTGCAGGCGGATGTGCGGCGTGTTGCCGATGGTGTCGAGGATGCTGGCGGCTTTCATCGAAGGCTCCCGGGTGGTTCGGTCATGGAGGCAGTCAGTGTGCCAGCAGCGCTCACTTCGTGCGGGGTTTGGGAAGGCCTTCGTCGCCCTGGCGAAGGCGGCCGTCGCGCATCAGGCCCACGGCGATGGACACCGCGCGCGCGGCGCGCCTGACTTCGTCCTGTACCGCGGTGTCCGCGTCCAGCGCCTCGTGGCTGGTTGCGTAGGGCTCGTAGTAGCCGATGTAGCGCTCCAGCCGGGCGCCGACGCCGGCGTCTACCAGGCCCATCCAGTCCAGCCAGTCCGACAGCGCCCGGCGCGTGCCGTCGATGCCGGCCACGTCGCCATGCACGACCACACCATAGACGCGGCCGGCCAGGTGCTGCGGGTAGTCCCAGCCCTTGAGCTCGATGTCGCGCGCGAGCTGCGCCTTCTTGCCCTGCGTGGCCGTGGGGTCGGGATTGCCGCCGTCGGCGCAGACGAGGCGGTCCATCATCAGCTTCAGCGGGCTCGTGACCTGGTACCAGTGCACCGGCGTCAGCAGCAGCACGCCGTGGGCGCACACCCACTGCTCGTAGATCTCCGCCATCCAGTCGTTGGTCTGGCCCGACGCATGGTTCGGATAGCAGCTGCAGGGCCAGTGACACAGCGGCATGGCGGTCGACACGCAGCCCTTGCAGGGGTGGATGTGGCGGTCGTAGTCGGACGTGAGGCGGCTCAGGTCCAGCACGTCGACGTCCAGGCCTTCGGCCTCGCAGGCCGCGCGGGCCGCCTGCGTCAGCCGCCAGGTCTTGGACATCTCGCCCGGGCAACTGCCGTCGTTGCGCGGCGAGGCGTTGATGACGAGCACGCGCGATGGCGTCGCGCGGTCGGCCCAGCGGGCCTGCGCGGCCTGCAGGCGCCGCTGCGTGTCGCGCCATTCGCGCGAGAGGTCGTAGTCCGGATCGGCGAAGCCCGGACCGGCCTTGACGGTGAGCGGCGCCTTGCGCCCTTCGTGGAAAGCCTCCCAGGCGATCTGCTCCAGGCGCATGAGCGCGTCGCGCTCGGCATCGAAGGCCGGGTCGACGAAGCGTTGCCTGAAACGTTCGCCAAACGCCTGGCGCGACATCGCGTGCGCCTGGCCGGTTCTGACGGGTGATGTCATTCGCGCGTCTCCGCGGCGCCAACTTTGACGCCTCGCGGCCAATGTAGCGAGCGTGCGCGTGAGCGTCTGCAACGATAATCAGCCTCGTGAAGCAAGCCAGACCGCCGCTGGGGCAAGCATGGAAACATGGCCCTGGAGGAAGGTCCGGACTGCACAGAGCGGCGTAGCAGCTAACGGCTGCCCGGCGAAAGCCGAGGATCAGAGCAACAGAGACGAGTTCTGTTGGGATACCCCGATGGGTGGTCTATGAGGCGCCAGCGCGAGCTGGCGTGGGGTGGGGCGAAAGCCCCGCACCATGGCGCGAGAGCGCCAACCGAATAGCACCTCCGTCGGGCTCTGCCCGACAGAGGTGAAACGGGCAATCTCTACGCGCAGCAACACCAAGTAGGCCAGCGTTGATGCGGCTCGCAGAGCTGGCGGGTAGGTGGCACCGAGCCGGGCAGTGATGTCCGGCCCAGAGGAATGGCGGTCACATCGCCCGGCCCGTTAGGGCAGGGCGGTGCACAGAATCCGGCCTATCGGCTTGCTTCACTCTTTTGTTTTTCCCGATCGGCCCTTGAAGGGGCGATGTGACTCCGGTTGTTTGTCACGTTAGGCCATCGCGGCCTTCTTGCGCGCGTGGCAGCGGCCGCTCACAGTGGCCGGTCCGTCGGCGGTTCCGCGTCAGTGCGCCTTCATCGCCCGGCCACCACAGGGGGAGATATGAGACTGAATCACTTGCGGCTGAGGTCCAAGCTGATGCTTGGGTTTGCACTGCTGGCCGCCGTCGTGCTGCTGGTTTCGGGCCTGGCCCTGAACTCGCTGAGTCGTTCGAACGCACGCTTCGCCGACTATCTGGAGGGCGTGGGTCAGCGTGAGCGTCTGGTCAACGAGGTCCGCGGCGCGGCGGCGCGGCGGGCCATCGCGGCACGCAACCTGGTGCTGGTGACGACGCCGGCCGACCGCGAGGTCGAGAAGGCGGCGGTGACCCAGGCGCATGCAGAGATGCAGCAGGCGATGGGCAAGCTCAAGCAGGCGCTGGCCGGTGCGGCGGACCTGGGCGAAAGCGACGCCGCATTGGTGGGCGAGATGGAACGTGTCGAGGCGCAGTACGGGCCGGTCGCGCTGGTCATCGTTGGCCTGGCGCTCGATGACAAGCATGACGAGGCCGTTGCCAAGATGAACGCCGAATGCCGCCCGCTGCTGGCGGCGCTGCTGAAGGCGACCGACGACTATCTGGTCTACGAGGCCAAGCAGGCCACGGCGCGCGAGGCGCAGGCCGCGTCCGCCTACGGCCAGGATCGCATGCTGATGCTGCTGGTCTGCGCCTTGGCCGTTGCCGCCGCCGTGGGGCTGGGCTGGGCGCTCAGCAACGCGATCACGCTGCCGCTGCAGCGTGCCGTGCATCTGGCGGAAGCCGTGGCGGCGGGCGACCTGAGCACACACATCGTCGTCGACCGCCACGACGAGACCGGCCAGCTGCTCGCGGCCCTCAAGCGCATGAACGACGGCCTGGTCGACATGGTTGGCCGCGTGCGTCAGTCGGCCGACAGCATCGCGACGGCCTCGCAGCAGATCGCCAGCGGCAACCAGGACCTGTCCAGCCGCACCGAACAGCAGGCCAGCGCGCTGCAGCAGACGGCAGCGTCCATGCAGCAGATGACGTCCACCGTGCAGCAGACGGCCGAAAGCTCCCGCATGGCCAGCCAGCTCGCCAGTGCGGCGACCGAGGTGGCCGGCCGTGGCGGCGACGTCGTGCAGCGCGTCGTCACGACGATGGGCGAGATCAGCGACGCCAGCCGCAGGATCGCCGACATCATCGGCACCATCGACGGCATCGCCTTCCAGACCAACATCCTGGCGCTCAATGCCGCGGTCGAAGCCGCTCGCGCCGGGGAGCAGGGCCGGGGCTTCGCCGTCGTGGCCGGCGAGGTGCGCGCGCTGGCGCAGCGCAGCGGGCAGGCGGCGCGCGAGATCAAGAGCCTGATCGGCGCCAGCGTCGAGCGGGTCGAGGCGGGCAGCCAGCTCGTCGGCGAGGCGGGCGCGACCATGGGCGACATCGTCAGCCAGGTGCGCCGCATGACCGACCTGATGGTCGAGATCAACGCCTCTGCCACCGAGCAGAGCAGCGGCATCGGCCAGGTGAACCAGGCCGTTGCGTCCATCGACCAGGGCACACAGCAGAACGCCGCCCTCGTCGAGGAAAGCGCCGCGGCGGCAGAGAGCCTGCAGCACCAGGCCAGCGGGTTGCTGGACGTCATCGCGCAGTTCAAGACGGCCGCGCCGCGCCGCGGCTTCACCTGAGGCGCGCGGCCGCAGGGTCAGGTCGATACACTGGCCGGCAGCCGCAACCCGCGGCAGCCGCCTGTCTACCCGACCGCCCCGATGAATCCTGACGCCAGCCGCCTGTGGCGCGCCCCTCGCTGGGCCTTGTCCGTGCTGTTGGCCTGTTTGGCCATGGTCGGGCCCTTCTCCATCGACACCTACCTGCCGGCCTTCTCCGGCATTGCCGCGGCGCTGAACGCGACGCCGGTGGAGATGCAGCAGACGCTGTCCGCCTACCTGCTCGGTTTCGCGGTCATGAACCTCTTCCACGGCGCGCTGTCGGACAGCTTCGGCCGCCGGCCCGTCGTGCTGATCGGCCTGGCGGTGTTCACGCTGGCGAGCGTGGGCTGCGCACTGGCCAGCTCCATCGGCCAACTGGTGTTCTGGCGAACGGTGCAGGGCATGTCGGCCGGCGCGGGCATCGTCGTGTCGCGGGCCATCATCCGCGACATGTTCCCGCCGGCGGACGCGCAGCGCGTGATGTCGCAGGTGACCATCTTCTTCGGTGTCGCGCCGGCCATCGCCCCGATGGTGGGCGGCTTCCTGTTCGTGCATGCCGACTGGCACTCGATCTTCTGGTTCCTGACTTTCGTCGGCGCCGTGCTGTTCGTCTCCAACTGGCGGTTGCTGCCCGAGACGCTGCACACGGACATGGTGCAGCCCTTCAAGGTCCGCCCGTTGATGCGCGACTACTGGCGGCTGTGCAGCAGCCCGAAGTTCATGATGCTGGTGCTGGCCAGCGGCATCCCGTTCAACGGCATGTTCCTCTACGTGCTGGCCGCGCCGGTGTTCCTCGGCGAGCACCTGCACTTCGCGCCGCAGCAGTTCTTCTGGTTCTTCCTGTGCTCCATCGGCGGCATCATGGCCGGTGCGGCGGTCAGTGGCCGGCTGGCCGGCAAGATGTCCGCGCCGCGGCAGATCATGCGCGGCTTTCGCATCATGGTGGCGGTATCGGCGCTGAACATCGGGCTCAACCTGTTCGCGCCGCTGAGCGCTTTCTGGGCCTTGCCCATGGTCGGCCTGTTCGCCTTCGGCTGGGCACTGATGGTGCCGGTCGTGACGCTGCTGGTGCTGGACCAGGTGCCTGAACGCCGCGGCATGGCCTCGTCGCTGCAGGCCTGTATCGGCTCGGCCGCCAATGGCCTGGTGGCCGGCGTGCTGGTGCCGCTGGTCATGCATTCGACCGTGGCGCTGGCCGTCACGTCCGCCGCGCTGATGCTGGTTGGCCTGGTGGCCTGGTACGGCGTGCGCCGCTCCATCGCGGGCTGAGCGCTCAAGCCCGCCGCCGCGCTGCCGAAATCCACGGGATGAAGATGAAGATGTCTTGGTTGCTGGCCGCGCTGCTGCTGGCTCCGGCCGCCCATGCCGAAGAGACCAAGGAGCCGGCCGAGTTGCTGCGCCAGCGGCTGGCCGAGCGCCTGGCCACCAAGCCGGAAGGCACGGTGACAACCAAGCCCGCCGCGAGGCCCGCCAAGCCTGCGCCTGCCAAGCCGGCCCAATCCGCCAAACCGGCCCACTGGGGCTACACCGGCGACATCGGCCCGGACCGCTGGGCCGAGCTGACGCCTGCGAACAAGCTGTGCGCGGTCGGCACGCGCCAGAGCCCGATCGACATCCGTGAGGGCATCGCCGTCGACCTGGAGAAGATCGCGTTCGACTACCGCCCCAGCGCCTTCACGGTGCAGGACACCGGTCACACGGTGCAGGTGAACGTCGCGGCCGGCAACGGCCTGACGGTCATGGGCCGGCGCTACGAGCTGACGCAGTTCCACTTCCACCGGCCGAGCGAGGAGCGCGTCAACGGCCGCCAGTTCGACATGGTGGCCCACCTCGAACACAAGGATGCCCAGGGGCGCCTGGCCATCGTCGCCGTGCTGCTGGAGCGTGGGCCGGACAACAAGCCGCAGCCGCTGATCCAGAGCGTCTGGGCCAATCTGCCGCTCGAGAGGGGCGAGGCGCTGGCGGCCCAGGTGCAGCTCGACCTGAACCAGCTGCTGCCCGAGAACCGCGGCTACTACACCTACATGGGATCGCAGACGACACCGCCCTGCCAGGAGGGCGTGCTGTGGATGGTCATGCGCCAGCCGGTGCAACTGACGGCCCAGCAGATCGGCGTCTTCGCTCGGCTCTACCCGATGAATGCGCGGCCGCTGCAGGCGGGCTCCGGCCGGCTCATCAAAGAGTCGCAGTAGGCCTTGCCCGGTCGCGCGCCGGCCCGGCGCTCGGCCCGGACCGCCGCCGCCTGTCTCAGCCTCTGCCTTTGGCCGTCTTGCGCGCGCCGGAAAGCCACTCGTACAGCGTCGCGAACAACTGCTCGGCGACGACGGGCTTGGCGACGTGGTCGTCCATGCCGGCGTCCAGGCAGCGCTGGCGCTCCTCGTCGAAGGCATTCGCCGTCATCGCCAGGATGGGCAGCTCGGCACCCTGGGGCAGCCGGCGGATGGCGCGCGTCGCGTCCAGGCCGTCCATGACGGGCATCTGCACGTCCATCAGCACCAGCGCGTAGTCGCCGGCCTTCACCATGTCGATGGCCTGCTGGCCGTCGGCGGCCACGTCCACGGTCAGCCCGGCGCTGCCGATCAACGCGACGGCGACTTCCTGGTTCACCGCGTTGTCTTCGGCCAGCAGGATGCGGCGCGGGTGGCTGCGGGCCAGCTCGGCCAGACGCTCGCGCGCCGAATGCGGCCGCGGCGCGGCGATGGGCGGCGCCTGCTCCTGCCCCGTGGCTTCGACGGCCAGCGCGAACCAGAAGGTGCTGCCCCGGCCGAGCTGGCTGTCCACGCCGACGCGCCCGCCCATCAGTTCGGCCAGGCGCCGGCAGATGGCCAGGCCCAGGCCTGTGCCGCCGTAGCGGCGCGTCGTCGAGCTGTCGGCCTGCTCGAAGTCGCGGAACAGGCGCACCTGCGCGTCGGGCGCGATGCCGATGCCGCTGTCCTGCACCTCGAAGCGCAGTGGCAGGCGCTGCCCCGTCGGTTCGCCATCCAGCCGCACGGCCAGGCGCACGAAGCCCTTCTCGGTGAACTTGACCGCATTGCCGGCGAAGTTCAGCAGCACCTCGGCGATGCGCTGGGGGTCGCCGAGCACGGTGCGGCCGCCCACCTCGGGCGCGATGTCGGTCTCGACGCGCAGCCGCTTGGCCGCGGCCGACTGCGTCGTCATGTTCGCGATGTTGTCCAGCACCTCGTCGACGGTGAACGGACGTCGCTCCAGCTGCACCTTGCCGGCCTCGATCTTGGAGAAGTCCAGCACGTTGTTGATGACGCTGAGCAGGTGCTCCGCCGCGTTGGCCACCTTCTGCAAGCGCTGCTGCTGCACCGGCTCGACGGTGTCGCTCTGGGCGAGGTAGGTCAGGCCGATGATGGCGTTCATGGGCGTCCGGATCTCGTGGCTCATGTTGGCGAGGAAGGCGCTCTTGGCAAGGCTCGCCGCCTGGGCTGCCTGCGTGGCCTCGGCCAACTCGGCGGTGCGGGCCTCGACGAGTTCCTCGAGGTGATGGCGGTAGCGCTCCAGTTCCAGCGCGTCGCGGCGCTGGCGCGAGATGTCGGTCAGGAACCCGTGCCACAGCACGCTGCCGTCGGCCTCGCGCTGCGGGATGGCATTGCCGTAGATCCAGCGCTCGGCGCCATCGGCCTGCGGCGTGCGGAACTCCTGCTGCCACGGGCTCAGCGACCGCGCCGACGCCAGCAGGCTCTCGCGCACGGCGATGCGGTCGTCGGGGTGGATGCGCTCGAACCAGGCGGCGGCGCTGCGGCCCAGCTCCGTGCTGCCGAGCAGGAAGTACTCGCGCACCGCCTCGCTGACGTAGGCGAAGCTGAACTCGCCGTTGACCGCCAGGCGCAGCTGGTAGACGACGCCAGGCACCGTCTCGGCCATGCCGCGCAGCCGCTCGATCAGCGCGCGCTGGGCGTCGAACTGCTGCTGCAGCGCGTCGCGCATGTGCTCCAGGTGGCCGCCGAGCAGGCCGATCTCGTCCTGTCGGGTGTGCTGCAGCTTGGCGCTGAAGCGGCCGCCGGCCAGGTCGTTGGCGAAGTCCCCTAACTCGCGCAGTGGGCGGAACAGGCGCGAGTTCAGCAACCACAGCACCAGCGCCAGCGACACCAGCAACTGGCCGCCGACGGTGGCGCCGTACAGCCAGCGCTGGCGCAGCACGGCGGCCGTGCTGAGGTGGTCGTCGATCTCGATCTGAATGTGCCCGATGCGGGTGGCACCCCGCAGGATGTCGCGCTCGCCGGTCAGCGTCTGGCCCAGGCGCCGTTCGGGCAGGTGGTTCTCGATGAAGGGCAGGCCCTGCGACGCGTCGCTGACCGTGACGCGCACGACCTCGGGCGACTTGACGATGGCCGACACCACCTCGCGCGCCGCGACGGCGTCCAGGTTCCACAGCAGCTCGGGCAGGCTGCTGGCCAGCACGTCGAGCTTGGCATCGAGATCGCGCTGCAGCGACTGCTCGGCGACCTTGGACTCCCGCAGCCCGATGAACAGGCCACCGACGATGAGCGCGGGCAGCAACAGGCCGATGCTGGCGCCGAGCGCCAGGGCGGCAAAGAGCGAGGAGGAGGGCTTGCGGCTCAAGATGCAGTCATGCTGCCACAAGCGTGGCCCGGCGCGGGCAAGGCCGCGAAAGCAAATCGCGCCACGGCGCGTGGGGCGGCGTGGCGCGATGCGGTTCGCATGGGGCTGTCAGGCTGTCAGCCCTTGGCTCCGAGCAACTGCGGTTTCAGCGACGAATCGACCGGCTTGTCGCCCAGCCAGATCTTCAACACCGCGTTGTAGAAGGCGATGTCCTTCAGCGGCTCGCCGATCGGCTTGCCATTGAAGGTCATCACGGTGCCGGTGTCGGGCACCCAGTCGACGTTGATGACGTCGCCCTTCTTTGCCTGCGGGATGTTGACGAAGGCCTCGCCGAACTGGGCGAGTTGGTTGACGAACTTGGAGCGCTCGGCCTTGTCGGTGTTGGCTGTGATGCCCGACATGAAGGCCTGGCCCAGCTCCTCGCCCGTCACCTCGCGCAGCAGGCCGAGGCTGAAGCGGCGCGGCCCGGGGCTTTCAAGCACGCCGGCGGCGGTGTCCTTCTTCTCGGGCAGATAGAGCACCAGCGCATAGACCTTGATGACGATGCGCGTGCGCACGCCGGCGCCATTGACCTTCAGATCCTTGCCGGCGACCTTGACGGTGTCATCGAACTTCAGGCCGGCGACCTCGATGGCCTGGGCCGCAGTGCCCAGGCCGACGGCGAGGGCCAGGCCGGCGATCCAGCGGATGGGGTTGTGCGTTTTCATGCAGTCTCCTGATCTTGGATGTGGGGTGTCAGCGCCTCAGCGGGCGGCCTCCAGCGTGAAGAGGCTGACGACTTCTTCGAGCCCATGGGCCTGGGCGCGCAGCGAGTCGGCGGCGGCGGCGGCTTGCTCCACCAGCGCGGCGTTCTGCTGCGTGCTCCTGTCCATGTCGTGGATGGTATGCGTGACGCGTTCGATGCCCGAGCTCTGTTCGGCGCTGGCGTGGGTGATCTCGCCCATGATGTCCGTCATCCGTTGCACGCTCGCCACCACGCCCTGCATCGTGTGGCCCGCCTGAGCGACGAGTTCGCTGCCCTGCGCCACCTTCTCGACCGAGTCGCTGATCAGCCGCTTGATCTCCTTGGCCGCGTCCGCGCTGCGGCCGGCCAGCGAGCGCACCTCGCCCGCCACGACCGCGAAGCCGCGGCCCTGCTCGCCCGCGCGTGCCGCTTCGACGGCCGCGTTCAGCGCCAGGATGTTGGTCTGGAAGGCGATGCCATCGATGACGCTGATGATGTCGACGATCTTCTTCGACGAGGCGTCGATGCTGCCCATCGTCGTCACGACCTTGGCGACCACCGCGCCGCCTTCGCCGGCCACCGCCGAGGCGGCCTGGGCGAGCTGGTTGGCCTGCTGCGCGTTCTGCGCGTTCTGCTGCACGGCGTCGGTCAGCGTCTTCATGGCCGACAGCGTCTGCTCGAGCGACGCGGCCTGGGCCTCGGTGCGCACCGACAGGTCGAGGTTGCCGCTGGCGATCTCGCTGGATGCCGACGCGATGGACTCCGTGCCCTCGCGCACGCGGCCGACGATGCCCTTGAGGCTCTCGTTCATGTCCGACAGCGCCTGCAGCAGCTCGCCGGTCTCGTCGCTGCTGCGCACCTCGATTTCGCTGGTCAGGTTGCCGGAAGCCACCTTGCGCGCGACGTTCACCGCGCCGCGCAGCGGCACGACGATGCCGCGCGTGATGAGCACGCCGGTCAGCACGCTGGCCAGGATGGCCGCCCCGGCCAGCGCGAGCAGCAGCAGCGCCGTCTTGCCGGCGATCCGGTTGGACTGCTGGCCCGCCTGCTCCATCGCCGCGTTGCGCGTCTCGACCAGCTTGTCCAGTGCGGCCATGTACTTGCCCTGCGCGGCGCGCACCGAGAACTGGAACTTCAGCGGCGCGCCCTCGGTATCGCCCGAGGCGACCGTCTTGACGAAGGACGCCTGGGCCGGCACGAACTTGGCGCGCGCCTCCTTCACCGCCTTGAGCTGCTCCTGGCTGGCCTCGTCGCTCAACAGCGGCTCAAGCTCGGCGATGGTCTTCTCATGTGCGGCCATCAGCCCGGCAACGGTGTCCAGCTCCTTCTTGATCTGCTCCTCGCCCGACATGATCAGCGTCGTCATCATGCTGCGCGAGGCGTCGCCCAGCTCGGCCTTGGCCTTGTTGGCCAGTGCCACGGCCTTGTAGTCGCTGCCGACCAGCTGATTGATTTCCCCGTTCAGCGTCTGGATGCCGACGTAGCCCAGGCCGGCCATGGCCATCAGGCAGGCGATCACGACCGCGAAGCCCGCGGTGAGGCGTTGTCCGATGCGCATACGGGACAAGAACTTCATGGAAACGGCCTTGGTTTTGAGAGCGGTGCCGCCCCGTATTCGTCGGATTCTGGCGGGCGGGCGCATGTATGAAACGGCCCGTAATTTCAGCAGAAATCGTTCCCGGTACGGCGTTCCGGCCCGCAATTGGCGCGCCTGCCGTGACATGTGCGGCACAACCCGCACGAAGGCGGTGCCGCAGCGGGCGCCGTAAGCCGGCAGCGGCGCCGGATGGGGCAAACACGTAACTTGCTCGTTCCATGACTTCAAGCGCCACTTCGCAACATCGAAGCAAGTCCTTATTTCTCAACGAGTTTTATGGATCATCCTGGGTATTTTCACAGTCTGGGCTAAGTGCTTGATTTCATTGAAAAAACCCGCTCGGAACCTTGACCCACCACGTTGCAGGGCTTAAAGTGGGATGAAGTGGCGTTTGGTGGTGAAAAGTGTCGGAAATCGTCTTTCAGGG
>Ga0307411_10000579_pt1 | contig 13082 bp, 9 predicted proteins | sample DK1Ometagenome_2_FD_203712 | JGI IMG/M metagenome (GOLD analysis project Ga0307411, IMG submission 203712) | Maize rhizosphere microbial communities from greenhouse at UC Davis, California, United States - DK15-O-1 | ecosystem: Host-associated > Plants > Roots > Rhizosphere > Soil | place: USA...
TATCGTGGATCACTTAAGTTACTTCCTTTGTTGAGTTAGAGTGCTAGGCTAAGAACTACTTAAGCTAATGTTTAACACAGAAGTGTCGAGAAAACAACAACTTTCTCATTATTGGTCTGACCGCTAATTTCGCCAGGCCGCTATGAGCCCCCTCAATATCTCGATATCCGACCGGCAGGTGCGGCCGGCGGATTCCGCCGAACAATCCGAGGCGGAAGCGTTCCCCGACGAAAGCGGGGAAAATATTCGCAGCTGCGGTTCGATCTTGCGGCCGTGAAAAGTCGACTTCCCCCAGATCATAACGAATGGCGCTCGATCTTGAGAGTTGAAGGTTTGGCTTACCTGAGCGTCCGCCTTTGCGATCGAAAAATTCAGGCCCGGGGTTTTCGGGCTCTTGATCCGGACGGCGTCGCGGTCGATGATTAACTCGACCGCAGCCGCGGTCTCTTCGAGCGCATTCGCTTTAACCCGGACCGGGAACGTTATCGTCTCTCCACCGCGGACCCCTTTCAATAAGTGTTCTATGGAGGTAAGGGTTTTACCGCGATCGAGGTCCATCAAACCGAAGAGCAGATTCGCACGGCCGTGGCGGGCGTTTAGGGCCAAAACGTCGAGCAATTGCTCCTCTGCTTCGGCGTATTTTTTCGCGTTGATATTCCTTTGAGCCGTGTCGAGCACCGAATCGATACGAAGCGGTTCGAGAATTATGTTGAGGGTTTCAGCGGAACCCGCGGCCCTCAACCGCACCTCCAACTGTCGGGGGACGTATCCTCGGCGGCTAACGTGCACGCGATAGTTTCCCGGGTTCACCAAAGCCTTAACGACCGGTCGGTCGAATTCGCCAAAATTGTCGATCTTTATCTTCGCGTCAGGGAGATTCGCGGCGACCGAAAGCGTCGCCAGTTTCGGCCGCAGGTTTATCTCAACCCGGCGGCGCTCGCCTTTATCGATTTCAACGGTCCGGATCTCGTCGTAGAAGCCGGGCTTTTTCACCGCGACCGTGTAACTGCCCACTTCCAGCGTGCGGACTATCAGAAACGATGCCCGTTCCGGCACGGCAACCGTTTCTTCGGGCACGGAGAGCCCGATACGAAAAAGCTGAAGCTGCGATCCCCCACCATTTACGTTTATAGAAACGCGGCCCATTTCCGGCAACTGCACTTTCGGTGCGGGGTAACGAACGGTACGCAAAGTTCTCTTTTGAGACTTGCCGGTTCGGCGGGCGTTGTCGTCCGTCGCGGAAGACAGGCGTACGCTGTCGCTTCGGCCGTCGCCGCCCTGTGCCGCGACCGCGAATGATAAAGAAGCAGTAAATACCAGGATAGACCCCAGTTTTGTTAAAGCCTTTACTTTTGAATGTCCTTCACGCATCTGAAGCTCGTACTGTTGTATTCGCCTTCGCCGGTCGCACCGTAGAAACCCCGAAAAAAGGTAGTAGCGGAGCGTTCGCCGCTTTGCCAATTCCCGCCGCGGATGATCTTCAGGCGCATTCGCGATCTGGGAAATTCTTTACCGGCGGGGTAAGAACGGGCGTCGCTCGACGTCCACTCCCACGCGTTGCCTGACATATCGTAGAGGCCGAAGGGCGACACGCCGCCCTGGCCGACCGGACGCAGACCGTCGGAACCTTTGCCCACATTCGCGAGAGATGCGTCCCACTCGTCGCCCCACGGGTAGGCCCTGCCGTCGGTCCCCCGCGCGGCGAACTCCCATTCGGCCTCGGTGGGCAGCCGCATCCCCTTCCACGCGGCGTACTCGGCCGCCTCGTACCAGGTAACGCCTGTTACAGGAAAATCCGCTTCGCTCTCGGGGTAGATCCCCTCCTTCCAGGATGGAGGCGGCACCTGCCCGGTGGCCTGGACGAATTCGCCGTACTGCCGGTTGCTCACTTCGGTGACGCCGATGAAGAACGGCTCGAGCCTGACGAAATGAGGCGGCTGAGACAGCGTATCACCTTCGTCGCTCCCCATTAGAAAATCTCCGCCAGGGACGTAGGCCATACCTCGCGGCGGTGTGGGACGCGCAGGTTCGGCTGCGACGGGCGGTACATCCGCAATATCGGGAACGGTCAATCCCTGATAATCCGCCAGCCTGAGCCCCATAGCGACGCCGACCACAAAAAACGCAATAGGAAGAATTATTGATGAAGCGAGGAGTAACCCGCTACGCGGCCTTACCATCATGACGGGCGGCGGTGGGACCTCTTCGACGGGCTCATCGACGGAAAAGTTCGGATTGGTTTTTAGAAGCTCGACAACAGCCGGCTCTACCGGCGCCGGGACCGGCGACTGTGCAAAGGATTCCGGTTCGACCGCCACGGCATCCGCTGGGGGGGCCATTTCTTCGGTGACCGGCGCCTCCGCGATCTCGGAGAGGACATCTTCACGCTTCACGCTTCCGGAGAGACTCTGTTCGAAAACATCGTCGGCTTCTTCGTCATCGAAATCCGATTCTCCCGCGGCGGCACCCTCGGCAGCGGGTTTCAGTTCCTCGTCGAAGTTCGGGATGAAGACGGATTCCTGGGGCCAACGACCAGGGTCGCCCGCATTCAGGGCCGCCTCGATGTCGGCCCATTCGAAATCGTCGAGCGAATCTCTCAGCCTCGCGTCGATCAGCGGTCCGGTCTTCGGGGCCGGGGGAGTGAGCGGCCCGGTGGTCAAGACTCTGCCGAACTGCGAACGCACATAGGCCCCGCACTGCGAGCAGAACGCTTGTTCGTTGGAAGTTTCCCTTCGGCATTCCGGGCAGATCATAACCGGGGAATCGGGCGAGGAACCGATATGCCGTCAGTTTAAACTTAAATCCCGTGCTCGTCGATTCATTACCCGCAGAATGGCGTATTTTTATGGAAAAAACAGAAGTACGGATCAGGCGACGGTTAGGACCTTCGTCATCACAATGCGCGTGCCGTCGTCGACAGCCTCGACGCGAACGTCATCCATCAGGGAACGCATCAGGTTGAGGCCCCAACCGCGACGCGTTTCCGCGGGCGGCGCCTCTTCGTCCGCCGACTCCCGCATCTTGTCGGCAAGCCGCAGGCCCCGGTTTGAGACCGTAATGACGAGGCGGTCACGGTGGAACGCGAATTTTTGGTAGATTTTTCCGTCGGGCGAAAGCCCGTGTTCGGCGGCGTTGATGCAGGCCTCGACCAAAGCCGTCTTGATCTGGTTAATCGCTTTCACGGGGTAATCGTGACGGCGGGCGATCTCTTCGAGGGCGTGAGCGGCGATCAGTTCCGATTCTCCGCCGACGGGGATCACTATTTCGAACTCTTGAGCGTCCGGGGGCACTGCCTCTCCGCCCCTGACAGCTTCTCTCAACAGATCCAACTGACGGCGGCTTGAGCCGATGCCGCCGCGTTCAGCCAATATTTCGATCGCCCCGGGGGAGAAGCCTTCGGGGGCGACCAGCCAGATGCGATAAGAATCGAAGTTCGCCTCGCGCGCCGCGTTGTCCAACCGATCGCACCATTCGCGAACGAGATCGACATCGGCCTCGAGCTTGGAATCGAGTTCCGCGGCTATCCAAACGATCTGATCGTCGTCGAGATAGGCTCGATCGGTGAAGCCAACCCCGGCGACTGCCCTTTCGGGTTCGGATTCCGCAGCGAAGGCGGGCGCGAATGACGAGAGGGGCTCTGCCCGAACGATCTGAGGAAGGGTAATTCGATCCTCATCGTCATTTAGCGCTGAACGGATCTCATCATCGGAAAGGCCCTTGTACCGGTCTCGGAAGAATCTGTAGTCGAGCGCAGCACGCGGCACTTCATGAAGATCGAATTGCGAAAGCAGTTCCTGAAGCCCGATAGCGGCGGATCGGCGATAATCGCGGGCCATCGAGAGCGGGGCCCGCTTCAGAAATCTGACAGCGGCTGAAGCACCGGCCGACGCTGCTGTGGCGTCACCGGAATCAACCTCGCGCCGGGCAGCGAGGTGGTCGCGAAGCAAGTTGTTTGGCGAAACACACGCGGGCCCGCCGGAAATATCGATCACCTCCGCGACTGAGAGATGTTCCACAAGCCGTGCAAGCTCTAAATCGTTTAGGCCAAGCCGGTCACCCAACGCCGAAACTGCGAAAGTGGAGTCCGATTCGCCCACGGCGGATGACAATGCCATTACCAGAGGCTGCAGCTTTGCCCGGTCGGGTAATGCTCTTGCGAAAAGGTCGTTGAAATATTCGCCGACACCGCCGTTTATGAGTTGTCCCGCATACACCCGGGAGATGTCACGATAAGACCTGAGCGGGATATTCTCTTCCTGCGCTCCGGAAATAATGGAGCGGACAGATCGGACGCTCCCGCCCGACTGGACCGCCAGAAGGTCGGCCACCGACGAGTCGATGTCCACTTCCAATTCGGCAGCTATGGATGTGGCAACTTTTGCACCGGCCTCGCGCCCGAGCGGTTCGATCGGAAAGGTTTGAAACGGGCCGCCGGGGAGACGAAGCCTCCGGCGCGAACCGAAAAATACTATGGAGCCCGCCGGCGGCATTATCCGCACGGCCTGCTCAAGAAATGATTGGCCGCTCTGGAGGGCGGCCGCTTCGTGCAGATCGTCGATGAACAGACAGACGCGAAAACGTCCTTCGGCCGCGGCCCGGAGTGGGGCCGCGAGCGCCGACCGAATGAACGCTTTCTCGTCGTTCAGCGGGCCATTGGTCTCACAAACCTCGCAGAGGGAGTTTACCCAACCCGCATCGGGAAGCGGGGCGGTCTTCTGAAGCTCGCAGATGTCCGGCGAAGCTCCGATCATTTGTGGATCGTTCGTGCGAAACGCAACCGCCTGGAGCAGGAATTCGTAAACGAAGCGGGCCGCTGCGTCGCGTGCGGTCCTGTCGTCGGCCCCGACCGCAAAGTAAAAAGGTATTACGAATCGTTGCCCCAAAAACAGCCGGTCGAAAGTGTGGCGGAGCAATTCGGAAGTCCCCGCACCCGGGGCTCCAGCGACCCTTACCCGTGAATTGCCGCCCCCCGAAACTGCCTGCAGGTAGAGCCGCTCCGCCTCGGCAGTACGACCCGAAAAGTCCCCGACGTTGACGCGGGAAATGATATGTTTTTCGCGTTTCGGGGTCATTTAGTGAACGTTCTCTCCACCATCCAGGATCGGGTCGTAGATCTGAACGTTGTTTCGGCCGGATTCTTTTGCACGGAAGAGGGCCTTGTCCGCCGCCGAGATCAGATCGGTAACAGTCCCCACCTGGCTCGACATGCTTGCGGCCCCGATACTTACGGTCACCTTGCGTTTTGGAAAATCTGTACGCTCGACGTGCGTGCGTATGCGCTGTGCGATAGCTTCCGCCTCGTCGATGCTGGTGGCCGGAAGCAGGACGGAAAACTCTTCTCCGCCGTAGCGCACCGCGACGTCCGCACCGCGCAGGTTTTGCCGCAGGATCGCCCCCACCATTCGCAATGCCTCATCGCCCGCCGGGTGGCCGAAGCGGTCGTTGTAGGTCTTGAATTCGTCCACGTCGAGCATCAAAAAACTGAGCGGCTCGCCGGAACGTTCGGACCGATTGAGTTCTTCCGAAAGGCGTTCCTCGATGTAGCGCCGATTCAACAATCCCGTAAGCGGATCGGTAACAGATAGCTGCGCAAACTCGCCCATTTTGTCGCGCATAGCAAGGCGATCAAGGGCAACGGCGATCTGCGGTGCGATAGAATCGAGAGCTTCGATGTCAGCCCTGTCAAACTTTTTCCCGCCGACTTTATCGGTGAAATTCATCACACCGATGCCGGCGCCGCCGATCAGCAGCGGGTAACTAATAAACGACGGCGATCTGTATTTGCGCTCCGCATCGACCGACGCGAGCTGCGCCTTCGAAATGTCGGAAACGAGCGCAGGTTTACCTTTTTCCAGGATCGTGCGGGCGACGCGGGAACCAAGGTCAGAGAATGCGGAAATATCGACCGGCATCCCAACCGCAGCCTTCGCCGTGAGCGATTCGGAAGGGCCGAGGATGAGCAACGATGAGCGTTCGGCGTCCACAAGCCGTGCCGTTATGGCGGTGAGTTTTTGCCAAAAATCGTCGCCGTCGATGTCGCGCAGCTGGTCGTTGAATTCCTTCAATACGCGTGAGACCCGTTCCTGCTCGGCAACGGCGTCGCGAAGTCGTAAGATCTCGAGCCGGGAGGCGACGTAACGGCAAAAATTCAGTATCCGGCCGCTCAATTCCGGGTCTATCTCCTCCCGGGCGATGCCGAGGGCGTTCCTCACTTCCCCGCCGATTACGACAGGGAACAGCTGAATCACCCTTGCCTTTCGGTTTCCCGGGCTCTGAGTCTCGCGGAGTACGATCGGTGAATCGTCCCGAACGGCTGCCCGAATACGCTTGTCGTCCACCGGAAGTTCGATCCGCACGGGCCTGTCCTCCAATTCGCCGAGGACGGCCGCCATTTCGAACTGCTGGCCGGCACGCTGCAGCCAGAGTGCCGACTCGACCCCATAACGGCGGGCCAGGAATTCGAGTATCCGGCGGCAAGCGAGCCTGTACGATACCTTCAGAAGGGTGGGGATGAATGCTCGCCACGCTTCCCTGTCGTCGACATTTCGATCGTCGACAATCTCCTCGACGCCGATCGTGGCGTTGACCATCGAGGTCTCAAAAGGGTCGATGACCGCGATGGGCTCGTCCGCTTCTTTCGGCAGTTGGTAATTGAGCAGCGACGTTTCGAACGGATCGGGGATCGATAATTCAGCTTCGGCAAACGGCGGCGACGCGTTTTTGCCTTTTGTCTTTTTCCCAGATTTTGGAACGCCTTCCAGAACCCGCACTGCTGAGTTGCTAAGTTGTTGCTCCGCTCGCGCGAGCGGGCCAGGTGAGCCGGACAGGATCACGTTGTCAAAAAACTCGGTCGAACGAAAGCGGCGCCAATCGCCGTTGATAGCTTTTTCGGCAGCTCGGCGGTAATTTTCGGATCTTATGAAGGTTCGCCCAACGATCGCGACGAATTGTTTCCCTTCCTGTTTGATGGGCAGCGCGCGGCACGCGAGGCCTGCGTGGCATTCGTAATCGACGGCTTCGCCCGCCGCGGTCGCCATCTGATAGGCCTTTCCGCAATATTCGGCACAGGCGGGGCCAAAATCCGGCGACGGGTAAAGCTGGCTGCAGATAGAATTGTTGTTCGCCGTCGCGACCTCATTCGAATTTTCGTCGACGACGATCACCGCCACGCCGTTCTCTTCGGCGAGGCGTTCGAGTATCAGATCGTTCGTTCGTTCAGTTGTGGACATCACTATGGGCACAAACCACCCCCATGCACGCTTGTGCTCGGCGCGCGGGAAAGGTGGTGGATTTGGTGATACCTGCTAGATATGCCTAATCCTTACACAGTTTCAACAAAATTTAGGGAGACTCGGGTGAACGCTATATCAGTAATTATGACATACGCCACCAAACGGCTCGAATGTGTATGGAGCCTGACATATTTCGATGCAGTGCATCCGCCGCAAATTGCAACGAATATGGCCGCAAACCGCACGATATTTAAGGTTTTAAGGCTGGCACGGCGATTGAAGTATGTCATGTGAGGTCGTCATATATGGGGCTCAATTTCAGGTAATTTCAAGGAGAAAACGATCATGATCAACGATTACGAAGCAACAGAACCGATCGTGCCGGATGCGGACACGCATAATACAGTGGACAACGACGAGGTGATCTCGACGCTCAACGGGCTGATCGAAACGTGCAAAAACGGTCAATACGGATTTCAACAGTCTTCGGAGGGGGTCGAACGCTCAGATCTCAAGACATTTTTTAGCGAGTGTTCCCTTCAGAGATCGCAATTCGCCGGGGAATTGCAGACGCTGGTGCAAACGCTCGGCGGCGATCCGGCAGATTCGGGAAGCGTGGCGGGCAGCCTGCATCGCGGCTGGATAAACATCAAGGCCGCGGTCACGGGTAGAGATGAAGGCGCCATCCTGAACGAATGCGAACGAGGCGAAGACGTTGCCAAAAATGCTTACAAAGAAGCATTGGAAGGCTTTTTGCCGGACTACATGCGGGAGGTCGTTCAAAAGCAGTACGACGGCGTTTCGGCCGCACATGACAGAGTTAAAGCGTTGCGCGATGCCTTCAACAATCAATCGTCATCGGCTACATCAAGCCGTTAATTATCCTTTTCGTTAACGGCTATGGTGTTGGCCAGGGACCCGCCTTTTGCGGGTCTTTTTATTTTATTGTCCAACTACTTCGAGTCCTGCTGCCTCGTTTGCGTCGATGTCCGGGTGCTCAGGGCTGATTCGGATGCAAGCGGCGCGGTGGAGCGGTTTGATCTCGACAAGATGGGGAACGATCGACCTGCACTCGGCGATCGCGTAGGGGCAGCGGGTGTGGAACGGGCAGCCGCTAGGAGGATTTATCGGGGACGGGACGTCTCCTTTTAAGATTATGCGTTCTCGGGTGGCCTCGATCTCCGGGTCGGGTACGGGTACTGCGGATATAAGCGCCTTCGTATATGGCATCAACGGTTCGGCGTAAATGTCCTTCCCGGGAGCGAGCTCGACGATCTTGCCGAGGTACATCACGGCGACGCGGTCGGAAAGGTGGCGAACCGCCCGCAAATCGTGCGAAATGAAGAGATAGGTGAGGTTCTTTTCCGCCTGCAGGCGTTCGAGCAGGTTCATTATCTGTGCCTGGATCGAAACGTCGAGGGCGGAGATCGGTTCATCGGCGACGATGAACTCGGGATCGACGGCGAGGGCCCTGGCTATGCCGATGCGCTGGCGCTGGCCGCCGGAGAATTCATGCGGGTAACGTTTAATGAAACGGCGGCTCAACCCTACGGTTTCCATTAGCTCCTGAACGCGCGAATCGATATCGCCGTTCGCGAGGCCAAACGTCTTGATCGGTTCACTTATGATCTGCCCGACCGTCATTCGCGGGTTGAGCGAAGCGTATGGGTCCTGAAAGATCATCTGAAGGTTTTTCCGCTGGTCACGCATCGCCGACTGCGGAAGATTCGCGAGGTCCTTGCCGTTGTAGATCACCTTCCCGCCGGTCGGTTCGGTCAGGCGCAAGATCGCTTTCCCGAGCGTAGATTTCCCGCAGCCCGATTCGCCGACGAGCCCGAGCGTTTCGCCTCTGCGAATATCGAGCGTCACGCCGTCAACAGCCTTGACGGTTTTCGCCTCGCTGAAAATGCCGCCGCCAATACGGTAATAGACCTGAAGTTCCTGCAGGGAGATCAAATTGTTATCGTTCGTTTCCATCAATTCCGTTTAAGTACTAAAAGAATTTCCCGCAAACACCCCAAAGTAGCAAAGAGCTATTTGATCGCTGGGGGCTCGATCGATACCTTGCTTTCGGTGTCGTAATTCACCGTCATGTGTTTCAGGGCTCCGTTAGGATATTCGGCGTATATCTTCATCGGCACGCCGGTTTCGTTGCTGACCCACATTTTGGACGTGAACGGGAACGACCCGACCGGCGTGACGTTCTTGTAGCTGTAAACCGACGCCGATTTGCCGTCGACCATGTCGTCCCCTTCGTATTTAGCGTCCGTAAGCGTTTTCAAGCCTGCTTCCGTGAACGAGTCGCGAAGACTGGGAATGTTGCCGCCGCCGGGTGACTTCGTCCACTTATCGCCGGACTTCATATACGAATCGCTGCCGATGAAAATCATTTCTATCCCGGCGCCGGTCCCGCCGAGATACCTAACATGAAATTTATCCGGTGCGACATAGGCGACCTGCGACTTTATCTCGGTTTGGCCGACGCCTTCCATATTCGCGGTGAACGAATCGAGAGCGATGAACTTCTTCGACGCCTCGACGATATCCGTTTTCGGATCAGAACCGCCCGTCGCCGTTCCTTTTGACGTTCCGGTTACGCCGCCGCCACCGCCGGACAGTCCCGGTATCTTGCAGGCGATTACGACCAAAACAAGGATCAGGAACGCGACATAGGATTTGTTCATTTGTGTGCCCTCGCGGCCGCCGTCGGCGCAGTCATTTTGGATTCTTCATACACTTCCTGTGCGAAGTGGCATAGCGAATGGTGATCTTCGTTTATCTGCACGAACGGCGGGAATTCTGTCCGGCAGATGTCCTGGGCGCGATCGCAGCGCTCCGCAAAGGGGCAGCCCGGCGGCAAATGAGCAACATCGGGCGGCAGGCCGGGGATCTGGTATAGTTCCGTGCCCTGTTCGTGAGCGGGGTCAGGGACGCTTCTTAAAAGGCCTTTTGTATATGGGTTTGCGGACGTGGCGAACAACTCTTTGGTCGGCGCCTGTTCGAAGACGTGGCCCGCGTACATCACGACGATCTTATCCGTCATTCCCGCGACGACGCCTAGATCGTGCGTGATCAGGATGACGCTGGTGCCGAGGCGCGATCTCAAGTCTTTTATCAGCTCGAGTATCTGGGCTTGGATCGTCACGTCGAGCGCGGTCGTCGGTTCGTCGGCGATAAGCAGTTCCGGATCGCAGGAGAGTGCCATCGCGATCATCACGCGTTGGCGCATCCCGCCGGAAAGCTCGTGCGGGTAGCCGTCCATCCGCGATCGGGCGTCGGGGATGCCGACCGTCTCGAGCATCTTCACGCCGTGCTCGTACGCTTGCTGTTTCGTGTGGCCGAGGTGCAGGCGGGTCACCTCCATGAGCTGGGTGGAAATCTTTAGATACGGGTTTAACGACGTCATCGGGTCCTGAAAGATCATGGCGATTCGCTTGCCGCGGATCCTGCGAACCTCGTCGATCGGAAGTGAAAGTACGTCGATCCCGTCGAAATCCACCTCGCCGCCGACGATCTTTCCGGGCGGCTCCGGAATCAGCCGCATCACGGAAAGATTTGTGACCGATTTGCCCGAGCCCGATTCTCCCACTATCCCAAGGGTCTCCCCCTTCTTCAACTCGAACGAGATCCCGTCGACGGCCTTCACTACGCCGTCCTCTGTTTGGAAATAGGTCTTCAGGTCTTTGACCGAAAGTATTGTGCCGTTGTTTTTCATAGTCGGAACGCCGGCACCCTGCCGGCGTCACTCGCCGGCAGGGTGCCGGCGTTCCGTTTCTAAAATTTTCTCGTTTGCGGATCGAGGGCGTCGCGGAGGCCGTCCCCCAAGAAGTTCAGCGAGAACAGCGTCAGCGCCATCGTCACGCCCGGGAAGATCAACTGCCACGGGAAGATGGCGATGTTCTTGACGCCGTCGGCGGCGAGGCTTCCCCATGACGCATAGGGTGCCTGAACGCCAAGGCCGAGATACGAAAGGAAAGCTTCCGAAAGCATGACGCTGGGCACGGTCAGCGTCGAATACACGATCACCGGGCCTAGAGCGTTCGGCACCAGATGTTTGAAAATGATCCCGAAGGTCGAAACTCCGGTCGCTTTCGCCGCGAGCACGAATTCCTGATTCTTTAGACTCAAGATCTGACCGCGAACGACACGCGCCATGGTCAGCCACGAAACCAGTCCCAGGGCGAAGAATAAAAGAAAGATCTGGCTGAGCCCGAGATTTACGCGATCGCTGTATCGTTCGGCAAGGCTTGTTCCGATGCCGGTTTCGCCTACGAGGTATGATGCCGCGCCGATCAACGCGAATACTGCGACGGCAACCAAAACACCCACCACGAAACGAAGCAGCCGCTCCACCAGGTTTCGAGCTGTCATCTCGCCGAACAGTCGCCTGTAAAGCCAAAACGCAGCCAGCATCGCAGCAACCCCAACGATGATCCCAACAATGATCGACGGAAGCCATTGGATCAAAACCTGAGTATTCGGACCACCGAAAACCGACAGCAGCACGATCACCACCAGGATGTACGGGATCGCGTAAATAATGTCGACGATACGCATCATCACGTTGTCGATCGAGCCGCCCAGGTACCCTGCGACGGCTCCGTAAGACACGCCAACGATGAGGCTGACGATCGTCGAGATAATGCCTACCGCGAGCGAGATACGTCCGCCCTGAAGTACACGTGCGAATATGTCACGGCCAGCCTCGTCAGTCCCCATCGGATGCCGCATCGACGGCGGGAAGGATTTCAGAAGGTTCCCATCGGCCGGAATGTAATCCGCAGTCAGGCCCGTGATGCCGGTAAAGATGGCCGGACCGACCGTAACAAGAAAGAACATCACCGCGAGTACCACAAGCCCCAGTACTGCAAGCCGATTCTTTAGCAGCCGCTTCCACGCGTCTCCCCAAAGCGACGCACCCTTAATTCTTTGAACGGAATCGATGACGCCGGACTCCTCAAGCGTGAGCCGCGGATGTTCGCGGTCTTCGAAATCCACGGCGGAAGTGGCGTTGCAAAAACTGCAAAGCACGAGATTTTGCCGCTCGTTTTCAAGCGTCACCGGCGCACCGCATTTTGGACAACTTAGTTCTTTCAGCATAGACACTACTCATACCGGATTCTCGGGTCCAGGAATCCATAGGAGATATCGACGATCAAATTCAGAAGCATCACCAGCACCGACAGGAACGCGACGATGCCCAGAGTGAGCGGCTCGTCGCGATTCAGCACCGATTGAATAAAGATGTTCCCAAGGCCTGGTATCGAGAATATCCGTTCAACTACGACGGTCCCCGCGAGCAGAGCGGCCAGTGCGGGGCCGGTGAACGAAACGACCGGAATGATCCCGCCGCGAAGTGCGTGTTTCAGAAGTACCGTGGTTTCGTTGAGGCCCTTGGCTCGAGCCGTGCGGATGTAATCTGACCGCATGACCTCGAGCATTCCCGCCCGCGTAAGCCTTGCAATATAGGCCGCATAGATCGCGGATAGCGTGACGACCGGAAGGATCAGATTGAGTACCCCGCCCCACCGAGCCGCGGGGACAAGATAAAGGCCGAGTGCGAATACGAGAACGAGGATCGGGCCGAGAACGAAATTCGGGACGGAAAGCCCGAGCATCGCGAGGGCCATCGAGCCGTAATCGTAGATCGAATTCTGACGAAGAGCGGCAAGCAGTCCCGCGGCACCGCCAACAACGAGCGCCAGCAAATACGCGATGATCCCTATGATCGCGGAGTAGGGAAGGTGACGGCGGATGATCTCGTTTACCGATTGGCCCTCGTACTTGAGCGAATCTCCGAAATCGAAACACTTCACCCGCGAACTGCCGACGTTGAATTGGAGGCCGTTT
>Ga0307411_10000580_pt1 | contig 13074 bp, 9 predicted proteins | sample DK1Ometagenome_2_FD_203712 | JGI IMG/M metagenome (GOLD analysis project Ga0307411, IMG submission 203712) | Maize rhizosphere microbial communities from greenhouse at UC Davis, California, United States - DK15-O-1 | ecosystem: Host-associated > Plants > Roots > Rhizosphere > Soil | place: USA...
CATCCGCCGCCGACCACCTCGTCGCCGCGGTAGAAAATGGTGGCTTGGCCGGGCGTGACGGCCCGCTGCGGTTCGTCGAAGACGATGCGTGCACGAGCGTCCGGCAGGGCATAAATGGTTGCCGGTGCGGGTTCGTGTCGGTAGCGGATCTTCACTTCGGCGCGGACGGGCTCAGATGGGTTGTCGAATGCGACCCAGTTGACGCCTTTTGCTATGAACTCGATCGACTCAAGTTCATCCGCCTCGCCGACGATGATCTGATTCTTCGCCCGCTCGATCTGCACCACGTAAAGCGGCTTTTCGTGTGCGATTCCGAGTCCGCGACGCTGGCCGACAGTGTAGCGGTGAATGCCCGTGTGCGTGCCTACCCTTCGCCCGGCCGAGGTCACGATCTCGCCGCCCTCGGGCGTTTCGCCGAGCCTGCCCTCATGTTCGAGGTAGCGGTCGATGAACTCGGAATATTTGCCGTCCGGGACGAAGCAGATCTCCTGCGATTCCTGCTTCTCGGCCGTGTACAGGTTGGCGTCCCGGGCGATGTCCCGCACTTCGCTTTTGAGCATGTCCCCGAGCGGGAACATCGCATGCGAAAGCTGCTCCTGCGTCAACTCCCAAAGGAAATAGCTCTGGTCCTTCCAGTGGTTCTTTCCGCGAAAAAGTCGGTATCGGTCAGCCGATTCGTCGTACTCAACGCGTGCGTAATGACCGGTAGCGACCTTTTCGCAGCCGAGCGAAACGGCCATACGGTCGAGTGAGGCGAATTTCAATCGGGAGTTGCACGCCACGCACGGGATCGGCGTCTCGCCGGACAAATAGCTTTGAACGAAAGGTTCCACCACCGCCGCCTCAAAATCTTTTTCAAGGTTTAGGACGTAGAAGGGAAACCCGAGGCTTTCGGCAACACGGCGCGCATCATACACATCGTCAAGCGAGCAGCATCGAGAGGGTAAAGGATCGCCGTTCTCGTCGACACTTATACCGCGCCGCTGGTTCCACAGCTGCATCGTGAAGCCGACAAGCTCGTGCCCCTGTTCCCTCAATAACGCAGCCGCCGCCGAACTGTCGACCCCGCCGCTCATTGCCACCGCAATCTTCATAACGTCAAACCTCTATTGTGACAGCCGGGCGCCGGCCTCCGCAAGTCCTTGCGGAGGCTCAATGTTGAGAACCGAGACGCTTCGCCTTCGACAACGGTTGGCTAACGCGAGCACTGGTTTGATAAAAATGCCGCCTCGGAATCCGAGATTCCAAGGCGGCAAATACGCTACAGCTCCATGATTATCGCAGAGGATCGTCCGGAACGAGCAACGTCACCGCCTGGCGCTGCTTGACGTAAGCGATGCAGGCCCCCTGCGTTTCAAAGCTGTTGGGGAAATCAAATGCCTTCCACCCGTCCTCCATGCACTGATCGACGTTGCTTACGGGGCCGCAGCGGCGCTCATTTCCGGGGATCGATACGCCCAAAGGCCGCCCGGTCGGGCCTATGAACATATTGTATTCCACAGCGTCGACGGCCCCCTCGTTTATGGCGCGGTGGACGCGGCCTTCCGACGTCTCGAATGCCTCTCCCGCATTATACGACGGAGCATCGCCGCAGCCGTCCTCAATCTTGATCGTTCCCTGGGTTACGACGTTGTGGACATAGCCCGGGTGATAATGCCAACCGCCGACATCGCCCGCCGGTGTGACCAGAAGACGGGCGGTAACCCTGGCAGGTTTACCGTCAAAAAGCGGAGCGCTAGCATTTGTGCCGTCGCCGAGGATGGTGGCAACGGGGGGCATAGCAGCGTATACGATCAGGCTTGATAGCGTTAAGATCCCAAGACCTGCGAATAATTTGAGCTTTGAACTGTAGTTGAACTTTCTCATGAGTTTCTCCTTTTTGATGATCGAAATTCTCTGAACCGGGTTCGTTAACGGCGAACAAATCTATTGCTCTCCGGTGTCGTATGTGCCTAAACTTAGGCTTAACGGAACAGCAGTGAGTTTTTGTGAGCCTGGACTGACGTTAGAGAAAAAGCCGATCGGGGTCTTTCCGGCGGTATGAATTTATTATTCTGTTTTTATTCGGCGGTTTTCCGGCCAGATATGTTCAGCGAAACCAAGGAAATATACGAGTTCGGGCCTTTTCGCCTGGACATCGGCCAACACAAATTCGAACGTGCCGACGGCACTTCGAAAGGCACCCTTCCCGAAAAGGCGTTTCAGACGCTCGTTTTTCTGGTCCGCAACCAGGGCCGCCTGGTTACGAAAAATGAGCTCCTCGATGCGATCTGGCCCGACACCGCGGTCGAGGAAAACAACCTAAATAAATCGATCCACGCCATCCGTCAAGCCCTTGGGGAAGAACCGCGCGGCCAGAAATATATCGAAACCATCCCAAAACACGGTTTCAGATTCGTAACTCCGGTAACAAAGATCGGCGACGGAAAGCCGATCGGCTTCGCTGCCGAGGCTGATCCGGATGAAACGGACCATTTGGTCGAAAGGGTTGTTCGCCCTTACCCGAAGAACGGCAATTCTGCGGCGGGTCCTGTCGGGGATAGGATCGAGGATATAGAGAATCTGAAAACCCGGCGGGACTCAGATCGCAGAAGAAACTTTCTTTTGCTGATCGCGGCCGCTGTAGTAGTCGGCGTCGCCGGCCTGGGCTGGTTCGTTATGGGGCGGCTGCAAGCGGTTGAAAGATCTATTTCCTCGACTTCATCGGATTCTCGATCCACTACCGAAAACGGCGTTACCGATTCTGCACGCTCGAGGGCTTATGACCATTACGTCAGGGGGAAGGTAAAGGCGGGAAGCGAGAACCGGGAGGATACCGAAGCCGCGATCAAAATCCTGGAAGAGGCCGTCGCGATCGATCCAACCTTCGCGGAGGCTTTTGCGCAATTGGCGAGGGCGTACAACACGTCCGCGTTCAAGTTCAGTGAGGGCGACGAAAGAAAACGGTACCACGAGAACGCCGAGGTCGCGATCGAGAAGGCACTCGCGCTGGATCCTGACCTTGCCGAGGCCCATTTCGCCCGGGGATTGATCCTGTGGACGAACACAAAACGATTCCCGCACGAGCAGGCGATCCAATCCTTCAAACGCTCTCTGGCACTGGACCCTAAGTCGGATGAAACGCATCACCAGCTATCGATCGTTTTCGGGCATATAGGTCTGTTGGACGAGGCCCAAAGGTCGCTGACAAATGCTTTGCAAATAAACCCGAATAACACGATGGCCCGTTATCGTGTCGGGGTTTACACCGCATGGCAGGGAAAGTTCGACGAAGCAACCGCGGTCTTTAAGACAATACCGAGCGACGTCAGCCCGATGCTCATCGACCGCAGCATGGCCGAGCTGCTGGTCCAAACCGGACGCTTAAGCGAGGCCGAAAAATTGGTCGACGATTATTTGGCTCGGTATCCGCAGGACGAGGGTGGCAGTTTCACCAGCGTCAAAGCTTTATTGCTGGCAAAAGCCGGCAGACAGAACGAGGCGGAGGCCGCAATTCAGCACGCGGTTCAAATCGGTACCGGCTTCGGCCATTTCCATCACACCGCTTACAACATCGCGTCGGCCTATGTAGCACTGAATAACCCCGGCGAGGCCGTCAAATGGCTGGAGGCCGCGGCGGAGGGCGGCTTTCCGAACTACTCCTACTTCGAGATCGACCCAAACCTGGACAACATCCGAAACGATCCACGATTCATTGAAATGATGAAAGAACTAAAACCTCAGTGGGAGCGATTCAAAGCCTTGGCTTGATCTATTGGGTGCTCATCGAAGACGGCCGTTGAAAGCAAAACCGGAATCGTATCAGCGGTGCCTCGTTTTATGAATTGCCTCCAGCTTTAGCTGGAGGTTGTTGAATAGAATTACCCGCGGCTTCAGCCGAAATCTGGTGAAGTGACCTCCTTGATGGCTTTAGCCGCCGGTGTTTAGAGGAAATTTTTGGCTGAAGCCCAAAGGAAGTTTTTTTACCGGAAATTCGGCTAAAGCCGTTTTTCAGCTTCGAACGCACCTCCAGCTAAAGCTGGAGGCAATTCAAAAAAAGAGGCCGCCTTTTCGAGCAGCCTCTTTTTTCCTTCATGCTCGGGTTTCCCGACGGCTCGGGGCGCCGTCGAGTTATGCAAAGCCGGCGATGTTGTGGTCACCATCCCCGATCGCCTCATAATACTCGACCTCACCGGCGGCCTGATGTGTAGCGTGAAGGCCCGCAACCGCATCGCCATCGACCACCTCGATAGGGACTGCCGAGTCGACGGCGACGTACACCGGTTCCGCGGCGACGCTGCTCACCAACGGCGAGCAATCGTCAACGGCGATGTACTGCGTGCCTACGGCGGCAACGCCGGAGACCGGCACGTAGCTAACCGTGCTGACATTCATGTCGTCAGCCGGAACATAGCTCACGGTGCGGGTGTCCACGACATCGCTATCGTCGACCGGCACATAGCTGACCGGCGCGACATTGCCGTCATCGACCGGTACGTAGCTGACCGCGTCCGTGTCGTCGACCGGCACGTAGCGGACGGTCTCGACCGGAGCGCTGCTTACGGTCTCGGTGTCTTCGACCGGTACGTAACTCACGATCCGCGTGTCAACCCCGTTGACAGGAACGGTGCCGCCCATTGCCTCGACTTCGGCAATATACGTCGGGTCGAGGTCGTCGTAGACCCGGTCTTCATCCAATGCCACGTAGCGTGGCCAGGGCACCGGAACAGCACTATTGTTCGCGATGTACGTCGGCTGGCTCCTGACAAAGGAAGCGTCCTCGCCAACGTCCTCGACCGGAACATAGCTTACCGTTCTTGTGCCCGCCACCTCCCGGGGCGTGATGACGGCGACCGTACTCAAACAGGCGTCCCCGATATCGTCGGCCGCGACATATGTCACGCCGGCTCCATCGAGGGTCGCCGTTTCTTCCGCGTCGTGATATGCCGGAGCGTAAGAAACCATACGGGTGCTTACAGCTTCGGGCTGGCAGTTGCTTACGGCGACGCGACTCACACACGTGTTGTCGAGGTCGTTCGCCGCAATGTGACCTGAGCCATTCCAGTCGGAGCTAGCGGCGTCTCTGTACGTGACACTGCCGCTGTCCCTCGGGAGGTCGATGGCCGTTTCGTCGCTGTCATTTTGGACCGCGTACGGCCCATCATCGCTTGCACTGTCGTAAATAACGTCGCGCGTGCCCGTCAAATGGTCGGTTCGGATAACGACGTGCCTCTTGCTCGTGGTCTCGGCATCGCCAAGACAGCTTCGGAGCGCGATAGCACGGGTGCATCCGGAATCGACGCTGCGGAGAGCGACGTACTTCGTGCGGGGAGCGATGGTGCGCATCGCGACGTATCTGACGCCGGGATCGTAATCGATCTGCCGACGCATAGCGACGTACCTCACGCCGCGACCGTAATTGATCTGCCGGCGCACGGCTACGTAGCGGGGCGCGTCATCGTCGTCAATGTCGACATGACGGATAGCCACGTACCTGACGCGAGGTTCGATCCTGCGGACCGCGACGTACCTGATGCGGGGCTCGACCCGGCGAACCGCCACGTACTGAGCGCCGCTGTCGACATAGACCGGACGGCGGACGGCGACGTATCTCGTCTTTACCCTCGGCACGTCGAAGTCGTCGACGTTGCGGACCGCGACGTACCTCGCGCCGTTGCCGCGCATGGCGATATACCTTGAACCGGTGTAATAGCCGTTGTTGCGGACCGCGACATACCGGGCGCCGCGGGTGCCGTATAGGCTGTCGCCGCAACGCTGGTACGATGCCGGTCCTCTATATCTGATAACGGTCGCCGGCATGCGCGAGGCCATTCTGGTGTTTATTGATCTTGTGCGGTACACGACCCTGCCCGTGTGTTCTGGGCAGGCAAAGGCCGAGTCCGCAGCCAGGAATATCAAAATGAGGGGGAGGAGAAGTCCTAGACGACCAAAACATCTGGTAGCGTCTTTCAACTGCATAAAATCACCTCCTTGTTCATCGTCAGCACAAAATGCGCAACCGCCGCCCGGATCGGCTGCGGTTTCCCAAACGCATTTCGTGTGCGATTTAAAAGGATAGTCCGTTTAAAACGAGATTTCAAACTTTTTTCGGACGGTGAGCGACATATGCGTGCAGATGGGTCTATTTAAGTAGTTGGAAGCGTTGGAGTTAATTTGGCCACGGGTAACCGTGAGGAAACAGACAAAATGGGACCTCGGGCCTAATAATTCGAAGCCGCCCAGGCGTATTGGCCCCACTTGTCGTAGCCGTCGCCGGCGAGGATGCGGCCATCGTGCGAGATGATGCCGCTGTTTTTTCCCAGCGACCACTCAGTCATGCTGGCGCCCAGGCGGACGACTTCGGTCTCGTCGAATCGGAACGTTCGCGTTCGCGGGTCGAAAGTCCCCTCGAAGCGGATCACCGCACCTTGCTTTTTCAGCGTGCCGTAAAAAGCGTCGCCGTCGACGTGGTCGATCGCGATCGTGGCCTCGCCGTCGTTGTGGCCCCATGTGCCTTTCCAGGTGCCGAGGAGGTTCTCGACCCGAACGGGAACCCTCGGGGCGACGGCCGGCGGCGCCGGAGCGAAAGGAACGGTGCAATTGGAAAGTCCGGAATCCGGGCCCAAAACCAGGGACGCTGCTAATGTTCCGACAAACAACGCCGCCGCAAAGGCGAAGACTCTCGCGATCCATTTCATATTCTGTTAGACGCGCGAAACGCGAAATGGTTGCGGAAATGGAGCAAATTCACTGAACTTTAATGATCTTGGGGCCGCGGTAGATCGCCCGTCAACCGAACAGGTCACACCCATACGGGCCGGTCAATCGTCCGTGAGAACTGGCAAATACGTGAAAATTCGGCGGCGGACCTGCAGATTCTTCGCTTCGATCTCGCGTGTATGGTGGGGTGAGTTATGAAATTTGCACGATACACTTTTCTGCTCGCGGGGATTTACGGGCTGGTGGTTTTGGTTCCGCAGTATTTCGTTGAGGCGGGTGGGACGGCGGTTGCGGGGCTGCCGGAATTTTATTACGGGTTCATCGGGGTGGCTGTCGCGTTCCAGTTGGTGTTCATCATCATCTCGACCGACCCGCAACGGTACCGGGCGATGATGCTGCCGTCGATCGTGGAAAAATTCAGCTTCGCTATCGCGGTCGCGATGCTGGTTTACGCGGGCCGCACGAGCGGGCAGATCGTGATCGGGGCCGCGATCGATCTGCTGCTTGGGGTGCTGTTCGTCGTGAGCTGGTTCAAACTGGCCGCCCCAAAGCAATAGACGTATTTGGTACGGCCCGTGCACGTCGGGCACTGCTAGTTGCCGTGCGGAGCCCGGAACTCTATTAAGTCCCGCCTCCAGGCGGCCCGTTCGTTGGGGCAGGCCGTCTGGAGGCGGGGCTCACGGCTGAAAGCTATCCCCTAGGTTTCAGCGACCGCCTCCGCCGGAGCACGACGGTGTGCATTTCCGGAGCACACGTGTGTGGATGTACTCCGCGATCTGCCCGCCGAGGTCGGCGCTTCGCTCGTCGGTGAAGCGAAAATGCAGGCCCGAGTATACGCGGGCGTCGATCACCTCGCTGATCCCTTCGCTGAACGATTCCCATTCCGGTGTAATGGAAATGCCGTTTCTCGTGATTGTCGGCCTCATCGTCACGCCCGGGTCGTCGCCGAAAGCGAGGGCAGCCGCGGTGAACATGGCGCCGCTGTTGGTGGCATGCCCGGACGGGTATTCCGGATGCGGGTGCGAAGGGAAAAGGTAAGGCTTCCAGTAGGAGCCGCGGGGAAGAGGAGCCGAATTGTTGACCGCGGTCTCGGGACGCCAGAACAGTTTCGTGTATTTGTGGTGCCAGCAGGCGATGCTGGCATCGGTTCCGACTACGTAAACCATGGCGAAGGCACGGGCCCTATCTGAAAGGCCCAGCGACTGGGCGGCGGCCGCCTGACGGATCGCCTGGTTCGTGATCCCGACCGGCGGGCCATCCCAGAAGTCCGCTATTCTGGTTTGCCAGTCCTGACGGACGGTACTGCCCTGGCCGCCATAGATCCTCACTTCTTGAAGGTCCCGGATATACTCTCCGCTCATCAGCGACGGCGGGTCCGCGAGTGCGAATTGATCTGCCCGGTCGAGGACGAACGGCGGCACAAATCGCCAGCACGGCGTCGCGGCGGCGGGTGTCGCGTTGGTGTCGACGTTCCGGATGCGCACCCAGTTTCCCGGCTGTGGATTGGTGTTGTCGGCATACGCACATTGGGCTTCCGGCCCCGACCCGTCACCGGTGCGGAGGGTCACCACGTTCTGCCCCTCGTTCCTGCCGTATGCCAGGCTCATGTCGCCGGGGGAGATGCCGCGTTCGTTAAGCGAAGAGGCGAGTTCAGCATCAAGCTGTGATCGCTGGGCCGGTGTCACCATCAGGTAAAGAGCCTGATAGGCAGCACCGATGGCGGCCGCTTCGGCCGAGGCACCGGCGGGCGGAACGTTGGCCACATTGCGCTGGTAGGTCTCGTATTCGCCCGTGATGCCGTTGACCGCGTTGTGGACGGCCAACTGAACCACCGCCATCGCCCTTATCTGCCGCAGGGCTCCGGCGAACGTTGACGACAACGCATACTTGACCGTCCGGCAGTTCCACTCCATAACGGCATCGTCCCGAACCGTATCGGGGACGCAGGCGGGGGCGACACCCTGTGCCCTCGTGGCGGTGAAGGCCGCAGCGAGGAGTATCAGTACGACCGCGAGCTTGATAGCCGCGGATTGGTTGGTTTGTGCTTTCATAGTTATACCTCCGATGTTGATCCGCGACGGGATCATTTCCTTGATTCGAGACCATTTCGACGAAGCGGTAATTTTGGTTGTCACGGTAGTCATTGTGTTGGCGTTTCTCCTTTTTCGGCGTCTTCCTATGCGTTGGGTAATTGTTTCTCGCCGAACCGCGGGCTTCGTATATAATGTGCGGTGCCGGCGAACAACCAGACTCTAACGACGGGGGATTTGGAAGTCCTTACATAACGCCAACGTTTCGCCAAAAGATCTCCAACGGCCTCCTAAACGGGTTAAAAGACAAGGATTTGAGAGAAGACGTTCACATTTACGAATTCGGGCGATTTCGCCTGAGTACCAGCGAAAAACGCCTATTGCGGGATGGAAGCCCCGTTTCGCTTACGCCGAAGGCGTTCGACATGCTTGCGGTGCTGGTGGAGAACCGGGGCCGTCTTTTGGAAAAATCGGAGCTGCTTGAACGGGTTTGGCCGGACAGTTTTGTCGAGGAAGCGAATCTTTCGGTGAAGATGTCAGAGCTCAGAAAGGCTCTCGGCGAGGGGCCGAACGACCATCACTACATCGAAACTGTTCCGCGCCGCGGGTACCGCTTTGTGGCTGACGTGAAGGTCGTCGACGATGCGGCCGCGGAACGGGAAACGAGCGGAACCGGCACCGGCGGGTTGGCCCGAACCACAGCCGGTGAGGGCCGGGGTTCAGAGACTCAATGGGCCGCAAGATCACGGTCTGCGCACTCGCGGCGCTGGCCGTTTTTCGTTGCGGGGCTTCTTGCACTTTCGGGATTGCTCTTTGCGTTCAACGTGGCGGGCTTGCGCGAGCGGGTTTGGGGCAGGACGAAACCTGTCGAAATAAGATCGCTCGCGGTGCTGCCGCTGGAGAACATTTCAGCAGACACATCCGAGCTATATTTTGCCGATGGAATGACCGAAGCTTTGATCTCGGACCTGGCCAGGATCAGCGCGCTGCGGGTCATCTCGCGTCATTCCGTCATGCAATACAGGGACACGCCGCGGACGGTGCCGGAGATCGGTCGGGAGCTGAACGTGGACGCGGTGCTTACGGGTTCCATATCGCGTTCGGGCGAGCGTGTGAGGATCGCTGTGCAGTTGATCCACGCGGCGACGGACCAGAACCTGTGGACGCACAGTTACGAACGCGACATGCGCGATGTGCTGACGATGCAGCGCGAGGTTGCAAGGGACGTCGCGAGCGAGATAAGGATAAAACTCGCGCCGAAGGAACAGTCTCTGTTCGGGCCGGCGGCACAGGTCAACCCGGAAGCTTACGATCATTACCTTCGCGGCAAGTACTACCTCCACGTCCAGAAGAAAGATGAGAATGCAGCGGCTATCTCGTCGCTGGAACGTGCCGTGGCCGTCGACCCGGGTTTTGCCGCTGCCCATGCCGAACTGGCGCAGGCGTACGTGTGGAAGCTCTTTTTATTCGCTCCGGACGAGAAGGAGCTGGCCGAGAAGGCGTTCATGGCGGCAGAAAAGGCGCTCGCTTTGGACCCGAATCTCGCCGTTGCCTATCTCGCCCGTGGTCGGCTACTTTGGACGCCGGCCAATCATTTCCCACACGAGAAGGCGATCCGCGAATATCGACGGGCATTGGAACTGAATCCGAATCTCGATGAGGCCCGCAATCAGTTGGCGCTCATCTACAATCACATCGGCGCTCTGGATGAAGCGATAAGGGAACTCGAACGTGCGGTGGCGACCAACCCGAGCAACAGTCTGGCACAGTTCCGGATCGGCGAAACGCAATTGTTTCAGGAGAAGTACGAGCAGGCGCTCGCGACACTACGCGGGGTGCCAAGCGACATTAACCCGGCGCTGGTCGGACATCAGATTGTCTGGGCACAATTCAATCTTGGCAGGAAGGAAGAAGCGCTGGCGACTCTTGACCGGTTCCTGAAGGATTTCCCCGATGACAACCGCGGTTTGCTTACCAGCCAGCAGGCCGTCATGGCCGCCGCCGCAGGGCAGGAACAGATAGCTGAAGAAAAGATACGCCTTGCCGTGGAGAGAGGAAAGGGCTTCGGGCACTTTCATCACACGGCCTACCATATCGCCTGCGCCTACGCTCATATGAACAAACCGGAACAGGCCGTCAAATGGCTGCAGGCGGCAGCGGAGGGAGGTTTCCCCTGTTATCCGTTGTTCGAGAGCGACGACAACCTGAATAACATAAGGCAGGATCCCCGTTTCATCGAGTTCATGACCAGACTGAAGCCGCAATGGGAACAATACAAAACTATTTTGTAATTATTCCGCCTCACTTTGGCTGTTCTGCCTTTCGACCCCGTCGATCTCGAGAACAAGATCGGCCCCATAAGCTTTGGCCGGGGTTTGGAAGCCGGTACTGAAATTCCCGTCAATTATCTTTTCGGCGATGTTCAACGCGGCAAGGGCGGTCAGCGTGTAACCCTCCGGGCCTTGTTGGCGGGCTTCAACGCGGTTGCCGTCGGCGTCGGCGGCCTCGCCCCACATCAGCGTTCGGCCGCGTGCTCGTTCTTGGTCCGAGGGGCCGCCGGCGGGGATCTTTTTCTGAAGATATTTCTGCACGGGGCCGGTGGCGAGCAGCCAGCCGAGGTAGCGGCTCAGCTTCATCATTTTCAGGGCAGATTCGGGCACAACGGTGAAAACTTCGATGTTCGGGATGCCGGTGGAATGATACGCGGTCGAGACATCGCCCCAGGGAATTGTAACGCCGGTCTTTTTCACCTCGCCAAAGTCTATCTCGCGCGTTTTCCAAGCCGCAGGTACCGTCGTGATCCTGCCGTCTTTACGTATCGCTCCGCCGCGGCCGACGTTCATCGTCATCGTCGCCTGCGTGCCGTGCGACATGCGGCCCATGCCGTAGAACGCGAGGCTAAGGTGCGTGGCGGACGGCAGGCGGTTTTTGAGGTGGAGCGCGAGGCAGTCGCTCGGGACGACGTCGAAGCCGACGCCGGGCATTACCATGATTCCAGCTTCCACGGCGCGGTCGTTCACCGCCGCACACGATTCGAAAACGCTTATCTCGCCCGTGATGTCGGTGTAGTGACGGCGGTTTCGCAGGCAGGCCGACACCATCGGCCGTGACGTGATCGAGAACGGCCCGGCACAGTGCAGGACCATATCCACTTCCTGCAAGGCCGCGTCCACCTTTGCTCGCTCGTTGAGGGCGAACACGCGATATTCGAGCCCGTGCTTTCCCGCCAGCTCCTCTATCGCCGCCTCGTTGCGGCCTGCAAGCATGGGGTGCATGCCGCGCTCGACTGCGTAACGGGTTATCAGTTCGCCGGTGTAGCCATTGGCACCGTAGATCAAAATGTTGCTCATAAGCTGCTATCCGTAAGAATCTCCTGCACACGCCCGACTTGCCCGTCCGCGAGGCGGACCTTTATTCCGTGCGGGTGGGTGCGCGAGTTGGTGAGGATGTCCTTTACTATCCCGACGGTCCTTTTGCCGGTGCGCTGGTCCTGTTTCAGGACGACGGCGACCTTCAGGCCGGGGCGGATGTTGCTGCGTTCGCGGTGGGGCATTTCAGGAATTTTCGAAGATGCGGCGGAGCAGCATCAACTGGCCGATGTGGTAAGCGTTGTGGTCGGCGACGAGCATCGCCTCGCGCAGCAGTGTTTGCCCGCCGCCGTGATCGAAGCGTTTGAAGAGGTTGGACTTTGGATCCGCCACCAACCCGCGCATCTTCTGCAGGTCCTCGAGAATTTGTGCGACGGAGCGGTTCCAGTCTTCTTCGCTCGCCTCGTTCTTCGGCCAGTAATCGTCCGGGAATTTCATTTCCTTATAGTCGGGGTGGGTGCTGAAGTCGAGAATATCCCACTGCGCGATGCGGATATGTTCGAGCAGCTCCCAGGGAGAGTGGGGGGAGCCGGGAATGTGCTCGTTGATCCTGTCGAGAGGAAAACCGTTCAGGGCCGAGGCGACTTCGATGTGCGCCCACCTGCCGTCGAGCAGTTCCAGCAGTTGTTCTCGCAATGCCGCGTCCGTTTCCATAGTCAGTCTCCATTCGACCCGGCCCCGAAAAGGTCCAGCTCGAGTTCCTGCGTTCCCTTCAGCCGGCCGAGAAATTTCCTCCGACTTATATCTTTCGCACCCAGGGCTTTCATGTGCGGCGTCATCACCTGAACATCGAGCCACGTTGCGCCGCGTTCTCGCATGTGATCGATGAGAAAGAGCAGCGCCAGTTTCGAAGCGTTCGGCTGGTGGTGGAACATCGATTCGCCGCAGAAAACGCCACCCGCATCCACACCGTAAAGCCCGCCGGCGAGGTTCCCTTGCGCGTCCCACGCCTCAACGCTGTGTGCGAGGCCGCGGCG
>Ga0307411_10000581_pt1 | contig 13068 bp, 14 predicted proteins | sample DK1Ometagenome_2_FD_203712 | JGI IMG/M metagenome (GOLD analysis project Ga0307411, IMG submission 203712) | Maize rhizosphere microbial communities from greenhouse at UC Davis, California, United States - DK15-O-1 | ecosystem: Host-associated > Plants > Roots > Rhizosphere > Soil | place: USA...
CGGCTCTCGGCCACGGCGGTACTGGGCAACGGCTCGGCGTGAGGGACGACCTCCTGACGCCGAGGGGTTCCTACCGCCGCACTCGCTGAACGCCGAGAGCCGAGAGCTCATAGCCGAGAGCTGCAGTTCAGAGAGCCGAGAGCCGTAGTTCACACTGCAGCTCCCTACCGCAGCTCCTCGAGCGGCCGGCCGAGCCGCCGCTCCAGGCGCTCGCGCAGCCATTCGCCGGCGAAGCGCACCAGCGTGGCCACGGCCAGGAAGCGTGCCGCGCGCCCGGCCACGAGGCCGGCGACGAAGTGCAGCGGGGGGACGCCGAACGAGCCCGCCGTGAGGCAGACGACCTTGGTGGAGAGCGGCGAGATGGCGCTCAGGGCGACGATCATCCAGCCGCGCTCCTCGAACAGCCGGCGGCTGCGCTCGAGGGTGCGGGGAGTGATGCCGATGAGCCCGAGCAGCGGCCGCCCCACCTCCTCGAAGGCGAGCGCGCCGATGGCGTAGGCGATGAGCCCGCCGATCGTCGCGCCCAGCGTCGCCCAGACGGCGAGGTAGTAGACGCGCCGCGGGTCGGACATGCCGAGCGGGAGGAGGAGGACGTCGCTCGGCCCGGGCACCACCGAGCCCTGGAGCACGGCCCAGCTGCCCACGGCGCTCCCCGCCCAGCCGGACTCGGCCCACCGGTGGAAGGTCGCGAGCAGGCGGACCAGCCGCCGCGTGCCGTTCGAGCTGCGCGCCTCCGTGCGTACATTACCGCCGTCTACCACCACGCTCATCACCGCCCACCGGTCTCCAGGAGTCGACGTGCCCGCCGTGTCGCCAGCCGCCGTCCCCGCCCTCCTTGCCAGAAACGCTCCGCTCCGCCGGCCGGCGCTGGCCGCGGGGCTACTCGCCCTCCTTCCCGTCGGCGCGGCGTGCGCGCAGGGCCGCCCCGCCGCCCGCCCCGCGCCGGCGGTGCCGGCGAGCCACGCCACGGTGCGCGAGGCGCTGCGCGTGCTGCGCGCCGACAACGCCTGGACGCTCGACCAGCAGGCGTCCATCTGCGAGGTGCCGGCGCCCCCCTTCAAGGAGGCGGCGCGGGCCGCCGAGTACCGCCGCCGGCTCGAGGCGCTCGGCCTGCGCAACGTGCGCATCGACGCGGAGGGGAACGTGATCGCCGAGCGACCCGGGAGCGGCGGCGGGGGGACGGTGGTCGTGAGCGCCCACCTGGACACGGTGTTCCCGGAGGGCACCGACGTGAAGGTGCAGCGCAGCGGGACGCGGATGGCCGGGCCGGGCATCGGCGACGACTGCCGCGGGCTGGCGACGCTGCTCGCGGTGGCGCGGGCCTACGACCGGGCGAAGGTGGCGACGCGCGGGCCGGTGCTCTTCGTGGGGACGGTGGGAGAGGAGGGGGCGGGGAACCTGCGCGGCGTGCGCCACCTGTTCGCGAAGGAGCTCGCCGGCCGCACGGTGGACTACTTCATCTCCGTGGACGGCACCGGGCTCGCGGTCACCAGCCGCGCCGTCGGCAGCCACCGCTACCGCGCGACGTACGCCGGCCCCGGCGGCCACAGCTACGGGGCGTTCGGCATGCCGAACCCGGTGCACGCGCTCGGGCGCGCGATCGCGAAGATCGCCGACCTGCAGGTGCCGAGCTCGCCGCGCACGACGTTCTCGGTGGGCATCGTGCAGGGGGGCACGTCGGTGAACGCGATCGCCGGCGCGGCGTCGATGGACGTGGACCTGCGCTCGGAGAGCGCCGCGTCGCTCGACTCGGTGGACGCCGCCCTCCGCCGCGCCCTCGACGCCGCGCTCGCGGAGGAGCGCGCGCGCTGGCCGGGCTCGACGGCGGCGCTCACGCTGAAGGTGGACACGATCGGCATCCGGCCGGCCGGCTCGCAGCCGGACGACGCGCCCATCGTACGGGCGGCCGTGGAAGCCGGCCGTTCGCTCGGCTTCACCGCGCCGACGGTCGCCTCGAGCACCGACGCGAACGTGCCGATGAGCCTGGGCATTCCCTCGATCACGATGGACGCCGGCGGCGACGGCCAGGGCGCGCACTCGCTGGAGGAGCGCTACGACGACGGCGCGCAGGGGTGGCTGGGGCCGCAGTGGGTGGCGCTGGTGGTGGCGACGCTGGCCGGAGTGAGGTAGCCCGCGGGAGACGGCGCGGCGAGCGCAGCGCCCGGGCCCGCGGAGCGGTGACGCCTGAGCTTGACCGGTGGATAAACTGACGTTTTCTTCGGAGACGCGCGACGCCCCGCGTCGCGTCTCCCCGTTGGACTCGTCTCCCCGCACGACGCGCCAGGCCACTCCCGCCTGAGCCGCTCCCGCTCCGCCCGCTCCGGTCCCACCCACGGCCGCCACGCGACCGAACGTGCACGCCCTCCCGCGCGGTCGCCGACGGCCCGGGGAGCCCCGCCGTCTCCGTTCCAGAGAGCTTCATGAAGAAGAGCCTGTACGCGCTCCTTCCCCTCGCCCTCGGCGCCTGCGCGGCGCCCGACGCGATCGCACCGGCGGCGCCGAGCGCCGCGGTCGCCCGGCTGGCGCCGGTCACCCTCGACACGGCGCGCCTCGGCCGACTCGCCGACGGGATGAACCGCTCGCTCGTCGCCAGTGGCCGGTCGCTGCGCGTGGCGCAGATGTCCTTCTTCACCCTCGGGCGCGGCGTGCCCTCGTACCGGCGGCTCCGCTTCGGCGCGTGGGTGGACCGCACGCCCGAGGTGGTGTTCGACGCGTCCGACTACACCACCCAGATCGCCCCGGAGGAGGTGGACGCGGCGATGGAGCGGGCGTACGCGAGCTGGAACCGCGTCGCGCGCGGCGGCATCGTCGTGCGGCGCGCGGCGGACGACATGCCGAACCCGGACCTCTTCGACGTGCCGGTCTACGACGACGAGGGCACCTGCGTCAGCCTCTTCGACGACGGCGCGACGCCCCTCCAGACGGGCTCCCTCGCCGGCGACATCGTCGTGGGCGGGTGGCTTCCCGCGCAGTTCTTCAGCGAGTGCCTGGGCAACAGCTCCGTCATCGGCCTGACGCTCACGCTCGTCGCCACGGACGGAACCGGCGCGTACGTGGACGGCGACGGCGACGGGTACGCCGACATCCAGTACGCGGAGCAGTACTACAACGACAGCTTCCAGTGGGTGACGGCGTACGCGCAGTTCCTCGGCCCCGACGCCGACCTCGAGTCCATCCTCGTCCACGAGAACGGCCACGCGATCGGCCTGGACCACTTCGGCAGGCTGAACCTCCAGCCGCCCATCGAGGTGCTGCTGAAGCGCGGCAACCTGTTCGACCCCGCCGCGGTCATGAACGAGGGCTACGCCGGCGGCGAGAATCGCACGCCGCTCCCCACCGACGTCGCGGCCGTCCGCACGCTGTACAACTCGGGGCGGTAGGGGCCGCAGCGGCGCTCGTGCGGCGCTACAGCTCGCCGGCGAGCCGCCGCCGCCCCGTGGGGCAGAGGTCGAGCACCGGGCAGCGCTGGCACTCCGGGCTCACGTAGAAGCAGCAGCGCTGCCCGTGGAGCATGAGCGCCTCGTGGTTGTCGTAGACCTGCTGCGCGCCCCACTCCGCGGGGAGCTGCGCCTCGAGCAGGCGGTGTGCGGGGCCGACGGCCACGCCGGCCGGAATGAGCGCGAGACGCTGGGCGACGCGGTGGTGGTGGCTGTCCACCGGGAGCGCGGGCATGCGCAGGCGGCTGAAGAGGAGCACGGCGGCACTCGTCTTCGGCCCGACGCCGGTGATCGACTCGAGCCAGTCGCGCGCCTCGCGCACCGGCAGCCCGGCGAGGAAGTCGAGCGACAGCTCGCCGCCACGCCGCGCCGTGACCTCGCGCAGCACCTGCTGGATGCGCGGCGCCTTCTGCTCGGGCCAGGTGGCGGGCGCGATGGCCGCCTCGACCTCGGCCACCGGGGCGTCGCGCACGAGCGCCCAGTCGGGGAAGCGCGCGCGGAGCTGGCGGAAGGCGCGCCCCGAGTCGGCATTCTTCGTCCGGTGCGAGAGCAGCGACGACACCAGCTCGCTCAGCGCGTCGAGCTCGTGGAAGAAGGGGATGGGGCACCGGTACGCGGCGCACAGCCGCTCGTGCACGACGAGCGCCTTCGCGCGCAGCTCCTCGCTCGCCACGACCGCCGAACCGGACTTCCGTCTTCCGACCGCAGACCCGCGCGCCATCCTCCACCCCCTCCCATCCGCCGACAGTGGCGGATGGTGGAGGATCAGGACTCGTGCCGGAGCGGCCGCCGGTGCCGAGCGGCTCGCCGCCCGCTCCCACCCTTCGCACACCGACGCGGCGCCGCGCCCAGCGCTCACCGCCCAGCGCTCACCGCCGAGCGCCGAGCGCCGTCGTTCAGAGCCCCCTGGCGCGCGGAGGCGGCGCCCCGCGACCCGGTGCGCCAGGCGCGGTCACGCCTCAGAGGCGGTCGAGCGCGTCCCTGCCGATCACCGGCACCCACGGGAGCAGCTCGTACTGCGCGATCCCGCGGCGCGTGAACGGGTCGTCCGCCACGATCCGGTCGAGCGTCGCGTTGGTCGCCGCGAGGTCCCCGTCCGGAAGGCGCAGGAGGAGCGCGCCGCCGGCGCGCGGGTCGAAGGGCCCCGACGCGAGCAGGACGCCGCGCTCGTGCAGCGCGCGCAGGTAGGCGCGGTGCTCGTCGACGACGGCGAGGACGTCCTCGAGCGGGCGGCGGTAGCGGAGGATGGCGAGAGCGTACAAGAGCGAGGGAAGAGGGAAGAGGGAAGAGGGAAGAGGCACGAGGTGGCTACGGTGCGCGCTGGATCGATGCTGGGCACCGAGCCGCGCACGATAGCGTACTAGCTCGAGAGTTGACTCGACCCTTGGGAGCGCCGAGCGTGGGAGCGCAATCCTACCGAGACTTGCGCGTGTGGCAGAAGGACTTGCTCCTCGCCATACAGTTGGGGTACCTGCAGCCCGCGGTGGCGGCGAAGGCGATGGGGCTCTGTGAGGAGGTGAGCAGAATGCTGACGGCGCTCACGCGCTCGATTCGGCGATAGACGCCTGCTCCCTACCTCTTCCCTCTTCCCTCTTCCCTGAGACTTTCCTCCAGCGCCCTCCACGCCAGCGCCGCGCACTTCACGCGCATCGGGAACCGCGCCACGCCGCTGAGCGCGCGCAGGTCGCCGAGCCTGGGGTCGGTCGCCGCGTCGGCGCTCCCGCCGAGCAGCTCGGCCACGCGCCGCAGGAGCGCCTGCGCCTCGGGCACCGTCTTGCCGCGCACGAGCTCCGTCATCATCGACGCCGACGACTGCGAGATCGAGCAGCCGCGCCCGGTGAACTTCACGTCGGTCACGGTGTCGCCGTCGCGGCGGAGCCGCACCTCGATCTCGTCGCCGCACAGCGGGTTCTTGAGCGCGACGTGCGCGTCGGCGTCCGCCAGCTCCCCCTTGTTGCGCGGGCGGCGGTAGTGGTCGAGGATCAGCTCCTGGTAGAGCGCCCCGAGCGCGGCCGGATCGCTAGGCGCTGGCATCGGCGAAGAGCGCGCGGGCGCGGAGCACGCCGTCCACCAGCGCCTCCACGTCGTCCGCGTCGTTGTAGAGGTAGAAGGAGGCGCGCGCGGTCGCCATCACGCCGAGCCGCCGCATGAGCGGCTGCGCGCAGTGGGTGCCGGCGCGGATGCACACCCCGCGCTCGTCGAGCACGGTGGAGAGGTCGTGCGGGTGCACGCCGTCGAGCGAGAAGCTGACCACGCCGCTCCGCTCGGCGGGGGGCGGGCCGTGGATCGTCACGCCGTCCACGCCGGCCAGGCGCTGCGAGGCGAGGGCGGTGAGCTCGCGCTCGTGCGCGAGCACCCGCCCCATCCCCACCCCGTCCAGGAAGCGCACGGCGGCGGCGAGCCCCACGGCGTCGGCGACGTTCGGCGTCCCCGCCTCGAACTTGTGCGGCAGCACGTTCCAGCTGGTGCGCGCGTCGTCCACCACCTCGATCATGTCGCCGCCCATCTGGTACGGCGGCATCGCCTCGAGCAGCGCGCGGCGCCCCACGAGCCCGCCGATCCCCATCGGCCCGCACATCTTGTGGCCGCTGAACGCGTAGAAGTCCACGCCGAGCTCGTCGAACGCCACCGGGAGGTGCGGCACCGCCTGCGCGCCGTCGCACACGAGCACGGCGTCGCCCGCCGCGCGCACGATGCGCACGATCTCCGAGACCGGGTTGACGGTGCCGAGCGCGTTCGAGACGTGGCCGAAGGCGACGGCGCGCGTCCGCGGGCCGACGAGCGAGCGCAGGTGGTCGAGGTCCAGCCGCCCCTCCGGCGTCGGCTCGCAGATGCGGAGCCGCGCGCCGGCGGCGAGGGCGAGCTGCTGCCAGGGGACGAAGTTGGCGTGGTGCTCGAGCGCCGTGACGACGATCTCGTCGCCCTCCGCCACGTTCGCCCGCCCCCACGCCTGCGCCACGAGGTTGAGCGCCTCCGTGGTGCCGCGCGTGAAGATCAGGCACGCCGGGTCGGCGGCGCCGACGAAGCCGGCGACCGCCTCGCGCGCCTGGCAATACGCCTCCGTCGCCCGCGCCGAGAGCGCGTAGGCGCCGCGGTGCGGGTTGGCGTTGCTCGTCTCGTAGAAGTCGCGGATCGCGTCCAGCACCGCGCGCGGCTTCTGCGACGTCGCCGCGGAGTCGAGGTAGTGGAGCGCGTGGTCGGCGGCGAGGAGGGGGAAGTGATGCTTCAGGGAAGAGGGAAGAGGGAAGAGGGAAGAGGTGCCTGCCCCGGCGCCCAGCACTGCCCCACTCGTCTGTCGCGTGGCCGTCATACCTCCTCCCGCGACAGCGTCGCGTTGACCTCTTCCCTCTTCCCGCTTCCCTCGTCTCTCACGTAGACGATCCCGTCCTCCACCCGCACCTCATGCACCTTCACCGCGTCGCACGCCGGCCCGCGCAGCACGGCGCCGGTGCGGCAGTCGAAGCGCGCGCCGTGCCAGGGGCACTCGATGGTGCCGTCCGCGGCGACGTCGCCGGCCGAGAGCGGGAACTCCTGGTGCGTGCACCCGTCGGCGAGCGCGTGGATGGCGCCGCCCACGCGCACCAGGCAGAGGCGCGCGCCGCCCGGCGCGGTGACGCCGAGCGGCGCGCCCTCCGGCACCTCGGCCGCGCGGGCGACCGGCTCGAAGCCGTGGAGGGCGGACATCAGACGATGGGCATGAGCATGTGCGGAACGGGATGGGAAGAGCGAAGAGGGAGGAGGTGCCTGCCTCCGGGGCAGCTCCCTCTTCCCTCTGCCCTCTTCCCTCGTCACTCGCCCGTGAACCGCTCGAGCGTGAGCTGCTCCAGCCCGACGCGCACCTCGTCCACCTCGATCGTCTCGAGCACGTCGGCGGCGAAGGCGTAGGTGAGCAGGCGGCGGGCGAGGTCGCGGCTCAGGCCGCGGCTCTTCATGTAGAAGAGCGCCGTCTCGTCGATCCGCCCCACCGTCGCGCCGTGCGTGCACTTCACGTCGTCGGCGAAGATCTCGAGCTGCGGCTTGGTGTCCACGTGGGCGCGGTCGGAGAGGAGCAGGTTGTTGTTCGACTGCTTCCCGTCCGTCTTCTGCGCGACCGGGTGCACGTACACCTTCCCGTTGAACACGGCGCGCGACGAGCCGTCGAGGATGCCCTTGTAGACCTCGCGGCTGAAGCAGTTCGGCTGCGCGTGCTCGATGCGCGTCTGGTGGTCCACGTGCTGGTCGCCGTCCACCATGTACAGCCCGTTGAGCGTCGCGCCGCACCCCTCGCCCGCGAGCACCGTGTAGACGTTCGTGCGCGAGAGCGCCGCGCCGGTGGCGAAGGAGAACGACACGTAGTGGCTGTCGCGCTCCTGCCGCGCCTCCACGGTGCCCACGTGGTAGGCGCGCGGGCTCTCGCGCTGCACCTTGTAGTGCCGCAGCGTCGCCCCGGCCTCCACCTCGACCTCGGTGACGACGTTGGTGAAGTACGTCGCCTCGCCCGTCCCCAGGTAGCTCTCGATCACCGTCGCCTCGGCGTGCCGCTCGGCGACGATCAGGTTGCGCAGGTGCGCCGCGCCGCGCGCGGCGTAGGCGTCGGTGGCGTACACCAGGTGGATCGGCTGGTCGGCGCGCGCCTCGCGGCCGACGAGCACCACGGCGCCGTCCTGCATGAGCGCCGTGTTGAGCGCCGTGAACGCCTGCGCGGGCTGCTCCGAGCCGGCGATCCGCGTGAGGTAGCGCTCGACGAGCGCCGGCTCCTCGCGCAGCGCCTGCGCGAGCGGCAGCACGCGGACGCCGCGCGGGAGCGCGCCGACCGACGACAGCTCGGGGGCGCAGCGCCCGTTCACGAAGACGAGCGTCGGCCACTCCGGGTGCCCGAACGTGTAGGGCGCGATCTGGCCGGCGGTCACCTCGCCGCTCGCCGAGCGCAGCGCGCGGAAGTCCGCCTCGGCGATCGGGGCGACGCTCGTGTAGCGCCAGTCCTCGCCGCGCGTGCTCGGGAAGCCCACCGCCTCGAAGCGCGCCATCGCCTGCGCCCGCGCCTCGGCGAGCCACGCCGGCTCGGCGGCGGCGCCGCCGTCCGCCGTGGTCGTGAAGTCCTCGACGTACGCCTGCGTCATCGCGCCGCCCCTCCCGCGCCCGCCGCCACCGGCGCCTCGTCGCTGTCCACCAGCCAGTCGTACCCCTTCGCCTCGAGCTCGAGCGCCAGCTCCTTCCCGCCGCTCTTCACGATCCGCCCGCCGGCCAGCACGTGCACGTAGTCCGGGACGATGTAGTTGAGCAGCCGCTGGTAGTGCGTGACGACGATCGTCGCGTTGTCCGGGCGGCGCAGCTTGTTCACGCCGTCGGCCACGACGCGCAGGGCGTCGATGTCCAGGCCGGAGTCGGTCTCGTCGAGGATCGCGAGCTTCGGCTCCAGCACCGCCATCTGCAGGATCTCGTTGCGCTTCTTCTCGCCGCCGGAGAAGCCGGTGTTCACCGACCGGTTGAGCATCGCCGCGTCCATGTCGACGATGCGGCTCTTCTCCTCCATCACGTCGAGGAACTCGAGCGGGTCCGCCTCGGGCAGCCCGCGCGCCTTCCGGATCTCGTTGTACGCCGAGCGCAGGAAGTAGGCGTTCGAGACGCCGGGGATCTCCACCGGGTACTGGAAGGCGAGGAAGATGCCGGCCTGCGCCCGCTCCTCCGGCTCCATCTCCAGCAGGTCGCGCCCCTCGTACAGCACCTCGCCGCCGGTGACCTCGTACGCGGGGTGGCCGGCGAGCACCTGCGCGAGCGTGCTCTTCCCCGAGCCGTTCGGCCCCATGATCGCGTGCACCTCCCCGGCGTTCACGGCGAGGGAGATGCCGTTCAGGATCTGCTTGCCGCCGACGGTGGCGGTGAGATTGCGAATATCGAGCATTGGTGATGTGAGCGAAGATGGTGTGACGGAACCGAGGGGCGAGGGACGAGGCACGAGGTCGGCGGACGAGGGGGAGGGAAGAGGGAAGAGGTGCGTACCTTCGGTGCTGCTACCTCTTCCCTCTTTCCTCTCACCTCACCCCACCGAGCCCTCGAGCGTGATCCCCAGCAGCTGCTGCGCCTCGAGCGCGAACTCCATCGGCAGCTCCTTGAACACTTCCTTGCAGAAGCCGCTGACGATCATCGAGACGGCCTGCTCGGCGCTGAGCCCGCGCTGCTTGAGGTAGAAGATCTGGTCCTCGCCGATCTTCGACGTGGACGCCTCGTGCTCGAGCGTCGCGGTGTTGTTCTGCACCTCGATGTAGGGGAAGGTGTGCGCCCCGCACTCGTTGCCGACGAGCATCGAGTCGCACTGCGTGTAGTTGCGCGCCCCCTCGGCCTTGGGGAGGATCTTCACCTGCCCGCGGTAGCTGTTCTGCCCGCGGCCGGCCGAGATCCCCTTGGAGACGATGTTCGACTTCGTGTTGCGGCCGATGTGGATCATCTTCGTCCCCGTGTCGGCCTGCTGCTTCCCGTTCACCACCGCCACCGAGTAGAACTCGCCGGTCGAGTTGTCCCCCTGCAGGATGACGCTCGGGTACTTCCACGTGATCGCCGAGCCGGTCTCGACCTGCGTCCAGGAGATCTTGGAGTTCACGCCGCGGCACGCCCCGCGCTTGGTGACGAAGTTGTAGATCCCGCCCTTCCCCTCGGCGTCGCCGGCGTACCAGTTCTGCACGGTGGAGTACTTCACCGTGGCGTCGTCGAGGGCGACGAGCTCCACGACGGCGGCGTGGAGCTGGTTCTCGTCGCGCTTCGGCGCCGTGCACCCCTCGAGGTAGCTCACGTACGCCCCCTCGTCGGCGACGATGAGCGTGCGCTCGAACTGCCCCGTGCCCTGCATGTTGATGCGGAAGTACGTGCTCAGCTCCATCGGGCACTTCACGCCCTTGGGGATGTACACGAAGCTCCCGTCCGAGAACACGGCGGAGTTGAGCGCCGCGAAGAAGTTGTCGCTGTAGGGGACGACGGAGCCCAGGTACTTGCGCACCAGCTCCGGGTGCTCGCGCACCGCCTCGCCGAACGAGCAGAAGATGATCCCCTGCTTCGCCAGCTCCTCCTTGTACGTCGTCCCCACCGACACGCTGTCGAACACGGCGTCGACCGCCACGCCGGCGAGCAGCTTCTGCTCGCTCAGCGGGATGCCGAGCTTGGTGTACGTCTCGAGCAGCGTCGGGTCCACCTCGTCCAGGCTGCCGAGCGGCTTCTTGGTGCGCGGCGCCGAGTAGTAGCTGATCGCCTGGTAGTCGATCGGGTCGTAGTGGACGTTCGGCCAGTGCGGCTCGGTCATGGTGAGCCAGCGCCGGTAGGCCTTGAGGCGCCACTCGAGCAGCCACTCGGGCTCGTTCTTCTTGGCGGAGATGAGCCGGACCGTCTCCTCGCTCAGCCCGCGCGGGATGGTGTCCGCCTCGATGTCCGTCACGAACCCGTACTGGTATTCGCGACTGACGAGTTGCTCGATGGACGCGCTCATGAATTTCCCTCGTTGTCCGTATCGGTTGCGCGCACGGTGTACTGGCACGCGTTGCAGCCACGCAGGATGTGCTCGCCCCGCTCCACCGGGAAGCCGAGCACCTCGACCATGAAATCCGCCTCGGCGGCGCACACCTCGGGGTAGCGCTCGGCGACGGCGCGGATCGCGCAGTTGTGCTTCCGGAGGGTCGCCCGCACGGGCGACGTGCACTCCGCCTCGGCCATGTAGCCGAGGGAGGTGAAGAGCTCGGCGAGGAGCTGAGCCCGCTCGCTCAGCGGGAGCTTCGCCATCTCCGGCTTCGCCTCGGCGGCGAGCGCCGCCCACCGCCGGCGAAAGACGTCCACCACGCCGTCGGTTCCCTCGTGCTCGCGCACCACCTCGAGCGCCTCCAGCAGCGCCGAGCCGTAGGAGCGCGGGAACAGCGCCTCGCCGCTCTCGCTCAGCGAGTAGGCGAACACCGGCCCGCCCACCCCGCGCACCTCGCGGCGGTGGCGCACCACCCCCGCCTCCTCCAGCGCCTCGAGGTGCCGGCGGAGCGCGTTCGGCGTGACGTGGAAGCGCTCGGCGAGCTCCTTCGCCGTCAGCGGCTGCTCCCGCTTCAGGGCGACGAGCAGCTCCGCGCGAACCCCGCGGTAGCCGACGAGCGACGTGGCCAACTCTAGCATGGGGATAAAGTTAGTCGGGCTTCGGAGGACCGTCAACAAAAGTGTTGACGAATTCGGGAGGGGCGGCGGCCGCGCCGCGCGACGCGACGGCCAGCCCGGCACGTTGCGCGACGGCGCGGCGGGAGTCCTCACCCCGGGAGCGCTCTCCGTCGCCGCCGCGGCTCGATCGGTGCCGGCGCGCTCCCCGGTCGACCGGCGCGCGACCGACCGGCGCTGCCGAACTCCCATTTTGTCCTAGCGAGTTCGGCAGTGTTCGGAAAATTTGTGCGATTTCGCACGGCGCAGGGTATTCCCGATCGTCATAGTGGGTCATATTCTGGGTCAAGCCCACAGGCAGACGAATGCCGTACATCGAATTCGGACAACAATCGCGCGCGCTCGGTCCGGGCGTGCTCTCCATCGGCAGCGGCGCCGAGGCCGGATGGCGCATTCGCGACCAGGGGCTCGCGCGCCTGCACGCGCTCGTCGTCGTCGAGCGTGACGGGCGCGTGGTGATCAGCCGCGGCGCGCCCGACGCCCCGCTCGCCGTCAACGGCGTCGAGCTCGAGGAGGAGGGGCAGGTGCTCCGCTTCGGCGACACCATGCAGCTCGGCGCCGCGGAGTTCGCCTACGTCGAGTCGTCGCACCAGGCCAACGACCCGAACGAGGGTTACCTGCGCGACACGCGCCGCGACCGCCTCTACCGGCTGCGCGAGGAGAACGACATCGGCCGCGACGTGGCCTCGAGCATCCTCCTCCAGGAGCCCGAGGTGTCGCGCCACCACGCCGAGGTGCGCTTCGACGGCACCGGCTTCGCGCTCGTACCGAAGGTGGGGGCGGTGACGCTGCTCAACGGGCAGCGGCTGATGGCGCCCACCAAGCTGAGCGACGGCGACATGGTCACCGTCGGGCGCACGACGATGCGCTTCTCGACGAGCCTGCCGCCGAACAGCGCGCTCGAGGAGGGGCTCCGCCACCGCGCCGACCGGCGGGTGGCGCAGATGCCGACGACGTTCATGAACGTCTTCGAGAGCCGGCAGCGCATCAAGCGCCGCTCGCGCCGGCGCGCCGGGCGCGTGGCGGTGATGGCGATCATCGCCGCGGCGCTCATCGCGGGCGTGGTCACGGCGTACGAGCGGAGCCTGGCCTCCACGCGCGACGCGGCGACGGCCGACTCCACGGTCGCGCGGAGCGCCGCGGGGCGGATCGACGCGCCCGTGGGCACCGCGCCCGCGCCCCGGTAGGGCGCACCGCTCGGCACGCAGCAGTCCGCCGCACGACCCTCGAGCACGACACCCGGTTCGATGACGGCACCCCAGCCCCGCCCGCAGACGCAGGCGGGGACGCACCCGTTCCAGCCGAAGCTCCTCTCCACGCTCCGCGGCTACGACCGCGGCCAGCTCGCGCGCGACGTCTCCGCCGGCGTGGTCGTCGGCATCGTCGCGCTGCCGCTCGCCATCGCCTTCGCCATCGCGAGCGGCGTCACGCCGGAGCGCGGCCTCGCCACGGCGATCGTCGCCGGCCTCCTGATCTC
>Ga0307411_10000583_pt1 | contig 13043 bp, 12 predicted proteins | sample DK1Ometagenome_2_FD_203712 | JGI IMG/M metagenome (GOLD analysis project Ga0307411, IMG submission 203712) | Maize rhizosphere microbial communities from greenhouse at UC Davis, California, United States - DK15-O-1 | ecosystem: Host-associated > Plants > Roots > Rhizosphere > Soil | place: USA...
CCAACGGTTCCGCGGTGAGCGTGCCGCCGACCATCTCCACCCGGCCGCGCAACCCGAGCAGGCCGGTGCCGGTGCCCGCGGCCCGCAGCTCGGCGTCCGGTGGGCCGGGCGGGATCGAGTTCCGCACCACCACGCTGACCCTGGACGGTCCATAGTGGACTGACACCGTGGCGGTGGCTCCCGGCGCGTGCTTGTGCACGTTGGTCAGCGACTCGCGCGCCACCCGGTACACCGTGCGGCCCACCGCGGGGGACATCGGCGCGGGGTCGCCGCACTCGGTCAGGGTTACCGGCAGACCGACGGCTGTGGACTCGGCCACCAGGTCGGCCAGCGCGCCGGGCACGACCTGCCGCACACCCGTGGTGCGGCCGGACCGCAGCACGCCGACCAGGTCGCGCAGCTCGGTGAGCGCCTGACAGCCTGCGGCCCGCAGCTCTTCGGCTGCCTTGCGCACGACCTCGTCCGCCGCGGTCACCCGCAACGCACCGGCTTGCAGCACCATCAGGTTCACCCGGTGCGTCACCACGTCGTGCATCTCGGCCGCCAGCCGGGAGCGCTCGTCGGCCCGAGCCTGCTCGGCCAGCAGTTCCCCCTGGTCGGTGAGCGCCTGGACGAGGCGGCGGCGTGCTCCGACGTAGAGCCCGAGCAGACCGGCGATGGTGATCACGCCCGGTCCGGTGAACCGGTCGCCGGGGTCCGGCATGCGCCACACGCCCGCGCCGAGGGCCCAGGCGACTGGCAACGCGGCCAGCACCACCCACCTGCCGCGCCCGGTGCCGAAAGCCGGCACCGCGTACGCGGCCGCGACCGGCGCGTACGTCGGCGTGAGGATCGTCAGCACCGCCACGACCGACCCGCTGGCCAGCGGGCGCGAACGCCGCCAGAGCAGCGCCGCGGCGGACAGCACGTGCACGGCGAGGTAGCCGCCGATCGGCGCGACCAGCAGCCGCGACGGCTGAACCGGCAGCGCGATCTCCCGCCAGGCCCCCAGTGCCGCGACGAGCAGTGCGACCACGACGTCCACCCTCGCGACGATACTGCTGTCGATCGCCTACCAAGGTCTGGTCCGCACCCTCCCTTGGTAGGGCGGTGACGCGACCTCGTCCGCTGGTGCTGGCCACACCGGCGGCGCTGGACTGGTCGCATGGCCGGGACGTCACGGATCCACGAGCTGGACGCGGTGCGCGGCTTCGCGTTGAGCGGGATCACCTTCATGAACATCCTGCAGATGACCGGCATGCCGCAGCCGGTCGGGCGCAACGCCGACCACTGGGACTCCTTCCTCTTCCAACTCGCGTTCGACCAGCGCTTCGCGCCGACCTTCGCGTTCCTGTTCGGCATGAGCTTCGCGCTGTTCCTGCGCGGCTCGGCCCGCGGGCACGACCGGCCGCGCCTGCTCCTGCTGCGGAGGCTGCTCGTGCTGTGCCTGCTGGGCTTGGCGCACGGGCTGCTCCAGCCCGGTGAGGTGCTGCGGTTCTACGGCTTCTTCGGCCTGCTGTTCCTGCTGCCCGCGTCGTACCTGCCGCGCGAGTGGGTGCTGCGGTTGGGGATCGTCGCGCTGGTGGTCCCGGTGGCCCTGGCGGTCGCGCACGTCTTCCTGCTCGGCCCGTTCGTGATCCCCGGCCTCCTGCTGCTGGGCATGGCCGCGGTGCGGTACGACCTGCTCGGGTACCTGCACGACCGGGCAGGTGCGGTGTTCGCGGTGCTGGCGGTCCTCGCCGCGATGGGCGGCTGGTGGCAGTACGGGGGAGGGGCGGGTCTGGCGGGCGTCAGCCGGGCGCAGCTCACCGGCCTGGTCTTCGCGTTCCTGTTCGCGCTCGGGTTCCTCCTGCTGGTGCGGATCGGCCCGGCGCTCTCGGCGGTGTTCGAACCGATGGGGCGCATGGCGCTGACGAACTACCTGCTCGCGACGGTGCTGATCCTGGCGGGCAACGCCGTGCTGCACCTGGAACGCGGCACGGCGTACCTCGTGCTCGTGGCGTTCGGGATCGGGATCGGTGTGGTGCAGGCGGTGCTCAGTCCGCTGTGGCTGCGCCGCTACCGGTACGGTCCCGCCGAGTGGGCTTGGCGCTGCCTCACCTGGTGGACGTGGGTCCCGAACGAGTCGGACCGCAGGATCCGGACGTAGACCGCGGAAGGTGGCTGATGTTCACGATTTCCCTGGGTGCCGACGGCGCGGAGTTGCGCCCGCTCGACCTGCGGTGTGCCGAAGACCTGCTGGCCCACCTGGACCGGGGACGGGAGTTCATCGGGCGGCACGTCGGACTGCCGGACGGGATCACGGATCTGGCGTCGAGCCGCGCGTTCCTCCAGCGGTACGCGGAGAAAGCCGCCGCGGACACCGGGCGGGTCTACGGGATCTGGGCGGACGGCAAGCTGGTCGGCGGGGTCCTGTTCCGCACGATGGACCTGGAGATGGGCAACGCCGAGGCGGGCTGCTGGCTGGAACCGTCGGCGGTGGGCCGAGGTCTGGTGACGAGGGCCGCGCGGGCGATCATCGACTGGGCCGTCGAGGAGCGCGGCATCCACCGGGTGGAGTGGTTCGTGTCGGTGGCGAACCACGCCAGCATCGCCGTGGCGGAGCGACTGGGGATGACCAAGGAGGGCGTGCTGCGGCAGTACTACCCGCACCGGGGCGTGCGGCACGACATGGAACTGTGGTCGGTGCTGGCGCCGGAGTGGCGAGCGGCCAAGTGGGAGGCGTAGGCCCTGTCGGGCAAGTCAGGCGTCGCCGTCCTCGGTCAGGAGGAAGGCGGGCTGCTCCGCCCGCCACTGCGGGACGTCCATCGAGTTGAGCACCGAGGTCAGCTTCTTCTCCTCGTAGATGAAGTGCGTCTCCATGATGGCGGTCAGGCCCACCAGTTCGGCCCGGACGTCCGCCGCGGTGAGGGGGTCCGGTTCGGCAGGCAGGTCGCCGAGCAGCTTCTCCAGCTTGCCGAGGATCCAGTCGATCCGGTTGTGGTCGGTCTTCAGGTCGGAGATCACCTTCCGCAGCTCGGGGAACTCCGCGCTGATCAGCGGGAACGCCCCGCCGTCCTCACCCCGGTGGTGGCGTTGGAGCGCTGAGCAGAAGGACAGGCAGTGCAGCCTCAGGTCCTTCGGCGGAACGGCGCCACCGGCGAAGTAGGCGTCGACGTTGTCCTGGAGGTCCGCCAGCTGCTCGCGAAGCCAGATGTGCACCTCGACCAGTTGGTTGCCGAAGGCGGCGATGCGGCTGCTCGCCGCGAAACGCGCGTCCACGTTCTTCCCCCTCACCCCGAAGCCGCAGTTTAGGCCGGTGGCACTGGGGCGGCTAGGCCTTCTCCGACCACCACTTCTGGCCGGTCTCGCCGAGCGTGGAGATCGGGTCGTAGTACGGGTAGCGGCGGTCCAACGCCTCCGGGTCCGCCAGCTCGATGCCGGTCCGGTAGTTCTTCGTCCAGTACGAGATGCCCAGCTCGCGGTCGTACTCGGCCAGCTGGTGCACCCAGCGCTTGCCCACGTACGGCACGTCGCACACGATGCGCGGCGTCGCGTAACCGGGCAGGTAGCCCATGATCGCGTGCTGGAGCTCCTGCGCCTCCCAGACCGCGACCCGCCAGTGCTCGGCGTTCGGGATCATGTCGCACATGTAGAAGTAGTACGGGAGGATGTTCGCCTCGCCCTGCAGGGCGAAGCACAGGTCGAGCAGGTCGTCCGACGTCGCGTTGACGCCCTTCATCAGCACGCCCTGGTTGCGCACGTCCCGCACGCCGACCTCCAACGCCGTGCGCGCCGCCTCGGCGACCAACGGGGTCACCGACTGCGCGTGGTTCACGTGCGTGTGGATCGCCAGGTTGACGCCGCGCCGCGACGCGGTGCGGGCGACCCGCTCCAGGCCTTCGACGACCTTCGGCTGCAACCAGTGCTGGGGGAGGCCGGCCAGCGCCTTGGTCGCCAGCCGGACGTCGCGCACGGTCTCGATGTCGAGCACCCGCATCAGGAACGACTCGAGCTGCGGCCACGGCACGTTCGCCACGTCGCCGCCGGAGACGACCACGTCCCGCACGCCCGGTGAGCGCTTGAGGTAGTCGATCATCTGGTCCTGCCGGTCGACCGGCTTGAGCAGCAGCTTGTGCTTCTGGACCTGCGGCGTCGAGTTGCCGACGAGGTCCATCCGGGTGCAGTGCCCGCAGTACTGGGGGCACGTCGAGACCAGCTCGGCCAGCACCTTGGTCGGGTACCGGTGGGTCAACCCCTCGACGACCCACATCTCGGCCTCGTGCAGCGAGTCCCGCTCGGAGTGCGGGTGGCTCGGCCACAGCGGGTCGCGGTCCGAGCGCACCGGGATCATGTACCGGCGGATCGGGTCGGCGAAGAACGCCTCGGTGAACTCGACCGGGTCCGTGCCCGCCGTCGGCGCGATCGTGTTGAGCATCTGCGGCGGGATCAGCATCGACATCGTGGCGAGCTCCGCCTGGTCGGCCGCCAGCTCGTCGTAGAAGTGCTCCGTGAGCAGGTCGCCGAGCACGGTGCGCAGCTGCTTGGTGTTCTTCACGCAGTTCACCCGCTGCCACTGGGCGTCGCGCCACTGCGCGTCCGTGACGTGCGACCAGCCGGGGAAACGCCGCCAGTCGGGCTCGACCAGCTCCTTGCGGACGTACTCGTACGGCTGTCGGTCGGTCCGCGGCAGCGCGGGTGCGATGTCGTGAAGCGCAGTCATACGTACTCCCTAGCCGTTGGGTGGCGTAAAGATATGCTGCCAGACCGCTGGTTCGGCGTAAATATTTCGGCGCGGGAGCGTTTTGACACCTTCGTGCGTTAAGCCAGGCATGCGCGTCTTCGTCTTGTTGCTGATCGCCATGGTCGTGGAGATCGCCGTGCTCGTCGCGGTCGGTCAGTCCATCGGCCTGCTGGCCACCGTCGGCCTGCTCATCCTGGGCGGGGTGATCGGCTCGGTGCTGCTGCGCCGAGAGGGGTCGCGGACGATGGCCGCGTTCACCGAGGCGCTGCGCACCCGCCGCCAGCCGCACCAGGAGGTGGCCGACGGCGTGCTGATCGCGGCGGCCGGGTTCCTGGTGATCCTGCCCGGCTTCGTCAGCGACGTGGTGGCGCTGTTCCTGCTGTTCCCGCCGACGCGCAAGCTGGTCAGCCGCCGAATCGCCCGCCGCGCCGAGCAGGCCGCCACGCAGGCGGTGCTCAACCACCAGTACGGCCGCTCGCCCACAGCGGGTGGCGTGGTGATCGACGGCGACGTGGTGGACGTGCGGGTGGACCAGGAACGGCCGAAGCCGCCGACTCGGATGCGCGTCATCGAGGGCTGACGGGGGGGCGCCGTCACTGGGCTTCCAGGGCATAGTCGCGGCCGACCCCGCCGACGCGGGCCTGTGCCACGAGCAGCCACAGGTGCCCCAGGTCGGCCCGGCACGCCCTGGCCAGCCAGGGCAGGACGTCCGGCGGAGGCAGCACCCGACCGGTGAGAGCCTGCCGCACCACCCCGGCGGATCGTCCCGCGGCGCGGAGGATCTGCTCCGGGCGGCGACCGGCGAACTCCGCGCACAGGGTCAGGTAGACCGCGACGGCCCGCAGCGCCGAGTCCGCGGACTCGGCGAGCGGATTGCCCTCCGAACCCGACGTCACGAGCAGGTCCGTCAACCCCTCGCGCTGCTCCCGCTGGACGGCCATCGAGGTCGCGTAGGCGGCCAGCCACGCGAACCGCTCCTGCAGTTGCCCCAGGCGCGCTTCCAGTTCCACGCACCGGACCTTCTCGTTGTCGCGCTCTTTCCGCAATTCAGCGGTGCCGACCCGTTCCAGGGCCAGCTGCTGGTGCAATTCGTCGATCCGCTGTGGGTCGCCAATCGGTCACCACGGGAGGTTCGGCGGTCGGGCGGACAGATCGATGAAAATCACCAGGTGGAACGGTGATTCGTCCGGTGTAATCGGGAGGTCGCCGAGTTCCTTTGGCCGCGCACCACAGCGCGGCCATCCGCGCCAACTGCTCGTCGTGCTCTTCCGGGGGCGTCGTGATCGAGACGATCAGGCGAACGTACGGCCACGACGGCCCCTTGCGGCTGGGGGCCATCTGATTCGACAGCTTCTTCACGCTCAGGATGCCCACGCCAGGCACCGGTAACGCGCGCTCCGCTGCGCGGAGGAACGCCCGGTATGTGCCGAACGTGCCGAACCTGCTCGTCATCAGGTCATTGAGGCTGGCGACGAGTTCGACGACCTGCTCATTCGCGCCTCCCGTCCGAAGTGCTTCACGGGTGCGTGGCCGCCGTCCACCCATCCGTTGCCTGGCACCCTCATGATCCTCATTTGCTGGCAAGACGCCCCCAGTCGGATGTGGACAACACCCCCGACATCGATGGGCCGAGCGACTCCGCGATGTCAGGGCTTCCCAGACAACCTGTGGCCCCGTCTACTGGACTGCGTTGTCCCGCTTCGACGTCGTTCAGGATCAGGTGACACTTGGACCTTCTCCCTCTATACACGAAAGAGTAGGCCCGCATAAAGGTGCCACCGAACCTTCCCACTGTTAACTCGCGTTACAGCGCCGAAAGGGGTCGCCGCGCTCGCCGATGTCTCACGGATGTACGCGACCGAATGCAGTAGTGGAGTCATGCAATCAGTGGCCGCGTCGTCCGTGCAAAAGGCGGTTCTCGGCTGCCCAAGTTCGGGATACTAAATGAAAACGTCGTGAACCGGAGCCAAGAGTAATTCCCCGAAGTCACCACGAACTGGCTCTGGACAACGGCGAGCGGAACTGCTTACGATCGGAGCCGAGCTACTCCCGAAAGCGATCACCAAATTCGGGAACTTCGGGACTTCCAGTGGGTGAACATTCGATCTCGGCAAAAAAGCGACTATCCCGGCAGGCTGCAATAATTATCTCACAGGGGATGAGAAAATCATGGACAATCAGCTACTGGTCGATCCATCTCGACTCAGCCAGTTCGGTCCCGCCGAAGACGCCGTCTTCTGCCTGGTGACCAACCCGGAGATCGTCGACCAATTCTCCATCGTCCGCACTGCGCCCTATCAGGACTACAAGACGATCCTGATCTCGGCGGGCGACGATTTCGATCAGCTGCTGGACGATGGGACCATCCCTCAGCACTCGCACACCCTGGTGATCTCCCCCTACCGCTTCTTCGAGTCGCCTGCGCCGGAGCGGCTCGGCCCGCAGCGCAAGCTCCTGGGGATGGCGTCGAACTCGACGCCGACCAACCTGGATGTGGTCAGGCATTTCCTGGGCATCATCGAGAAGACCTCCGCGGCGGAGCAGTCCGCCTTCAGCGACCGGTTCTTCGAGCTGGCCGAGTCCACCGACCACCTCGTGTACGTGGACGAGCGGCACAACACCAGGGCCGTGCTCGACCACTTCCAGGAAAGCCTCGTCTGGAACCAGCAGGCGGGCTTCCTCGACTGGGGCGAGCAGCAGATCGTCCCATCGGGTGAGATCAGTGTGCTGCCCACCCAGATCGTCGAATTTGACGAGGACCTGCACCTGCCGCTCGAAGGATCGGTCGCCTTCCGCGGCTTCCCCATTCTGCACAGTGGGACCCCGTCATTCAGCCGCCGCGATCAGGCTCGCCTGCACGAGCAGCTGGCCGGACTGCAGGAACACGCGGTCGTCGCCGAGGTCGCCAAGGGGCGAATCACGTCGCTGAAGCCCTTCGCGCCCGAAGGTAAAAAGATCGCAGACGTGTTCGACGCCTTGTTCACGGTGGATTCCCGGTACGCGCTCGTCTGGGAGATCGGCCACGCGCTGAATACGAGCCTGAACATCCTGCCCGGCAACCACGCGATGAACGAGGTTTACGGCGGCACCGACGGGTGCCTGCACTGGGGCCTCGGCCTGACCCCGTTCACCCAATTCCACCTGGACATCATCTCGCCGGACACCACTGTGTACACCGAAAGCGGTGCCGTGGTGCTCGGCAACAAAGGCGGCGCCCTGGACACTCGAGTGGCTCCTGCGTTGCAAAACGTACGAGTCGCTTGATCACAGGCGCTCGATTTCCCGTCCATCGGCCAATGGGGAGGTGAATTCGATGAGGACCCTCAAGGTGCGCAAGAACAGCAACTACCTCGGCACGCTGCTGGGCTGATAACACGGCACATGGTGGGTCGGGCCGCGGCCTGACCCACCATGTCCTATCTCCGCCCCGCCCACCGGATCAAGGAGAGGTCATGCAAAATATTGTTGTGCGTCCCTCGGCGTACCGGCGGTTCGGAGTCGGACACCGCGATTTCTACCTCGTCGTCGAGGAGTCCCTCGGGGACGTGTTCAGCTTCGACGGCACCGATTCGTACACGCACCGCCGAATCGTGCGGGTGTCCCCGGACCTCGGCCTCGCCGAGGTGCTCGGCGCGGACGTCCCGCACGACGCCGACGTCCTCGTGGTGGCCACGCACCCCAGGCTCGCCGAGGCGTACCCGGCCGACGTGGTGGGACGCACGGTCGTGGTCCTTCCCGCGGGTCGCGGAGCCGAGGAGCTGAACGACGTCCGCCAGCTGCTGGACACGCTCGAACACGATGACCCCGCCGTGCGGCGGGACACCGCGGACTGGCTGCGGCGCGTGATCGCCACGGGGGACGGGCTGCGCATCCTGGACGGCCTGACCTCCTCCACCGCCACGCTCGACGGGGGCTCCCCGGTGGTCGTCGGCGACATCGACGGGTCCGCGACCTCGTCCCTGCACGTCGTCCCGGACACCGGGGTCGCCCTGCTGCCCGCGAGCGGCGCGGGCAACCCGCTGCCGCTGTCCGGCCACGTCGCCGTGAAGGGCTGGCCGCTGGTGCGCGCGCGTGGCAGCGCGTTCGGCGGGCTGTACCAGCGCAAGCTGCACGAGCAGCTGCTGGAGATCGTCCGCTACCCGGTGGTGATGACCATCGACCAAGGCGTGGTCGGTGCGCTCAAGGCTGTGGACAACGGGTCCGACCACGCCACCGAGGCGCTGCGGGAGCTGTTCACCGACGACATCCGCTACAGCGAGGTGTCCGCCCTGCGCTTCGGCGTCGGTCCCGAGTCGACGAAGACCGCGCACCTGGTGTTCGGGGACCTCGGTTCCACCACGCTGGAGCTGATCCTTCCCATCGTCACCAGTCGGGTCGAGGACAGCCGGGGCGCGGCCCTCGTGCAGGGCATGGACAAGCAGTTCAAGGAGATCGACGGCGCACCACGCCGACGGCTCAACCGGATCAGCTCCGCGAGTTGCGGCTGCCACTGACGGGGGAAGCGGGACCATGAGCCACCACGAACCGGCACGCTCCTCGTCCGGGGCACGACACGAGCACAGGCGCCCGCCCGGCGAAGGCTGCCTGGCGGGCAGGCGTTGGGGAGCCACGACGTGACCACCCTGGACACCGTGGCGCAACCGTTGTGGGAGCGGCGCTTCCGCAGCTCCCGCCACACGCTGCCCGCCTGGGCGAAGAGCGATCCGGAGCGCTGCGTCTTCGTCACCGATCTGCCCGGCCGCGCCCAGGTGTACTGCTGGGACCGGCGCACCGCCACGCTGCGCCAGGTGACCGACCGCCCGGCGGGCAGCAGGCACTGCGCGATCGAGGCTTCCGGAGAGGCGGTGTGGTGGTTCGCCGACGACGACGGCGACGAGTTCGGCGTCTGGATGCGCCAGCCGTTCGAGGGCGGGCCCGACCGGCCCGCCGCCCCGTCGCTGGCGCCCTCGTGGCAGGCGGGTCTGGCCATCGGCCTGCACGGCCACATCCTCCTCGGCCGCTCGACCGACGACGGCACGGAGATCCACCTGCTGCGACCGGGCCAACCACCGTCCACCGCGTACCGGCACGAGGAGCCCGCGGCGGCCGTGGACCTCAGTCGGGCACTGGACCTGGTGGCCATCGCGCACACCGAGCACGGCGACCTGTGGCATCCGGCCGTCCGCGTGCTGCGGCCCGACGGGTCGCTCGTGGCCGACCTGCCGACCGACGGTGAAGGCGTGGACCCGGTCGGCTTTTCCCCGCTGGTCGGCGATCCGCGACTGCTGCTGATGCGGCAGCAGGACGACCTCTGGCGTCCGCTGCTGTTCGACCCCCGCACGGGCGAGCGGGTCGCCGTCGACCTCGACCTGCCGGGCGATGTCGAGGTGGACTGGTACCAGGACGCTTCGGCGCTGCTGGTCCGCCACTCCCACCACGCGCGCTCCGAGCTCTACCGGTACCACCTCGCCGATCGGTCGCTGACCCGGCTCGACGTCCCCGCGGGCACCATCGAGCACTCGCGGACGCGGCCGGACGGCGACGTCTGGTACCTGTGGTCGAGCACCGCGCGGGCCACCCGCTTCGCCGCGCTGTGCGGTCCCGTGGACTTCCCGTGGCCGACCGCGCCGGACTCCTCGCCCGCCGAGGACCTCTGGGTCGAGGGACCGGGTGGACCGGTGCACGCGCTGATCAGCCGACCCGCCGCGGGCAGTGCCCCCTACCCGGCGGTCTTCCTCCTGCACGGTGGGCCGGACGAGCACGACCGTGACGTGTTCGACCCGGAAACGGCGGCGTGGAACGACCACGGGTTCGCCGTCGTGCGGGTGAACTACCGGGGTTCGACCGGGTACGGCGACGCGTGGAGCGCGGCCCTGCGCGCCAGGATCGGGCACGTCGAGCTCGAGGACATCGCGGCGGTGCGGGACCGGGTGGTCGCGAACGGCTTGGCGGACAGCGGCTGCCTGGTGCTCGCGGGCTCGTCGTGGGGCGGCTACCTCACCCTGCTCGGCCTCGGCGTGCAGCCGGACAGCTGGACGCTGGGCATCGCGGGCGCCCCGGTCGCCGACTGCGCGGCCGCCTACGAGGACGAACGGGACGACGTCAAGGCATTGGACCGCGCCCTGTTCGGCGGATCGCCGGACACCGTGCCCGAGCTGTACCGCGAGTCCTCGCCGGTGTCCTATGTGGACGCGGTGCGGGCGCCGGTGTTCATCTGGGCGGGCGAGAACGACCCGCGCTGCCCGCCGCGCCAGGTGCGGCAGTACGTGGCGCGGCTCGTCGAGCAGGGCACGCCGCACGAGGTGTACTGGCACCGGTCGGGCCACAGCTCCACGGTGGTGGACGAGCGGGTGGAGATGTTCCGCCACGCGCTGTCGTTCCTGCAGCGCCATCTCGCCGAACGGGTGCCCCGCAGCCCGTGAGCCGTCATTCCACCTTGCCGCCGAAGGTGGTGAGGTGGGTGCGGAACGTGTAGGCGGGATCCTCGGCCCGGCGGACGAGGAAGTCCGCCCACTCGAGTTGGCTGCGCAGGCTGCGACCGCGCCGGAGTGCCGCCGCCTGCGCCCGCTCGGTGCGGATGATCTGCTCGGCGGCACGCAGGACATCGGCTCGCGTCGCCGCGGGCAGCACGACGACCCCGTCCGCGTCGGCCAGCACCAGATCGCCGTGGCTGCCGGGAAGTGCCGAGGGCTCGCGGGGCGGCGCCGACCGGGGCGCGAAAGGGCACGGCCCGAGGCTGAAGACCGGCAGTCCGATGGCGGCGAGCTCGGCGCTGTCCCGATGACTGCCCCACACCACGAGCCCCGCCAAGCCTGCGGCCTGCGCCTCGAGCGCGACGAGGTCGCCGACGCACGCCTGGTCGCGGCGTCCGCCGTCGTCGATCAGCAGGACCTCGCCGGGCACCGCCGCGTCGATGGCCTCCAGCACCGCGGCGACGCTGTCCGTGTGCCGGACGAGGCGCAGCCCACCGCGGGTTCGCATGCCCGCGGCCACCGGGAGGACCTGCCCCGGCAGCGGTTCGCACGGCACACCGGACCGGACGGCCGCGTCGCAGACCGCTGCCGTCGACCAGGAGTCGAGTTCCGCGTCCACCGCGGTCACGCCGGGAACGCCAACCTGGTCAGTGCGGTGGCCATCGCCGCCAGCACGACGACGAGCAGGGTGGGCACCCGCAACATGATCGCCGCGGCGCCCACCCCGAGGCCGACGACGCGGGCGTCGAAGGTCAGGTGGGACCCGCTGGCGAAGATCTGGGTGGCGATCAGCGCAGCCAGCAGCGTGGGTGCCATCAAGGCCACCACCTGCTTGAACTTTCCGGGCAACTCCCGACCGCCGAGGATGACCGGCCCCGCGGACTTGAGCGCCATCGACACCGCGCCGACCAGCAGCACGGTCAGCCAGATTCCGGTCACAGCTTCCTCAATCCCAGCAGGCAGGCGGCGGTGGCCGCGATCAGGGGGACACCGGGGGAGACGAACGGGACCAGTGCCAGCGCGATGGCCACGCCGAGCAGTGCCACCACAGCCGCGCGCCGATCGGCGACCTGTCCCTTGAGCAGGGCCAGGAACAGCACCGGCGACACGACGTCGAGGCCGAGCGACTCGGGGTTGCCGAGGAACTCCGCACCCAGGACGCCGACCACCGTGCCGCCCACCCAGGCGATGTAGACCAGCACGCCCGCGCCCAGCAGCCTGCCCCGCGAGTACCGGCCGCCACCGAGGTGGCCGACGGCCCATGACTCGTCGACGACGAGTTGGGCGCCCAGGAACCGCCGCACCGGCCCTCCGGTCATCGCGGGCGCGACGCTGATGCCGATCGCCAGGTAGCGGGAGTTGAGCAGCACCGCGGCGATGATCGCCGCGGCGATCCCGCCCCCGGTGCCGATCACCGAGGCCGCTGCGAACTGCGCCGAGCCCGCGAACGTGGTCGCGGACATCACGGTCGCCGCCAGCCAGCCCATGTCCGCGGCTCGGGCCACGATGCCGAAGGACACGGCGAAGCCGAACACGGCTATCGCGAGGGGGACCGCGGCACGGAGCCCACTGCGCACGTCGGCCCGGAGATCCGGTAACGGCTCGACCGTTCCGACGGGCGGCGGACCGTGCTCCGCCGATTCCTCGTTCGCGTCCACAAGATCCCCCATCGGGTCGAACACCATGGCCATCTGGCGGCCAAGCGTTACCGTAGAGAAGAGCAGAGTATGGAGTCAACATGTACTTTACTAGTTACTCGGATACCACGGCGACGATCGCCGAAGACGTGGTGAACACGCTCAACGTCGTCCGGAACGTGGAAAAGATGCCCGACGCCGAGACTCTCCAGCGCTTTCTCGTCGACCACGGGGTGCAGCCGGCGAAGATCC
>Ga0307411_10000585_pt1 | contig 13034 bp, 12 predicted proteins | sample DK1Ometagenome_2_FD_203712 | JGI IMG/M metagenome (GOLD analysis project Ga0307411, IMG submission 203712) | Maize rhizosphere microbial communities from greenhouse at UC Davis, California, United States - DK15-O-1 | ecosystem: Host-associated > Plants > Roots > Rhizosphere > Soil | place: USA...
AGCGTGGCGGGGCGGTCAGCTCCGGCGGGCACTTTGCGCGGGGCGGCGTCAACGCGCCGAGTGTCAGTCCGCCATGGGTCAGCGCGCCGTGGGTCAGCCCGCCGTGATTCAGCGCGCCATATGTCAACGCGGCGCCGTCACCCCAGCGCAGCTCAGCCCACTCGCAGCGGCCGGAAGAACTCGACGATCTCGTGCGCCAGCGCCTCCGGCTGCTCCATCGCCGCGAAGTGGCCGCCGCGCGGCAAGGTCGTCCAGCGCCGGATGTCGGTGTAGACGCGCGCCGCGACCGAGCGCGGCGGGTGCAGGATCTCCTTCGGGAACTCGGCGTAGCCCGTCGGCACGCCGACCCCGCCGTCCGGCACCGGCCACGGACCGTGCATCCGCGCGTAATACGGCCAGAACGAGGAGCCGATCGCGCCGGTGAACCAGTACAGGCTGATGTTGGCGAGCAGGTGGTCGCGCGCGAACACGCTCTCGACGTCGCCGCCGCAGTCGGACCAGGCGCGGAACTTCTCGACGATCCAGGCCGCCAGCCCGGCCGGCGAATCGCTGAGGCCGAACGCCAGCGTCTGCGGGCGCGTGCCCTGGATCCACTGGTAGCCGGTCTCCTCCTTCAGCCAAGCGGCAAGATCGGCGAGGTAGCGCTGCTCCTCGTCGGTCGGGTTCGCCACCAGCGACGAATCGCGCCGCACCGCGAGCAGGTTCAGGTGGATGCCGAGCAGCTTGTCGGCATGCACCGCGCCGAGCCGCGACGTGACGAAGGCGCCCCAGTCGCCGCCCTGCGCGGCGAAGCGCCGGTAGCCGAGCACGCCGCTCATCAGGTCGGCGAAGCAGTCGGCGATCTGCTCCAGCGAGAAGCGCGGCTGCCCCGGCGCGAACGACAGGCCGTAGCCGGGCAGCGACGGCGCGACGACCGTGAACGCATCGGCGGGGTCGCCGCCGAACCGGGCCGGATCGGTGAGGCGCGGGATCAGCTCGAGGAACTCGAACACCGAGCCGGGCCAGCCGTGCGACAGCAGCAGCGGGGCCGGCGCCGGCCCGCGGCCCTCGACGTGCAGGAAGTGGACGTCGATGCCGTGCAGCGGGCACCGTGAACTGCGGAAACGCGTTGAGGCGCGCTTCCTGCGCGCGCCAGTCGAAGCGGTCGCGCCAGTGCTCGACCAGCGTCTTCAGGTAGCCGACATCGGTGCCGTACCTCCACGGCGCGTCGGGCGCCTGGTCGGGGAAGCGGGTCCGGGCGAGGCGCTCGCGCAGGTCGGCGAGGTCGGTGTCGGGGACGTGCAGGCGAAAAGGCTGTACCGATGCGGTCATGCGGCCTCCCTGGGGATCGGGTTCCGGCGCATTGTGGCGAGATGGCGCCGCGGCCGTCGGCGTGAGCGTGGCCGCGGGGGGGCGACGACCGGCGCCTTCTCGCCCGGGTGCAGGCATGATTCGGAACCAATGCCCCAGCCTTCCTTCCAATTGCCCATGACCTCGCTGCGCCGCTGGCTTTGGCCGCTCCTGCTCGTCTCGGCCCTGGCCGCTGCCCAAGGCGCCATCGCCCAGGGCGCCGTCGTCAAGACCTCCGAGGTCCGTGCCGAGTTGGTCGCCGACGCGCCCGAAGGCGTCGCGCCCGGCAAGCCGCTGTCGCTCGGCCTGCTGATCCGGCACGCGCCGCACTGGCACACCTACTGGAAGAACCCGGGCGACTCCGGCCTGCCGACGACGCTCGAGTGGACCGTTCCGGCCGGCGTCGCGCCCGGTCCGATCGAATGGCCGACGCCGCAGCGGCTGCCGATCGGCCCGCTCGTCAACTACGGCTACGAGGGCACGCTGCTGCTGCCGGTGACCGCGACGGTCGCGCCCGACTTCCGCGGCGCGTCGCTCGACGTCCGGCTGCATGCCGAGTGGCTGGTCTGCAAGGAAGTCTGCATTCCGCAGTCGGGCGATTTCGCGCTGTCGATTCCGGCCGGCTCGAGCACCGCGGCCAACGCCGACGCCTTCGCGCAGGCACGCGCCGCACGGCCCGAGCCGGTGCCGTCGGCGACTGCGGAAGCCCAGCTCGACGGCCAGGTCCTCGCGTTGCGGATCGCCGGTCTGCCGGCCGACTTGCAGGGCCAGACCGTCGATTACTTCGCCGCCGATGCCGGCGTGATCGACCACGCCGGCAAGGTCGAACAGCGCTGGGACGGCGACCGGCTCGCGCTGCGGGTGCCGTTGTCGCCGCAGCGCAGCGAAAGCCCGGCGCGGCTGCAGGCGGTGCTCGCGGCGCCCGGCGCGGTGCGCGGTGTCGAGATCGGATTCCCGGTCCAGGGCTGGCCGCCGTTGGCTTTTGCGCGAGCCGCCGCCCCGGCGCTCGCCGCGGCAACGACGACACCGGCCCCGACCGCCCCGGCGCCCGCCGCGCCGGCCGGGAGCCCGGTCCCGCTCTTGCTGTCGATCGGCCTCGCCTTCATCGGTGGGCTGCTGCTGAACCTGATGCCGTGCGTGTTCCCGGTTCTCGCGCTGAAGGTGGTGGGCTTCGCGAAGCCGGGCGCCGACCGGCGCCAGGTCGTCGCCCAGGGCTGGGCCTACACGGTCGGGGTCGTGCTGTCGTTCGTCGCGCTCGCCGGCCTGCTGCTCGCGCTGCGCGCGGCCGGCGACCAGCTCGGCTGGGGCTTCCAGCTGCAGTCGCCGGTCTTCGTCGCCGCGCTCTCGGTGCTGTTCGCGCTGATCGGCCTGAACCTGCTCGGCGTGTTCGAGGTCGGCCGCCTGCTGCCGGGCAACCTCGCGTCGCTGCGCGCCCGCCATCCTGTCGTCGACCACGGCCTGACCGGCGTGCTCGCGGTCGCGGTGGCGTCGCCGTGCACCGCGCCGTTCATGGGTGCCGCGCTCGGCGCCGCGCTGACCCAGCCGGCACCCGAGGCGCTGTCGGTGTTCGCGGCGCTCGGCGTCGGGATGGCGGCGCCGTACCTCGCGGCGAGCCTGTGGCCCGGCCTCGGCCGCTGGCTGCCGAAGCCGGGGCGCTGGATGGCGACCTTCCGCACCGCGATGGCGTTCCCGATGTTCGCGACCGTCGTCTGGCTGCTGTGGGTGCTCGGCCAGCAGGTCGGCATCGACGGCGCGGCGGCGCTGCTCGGCCTGATCCTCGCGGTCGCATTCGCGGCGTGGGTGTTCGCGACGACGCGCGGCGGCGGCTTCGGCGGGACGGCGTTCCGGGCCGGCGCGACCGCCGTCCTCGTCGCCGCCGCGATCGGCACCTGGCCGGCGCTGCACGCTGAGCCGGGGACGCCTGTCGCCGCCGCGGCGACGCCGGCGTCGGCTTCGCAAGGCGGCTGGCAACCATGGTCGCCCGCCGCGCTGGCCGAGGCGCGCGCCGCCGGCCGGCCGGTGTTCGTCGACTTCACCGCGGCCTGGTGCGTGACCTGCCAGTTCAACAAGCGGACGACGCTCGGCGATGACGAGGTGATGAGTGCGTTCCGCGAGCGCGAGGTCGTGCTGATGCGCGCCGACTGGACCCGGCGCGACCCGGCGATCACCGAGGCGCTGCGCGCGCTCGGGCGCAGCGGCGTGCCGGTCTACGCGCTCTACGGCCCCGGCGCTGCCGCGCCGCAACTGCTGTCCGAGATCCCCGGCGTCGCCGAGATCCGCGCCGCGCTGTCGGCGTGGCCGAGCCGTGCCCCCGCTTCCAAACTGGCGTCGAACCCGCCGCCACCGACCTGAGAAGGAGCTCTCGATGCATGCCGCGATCCTGACCTCGACCCTGGCCGCCGGCCTGCTCACCGCCTTCGGCGCTGCCGCGCAGGCGGTCGTCGGGCAACCGGCGCCGGCGTTCTCGGCCGTCGACACCAGCGGGAAGACGGTCTCGCTCGCCGACTACAAGGGCAAGCACGTCGTCCTCGAATGGGTCAACCCGGGCTGCCCGTTCGTCCAGAAGCACTACAACAGCGGCAACATGCCGGCGACCCAGAAGGCGGCGACCACGCAGGGCGTGACCTGGCTGTCGGTCAGCTCGACCGCGAAGGACGCGAGCGACTACCGGCCGCCGAGCGACCTCGCCGCGTGGATGCGCAGCAAGGACGGCGTGCCGACCGCGACCGTGATGGACGACGACGGCAAGATCGGGCGCGCCTACGGCGCCCGCACGACGCCGCACATGTACGTCATCGACCCAGCCGGCAAGCTGGTCTACGCCGGGGCGATCGACAGCAGGCCGACTTCGAATGCGGCCGACATCAAGACCGCGACCAACTACGTGAACCAGACGCTCGGCGAGGCGCTGGCCGGCAAGGCGGTGAGCCAGCCGACGACGCGTGCCTACGGTTGCTCGATCAAGTACGCCGACGGTTGAGCTCGCGGCTGCCGGCGTGGCCGGCGCGTTCGATCACGTGCGCCGAGTGTCGGCGCGGCGCGGCATGAACGCCGCACCGGGAGTGATCGTCGCGCGATCGCTGCAGCGAGCGCTCAGCCCGAGATGCGCATCCCGACGACCCGACCATCGCGGGTGTCGACCTCGCATTCGAAGCCGAACAGCGTCGACTGCGCTTCCGGTACCGGCAGCGCGCGTCCGCTGCCGTGCAGCTCGGCCCGGCTCGGCGTCTTCTGCTGGAAGCGCCGGGTCGTGCTCTCGAAGCGGATCTGCGAGATCTGCGGCCAGCGCTTCTTCAGCGCCTGCACCGCGCTCGATTCGCATGCGGTCGGCGACAGCGCGGTCAGGTCGGGCTCGGCCGGCATGCGGGCGTGTGCGGTGGCCGGCGGCGGGGCGGCATCGCGGATCACGAGACCGACCGCCTTCGCGGTGCGGGTGTCGACGTTGCAGCTGTAGGTGAAGCTGCGCGAGCTGCCGGCGCTGCGCCAGCGCCCGGTGCCGCGCAACACGACCTGATGGTCGCTCGACAAGCCTTCCTGCACCGTCGGCGCCGGGCTGAACGTGATGTCCGCGAGCTGCGCCTGCGGCCCGAGCGACTGGCGCGCCGCCCGTTCGCAGGCGGCGACCGCTTCGGTGCCGAACACCGCCTTGTCGGCGGCGAGCGCCGATGCCGCGCCGCCCAGCAGTACGCCGCCCGCGACGGTCACGATCGAAAGGCGGACCCACGAGGGCAGGTGGTGCTGGCGCATGACGGCAGTGTGGACCGCTCGGAAAACCCTGTCTGCCACCTGTTTGCTGGGTTCCCGCCGGCCGGCGCTTCCTCCGGGTCCGTGCGGCTCGCGCAGGTGGGCCGGGTGCCGGTGACCGATCCCCCCCATGAGCCCGGTGGCACACTGCGCCGATGCCCGAGCTGCCCGACATCGCGGTCTACATCGACCGCCTCGCCGCGCGCATCGTCGGCCACCGGCTCGAGTCCGTGCGGCTGCTGAACCCGTTCCTGTTGCGCACCGCGCTGCCGCCGATCGCGGCGATCGAAGGGCGCATGGTCGAAGGCATCGAGCGGGTCGGCAAGCGCGTCGTGCTCGCGCTCGAGGGCGACCTGTTCGTCGTGATCCACCTGATGATCGCCGGCCGCCTGCTCTGGCTCGCGCCGGGCAAGACGACGGCGCGCAACGCGCTCGCGTTCTTCGCGTTCGATAGCGGCACGCTCGCGCTGACCGAGGCCGGCAGCAAGCGGCGCGCCTCGCTGCACGTGGTCGAGGGCCGCGCTGCCCTTCAGGCGCTGGATGCCGGCGGCATCGACGTGCTGGCGGCGAGCCCCGACGCGTTCGCCGGGAGGCTGCTGTCGGAGAACCACACGCTGAAACGTGCGCTGACCGACCCGCGCCTCTTCAGCGGCATCGGCAACGCGTACTCCGACGAGATCCTGCATCGGGCGCGGCTCTCGCCGGTCACGCTGACGCGCTCGCTCGACGCCGACGCGATCGATCGGCTGCACGCGGCGACGCGCGCGACCCTGCTCGCCTGGATCGAGCGCCTCGGTCGCGAAGCCGGCGACTGGCCGGCGAAGGTGACCGCGTTCCATCCGCAGATGGCGGTGCACGGTCGCTACAAGCTGCCGTGCCCCGATTGCGGCACGCCGGTGCAGCGCATCGTCCACGCCGAGAACGAGACGAACTACTGCGCGCGTTGCCAGACCGGCGGCAAGCTGCTCGCCGACCGCGCGTTGTCGCGCCTGCTGAAGGCGAACTGGCCGAAGAGCATCGACGACGTCGCGTGAGCGGTCAGGCGAGGGCAGCGCTTCCGCGTGCGCCGGCGACCTCGGCGTATTGCTCGAGCATGCCGCCCCAGCCGTTCGGCGAGTCGAAGGTGTCGTGCATCGCCGTCGCGTCGGCGCCGAAGACCTCGAGGCCGCGGTGCTCGAGCTCCACCTGCGTGCGCCCGGCATCGAGCGCGATGAAGCGGACCTCGACCTCCGACTGGACCGCAGGATCGTGGTCGAACTTCGCGTTGAGCTGCCAGGCGAGCACGACGCGCGCCGGCGGATCCCACACGATCACATGACCCCAGTCGCATTCGGTGCCATCGCTGCCGCGCTCGAACCAGCGCCCCCCGGCGCGCGGCTCGATGGTCACGGCGACGCAGGCAGTCGCGCCGATGTGATGCGACTCGAGCGGCCACCACGCCGCGATGTTGGCAGTGAAGACCTGGAACGCGATCTCGCGCGGCGCGCGCACGAGCACGCTCTTGCGGACGGGTTGGACAGTCGGAACTCGAGCGGCAACGGTCATGGCTTCTTCTCCGGTCGGTGGTTTCGGGCCGCCGCTTCGGCGGCCGCCTTGAAGCGCGCCAGCCCGACGTCCCACATGCTGTCGATGAAATCGCGGATCGACGCGATGCCGTCGGGCCGCGGCCGGTAGCGATTGCGGGTGCCCGCCGCTTCGCAATCGATCAGCCCGGCGTCGGCGAGCACCCGCAGGTGCTGCGAGACCGCCGGCCGGCTGACGCTGACCGCGCCGGCGATCTCGGCGACCGACTGCGGCTCGCGCGACAGCAGCAGGAACACCTGCAGTCGCGTCGGGTCGCCGAGGGCGGCGAAGCGGCGGGCGGAGGTGGCGATGTCGGGTCGGCGCATGGTCGGTATCGGCTTACGGTAAGAATAGACTTACCGTAAGGATGTGTCAAGAGACCGTGTGCCGAGGGATGGAGCGTCGAAGGGTCCGCGTCCGGAGACGCCGGTCGAGAGACGGCGTGCGCGAGACGGCGCCGCCGCCTTGACTCAGCGGCTCGCCGCCGCCTTTCCCGCACCCCGCGCGCCGAGCGCATCGCGCGCCCGCTCGAGCGCGCGCCAGAAGCGCGCGTCCTGCGAAGTCGCGAAGTTGATGCGCATCAGCGTGGTCGGGCGCGGCGTCGCGTGGAACAGTGCGCCGGGCGCGATGAACCAGTCGTCGAGCAGGTCGAGGGCGAGCCGCTCGGTGTCGACGCCGACGTCGACCCAGCCGAACAGGCCGCGCGGTGGGGCAGCGAAGCGGCAGCCGTGCGACTCGGCCAGCTTGACGGTGCGTGAGCGGGCCGCCTCGAGCTTCGCCATCACGCGCTCGGTATGGCGGCGCAGCAGGCCCTGCTCCAGGCAGTGGGCGAGCGCCTGCTCGGTCAGGCCGGGTGTCGTCAGGGTCGAGAGCAGCTTGCTGTCGACGAAGCGGTCGATCAATGCGGGCGGGGCAGCGAGAAAGCCGACCCGCCAGTTCGGCACCAGGATCTTCGAGAAGCCCGAGATGTAGATCGTGCGCTCGAGCGCGTCGAGCGCCGAGAGCCGCGGCAGGTGCGCCGGCGCGAGGTGCGCGTAGGTGTCGTCCTCGACGATATGCAGGTCGTGCGCCTGGGCCAGCTTCAGCACGCGATGCGCCGACTGCAGCGAGAGCGATGCGCCGGTCGGGTTGTGCAGCACCGAGACGGTGACGTAGACGCGCGGCCGCGCGTGCGGCTTCTGCGCGGCGATCAGGCGCTCCATCGCGGCGAGGTCCGGCCCGTCCTCGCCGCGCGGCACCGGCAGCACGCGCAGGCCGAGCGCCGCGAGGCGCGCGTACTCGACCGACCAGCCGGGCTCGTCGACCAGCACGCTGTCGCCGGCGCGCAGCAGGGTGCGCGTCACGATGTCGAGCGCATGGGTCGCACCGACCGCGGTGACGATCTGCTCCGGCGCGGCGCTGACGCCGAAGTCGGCGAGCTTCAGCGCGAGCGCGCGGCGCAGGCGAAGCTCGCCGGCCGGGTCGCCGTACTGCAGGGACAGCGGACCGAGCTGCGCGCCGCTCGAGACCTTGCGCAGCGCGCCGGCCAGCAGCGGCGGGTCGAGCCATTCGGCCGGCAAGGTGCCGAGCGCCGGCATCGGCCGGGCGCCGGGCGGCTGGAACATGCCGCGGATCAGCGAGGTCGCGCTGATCGGCAGCGGATGGCGCGGCCCGGCGGCATCGGGCCGGCCGGCGCTGCGGCTCGCCGGCGCGTCGTCGGCCAGCTCGCGCACGTAGAAGCCGCGCTGCTTGCGAGCATCGACGAGACCGAGGGCGAGCAGCTGGTCGTAGGCGGCCACCACGGTGTACGGGCTGACACGGTGCCGGCGCGCGCAATCGCGCACCGACGGCAGGCGCGTGCCCGGCGCGATCAGGCGTTGGCGGATGCGCTCGGCGAAGCGCGATGAAAGCTGCTCGGTCAACGTCGTGTCGGCGGCTCTCGACAGGGTGGTGCCGGTCTCGGATCCCGCTGCTGCTGCGTCCATCGTCGCTCCCTCGCTGGCCGGATGTGCCGGCGGCGTGACCAATACAGTGCGTCACATCGCCCTTCGAAGTGTATCGGCTCTGTGCTGGTCCCCGGCCGTAGACTGGCTGCATGAGCGCCGAGGAACTCGCGACCCTGCTGACGTTCGCCACCGCGATGAGCTTCACGCCGGGGCCGAACACGATGCTCTCGACCGCGCTCGCCGCGAACTTCGGGATGCGCCGGGCCTGGCGCTTCATCGTCGCGGTGCCGACCGGCTGGACCTTGATGATGATCGCCAGCGGGCTCGGCCTCGGCGCGCTGATCGTCGCGCTGCCATGGCTGCGCGGAGGGGTGCAAGCGATCGGCGTCGCCTACCTGGTCTGGCTGGCCTGGAAGCTCGCGAATACACGCACCCTGGCGCCCGAGGCCGCGGCACGCATGCAGGTCGGCTTCTGGCAGGGCGTCGCGCTGCAGTTCGTCAACATCAAGGCCTGGATGCTCGCGCTGGCGCTCGCCGCCGGCTGGGTCGCGACGGCCGCCGGCCAGGCGTCGAGCAACCCGGGCGAGCGCCTCGTGATCGTCTGCGCGGTGATGGCGCTGTTCGCGCTGAGCAGCAACGCGGCGTATGCGCTCGCCGGGTCGCTGCTGCGGCGCTGGCTCGCGACGAACGACCGGCTGCTCTGGTTCAACCGCGGCATGGCGCTGCTGTTGCTCGTGACCGCGCTGTGGATGGCGTTGATATGAGCGGCCGGACGTGTGCAGCGGGAGACGTCGGGTCGAGGGCCGACTCGCGGGCCGCGAACGGTGCCGGATCGATTGGCGCAGCGTGGACCGCCGCCAGGCGGTTGGCGAGGTTCCAGGCATGACCGGCGCCGAACGCAGCCTGCGTTCCGGCGCGGCGGTCCCGATCGCGGTCTCGTCGTCGACATCCACGCCGACATCGCCGTCACGGCGCGACGAGACGCGCGGCCTCTGGTTCGGCCTGCTCGGCGTCGTGATCTTCGCGATGACGACGCCGATGACGCGCCTCGCGGTCGGCCCGGCCGCCGATCCGCAACTGCCGCCGCTCTTCGTCGTCGCCGGTCGCGCCGCGCTGGCCGGGGTGCTGAGCGTGCTGTACCTGCTCGTCACCGGCGCGCCGCGCCCGCAGCGTCGTCATGCGGTCGCGCTCGCGGTCTGCGCCGCCGGCACGGTCGTCGGGTTCCCGCTCTTCCTCGGCCTCGCGCTGCGCGACGTCGACGCGATGCATGGCGCCGTCATCACCGGCGTGCTGCCGCTCGGCACCGCGCTGGTCGCCGCACTCGCGTTCCGGCAGCGGCCGTCGACCGGCTTCTGGGTCTGCGCCGGTCTCGGCTGCGCGCTCGTGCTGGCCTTCGCGGCGATCCGCGGCGGCGGCCGTCTGGTCCCGGCCGATGGCCTGCTGCTGCTCGCGGTGCTGAGCGCCTCGATCGGCTATGTCGCCGGCGCGCGGCTGTCGGCCGAGATGAAGGCCGAGCAGGTGATCTGCTGGGTGCTCGCCTGGAGCCTGCCGCTGACCCTGCCGCTGATGCTCGCCACCTGGCCCGAGCAGGCGGTGCGAGCAAGTGCGTGGGGGGGCTTCGCCTACGTCACGCTGTTCTCGATGTGGCTCGGCTTCTTCGCCTGGTACCGCGGCCTCGCGCTCGGCGGCACCGTGCGGGTCAGCCAGGTCCAGTTGGTGCAGCCGTTCCTCTCGCTGCTGTTCGCGGTGCCGGTGCTCGGCGAGCGGCTCGACGCGACGACCGTGCTGTTCTCGCTCGCGGTGATCGCGACCGTCTTCGTCGGCAAGCGCATGCCGGCCCGCACCTGACGTCTTTCGAGGAGATCCGATGAAACCCGTCGACCTGCCGATGACCTGGCGCCTCGCGCGCCGCACCGAACGGATGAACCCGTCGGTGATCCGCGAGATCCTGAAGCTGACCGAGCAGCCCGGCATCATCTCGATGGCCGGCGGCCTGCCGTCGCCGGACACGTTTCCGGTGGATGCGATGCGCGTCGCGACCGAGCGCGTGCTGCGCGAGACGCCGCGCGAAGCGTTGCAATACGCGGCGAGCGAAGGCTACGAGCCGCTGCGCGAATGGGTCGCCGCGCACATGGCCGAGCAGGGCCTGCGCTGCGACGCGTCTCAGGTGCTCATCACGACCGGCTCGCAGCAGGGTCTCGACCTCGTCGGCAAGGTCCTGATCGACGCCGGCAGCCGGATCGCGGTCGAAGCGCCGACCTACCTCGGCGCGCTGCAGGCGTTCTCGGCGTTCGAGCCGGACGTCGTCAGTGTCGAATGCGACGGCGAGGGGCCGATCCCGGCCGCGTTGCCCGGCGCTGCCGGCGCCCGCTTCCTCTATCTGCTGCCGACGTTCCAGAACCCGAGCGGTCGGTGCATGGGTGCGGGGCGGCGCGCCGAGCTCGCGCAGGCGGCCGAAGCGATCGGCCTGCCGCTGATCGAGGACAACCCCTACGGCGACCTCTGGTTCGACGCGCCGCCGCCGGCACCGCTGGCGACGCATTGGGGCGACGGCACCATCTACCTCGGCTCGTTCTCGAAGGTGCTCGCGCCCGGCCTGCGCCTCGGCTATGCGATCGCGCCGCCGCGCCTGTTCCCGAAGCTGCTGCAGGCCAAGCAGGCCGCCGACCTGCACACGCCCGGCTTCAACCAGCGCGTCGTCCACGAGGTGATCCGCGACGGCTTCCTGCGCGAGCACGTGCCGACGATCCGCGCGCGCTACAAGGCGCAGCGCGATGCGATGCAGGCCGCACTGGAGGCTCATCTCGGCACCGGCCGCTGGCCGGGCTGCCGCTGGACCGTGCCGCAGGGCGGCATGTTCTTCTGGCTCGAGCTGCCGGAGCACATCGATGCCGCCGAGCTGCTGCCGAAGGCGGTCGCGCGCGGCGTCGCGTTCGTTCCCGGCGCCGCCTTCCATGCGCAGGACACGCGCGCCAACACGCTGCGCCTGTCGTTCGTGACGGTCGCACCGGACGTGATCGCGCGTGGCGTGGCCGCGCTCGCCGAGGCGATCGAGGAGATGGGATGACGGCGCGCCGCGCGTCGAAGGGCCTCGCACCGCAACCCATGGCAAGGAGCTGATCCGATGGGCACGACGTTCCGCTTCCACCAGCTCGATGTCTTCACCGCGACGCCGCTGAAGGGCAACCCGCTCGCCGTCGTGCACGGCGCCGACGCGCTCGACGCGGCGCAGATGCAGGCGTTCGCGACATGGACCAACCTGAGCGAGACGACCTTCCTGCTGAAGCCGACCGACGCCGGCGCCGACTACCGCGTGCGCATCTTCACGCCGGGGCGCGAGCTTCCGTTCGCCGGCCACCCGACGCTCGGCAGCTGCCATGCGTGGCTCGCCGCGGGCGGGCGACCGCGCGGCGAAGAGATCGTGCAGCAATGCGGCGTCGGCCTCGTGCGCATCCGCCGCGACGGCGAGCGGCTCGCGTTCGCGGCGCCGCCGCTGGTGCGCAGCGGCGCGGTCGAGCCGGCGGTCGTCGCGCACATCGCGCGCGCGTTGCGCGTCGCACCTGAAGCGCTGCGGGCGACGCAATGGGTCGACAACGGGCCGGGCTGGGTCGCCGCGCTGCTCGACTCGCGCGAGGCGGTGCTCGCGCTGAAGCCCGATCTCGTCGCGATGGGCGATCTCGAGCTCGGCGTCGTCGGCCCCTGGCCCGCGGCCGAACACGGCGAGGCGCAGTTCGAGGTGCGCGCGTTCGTGCCGTCGGTCGGCGTCGGCGAGGACCCGGTCACCGGCAGCCTGAACGCCAGCCTTGCGCAATGGCTGATCGGCGCCGGCATTGCACCCGACCACTACATCGCCAGCCAGGGCACCGCGCTCGGCCGCGCCGGGCGGGTGCATGTCGACCGCATCGGCAGCGACATCTGGATCGGCGGCCACACGGTGGTCTGCGTCGACGGCACGGTCACGCTGTGAGCGATTTCCTGGACCCGGCGGCGCTGCGCGGGCTCGCGCTCGATCACGTCGTCGTCGCCGCGGCGAGCCTGACCGAGGGCGTCGCGTGGTGCGAGCGCACGCTCGGCCATCTGCCGCAGGCCGGCGGCCGGCACGCGTTCATGGGCACGCACAACCGCATCCTGTCGATCGCGTCGGCGCGCTTTCCGCGCGCCTACCTCGAGGTCATCGCGATCGATCCGGACGGCAGTGCGCCCGCGCAGCCGCGCTGGTTCGGCCTCGACGAGCCGGCGCTGCAACGCGCGCTCGCCGCCGGCCCGCGCCTGATCCACTGGGTCGCGCGTTGCGACGAGGTGCAGGCCGCCGCGGCGGCGTTCGCGGCAATCGGCTTCGATCCCGGCACGGTGAAGGATGCCGAGCGCGCGACGCCGCAAGGGCTGCTGCGCTGGCAGATCAGCGTGCGGCCCGATGGCCGGCGCCTCGCCGACGGTGCGGTGCCGACACTGATCCAGTGGGGCGACGTCCAC
>Ga0307411_10000586_pt1 | contig 13032 bp, 12 predicted proteins | sample DK1Ometagenome_2_FD_203712 | JGI IMG/M metagenome (GOLD analysis project Ga0307411, IMG submission 203712) | Maize rhizosphere microbial communities from greenhouse at UC Davis, California, United States - DK15-O-1 | ecosystem: Host-associated > Plants > Roots > Rhizosphere > Soil | place: USA...
ATCAAGGACAGCCTGTCGCCTGTGAAAAGAAGCCTGGCACTGGCGCTCGCCGATCCCCAATTCATTGCCGTGGAACGCACCGCGCTCGGTAAGTCATGGGTCGCTCGCCAGCGCAGGCGGATGCCTGTCTACAGTTGGACGATCAGGGGACCGGAGCAACGCATGCAAGCGCAGGTTCATGCCGACGCGCTCATCTGGGAAGCCGATGGCCGACCGTGAAGCAGAAGTCATCGCCAAGCTTTCATCGGGCGTAAGCGGCCTCAACGCCGCGGCCTGGGATAGGCTGGCGGCACCCGATCCGTTCGTCAGCCATGCCTTTCTGTCCGCTCTCGAAGAGTCCGGAAGCGTGGGCAAAGGGACGGGCTGGACCCCGGCGACCATCCTCGTGGAGGACGATGCGTCGCGCCTGATATCCGCCGCGCCGGCCTACCTGAAGACACATAGCCAGGGCGAATATGTGTTCGACCATGGTTGGGCGGACGCTTTCGAACGGGCGGGCGGCACGTATTACCCCAAGCTGCAGATCGCCGTGCCTTTCACGCCGGTGCCGGGGCCGCGGCTGCTCGGGTGCCAGCCGCAGCATCTGCTCGCTGCGGCGGAGGCGGTGGCGCTGCAGAATGAGATCTCGTCGGCGCATCTGACTTTCGTGGATGAGGCGGGTGCGGCGGAAGCCGAACGGCGCGGATGGCTGATCCGGCATGGCATCCAATACCATTGGGAGAGCCGCGGCTATCGCGACTTCGGCGATTTCCTGGCCGCGCTCAGCAGCCGCAAGCGCAAGGCAATCCGCAAGGAGCGTGAAGCGGCGCGAAGCGGCCTTGAGTTCGTCGCGCTTCGCGGCCCCGACATCGGTGCGGCCGAATGGGACTGGATGTGGCGCTTCTATCAGGACACCGGATCGCGGAAGTGGGGGCGGCCCTATCTCACGCGCCGGTTCTTCGACCTCATTGGCGAGAGCCTAGGCGACAGTCTGTTGCTCTTCCTCGCATTGCGAAACGGGGAGCCGATTGCTGGCGCCCTGAACCTGATCGGTCGGGACACTTTGTACGGCCGCTACTGGGGCGCGGTGGAGGAGGTGCAGTTCCTGCACTTCGAGCTTTGCTATTACCAGGCGATCGAATGGGCGATCGAAAACGGACTTCGTTACGTTCAGGCCGGCGCGCAAGGCGAGCACAAGCTCGCGCGCGGCTACGAGCCGGTGATCACCAAGTCCGCGCATTTCATCGTAGATCCGGGCTTTCGCCAGGCGGTCGAGAACTTCCTGGAAGAGGAAAGGCGCGCGATTGCGGCCGAGATGGCGTGGCTGCGCGGCGCGTTGCCCTATCGTGCGTCAAGTCCCTCGTCGGCGTAGATCGCAACGGCCGAATTCTCCGCGTCCGCCACTCCGCGGTACATCGCCTTTGTCGTGAAGCCCCAGGCCGCTTCGCCCGTCGGCGCCACGGCAATCAGCCCGCCCGTCCCACCAAGCTGGCGGATGTCCTCGAGAGTCCCGTCCAGCGCCGCCTGCAGGCTTTCTCCGCCGAGGCGGACGCGCTCGGCCAACTGGTGGCCAGCGACCGCACGGATGAAATACTCGCCCGAGCCGGTGGCGGAAACGGCGGCTGACCGGTCGTCGGCATAGGTGCCCGCGCCGATCAACGGCGAATCGCCGATCCTCCCCCATTGCTTTGCTGTCAGCCCGCCAGTCGAGGTCGCCGCGGCGACATGGCCGTACGAATCGACCGCCACTGCGCCAACAGTTCCGTACTTTACCTCCGAGTCGAACCCGCCCTTTGCCACAAGTTCATCCAGCTGGCGGCGGCGTTCAGGAGTCACGAACCAGCTGTTCTCGACCTGCTCGAGACCGGCCTCACGGGCGAGGCGGTCCGCGCCGTCATAGGAAAGGAAAACGTGGGGTCCGCGCTCCATCAAGGTGCGCGCGAGAGAGATCGGTGCACGGGTGGTGCGGACGCCGGCGACCGCTCCGGCGCGGCGGTCGGCCCCATCCATGATCGCGGCATCGAGCTCGACGAGGCCTTCGGCATTGAGCGTGCTTCCACGCCCCGCGTTGAAGCACGGATCGTCCTCGAGCATTCGTACGGATGCCTCGACGGCGTCGATCGCGTTTCCGCCGTTCCGAAGGATCTCGGCGCCCGCCTCGAGCGCGTCGCGGAGTCCCTGCCGGGCACGATCCTCATGGTCGGAATCGCCATGGACCGGGCGCATTGCTCCGGCCCCGCCGTGAATCACCAGCTTCCACTCAGACATCGCCAGCGCGCCTAGCCCAACAAAGAGGATTGACGAAGCTCAATGTTTAGATATTATTATGATATCAAATTTGCAGGGAGGCTCTCGTGTCGACAGGGGACGTGATTGCGCTGAATTCGAGCCGCGAGAGGGTGGGTTCGACGTCCAGCGGTTACCCGATGCTGTTGCTTCTGCTGATCCTCGCGGCGGTTTTCGGCTGGGGTTTCTTCCGGATCGTCAACGACGAAGGGGGCCTGTTGACCGCGAACGCGGTCATTGGCGCACCGCTGCTCTTCATCTTCATCGCCTGCGGATTCTACATGCTTCAGCCGAACCAGGCGGCGGCGATCACCTTGTTCGGCGATTATCGCGGGACAGATCGCTCGACCGGCCTGCGCTGGGTTCTTCCGTGGATGATCCGCAAGAAGGTGTCGGTGCGAGCTAACAACTTCATCAGCGAGAAGATCAAGGTCAACGACCTGCGCGGCAACCCGATCGAGATGGCGGCACAGATCGTCTGGCGCGTCGTTGATACGGCCCAGGCGCTGTTCGACGTCGACGACTACAGGGAGTTCGTCCGGGTTCAGGTCGAGGCGGCAATCCGCACGATCGGCGCGCGCTACCCGTATGACGACTTTGAGCATCAAGACATTACGCTGCGCGGCCATCATGACGAGGTTGGCGGAGAGCTTCGCCAGGAGCTGATCGCCCGCCTGTCGGTCGCCGGGATCACAATCGACGAATGCGGCTTCACCCATTTGGCTTATGCGACGGAAATCGCGCAGGCGATGCTTCGGAGGCAGCAGGCCCAGGCTGTGGTCGCGGCCCGCCAGACTCTCGTCGCGGGCGCGGTCGGAATGGTCGAGATGGCTCTCGAAGCGCTCTCCGAGAAGAATGTCGTCCATCTCGACGACGAACGCCGCGCGGCGATGGTGTCCAACCTCATGGTCGTGCTCTGCGGCGAGCGCGACACGCAACCCGTGGTCAATACCGGCACGCTCTACACCTAGGTTGAACAATGGCTGGCGGAGGCGAACGCAAGGCTTACCCGTTGCGGGTGGACCCGGACCTCTGGGCCGCGGTCGAGCGCTGCGCCGCCGCCGACCTCCGCAGCGTGAACAGCGAGGTCGAATGCCTCATCCGGGAGGCGCTCAAGGCGCGCGGCGTTAAGCTCGACCCGCCCCAGCCCGTGAAACGCGGCCGACCGAAAAAGAAACTTTAGCCGATCGACAGTTCGTGCTGCTGATTGAGCAGTCGCCACTCATCGAGGTCGGCGAGCATCGCCCGCGCCGCCTGTTCTGTCAGGTCAGCCGCGCGGACCAGGCCGGAGGATTCGCCGCGCAGACGTTGCGCGACATGCTCCAGGACGACGGATGTCTGCTGCGACCGTATGGCGCTGGCCGAATGATCTCCCTGCACGCGGATGCCGACGACCGCCGTGCCGATCGCAGGCAAGGTAGCCGAAATAACGGTGAACCAGTTGTAATTCCGGTGCACCCAGTCGGGGGCGACGGCAAAGCCGGTGATGAGAAACGCACTGGATACGAGCGCCAGCGTGAAGACACTGTATCCTAGAACCTCGAGCCGATGATTGAGGCGGCCGAGTTGCAGGGCCGCGCGGCGATGATAGTCGACCTGAGGCTGCACTTCCTTGTCCGCAATCGTCGTGGACAGTGCGCCAAGCCGCGACGCATCGATCCGGCCGGCAGGGCAGCCTACCGCCTGCCACGCGCGGGCCGCGTACCATTCGATCCACCTCTGGGGCATCGGGTTCGCGGCCGTTCCCGGAGGATCCGGTGCCGCTATGGCCAGCACTTTCAGGCTGCGCATTGGCCTCAGGCGCTCCGCAAGCTGGCGGTAGTCCAGCCAGCGCCGATGCCATTGGCCGCGGTTGGCCGCCCATGTGTTCGCGATGATCGCCAGCACCGCGAAGAACAGCCCGACTTCAAGGAAGATCGCCCAGCCCGGCAGGATGAGATTCGCCGTTCCAAGGAAGACGGCGAGCGCGGCGAAAACGAAGTTGAATACGTGCCCGCTGCGGAAGGACTGGGCAAAATGCGCGGCAAGGCTGTCCGACCAAGCGTAGGACTGCTCCAGCGGTCCCATCGGCGCCGAGGCGGCCTGGGCGCGTTCGCACGCAGCGGAATGGCTTTGCCACTCGGCTGTCGTCGCTTTCGAAGCGAGGTCTGCGCGCCAGTGATGGCGCCGAAGCGGCGAGATGCCTGTCGCCGCGAGCAAAAGCGGATATTCGATCCGCGGCCGGATCGCGCGGGGCCGCTCGCCGAGAAACGTCAGCAGGAACTCGCGCTCGCGCTGGTCCGGCGGCGGAGCCAGGATCGCCGACACGACCGCTTCAGAAGACATTTCGTCGAACGGGCGCACGTTCGCCGGATCGTCGACCTGCGTGACCACGTTCGGCTCGAAGGCCGTCCACCGTATCATTGTGTCGCCGGTCGCCTCAACAGGCACGTGCACGATCGGAGTTCCGCGTTCGTGGGCCAGGCTGACGACCTCGCCGGTTCCGCCGCGGCCGCGAGGGGGAAGGCCGTCCCAGACGGCGATGATTACGTCACTGTGCGCAACCGTTGCTCGGCCAGCCATGACATAAGCGTCGAGATCGTCGCCGCCGCCGCCCGGAAGCTCGAGCGAGCAGGTCGCCCGGGCGAGGAGGTCGTCGAACCGTGTCCGCGACGCATCGTCGGCCATTCCCGCGCGGTATCGGTCGCGATCGAACGGCAGCACTGCGTGCAGTTCGAAGCCGAGGTTGAGCGCGACCTCCGCTGCCAACTGGTCCGCTCCGTCGGCAAGCGCAGACACGAACAGCAGCCGCGGCGGGTCGGCAGTGAAGAATTGCTGATCCGCGGTATGAACCGCCTTCGCCTTCTCGACGAGCGACTGCAGTACCGTCCGCAGCCGCTCGTGGACCGTAAGTAGGGCGGCTGGGGCGAGAGCATCCTTTCGATGCCCCGTAACCCCGACCGCGAATACGAACGGGACGGACGGCGGGCGATCGCGCCCGACGGCTTTCAAGTCCAATTCAGGCGCCGAGATTTCTCGCCCCGCTGATCACGTGTTGCCGCCTCCGTTCTTGAAATCGGGATCATATTCGTACGGGGGACACAGAGTTGACTTGCCCACCTGCTCGCCAGGCTCTCCATCGAAGCGGAGCGCATATTTGAACAGCATCGCAGGCACGTTGCTGTTCAAGTCGTCAGCAATCAGGTGGTGTGGGTTGTACGGGTGATCGAATTTGATCTGACCGGAACCATTGCCCGCGCGTTTCGGGCAATCCGTGCCGACCGTTACCCACATCGCCTCGTCACATGGGTCAATGAACTTGAGCTTCTTCTTGGTGCCGTCCCTCAGTTGAAAATGGAGCTGATAAGCAACCTTCCCTTCTGGAAGATCCATTCGACCGGATTTCGGTGGTTCGTGGGGCTCGTCCTCGAACTTCCACTCGTGCGAAAAATCGACGAGTCCGGAGGAGTCGTCCTCGTCGGCGAATACGTCGATCATGACATTCCGCACCTTAGGCGCTAATTTCCAGCCCATCGCGCTGCGCGCCTCGTCGGGGTTTCTATCAGACATTTGCATCATCCCCTTCGATAGAGCCTCCAGCCTCAGCTTTTCCGGCAGTGTTGAGGAGGGGCGCCGGTTTCCCCCGTGACCTACGTCCGATCCGCTACAGATTCGTCCCGCCATTCTTGAACTCTGGATCGCAGGGTTCGCTCTGGTTCGCCTTGTCCACGAAGTTGAGCTGGTAGCGGAGCGTGCTCGCTTTTTCGTTCTTGTTGATGAGTGTCAGCGTCTTGTCGTCACAAGTCTGGACTTCGATTTGATTGTCGGTCGCCCCGTCCGGTGGGCACTGCCCCTGCTCGTTCTCGTGAATCCAGATCGGATTGGCGGTATCGAAACGTAACTTCCGGTTGGTCGCATCCTGCAGTTTGAATTCCACCATCACGGGGCCGCTGTCTTTCTCGAAGTCGATCTTCGAGTCCTTGGCTTTCTTGCCATCGATCTTCCAATCGATGAGGCCTTCGTCTCCGGTCCCGGCGTCTACCTTTATGTTCTTACTCATGATTCCACTCCCGAGCTTTGGGTCATTTCGGATTCCACTAAACCTTCCGGAAATCAGGCTCCCGGTAACCTATCCCTGCCAGCTTCCGCGCGATCGCAGCCGATTCAGAAATCTGGCCCACTTTCCGCAATAAGCTGGCGTGGAGCGCGAGTTCGCGAGGTTGCAATTCGACCCCTTTGGGCCAGACCGACAGGCCCGCTTGCCATGCCGCTCGAGCGCCAGCCCTTTCGCCCAATCTGGCGGCTACATCCCCGCGAAGCATGTGCGCTATCGCCAGGTCGATGCGGTCATCAGGTGATTTCGCTTTCGATCGTTCGGCTTCCATCAGTCCCGCTAAATTGGCCGACAGCGCTTGCGCTTCGGCTGGCTCACTCCGTGCAAGGGCAAGCCGCGCTCTGAGTTCGAAGCAACGGACCGGAAGGTCGACACGCCACATCGAAACGCTTGAGTCGCGGGCCGCAAGCCGATTGGCCATGTCACAGCCCGAACGCGCGGACGTGCCGGCATCGTCCAACTGGCGCATGGCCAATTGCAGCTCTCCGAGTTCCAAGATCCCATCAGAGATATACTGGACCCATTCCGTGTTGCTGGGCTCTGTCGCCAAAAGCTTTTGGCCGATCGCAGTCGCGTTTCGCATGTGCTCAAGCCCGCGCGAGACATCTCCTCGCGATGCGAACAACCTTCCCAAGACCCGTTCCGCGGTCATGAGCTTCTGTTGCAGCCCCTTGTCGTCGCCTCGCGAGGTCATCGACTGCCGAAGCAAGCTGATCTGTCTTTCACGCTGGCCAATGGCATCTTCCAGTTCGCCGGTTTTTTCACGTACGTCGCTAAGCCAGGCGAGCGCCTCCAGCAGCCGATCCTGGTAGGCTGCGCTGCCGGGGTCCGATGCGAGGAGCGCTTCGCTGTCTGCGAGTTCGCTGCCCAAAATCCTTGATGCTTCGCGGTATCTGCGTTGCTCTAGGACGAGCACACCCAGGTTGTTGTTCGCGTACGACCGTTCCAGTCGGTACCTCAACTCTCCGGGCTGCTGCGCAATCATCGATTGAGCGAGCCGCTGGTACTCGCGCATTGCCGCCTCAGCCGCCGGCAAGCGGCCTTGTTGTCTGTCGATCGCGCCGATCCAGAACACGTTCTGCGCGTGCTCGTACATGCGGTCCGGATTTTTCGGATCGCGACGTAGGCTCTCGGCGGTACTCTCATACGCTTCGCGGTACAGCCGAATTGCGGTGTTCATATCGCCACGAGTATGTGCAATTTCGCCCAGTAAGGTCAGGGCCTTTGACCGCTGCGCCAGACTTTCGTCCGAGAGACCGCCTTTGTCCTGCTCCTCATAGTAAGCGAGTGCTCGGGCGCCGACGGAATCGAGCACGTCGAGGCGGCCGAGCGGTTGCAGCTTCGTTCTGAGGTCTCCAAGCATGAAACCGACTAGGCCTTCGGCCTCGCGACGCTGGTCGCGCGCCTCATCGCGCGCCTGGATTGCGGTAACCGCCAGGCCCGTGGCGATGAGCATGCCGACTAGGGAGCTTCCTGCAACCGCTGCGAGGCGGCGCTGGCGCCGGATCGTGTCGCGCTGCACGAGCTCGTCGAGGCCCAGTCCGAGCATTCCTGCCACGAGCTTGAGGAAGCCAAGCCGGCGAACTTCGCCGGTCCCTCGCAGGTCGGCCGCGAGCGGCTCCGCCTTGTGGGTCGTCGGCCGGCCCCGCCGGTCATACCTGTACCGAAGCGCCTGCGGCAGGCACTCCTCCTCCTCCCGTCCCGCAAGGTCGGTGGCGAACGGTTCGCCGTCGACGATGACGGCGAAGATGCATCCCTCCGGGCGGGCGCGCTTGAAGGCCTCGATCTCGGCATTCGTCCAGCGGGAGCGGGCTGCCGCCGGTGAGCAGAGCACGATCAGGAAACGAGAGGCCGCGATCGCCGAGCGAATCTCGACGCCGAGATCGTTGGAGGCCGGAAGCTCATTGAGGTCACGGAAGATGGGCGTGAGCCGCTTCGGAACTGCCCCGTGGTCGGTGATCCGGCCGACGAGATGTGAAGGCACGACGAAGCGCTCCAGTGCCTGGTGAAGCCAGTTCGCCATTTCCTGGTCGCGATGACTGTAGCTGAGGAAAGCAAAGTAGTGGTGAGAGCCGTTCGCGATCGGCGCCGGAGACGCCGTTGCATTGCTCGTGCGAGCCCACTCGGACGGTCGGGCAAGAATCGTCATTGCCGCCCCCGCAATTCTAGGTAAGCGGCTTACCATCTTCAAATATTTAACGCGAATCCGCCGAGTCCGCTCGCTTGGCCGCAGCGTCGACAGCCCCTATATCCGCGTCATGTCTTCCGTCCGCCCCTGGCGAGATATCGCTCGGCGTCCATCGCGCCAGATCATGGTCGGCTCCGTCCCCGTGGGCGGCGACGCGCCCGTGACCGTCCAGACGATGACCAACACGCCGACTGCCGACGCGCGCGCGACGATCGATCAGATTCGCCGCTGCGAGGAAGCGGGCGTCGACATCATCCGCGTGTCCTGCCCCGACCAGGACAGCACGGCGGCGCTGAAGGAGATCGTCCGCGCAGCGAACGTGCCGATCGTCGCCGACATTCACTTCCACTACAAGCGCGCCCTGGAAGCTGCGGACGCCGGTGCTGCCTGCCTCCGTATCAATCCCGGCAACATCGGTTCCGAAGACCGCGTCAAGGAAGTGATCGCGGCTGCGCGCGCGAACGGCTGCGCGATTCGTATCGGCGTCAATGCCGGTAGCCTCGAGAAGGACCTGCTCGAAAAGTACGGTGAGCCCTGCCCCGAGGCGCTGGTCGAAAGTGCGCTCGACCATATCCGCATCCTCGAGGACCATGGCTTTCGGGATTACAAGGTCGCCGTCAAAGCCTCGGACGTCTTCCTCGCAGTCGCTGCCTACCACTCACTTGCCGACGCTGTGGACTGCCCGCTGCACCTCGGCATCACCGAGGCCGGCGGCCTGATCGGTGGAACGGTGAAATCGTCAATCGGCATTGGCTCGCTTCTTTGGGCTGGGATCGGCGACACGATCCGGGTTTCGCTATCCGCGGAGCCGGAGGAGGAAGTCCGGGTCGGCTATGAGATTCTGAAGGCGCTTGGCATCCGCAACCGCGGCGTTCGCGTGGTTTCCTGTCCGAGCTGCGCGCGTCAGGGCTTCGACGTGATCCGCACGGTCCAGGCTTTGGAGGAGCGGCTGCAGCATATCCGCACGCCCATGTCGCTGTCCGTGCTCGGCTGTGTCGTGAACGGCCCCGGCGAGGCTCGCGAGACCGACATCGGGATCACCGGCGGCGGTCAGGGCAAGCACATGGTCTATCTGTCCGGCGTGACCGACCATCACATCCGCGACGAGGACATGATCGACCACATCGTGAAGCTGGTCGAAGCAAAGGCGGCGGAGATCGAGGCGGCGGCGCCCGCGGACCGGACGCTCGATGCCGCAGAGTAGCGCCGGGGTTTAACCTTTCTTCACCTTGTCGGCGCAGCATGGCGTCATGGGCAAGCTGCTGTTGATCCTGATCCTTTTCGGCGCGGTCGCCGACGGTCTTGCATCCAAGCGGTCAGAGCCCCCGCTCTTGATCGACTGAGCGCATCCACCGCACTCGACGCACGTAATCGATGCGCTAAGGCCGGCGCGTGAACCGCGTCGCCCAGCATCCTTTCCAGGCCTTTCTTGCGGCGCTCGCAGCCGTTGGCATTCTGTCGGTCATGGACGCCCTGATGAAGGCGCTGGTCCTGGCGATAGGCATCTACGCCGTCAGCATCTGGCGTTCGACGGCCAACCTGGTCCTGACCGGCGGGCTTTATCTGCCGCGGCGGCGGCCATGGCCCGCCGGGTCCATCCTGAGAATCCACATCGCGCGCGGCGTGCTTGTGACCATCATGGCCGGCTTGTTCTTCTGGGGGATCGGTCGGGTACCGCTCGCGCAGGCCATCGCGATGACTTTCATCGCGCCGCTCATCGCACTGCTGCTCGCGGCCAGCTTTCTCAACGAGCGGATCGGGGCACGCTCGATCGGCGGCTCCGTCATGGCGTTTGCTGGCGTGCTCGTGATCGTGCTCGGCCAGGCGCGAGCTGACCTCGGGACCGATGCGTTGCTCGGAAGCGCCGCGATCATCGGCTCTGCGCTGTGCTACGCGATCAACATCGTCCTGATGCGGCACCAGTCCCTTGCCGCAGAGCCGCTGGAGATCAACTTCTTCCAGTCGCTGACAGTGCTCGTGCTCTGGCTCGCGATCACGCCCTTCCTTGGCTTTCCCGACTGGCCGGGCGGCTGGGCGACCTTGGTCGGCGTGGCGGCCGTCATGTCTACGGCGGGGGGGCTGCTATTCTCGTGGGCCTATGCCCGCGCCGAGGCGAGCTATCTCTCCGTGACCGAGTATAGCGGCTTCCTGTGGGCGGCCGCCCTCGGCTGGATCATCTTCAACGAGGCAGTATCGCTCTATACGGCCGCGGGCGCGGCGCTGATCGTCGGCGGCTGCTTCGTCGCAGCCCGAAGCAAGGTCGATGCGCCCGGTGAAGTGGAGGTTGTGACCTGATGGCCTGGTTCTGGTTGATCCTCGGTGGGCTGTTCGAAGTCGGCTTCACGACGTCTCTGCGGTTCGTAGAAGGCTTCAGGAATGTGCCTTGGACGATCGCCTTTCTGATGTCCGTGGCGATCAGCATGGGGCTTCTCGAGCTCGCATCGCGATCGATTCCCATGGGAACGGCCTATGCTGTCTGGGGCGGGATAGGCGCCATCGGGACGGTCGCGGTCGGCATGATCTGGTTCCACGAGCCGACGACCACGATCCGGCTGCTCCTGATCCTCGCTATCGTGGCGGCGATTGCGGGCTTGAAGCTCACCGCCTAAGTCCCGCGCAGATGACGAATACGCCGCAGCCCGTCCGCGGGACTCAGAGCTTGCTTGGAGAAGACGCCGACCGCTTTCACGCGGTGGTCGACGCGTTCGACCGCGTGCGCCGGCTGTTCGGGTTCAAGCACGTCGAGGTGCCGGTCATCGAGCAGACCTCGGTGTTCGCCCGGACCATCGGCGAGACCACGGATGTCGTCTCCAAGGAGATGTACACCTTCGAGGATCGCGGCGGCGAGTTGATCACGCTTAGGCCGGAGTTCACGGCCGGCATTTGCCGCGCATACCTCAGCGAGGGGTGGCAGCAATTCGCGCCGCTCAAGCTTGCGACGCACGGCCCTGCGTTCCGCTATGAGCGTCCGCAGAAGGGGCGTTTCCGCCAGTTCCACCAGCTAGACGCCGAGGTGATTGGCGCTGCCGAGGCGGCCGCCGACGTGGAGCTGCTGTCGCTCGGCGACCAATTGCTCCGGGAGCTCGGCATCCATGACGGCGTGACGCTGCAGCTCAACACGCTCGGCGACGCCGAAACGCGCGATGCCTGGCGCGCGGCTTTGGTCGAACATTTTGCTTCCCACCGTTCCAGCCTCTCGGAAGACAGCGTTCTCCGGCTCGAGCGCAATCCCTTGCGGATCCTCGATACCAAGGATCCCAAGGAGCGTCCGATCGCCGATGCCGCTCCGTCGATCGACGAATTCCTGACACCCGAAGCGTCCGAATTCTTCGCGCAGGTGACGGCCGGCCTCGATGCCGCCGGTGTCCGATGGACCCGCAACCCGCGCCTCGTCCGCGGCCTCGACTATTACCGTCACACGGCGTTCGAGTTCGTTACTGACCGGCTCGGTGCGCAGGGGACGGTCATCGCCGGCGGCCGCTACGATGGGCTCATCGAGGCGCTCGGTGGCCCGCACACGCCGGCAGTCGGTTGGGCTGCGGGCATCGAGCGGCTCGGCATGATGATCGACGCGCCGTCGCCCGAGGCCCCGTCCGTTGCCGTCGTTCCCTTGGGTGACCGTGCGGAAGCGGAGGCGCAGCGCATCGTCGCCGGGTTGCGGCGAGAGGGCGTTGCAGCCGACATGGCCTATCGGGGGAACATGAAGAAGCGCCTTGGCCGGGCGAACGCGGCCGGTGCGAAATATGCGCTGATCATCGGCGATGACGAGCTGGATCGCGGGGAAGCGCAGTTGAAGGATCTGGCTACCGGCGAGCAGCGCTCTGTGTCTCTCGACCTGATTGGGGAAGCGATTCGCCGATGAGCCGCATCTCTTCCGAGCGCATCGCGTCGATCGAGGCGAAGAAGCAGGAACTCGCCGATGCAATGGCGGGCGGCGACCTGGCGCCCGACGAATTCGTCCGCCTGTCCAAGGAATATGCGCAGATCGAGCCGGTCGCAGCCGCTGCCCGCGAGGTCCGGCGGCTCCGGGCCGAGCTGGACGTGCTGAACGGCATGGTGGCCGATCCGGGCGCTGAGGTTGAACTCAAGGAAATGGCGGCGGCCGAGGCGGAGGAAATCCGTCACAAGCTGCCCGAGGCCGAACACGCGCTGGCGATCAAGCTCCTGCCGCGAGACTCCGCCGACGAGCGCGCTGCAATGCTTGAGGTGCGTGCCGGCACCGGCGGCGATGAGGCCGCACTCTTCGCAGGAGACCTGTTGCGCATGTACCAGCGCTTCGCGGAAGCGCAGGGCTGGCGGTTCGAGCTGATCTCCGCCAGCGCATCGGACGTGGGCGGTTACAAGGAGGCGGTCGCTTCGATCAACGGGGCCGGCGTGTTCGCCCGGCTCAAGTTCGAAAGCGGCGTGCATCGTGTGCAGCGCGTTCCGGCGACCGAGAGCGGCGGCCGGATTCATACATCCGCAGCTACCGTGGCAGTGCTTCCCA
>Ga0307411_10000588_pt1 | contig 13026 bp, 12 predicted proteins | sample DK1Ometagenome_2_FD_203712 | JGI IMG/M metagenome (GOLD analysis project Ga0307411, IMG submission 203712) | Maize rhizosphere microbial communities from greenhouse at UC Davis, California, United States - DK15-O-1 | ecosystem: Host-associated > Plants > Roots > Rhizosphere > Soil | place: USA...
GCGCTGAACGAGGTCGACCGCGAGGCACGCGCGATGGAGTTCTACGACGTGCTGTCGACGTTCGACTTCATGAGCTCGACGCCAACACTGTTCAACTCCGGCACGCACCGCTCGCAGCTTTCGTCGTGTTATCTCACCACGGTCTCCGACGACCTCGATGGCATCTACGAGGCGATCAAGGAAAACGCGCTGCTGTCGAAGTTCGCCGGCGGCCTCGGCAACGACTGGACGAACGTGCGCGCGATGGGCTCGCACATCCGCGGCACCAACGGCAAGTCGCAAGGCGTCGTGCCGTTCCTCAAGGTCGTGAACGACACCGCCGTCGCCGTGAACCAGTGCTTCGCACCCGACACGCTCGTCTACTCGGGCCGCGGCGTGCTGCCCATCCGCCAGGTGCAGGGCGGCGATCTCGTGCTCGGCAAGAGCGGCACTTACCGCGAGGTGATCGAGCGCCTGGTCTACGAGCAGCACGACGCGATGGTGGCGATCGATGTCAAGCATTCGCTGCAGCCGCTCGAAGTGACCACCGGCCATCCGTTCTGGTCGCTGACCGGCGTGCCGCTCGAGCAGTCGAGCGAGCGCACGCACGACTGGATCGCCAAGGGCAAGATAGCCCCCCACTGGACCGACGCCGGGCAGTTGAAGGTCGGCGATTACATCGGGCTGACGATTCCGACCGAAGTCACGCCCGTCGACGGATTGACCGAAGACGACGCGCGGCTCTACGGCATCCTGCTCGGCGACGGCCACCTGGCGAAGGACGGGCAGCAATGGGGCGTGTCGGGCAATCCGCTGCGCGACGCGCATCTCGCCTTCGTGCGCGAGTACCTGCAGTGCCGCGGCGTGCATTTCCGCGAGACGTCGCGCGGCGAGACGCACCTGCAGGTGCAGTGGGCGGCCGGACGAGGCGTCGTGCGCGACGCGACGACCGGCGGCATCGTCGGCACGCCGCACACGATTCCGTTCACGCGCGAAGATCTCTACGACGACTCGCACCGCAAGCGCATCGCGCCGCGGCTCGCGCATCTGCCGCGCCCGCAGACGCTGGCGCTCGTGCGCGGCCTGCTCGAGTCGGATGGCGGCGTATCGCGCGGCGCCGAAATCTACTTCACGTCAGCGTCGCAGCCGCTCGCCGAGGGCCTGCGCTATCAGTGCCTGCGCCTCGGCGTGCCGGTGAGCGGCCAGGTGCGCCAGCGCGACCACGCGCACGAAGGGACGACGTCCGAGGGCTCGTCGATCTCGTTCCACGCGCCCACCCGCGCATTCGACCTGCGCATTCCGGCCGTGCCCGAGATAGCCGGCCTCGTGGGCTGCCGGCCGATCGGCAAGCGCAACTGGATCACGCTCGGCGGCACCGTGTTCTCGCGCGTGCGGGCCGTGACGCCGATCGCACCGAAGCCGCTCGTCGTCGACCTCAAGGTGGACGCCGACGAGTCGTACATGACGGTGGCGGGCCTCGCGCACAACGGTGGCAAGCGCAAGGGCGCCGTGTGCACGTATCTCGAAACCTGGCACCTCGACATCGAGGAGTTCCTCGAGCTGCGCAAGAACACCGGCGACGACCGCCGCCGTACGCACGACATGAACACGGCCAACTGGATTCCCGACCTGTTCATGAAGCGCGTCGTCGAAGGCGGCGACTGGACGCTGTTCTCGCCGGCCGACGTACCCGATCTCCACGACAAGTGGGGCCGTGCGTTCGAGGAAGCGTACGTGCGCTACGAGGAGAAGGCCGCGCGCGGCGAGCTCAGGCTGCACAAGCGCATCCCCGCCGTGCAGCTCTGGCGAAAGATGCTGTCGATGCTGTTCGAGACCGGCCACCCGTGGATCACGTTCAAGGACGCGTGCAACGTGCGCTCGCCGCAGCAGCACGTCGGCACCGTGCACAGCTCCAACCTCTGCACCGAGATCACACTCAACACCAGCGCAACCGAGATCGCCGTCTGCAACCTGGGCTCGGTCAACCTGCTTGCACACATGCACGAGGTCGACGGCCGCTACGAGCTCGACCAGGCCAAGCTCGCGCGCACGATCACCACGGCGATGCGCATGCTCGACAACGTGATCGACATCAACTACTACGCGGTCGCGAAGGCGCGCAACTCGAACCTGAAGCACCGTCCGGTGGGGCTCGGCATCATGGGATTCCAGGATTGCCTGCACGCGATGCGCGTTCCGTACGGATCGGCGGCCGCGCTGCAGTTCGCCGACACGTCGATGGAAGCCGTGTGCTACCACGCCTACTGGGCGTCGACGAAGCTCGCGGAGGAGCGCGGCCGCTACACGTCGTACAAGGGCAGCCTGTGGGATCGCGGCATCCTGCCGCAGGACACGCTGCGCCTGCTGCGTGACGAGCGCGGCGGCTACGTCGACATCGACGAATCGGAAACGCTCGATTGGCCGGCGCTGCGCGCGCGCATCGCCGAGCATGGCATGCGCAATTCCAACTGCATCGCGATCGCGCCCACCGCCACGATCTCCAACATCATCGGCGTGGCCGCGTCGATCGAGCCCGAATACCAGAACATCTACGTCAAGTCGAACCTGTCGGGCGAGTTCACCGTCGTCAACGAGCAGCTCGTGCGCGACCTGAAGGCGCTGGGCCTGTGGGACGACGTGATGGTCGCCGACCTCAAGTACTTCGACGGCTCGCTCGCCAAGATCGACCGCGCGCCGGCGGAGCTGCGCGAGCTCTACGCGACGGCGTTCGAGGTCGATACCTCGTGGATCGTCGAGGCCGGTGCGCGCCGGCAGAAGTGGATCGACCAGGCGCAGAGCCTCAACATCTACATGGCGGGCGCGTCGGGCAAGAAGCTCGACGAGACGTACAAGCTCGCGTGGGTGCGCGGCCTCAAGACCACGTACTACCTGCGCACGCTCGCCGCCACGTCGGCCGAGAAATCGACGGGAAGCGGTGGCGAGCTCAACGCCGTGCCGGAGCGGACAGGCGCGGCGATCGGCGCCGCGGGTCGAGCGGGCAACGCGGCCGCGGCCGAAGCGGAGCCGAGGTTTTGCGCGATCGACAATCCGGACTGCGAGGCGTGTCAGTGATTTTCGACGGCTGCGTGCGCGAGGCCGGCCGGTAAACGCCACGGCGATGACCGCTGCGCTCGCAATCCCGGTTGCGCTCGAGGAGGCGGCGCCTGCGCCGCTGCGCGAGCGAATCCAGGTGCTCGAGTCGCGCCCCGGCGTGCGGGAAGTCCTGATCATCACGGCGAGCAGCGCAGGAGCGGGCGAAAACCGCCATGTCGTGATCGTGCTGGCAGGCGGCGGCGGCGGTTTTGCGGTGACGTTTCCCGACGGCGTTCCCTGCGTGCAGGGCGGATTGCCGCTGACGCAGCGGCAACGGCTCGCGAGCGCGATCGGCGGCCCGGTTGTCGCGTTGTCGCCGCCGACCGATCAACCGGTGATGAGCCGCGCGTGGCGCAGGTCGGAGCAGCACATGGCCGATCTCGGCGCCGCGGTGGCATGGACGATGACGACGTGGCCGGCTGCGCAGACATGGGTGCTGGGCGTCGCGCACGGCGCGCTGTCGGCCGCCGTCGCGGCATCCAGCATCGAACGTCTCGCCGGTGCCGTGCTGCTGTCGTGTGCCGACGAAGCGCTCGGCCCGTCGCCATGTGCGGAAGGCATGCGCGTTCTGGCCGTGCAGTCGCGGCAGGATGGCCGCGCGCCGTACGCGCTTTCGCATGCACGCGGCCGCAAGACGTTCGTGACCGTGCGCGACGAGCGTGCCGCTTATGGCGACGCGGCGAACGGACCGTGCTTCGGGGGCAAGGAGGAACAGGTGGTGGACGTCGTGGCCCGGTGGATCGTCACCGGCGCGGCGCCCGGAGAGATTCGGTAAACCGGTGCAAGCGACTGCAAAGCGATGGCCATCAAGAGCATTTCGCGGCGGCACCGGGTCGACGGACCCGCGCGAACCCAGACAGGACGCGAAGTTGGCGTGGACGCGCCAGGGACTGCAGGACCGAAAGAGCCGGCAACGGCTCGCAGTCGTTTCCTGGGGGGCGCGCGGCGGCAAACGAATGGCAGCCGCCGCGCGCCGATTTTTCCCGGGGAGTGCTTCCCGCGGTGGTGCAGCCACGCTGGGCAGCGCGGTTGGTCGCGCGGTGCAGCGGCGGCGGCACGCGTCGTCAACTTTGCGGAAAGGAGGCGGATGTTGGCTCGGTACGAGTATGCACCCCGGCACGTGGTCGACGCGCGCTGGCTCGGTGACTACAAGGTGTGGCTGGAATTCAACGATGGACGCAAGGGCGTGGTCGACCTGGCCGATGAGCTCCACGGAGAAGAGCTCGAGCCGCTGCGTGACCGCGACCGCTTCTGCCAGTTCTATCTGGACTACGGACTCGCGTCGATCGCCTGGCTCGACGGCCAGGATTTCACGCCGGAATTCCTCTACGACAAGCTGAAGGCAATGCACTAGCGACGCAAAGCGCGCCAACGGAAACCCGCCGCCGCCCTGCCGAAAGCCGAGGTGGGCGGTGGCGCCGATGGCAGCACCAACGCGATCTCGACGCGACACGAAAACGTATACCGGAGACACCCGCCATGCTGAGCTTCGACGACGACTTCACCGCCCTGCCCGTGCAGCCCAAGCGTCCGCACGCGCCGCCGTCACCGGTGCGGCCGCCGGCCGGCGTACTGGCGTCGACGCGGCTCGCGCGCGAGCCCGTGCTCGATCTCGACGCCGAGCAGCACGCGCTGCAGAACGGATTCCGGCGCGTGCGCGTCGAGGACAAGCGCGTGATCAACGGCCAGGCCGACGTCAACCAGCTCGTGCCGTTCAAGTACAAGTGGGCATGGGACAAGTACCTCGCCGGCTGCGCGAACCACTGGATGCCGCAGGAAATCAACATGCAGCGCGACATCGAGCTGTGGAAGAACCCGGGCGGGCTCACCGACGACGAGCGCCTGATCGTCAAGCGCAACCTCGGCTTCTTCGTGACGGCCGACAGCCTCGCCGCGAACAACATCGTGCTCGGAACGTACCGCCACATCACCGCGCCCGAATGCCGGCAGTACCTGCTGCGCCAGGCGTTCGAGGAGGCGATCCACACGCACGCGTACCAGTACATCGTCGAGAGCCTCGGCCTCGACCAGGCCGAGATCTTCAACGCCTATCACGAAGTCAAGTCGATTCGTGACAAGGACCGATTCCTGATCCCGTTCATCGAGACGCTGACGAACCCGAACTTCAGGACCGGCACGCTGGAAGCGGATCAGGAGCTATTGAAGAGCCTGATCGTGTTCTCCTGCATCATGGAAGGCCTCTTCTTCTACGTCGGTTTCGTGCAGATTCTCGCGATGGGCCGCCAGAACAAGATGACGGGCGCGTCGGAGCAATACCAGTACATCCTGCGCGACGAGTCGATGCACTGCAATTTCGGCATCGACCTCGTCAACACGATCAAGATGGAGAACCCGCACCTGTGGACGCCTGAGTTCCGCGACGAGATTCGCGGGCTGATGAAGAAAGGCGTCGATCTCGAATACGCCTACGCCGAGGACACGATGCCACGCGGCGTGCTGGGCCTGAACGCGCCGATGTTCAAGGAATACCTGCGCTTCATCGCCAACCGCCGCTGCCAGCAGATCGGCATCGACCCGCTGTTCGACAAGGCCGACAACCCGTTCCCCTGGATGGCCGAGATGATCGACCTCAAGAAGGAGAAGAACTTCTTCGAGACGCGCGTCATCGAGTACCAGACCGGTGGCGCGTTGAGCTGGGATTGAGTCGCCTTGACATCGAGCAAGGCAGACGGCGACGAGAGACCGGAAGATCGTCCAACGGCAATCGCTGCATAGGGAGGCGCTATGGTGTCAGCCTGGTGGCTGCTGCTCGCGGTAAGCGCGGGCGTGGGCATTGGAATGGTCCTGTCGGCCATCTTGACGTTCGTGGCGGATGGGAACGCCGATCTGCCCGACAAGGAAGAGGCAGCGCATCGGATGACGTGAGGCGTCGTCGTGCGCGCCCGGACGGCAGGCGGGCGCCACGAGTCACGATACGAGCGGCGGAGTAAGCCGGAAGCCCCTGCGATTGCTCATGCGGGCGCAGGCCTATCGTTTTCCATCCGAGCCGCCAGCTGAAGCGAGGCGATCGAGAGGGCTGACGACACCGCAGCCGCCACGATTCAGCACATGCGTGTACACCATCGTCGTGCTGACGTCCGCGTGACCGAGGAGCTCCTGGATCGTACGGATGTCTGACCCGATTCGAGCAGATGCGTCGCAAACGAATGGCGCAGCGTATGGGGTGTCGCCGGTTTGGCAGTGCCAGAACGACGGAGAGCCTCCCGCATCGCGCGCTGGAACGATTGATCGCTGATGTGGTGTCGCCGCTCGATTCCGGTGCGCGGGTCGATGGAGCGGCGAATCCGCGGGAAACACGTACTGCCAGCACCAGTCACGAGCGGCGTTCGCGTACTTGCGGTCGAGCGCCTGCGGAAGCCATACGGTGCCGAACCCTGCGCCAAGATCGCGAGCGTGCATCTCTCCGGCTCTGCGCAGCTGGGCGCGAAGCGGCTGGACGAGACGATTCGGACATACCGTGATCCGGTCTTTCCCGCCCTTGCCATTGCGAACCAGGATTGCGCGACGCGAGAGATCGACGTCCTTGACCCTGAGGCGGCACGCCTCCATGACACGCAACCCGGTACCGTAGAGCAGCTCTCCGAACAGCCGGTGCGAGATGTCGAGCGCGCCGGGAACGCTCGCGACTTCCGAGGGCGTAAGGACCACTGGCAGCCGCACCGGCACTTTTGCGCGCCCGACACCATCGAGCAGCGGGAGCTCGCGCGCCAGCACTTCGCGGAAGAGAAACAGCAGCGCGCTCTGCGCCTGGTTCTGCGTCGAAGCGGCGACGTTCAGCTCGACAGCCCGGTGCGTAAGAAACGCCGCGATATGCGGAGCCGACAAATCCGATGGATGGCGATTGCCATGGAACCGGATGAAGCGTTTGATCCAGTCGACGTATGCCTGCTCGGTACGAAGGCTGTAGTGCTTGAACCGGATGCGGTCGCGGACTTGGTCGAGCAACCGCGGGCGGACGACGTCCGTTGGCATGAGTGTTTAGGAGGCACTAATGGACAAGTCCGCTTTGATTATCGGGTTAGAACGGCGACGCGGAGATCAGCCCTTTGGCCGAGCGACGCATTGTCTCCCGTCGCTCTTAGGATGCCTTTGGCCTGCTTTAGGCGCTCGAATTATTGTTAGGCCGCACCAACAACCGCATGCCGCCACTGTCGTCTTTGCTAGCGCTAATCGCGACCTGGGCCGCGCATCGAAACGACATTGTTGGGCTTGCTCTCGTCGGCTCGCGGGCACGCGGTACAGCTCGCCCGGACAGCGACGTTGATCTGATAGTGCTCACTCCTCAGCCGGAATCGTTTCGGGAGTCGCAAGCGTGGCTCGCCGGCATCGACTGGTCGGCTCTCGGCCTAGCCGTTAAGGCTTGTCGCGATGCGGTCTACGGTGCGGTCTGGTCTCGCCACGTTGAGCTAAGTGATCGGTCCTGGGTTGAATTCGGATTCGCTCGTCCGATTGGGCGGCGGCCCGCCCATGCGATCCGGGCACACGCAGCGTCGTTTCCGGCGGATGTCGGGTCGTCTATGATCCCGTTGGGCTTCTGCAAAGTCTGCTCAAGGATGCGGCCTAACCTTACGGTCAACCGGACGCACCGGCACATACCTTCCAAGATGCACATTGCCACAACACAAGCGAGGACCGCATGAAGACAATGACACGTTTCGCTCTCACGCTGACTCTGGCGTTGCTCCTTTCATCGGTATCCACAGCCGCGTCGGCAGAAGTCACCACCGGCGCCCAGGCGGTGGACGAGGCGTGGCGCAAAGCGATCATCGCCAACGACCTTGATGCAGTCATGTCGAACTACTCGAAGGACGCCGTGATGTGGCTTCCCGAAGCTCCTGAAGCAAAGGGCCGAGAGGCCATCCGCAAGTCCTACGCGGGCCTACTGGCTGGGAACACGGTTACGGGTGCCACCTTCGCCAACACTCACTACCGGACCTCTGGCAACCTCTCGGTCGGTTGGGGCGATTTCACTCTCACCCTCTCTCCAAAGTCCGGAGGTAGTCCCGTTTCCCTGGCTGGTCGCTTCTCCGTGATCGCGAAGAAAGAGACGGGTAAGTGGGTCTACGTGGTTGACCACGCCTCAGCACATCCTGCTAGTCCGACGCCCCGCTGACCCAGATTGCGTCGGTGCCTAACCCGGCGTTCAACCGGACGCGCCGGCACGTGTGTCGTGTTTTGTCTGCGCCGGTGGCGGCGCGCCGGTTAACTGATCGTTAGGCGTCACTCCGCAGTAGCCGCCCAATGGAACTATCGCGCGTAAGACTTTTATGGCCTTGGCTCGCGGAGGGCAAGTTCGTTTGGCTCTCTTTGTCGGTCAACATCATCGCTTTGCTCGTCGCTATCCGGCCTGGCGCGTCCGAGCCATTGATAAGACTGGCCGGCTTGTTTCTACAAGTGCTCGGTATCGGCACGGTTATTTGGGGTATCTCCGAAACCCGTGCTCTCTTTGGCCATCCGCCGATATTCCGAAAAGCGACCTCTTGGTTGCGGCGCTTTCCGCTGCTTCGCCGAGATCGAGTTGTCGGAGCAGTGGGTGCGCAATCGGAAGCGCCGTCGGCAACGCGCGGGCCTATGGCACATTTCGAGCGGAAATGCCGACTGTCGAAGGCCGCCTGGACGCACTGGAAAGGAATGTGACTGCGATCCACGAGCGGATCACCGCCACTCAGAAGGAAATCGATGAAGAAATACACCGATCCACAGAAGCGTTAAAACGTGAAGAAGAAGCACGCCGGCGAGAAGATGCGGAAACTCGGAAAACGCTGGAGGCTACCGGCACTGGTGGTGTTCATATTTCCGCGATCGGCGCCTCATGGTTATTTGTTGGAATCATCTTAAGCACTGCATCGCCCGAAATCGCTGCAGCCCTAAGATGCCGCCTAACCTTACGGTCAACCGGACGCGCCGGTTCATGCCTTCAACTTGGCGAGCGGCAGCGCGGCGCGCCGGTTACCTCCAACGTTGGGCGTCACGGGCCGGTTGCCGGTGTCGTTGCAAAGTAGGGGAGATAGAACCACAGAACGCATATTCTCCGCAGGAGAAGTGACATGCCAGAAATGTTCACGAATGCGGCTTCGTATGACAGATTTATGGGTCGCTGGAGTTCGAAGCTGGCACCGCTGTTCGCGAAGTTTGCTCGAATTCGCGATGGCGATAGAGTCCTCGACGTTGGGTGTGGCACTGGATCGTTAATTCAGGCGGTGGCAAATCTCAATAGCCAATCGGAGATCGTTGGCATAGATCCCAGCGCGGGGTTCATCGCCCATGCCCGTCAGCGCTTTACCGATCCGCGGATTTCCCTCGATCAGGGTAGTGCATTCGAACTGCCATACCCCGCCCGTTCCTTCGACCATGCACTGTCGATGCTCGTATTTCATTTGATCTCGACCCCCGACAGGGCAGCAAAGGAAATGCGGCGAGTGACCAAACCCGGAGGAACCGTAGCGGCATGTACATGGGACGGGGCAGGTGGCATGGAGTTGACGAGTATATTTTGGAGCGAGGCTATCAGGTTAGATCCTGCTGCTGAGACGCGTCCAGAACGGGGAGTTGGCAACCTCAAGGGTCAGTTGAGTGAATTGTGGAAGGCAACGGGCATTCACAACGCGGAAGAGACTTCCATTGATATTCGGATGGACTTCGCTTCCTTCGATGACTATTGGTTGCCGTACCTTACAGGCGTGGGTCCAACTGGAGTTTATGTTGCCGGCTTGTCCAACGAGGACCGGGATGCATTGCGCGAGCGGCTTAGGAGCCGAGTGCTAGGTGGACAATTGGATGGTGCGTTCTCTCTTGCCGCACGTGCCTGGGCAGTACGTGGGCTCGTGCCAGAGTAATCAGTGACGCCCAACCCCGCGTTCGAGCGGACGCGCGGAAGCGGGGGAGGCTCCGCAATGAACGTCGACGCGCGCGCCGCTCAACGCTAGCGTTAGGCCTCAGGGTCAGTGCCTTCGATGTCTTTCGCTTCGGTCACCTTTCGCAGCGCCGCTGGCATCAAGCTCTGCTCCGTATGTCATTGTCCCTGCCCCTGAGAGTGGTGACGCGCCTCGCCGGTGGCTTCGTTCAACACGGGCTTCGGCCACCGCCTCGCGCGCGCCGATTCTGTGGTTCTTACCCATTTCGCCAGTCGCGGCGCGCGCTGGACCTGCCGCATTGCGCTTCGTCGCCGCAATCATCTGCTGCTCCGTGGCAGGTTCACGCTCGCTCCCGGCACCTGGCCCCTTCCCCGTCCGCTCATGCCACTCGTCGTTGCGGGGTCCTCTTCCTATGCGTAGGCTTTTGCCTTCGTCAGCTTCAGCGTCGCCTAACAGCTCGCTCAACCGGACGCGCCGGTTCATGCTTTCTAGTTCCCAAGCCTCAGCGCGGCGCGCCGGTTAGCTTCGTACGTTAGGCGGCATAGGCGCACAACTCGGGTATGCCGGGCATCGGCAATGATCAACGGAGAGATGACAGTCCGGTGTGGAATCAACGCGTTCTTCAGGGGTGCTCAACATGACAATTGAGTTTTTCGAAGAGAGTAACGTCGGTACACGGACACTACCGCGCTCAGTGGCGACAAAGGCCGGCGGCTTTGTGTTTGTTTCTGGCCAAGTCGCCCGTGACGAAAATGGCGCCTTGGTCGCGGGCGGGATTGAGGCCCACACTCGACAGACCATGAAGAATGTCGCTCATGTACTTGCATTGGCCGGTTGCACGCTTGACGACGTAGTGAAAGTTACAGTCTGGCTAGACAACCCACGTGAATTCAACGAATTCAATCGCGTTTACGGCGAGTTCTTTCCTCGCAAACCGCCAGCGCGCTCGACAATACAAGGGACAAACATGGTTGGCACTAAGATAGAAATTGAGGTCGTCGCTTTCAGGCCCTGAGGCGGCCTTCGGGGTCTCTCAGGGAATTCTTGCAGCCGGGCGCAGAATGCCGCCTAACCACGCGCTCAACCGGACCCGCCGGTACGCAACTTCTTCTCGGTCACGTCGGTGGCGGCGGGCCGGTTAGCTTAGCCGTTAGGCAGCGTGTCGCACATGCAGACCTACCAGAGCCGCATCACGCAGCACCTCACCCGGTATCGGCGAAACCGCTTGGGTATTGTCCAAGCGGGTACGTTTCGCCACAACGGCGTTGATCGGAGCTATGGTCATATCCTTCCCCGAGAACTTCGTTGGCTAAACATTCCTGAACCATTCCGCGCCGAGGTACGTGACTATGCAGTGAAGCGCAGGATCGCCCTTCATCGGTACTTTCATCACCTGAACTCGTCTCAGGCGCTCGCCCTGAGCTTGTTCTTACCCTATCTAGCGATTTCGAAACCGGCCCTGAGCGCCGCCTTGGCGCTCCCATTAGTAGCCGATGGCTCCTTCGAGGTAATCCCGGATCCCGAGGAAGGATCAAACATTGACGTTCTGCTGAGGGTCAGTGATCGCACATCTGTCTGCTGTGAGGTGAAGCTCTCGGAAGCCGGTTTCGGAACCGCGAAAGCCGATAGTCGCCATTGTGACAAGATCAAAAGGATCTATCGTTCTCGCCTCGAAGGGCAAATTGATCAGGCGCTGCTCGACGACCCAGTCCGCTTCTGCAACTCCTACCAGATTCTTCGGAACATTTGGCATGGCGCAAGTGAATCAAATTCGCTTGTTCTCTTCCTCTACCCTCAAGCCAATAAACTGCTGACCGTCGAGCTAGGCACGGTCCTTCCCTTGCTAAGGCCGTCGCTGCGCGAGCGCATTCGCGTTGTGCATCTGGAGGATGTATTGACTAAGCTCGTGGATCTCAAAGACTCGCTTAGCTGGTACGCGGCGCTCCTGCGCGAAAAATATGTCCTGTCCGCTGCCTAACCTTGCGGTCAACCGGACGCGCCGGCGCATGCCTTCTCGTTCGCGAGCATTGGCGCGGCGCGCCGGTTACCTTCAACGTTAGGCCCCCGTCACACACCGGCGGCGGCTTGCGCTATGCATACGATATGCATATACTCGGTGCATGCCGAGCAGCTTCGATCCAGCGAAAGATGCCGCGAATCTTCGAAAGCATGGCATCTCACTTGCTGAGGGCGACGGTGTCCTGAACGACCCGTTAGCGCTGACCATCGAGGACCACTCGTCACAGGGCGAACAGCGATTCATCTCATTGGAATGAACGTGTTCGGGAAGCTGCGCGTAGTCGTCTATACGCTTCGCGGTGACGACGCGAGAATCATTTCAGTACGCAACGCGGAGCCGAAGGAAGTTCGGAGCTATGAAAAAGGAGTATGACTTTTCGAAAGCCAAGCGTGGGGCGGTCTTGCCGTCCGAGGGGAAGACGCGCATCACCATCTATCTCGACGACGTGGTCATCGAGCGCTTCAAGGCGCTTTCCGAGAAGACCGGCAAGGGGTATCAGACTCTCGTGAATGACGCGCTGCGTGCGCATCTGGGAGTCGACGAAGCGCCTCTCACTGCCACAGCGCTCCGCCGAATTCTTCGCGAGGAACTAGCGCAGCATGGTTGATCAGGGCCTAACCTTACGGTCAACCGGACGCGCCGGCACACGGCTTGATCTTCGGTCACCATCTCGTCGGCGCGCCGGTTACCTCCAACGTTAGGCCTCAGAAAACCTCCGCCGATTCCGCCGCTACTACCGTGCGACTCCCTGCCCTAACCCTTGCAGCCGCCGCTTCTCTCTTGGGCTGCGCGCAGATGACAGGACCGAATGTGGGGTATCTATTCAACGAAGCCGAGATTCGCGACGCTGAGCGCGCTTTGGTGAAGGCGCTTGAATCGGATGATCCAACTGCTTGGGTGTACCACTACACAGAGGATGCTGTGTTTGTAGCGCCGGGAGCCCCCGCGGAACAGGGTCGCGAGACGCTTTTGCAAATGGCCAGATCGATGAAGCCGTTGTCGTCCCTGTCCTTCAAGGCACTGCGAACGGACGGCAGAGGCCACTTGGCATACGTCTTT
>Ga0307411_10000589_pt1 | contig 13013 bp, 12 predicted proteins | sample DK1Ometagenome_2_FD_203712 | JGI IMG/M metagenome (GOLD analysis project Ga0307411, IMG submission 203712) | Maize rhizosphere microbial communities from greenhouse at UC Davis, California, United States - DK15-O-1 | ecosystem: Host-associated > Plants > Roots > Rhizosphere > Soil | place: USA...
CGCGAACGACTGATTCATAGCGAGCGGTGCCAGGACATGCTCTTGGACGTAATCCTCATAGCTCTGGCCGGATATGACCTTGATCAGCAGGCCGAGCGTGGTGTAGTTCCGATTGGAGTACTGAAAAGTCGTTCCAGGATCGTGCGTGAGCTCGACGTCTTTGGACTTGGCAACCTCACGCTCCAATGCATCGTCGGCCGTGTCGGTCCGGGACATATAGCTCATCCCGGCCGATGTCGGAATTCCGCTCACCTGGTTCAGCAGGTGACGGACGGTAATGCGCTTCGATGCTTCTGGATCAGCGACCCGGAACTCAGGAAGGTATTGCTGTACCGATGCATCGAGCTGGATCTTGCCTGCCTCGACGAGCTGCATAATCGCCAACGCTGTGAACGATTTACTCATCGACCCGATCTTGAATGGGGTTGTCACCGTCACGGCGTTTCCATCTTCGTCGGCGGAACCGAATGTCTGGAGGTGGACGACTTGTCCATCCTTGACGATGCCGAGAGCCGCGCCTGGCATCCGAAGATCATCGAGTCGACCGCGCACGTAGTCGTCGATCGCATCGAACTTTGTGCTGGCCGGCGGCGGTGCCGCCTTGGGGCCTGCCGTCGCCACCGTCGTCAGGATGGCAGCCAGACTGACGATCAGGGCCCAGATGATCAGGAGGGTGATTCGGATCTTGCCTTTCATGATCGTTCTCCTTGCGAGGTGGTTGGTTATTAGGAGGATTTGCGGCGTACCAAGACGCGGTAGGTGATGAGGATGCCGACGGCGACGAGGGCACTAGCGATGACGCCGCCGCCTCCGACGATCAATGGGTTGCCCGAGAGATGGTTGGTGTCGGTCAGGCGATCCGAGAATGTGTTCAGTGATCCGTGTAGCAGTGAGACGGCGATGAGGCTGTAGCCGGATGCCACATAGAAACGGGTGTGGAGAAGGGAGAGCAGCGTCGCCGACAGGCAAAAGACACCAAGTACGGCGATGATTGGCTCTCCGGGATAGTTCAGCCCGACGATGAGCACGGGGAGATGCCACGGCCCCCATATCAGGCCGACGATGATTGCGGCCTTGACCTCACCCAGCGGCAGCAGCCTGGGCAGCAGGTATCCCCGCCAGCCGAACTCCTCGCCGAAGGCCAGCGCCGTGCCGACGGGCACGCCAACGAAGGTCAAGATCGCCAGGAGGGCGCCCAAGGGTTTTCCGGGTGTCGCGTCCCCGATGTTGGTTGCCGCCACAGTTACGACCAAGATCAGAATGAGCGCCATGGGAATGAGCACCGCGCCGAGCGCGATCCGAAGGCTTGGCAGGGGTCCCAGGGCCCGGCGGAGGCCTTCCTTGCTGATGAACAGTCGCATGAGGACGGCGGCCAGCGCAGGTGCGTACATGCCCAGCGTCACGGCTGGCGTGGCGGCGAAATTGTCCGGTGTGCGGCCATCCCACAACGCGTCCTTGACCGCCGGAGCGAGCGGCGCCCAGATTGCCCAGGCAAGGCCGTAGGCCAGCAGCACAAAGCAGATGACGTGGCGCCAGGCAACGGTCCCGCCACCGATGAAACCCCCTTCACGGGGCTGTCCGCTACGCTGCACCGTCAATTGGGCGGACATCACAAGGCTCCAGCCATCGCGTCATCTAGTCGATCGCGGGAGGCGTAGCTGAACGGGTGGTAGAAGACGTCGAGCGCGCGATCACGGTCCACCGCGAGCTCGAAGTGGGTGTCACGCTTCCAGTCCCAGACCGAGACGAAGACCGCGTCAGTCCGCGGATCCCACCACAGCGTGACCTCAAGATCATCGCTAGTGCGGCTCCCGAGCTCGCGACGTTCCGAAAGCGATAGGGCGTTAGCTCGCATGGCTACTCCTTGCTCCTGCGGGAAATTCCCGAACCTGGTGTTCTGAGGTTTCTGCCAGCCTGGTGCTGAAGGATGAGCCAGTCGATTGAGCGACCTGCAGTCTTGACCTAGGGATCGTGCGCAGCAGAAATCGGGTTAACCCGAGATCCTGAGAGACTTAGGCCGGCTGGCCTGGCGGGGTCCGGTCAGCCCCGAAGGTAGGTGAGCACGGCGACTACGCGCCTATGTTGCTCTGGCGACTGGCGGAGTCCGAGCTTGTCGAAGATGCTGGTCACATGCCGCTCCACAGCGCCGACCGTGATCACTAGTTCTTCGGCAACACCGGCGTTGGAAAAGCCCTCGGCGATGAGTGACAAAACTTCACGCTCGCGTCTAGTCAACTCGTCGAGAGGGCTGTTACGACGGGGACGGCCGATGAGGCGGGCTACCACATCCGGATCGAGTGCTGACCCGCCGGCTGCAACCCGCCGAACGGCATCGGTGAAAAGGCGCAGGTCACCGACCTTCTCCTTGAGGAGGTAACCGACGCCCTGCGCGCCCTCGGCCACCAGATCGAAGGCGTACCGATCTTCAAGGAACTGCGAGAGGATCAAAACTCCGACCGTGGGCTGCGCGGCGCGGATCTCCAGCGCCGCGCGGAGGCCGTCATCGGTGCGGTCGGGTGGCATCTGTATGTCGGTCACGACTACGTCAGGATGGTAAGCGCGCACCTTGTTGACCAGCTCCCGCGCGTCCTCGGCGGTCGCCACCACCTCGAACCCGCGGTCCTGAAGGACGTGGACAATGCCTTCCCGCACGATGGGCTGATCTTCGCCCACCACCACACGTGTCCGCTCCGGCGCATCCACAGCCGCCACGTTAGCCTCCTCCGCTGAAGAGCCGCGGAAGATCGGCGGTGGCGAGCTCGGTCTTGGGTACGAACGCGGTAGCGCCACACTCAGCCAGTACTGAATTCGGCACGGCTTCCACGTCGGAGGAAGTAAGGACGATCTTGGCGGCCGGGCACACCGAGGCAATCGCGGCGGCGACCGCGTACCCGTCTCGGCCCGGCAGATTGATGTCCAGCAGCACCCCGTCTGGACTTGTGCCGGCGACAGCACCAAGGGCCTCCTCGCCGTCCGCCGCCAGATCCACGACCTCGAGGCCGCCCAGCTGAAGCAGCTCACGTACCCCGTTTCGGAAATGTGGACTGTCGTCGACAACCAGAATCCGCATCGGCACCCACACACCCTGGTACGCGCCACCTTTGCAAACCATGGAGCAAACCCCACAGTTCTCGAGGCGCTGGTCTTGCGTAAACTCATTTGTTTCGGAGGCTTGAGTTGACCGATTCAGTGACCGTTCTTGGTGGCTTGGGGGTCGGTGCCGAGGACTTTCTTGCAGCGGTGCTGCGGACTATCGCGCAGCCGGTGTGGGTGGTCGATCCAGAAGGGCTGATCCAATTCGCCAACCCAGCCGCGATTGCTGCGCTCGGCTACGACAGGCCTGAGGATCTGATCGGGCGGAACAGTCACGAGACCATCCACTATCGCCGTCCGGACGGCACGCCGTATCCAGCTTCGGAATGTCCGATGCTGCTTCCGCGGACTACGGGAACGACGGTCGTACGCGACCTGGACTGGTTCTTCCGTCGCGATGGATCGATGTTCCCCGTTTCCTATGCCTCCGTTCCGATCGAGATGTCCCGCGGCCGCGGCGCAGTGGTGGCCTTCAATGACATCGAGACCCGGCTGCAGGCGGAGGAAGAGCTGCGCGAGCGAGACGTGCGCCTGGCCGAGGAGCAGTCATCGCTAAGGCGGATAGCGGCGCTGGTGGCGGGCGGAGCGGACTCCGTCGAGGTATTCGCGACAGTGGCCAAGGAGGTAGCGCAGGTGCTGAACCTGCCGCTGGTTGAGATGTCGCGCTACGAGCCGAACGGGGCGATCAAGGTGATTGGCGATTGGAGCAATAGTGCGCCTTCATTGCAAGCCAGCACCCCCTGGCGACTCGCTATCCAAGCGCTCGCGGCGCTGATCTCTGAGACCGGCAGACCGGCTCGGATCGACGACTTGACGGATCTGGCCGACGGCACTGCCAACGTCGCACACGACATCGATATCGGTTGCGTTGCCGGCGCCCCGATCATTGTCGATGGGGAGCTTTGGGGGGTCATGGCGACTGGCTCGGCCGACCCTGAGCCGCTCCCTCCGGACATAGAGGACCGCCTAGCTGGGTTCACCGAGTTGGCGGCGACGGCAATCTCCACAACCCAAGCGCGCCAGGATCTGCGGCGGTTAGTCGACGAACAGGCAGCACTGCGCCGGGTTGCGACGCTTGTCGCTCGCGGAGCAACGCCGGAGCAGGTGTTTGCGGCGGTTGCGCAGGAGGTGGCGCAGGCCCTGGACCTGCCGTTGGTTGAGATGTGCCGTTATGAGCCCGACGGGACGGCAACGGTCATCGGTGCAACCGGGGATCATCCATTCCAACCAGGCACGAACTGGGTGCTGGACGGCCCCAGCCTGACGGCGCTCGTTCGACGCACTGAGCGACCGGCTCGGATTGATGACTATGCCGGCGTCTTCGGGAAGATTGGCGCCGCCGCGCGCAAGTCCGGCGTACACACCGGCGTCGGAGCCCCGATCGTCGTGGATGGCGGGGTCTGGGGAGTGGTCTCCGCCGGCGGAGGGTCCGGCGTGCGACTGCCGCCCGATGCCGAGACACGGCTCAGCCAGTTCACGGAACTGCTAGCGACCGCGATCGCCAATACCCAAGCCAGGGAGGAGTTGCACCAGCTCGCAGACGAGCAGTCGGCGCTGCGGCGGATCGCCACCCTGGTGGCGGGAGGAGCGCAGTCGTCCGTAGTGTTCGATGCCGTCTGCCAAGAGACCGGCCGGCTGTTTGAGGTTACAAGTGTCAATCTCGCGCACTTCACCACCGACGGCTTCAATTTGACGATGGCCGGTTGGAGCATGCGCGATGTCCATATACCGACAGGCACCCGGCTTCCGCTAGAGGGCGACAGCATCAACGCGCTTGTCCGCGATACTGCGGCGCCTGGTCGTTTCGACAGCTACGAAGGAGCATCCGGTGAGCTGGCATCGCTGCTGCGAAACCGCGGCGTACGCTCCGAGGTTGGCGCGCCAGTAGTTGTCGATGGCCGAGTTTGGGGAGCGCTGATCGCCGGAACCGATGAGCAAGAGCCGCTGCCTGTCGGTCTGGAGCAGCGCCTGTCATCCTTTGCCGAGCTCGTCGCCACCGCGATCTCCAATGCCACAACGCAGACTGAACTGATCGCTTCGCGGATGCGCATCGTGGAGGCCGCCTACGAGCAGCGACGGCGCGTCGTACGCGACCTTCACGACGGAGCCCAGCAGCGGCTGGTGGAGGCCCTCATCACATTGCAGCTCGCCCAGGCTCGGGGCGAGGATACGCCGCTCATTGCCGAGGGCGTCGAGCACGTGCGCGCCGCGATCGCCGAACTTCGCGAGCTAGCACGCGGTATCCATCCCGCGATCCTCACGCACCGTGGCCTGGCGGCCGCCGTCGAGGCGCTCGCCCATCGCACGCCGCTACCAGTCGCGGTTGAGATCTCGAATGATCGCTATCCGCCGTCGGTGGAATCCGCCGCCTACTTCGTCGTCGCGGAAGCGCTCACAAACGTCGCCAAGTACGCGAACGCTGGAGCGGCGCGCGTAACGGCAACGTCGAGCGACGGTTGGCTCATCTTGACCATCGAGGACGATGGCGTGGGCGGCGCGCGAGCGTCCACAGACAGCGGCCTGAGCGGTCTCTATGACCGGATCGCGGCGCTCAACGGGACACTCGCAGTGGACAGCCCCGCTGGTGGGGGCACCCGCATTCGGGCCGAAATCCCGCTCTCTTAGCCGTGTGTCGCCGTTCGGCGTGCAGCCAAGTGCCGTCTCCGGTTTCGGATTGACCCGTAAGGGTACCGATTTCTAGCGGACGTTTGCGTGTCAGCAATACGCATCCGGCAACAGGTCCTAGGTCCGCCGGACAGAAGGGAACCGACAATGAGCACCACTGCATGGATCATTCTCGTGATCGTCATTGTCGTGATCGTGGCGGTGCTGGCGTACGTCATAATGCGGAGCCGTGCCGGTGCACGCCGCGCTCGCGCTGAACAGATCAGGCAAGAGGCGGCTGAGCGGGCCGCTGAGCTCGATCGAAAAGAGGCCCAAGCCAACGCCCTGGCTGCACAGGCTGAGGACGCACGGGCCGAAGCCGATCGGCTCGCGTCGACCTCGACTGAACAACGAGAGCAAACCGCTGCGGCACGGTCAGATGTTGAGGACGCGCTGCGCAAGGCGGACCGTATCGACCCTGACGTACGGACCCGCGGCAAGGGCGACGACACGGGTGGTCCAAAGCGGGCAACGGACGACGACGCGGACGCGGGTCCTAGGCGTGCAACGGAAAGTCGCCCTGGGCGTGCTGCCGACGAGTCGGCATATGACGCAGACGTCCGCGACCGCGACCGCACTGTGGGCGACCAGGACGTCCGCGACCGCACCGTACGTGACGACCAAGGCACCGTGCGGGACGACACAGGCATCGTGCGGGACGACACAGGCACCGTACATGATGACCGAGGTGGCTCGACCGTACGCGATGACCAAGTCAGCTCGACTCGACTCGATCTCGATGACGGTTCGGTCCGAGACGACATCCGCCGTGACGAAGACCCCCGCCGCTGACTTTTAGCTAACCGAAGCTGCTACCCGAACCAGGCTCGCAGCTCGGCCGCCGGGCCGCCATCATCAATGGTCTTGGTGACATCGTCGGCGACAGCCTTCACCTCATCCGGGGCGTCGCCCATCGCTACGCCCCGGCCAGCCCAACGCAGCATCTCGATGTCGTTTCGGCCATCACCGAAGGCAAGGATGTCAGCGGCGGGTACTCCGAAGCCGGCCGCTACCTCGGCCAGCGCAGTTGCCTTGTTCACTCCATCGGGAGCTATGTCAAGCCAGCTGCGCCATCCGATGAAGTAGGTCACCCCATGCATGCCGAGGTGGCGGGCCAATGCCAGAAACTCCTCCTCCGAGCGCGTCGGATCTCTCAAGATCACTCGGGTCACCGGCCGGGAGCTGAGCTGTTCGGAATCTTCGATGATCAATTCACCGGTGAGGTCCTCACCTGGGAAACGATCATTCAGCCGGTACCCAATGCCAATTTCCTCTACCGCGATCAATGTGCCAGGTGCAAATTCTTCAACCCGGCTGATCACCGGCCTTGGGTCAAAGGTGATTGCCTTGACGATCTCCTGCGGCGGGTACCGCACAACCACGGCGCCGTTGGAACATACGGTTGACCCGGCCGGTAGATGGAGCTCCTCGAACACTGGCTTGGTGCCATGCCAGGACCGACCGGTTGACAACACCACCGGCACGCCGGCTTCAATCACCAGCGCAACCGCCTCTGCAACCGGATCCGGCAGAAATCCGTTGCGATCGACCAGAGTGCCGTCAATGTCCAGCGCGACCAGACGCGGACGCCAGGCCTGGTCAGCTGATTCGCTCAACGCGGCGTCAGGGCCTCTCGGCCTCCTAGGTACGGACGCAACGCCTCCGGAATCTGTACCGATCCATCAGCCTGCTGATGATTCTCCAAGATCATGATGATGGTTCGGGTCATGGCACATAGCGTGCCGTTCAAGGTGGCGACAGGCGCTGTACCGGAATCGAAGCGGGCCCGAATGTTGAGCCGTCGGGCTTGGAAATCGGTGCAGTTTGAGGTCGAGGTGATCTCCCGATAACGATCTTGAGTAGGCAGCCAGCCGTTGCAGTCATACTTCCGGGCAGCGCTTAGACCAAGATCACCAGCGGCCAGCTCGATCACCTGGAATGGGATCTCTAGCGCGGAGATGAAGTCCTTCTCCCATTGCAGCAGCCTCCGGTGCTCCGATGCTGCCTGCTCGGGAGCACAGAAGGCAAACATCTCGACCTTGTCGAACCAGTGCACCCGAAAGATGCCTCTGGTGTCCTTGCCGTGGGAGCCTGCCTCTCGCCGATAACACGGGCTCAAGCCGACATAGCGGCGCGGCAGCGTGTCAGGGTCGAGGATCTCATCAGCGTGGTAGGCCGCCAGCGGGACCTCCGATGTGCCGACCAGATAAAGATCATCTTCTTCGAGATGGTAGACGTCTTGGGCGGCCTGGCCGAGAAAGCCGGTGCCTTCCATGGCCTGCGGTTTGACCAGTGATGGCGGGATGAACGGAATGAAGCCGTTCGAGATCGCCGTGCTCATGGCCAAGTTGATCAAGGCCAGCTCAAGCTCTGCTCCCTGACCGGTGAGGTAATAGAAGCGAGACCCAGAGACCTTGGCGCCGCGTTCCATATCAATGGCGCCGAGCAGCTGACCGAGTTCTAGATGATCTTTGGGCTGGAAGCCCTCGGCCGCGAAATCGCGCGGCGTACCAAGGGTTTCCAACACCACATAGTCGTCCTCGCCACCGGGCGGCACGTCCTCGAAAACCAGATTCCCCACCTGACGCAGCATCTGGTCGAAAGCGATGCTGATCTCGTTCTGGGCCGCCTCGGCCTTCTTGACCATATCGGCGAGCTCTTTGGTGAGAGCCAACAGCGCCGTACGCTCCTCACCGCGCGCCTGCGCCACTCGTTTGCCAAGTGCTTTCTGCTCAGCCCGGAGCTCTTCGAACTGAGCAATTGCATTGCGACGCGCCTCGTCAACCTTGATCAGGTCGTCGACCAGAGACTCCGACTCGCCGCGGGCCCGCTGGGAGACCCGTACCCGATCTGGATCGAGGCGGAGCACCTTGACATCAATCACCGGGCAAGCCTAACCAGGTGGATGAGGTGATGCGATTTTGATTTGTGATCGCTCGCGCAATGCCGACGCTCGCGATCACGAGGGAAGATTGTAAAGCGCAAAACCGGCACCCGTTTTGAGCCGTACTGCCATGATGAAGCGGTTATGGTCCGTCGCCCCCCGGCCCGATCATCGGTCCTGATAGCAATCTCGTTGCTGGTGGCTTTCGTTCTGTGGACCTGGCTTACCTTCAACTCATCTGCTTTCGCAGCCTTTGATCAGCGGACTGAACCGCCAGCATTGGATCCCCTCTCCAGGACCGCAGAGATCGTCGGCGCCTTTGCCCTGGTGACGTGGCCGGGATTCGAGTACGCCGCTCTCGCGGCAATTGCATTGTGGGCGGCCCGACATCGGCTGCGGCAGCTCGCCCTGGCCCTGGTCCTGGTCATTGCCCTCAGCTGGGGCGGCGTGTCTTTGCTGAAAATCACCTTTGAGCGTCCGCGGCCGGAGCAGGCCCTCGACCTGCTGACGTCGACCGGCTATGCCTACCCGTCTGGCCACACCGCGGGCGCGGTAGCCCTGTCCATCGCCGTAGGCGCGACGTTCGCCGTAACGAGGCAGACCGTACGCGCTCAGATGTTCTGGCAGGTCGGCTCCGGCCTGTTGGTTCTGGCCGTCGCATTTGATCGCTGGATCACCGCTGGGCATTACGTCACAGACATCGTTGGCGGCGCACTGTGGGGTGCGCTGGCCGCAACGGTTGCCCTGCTGGTGGCGGGAGTCAAGGTGCCGGTTCCCCATGAACTCGTGGGCGAGATCGTTCGCAACCGGGCCGTTGCCGCTGAGCCGCCCGTCGCACCGCTACAACGTGCCGCAGTGATTTTCAACCCGGCCAAGGTCACCGACTGGATAACCTTCCGCCGGCATGTGGAATATGAGCTGAAGAGCCGCGGCTGGGATCGGGCGCTGTGGCTGGAGACGACGAGCGGCGACCCAGGTCGAGCCATGACGGAACAGGCCGTACGCGAGAACGTCGACCTCGTGCTCGGTGCAGGCGGCGACGGCACGATCCGGGTGATCTGCTCCGGGCTCGCCAATACCGGGATTCCCTTCGGTCTAATCCCTGCTGGTACCGGGAATCTGCTGGCGCGCAATATCGGCATCCCCTTGGATGAGGTCGCGGCGCTCGATGTTGCCTTTCATGGGGTTGACAAGCCGGTGGATCTGGTACGTCTCCAAGTCGACGACCAGCCGCCTGATCATTTCGCGGTGATGGCCGGCATCGGCCTGGACGCAGTGATCATGGAGGGCGCGGACCCGAAGATGAAGAAGGCCGTCGGCTCAGCCGCCTACTTCGTTTCGGCCGCACAAAACGCAAATCATCCCGCGCTGCACGCCACCATTACCGTCGATGATCAACCCTCGATCAGGCGCCGCGCGCACGTGATCGTGGTTGGCAATGTGGGATTTCTGCTGGCCAACATTCAACTGATTCCAGGCGCCCGAGCCGATGACGGGATATTGGACGTACTTGTCGCCTCTCCCCGTGGGCTCCGCGACTGGGTCAGGCTGACCACTCGGGTCTTGACCCGGCGTCCCCAACCCGATGATCAGCTGGATCGGCTGACAGGCCGCAGGGTCACGATCACGGTCGAGGAACGCGATCAGGTCCAGCTTGACGGCGACACTGTTGGGGAGTGCAACACCTTAACTGCTGAGGTGGTGCCGGGCGCACTGCTCTTGCGCGTACCGAGGTCAGTGCATGAGCTGGCCACTGGCAACGGCGAGGTCACAGCGGTAGCGCGCTCCGGCCGGATCCGTGTGCCGGCCGCGGAAGCGGTCAGCCGCGCAGCTTCCGCAGCCAGATCTCGGCTGCGGCGTACTCCTCGTTAGAAGTGCCATGCCGGATGACCGGCTCGGTGAAGTCGGCCCGAGGGTAGCTGCCAAGAAACACGACATCGCGGCAGACCCGATGCAGTCCCATCATTGCCTCCGCCATCCGGGCATCGTCGATGTGACCCTCGGCGTCGACACTGAAGCAGTAGTCACCAAGACTCTTCTTGGTTGGGCGCGATTCGATTCGGCAAAGGTTGACGCCCCGGCTCGCGAACTGTTCCAGGATTTCAAGAAGGGCGCCCGGGTGGTCCTCGCGCATGAACAAGACCATCGTGGTTTTGTCGGCGCCAGTTGCTGGGCCGACAGATCCGGTCCGCGAGACCAGGACAAATCGCGTGACGGCATCCGGGTTGTCAGCAATGTCTTTGGCGAGCGGTACGAGTCCGTGGAGCTCGCCGGCAACCTGAGCGCAGATCGCCGCATCGAACCGCGAAGTCGGATCGGCCACCTCGGCCGCGGCCGCTGCGGTTGAGCCGCCCTCGGTGATGAGCGCATCAGACAGATTGGTTGCCAGCCAGTCACGACACTGTGCTGCCGCATGGGGATGGGTCAGTACGCGGCGTACGTCGGGCAACTGGCTGCCGCTACGTCCAAAGAGCGTGAACTGGACCGGGAGCACCACCTCGCGGATGATCCGCAGCGGTTCTCCGTAGGTCAGGTTGTCCAGCGTTGCGGAGACTCCACCTTCGACAGAGTTCTCGATCGGAACCAGGGCGGCGGCGACGTCGCCATCACGGACAGCCTGGAGAGCCAGGCCGACAGTCGCGTACGCCGCAGGTTCGTCCGGCAGCGCCGGCAGCGTCAGGAGCGCTTGGTGGGTAAAGGTTCCGACCGGTCCGTAATAGCCATAGTGGCTGGGTGGGCCTGCGAGCACCGGCTCAGGTTATCTCTGCGGGCAGTGGCGGTTTGACCATTCTCAGGCCAGTCGCGACTGCGCCCTGAGCCTCTGGATGGGCGCGCGGACCTTAGGCCGCCTGCAGTGCACCGAGCCGCTCCCGTGCGGTTTCTCCACGACGCGCCACCTCGACAACGGAGGTCGCGGCGGCCAGACCGGACACAGGCATTCCTGAGTAGATCGTTTCGGCTCGCTCGACGACATACGTCTCGTGCCAGATGCCGACGGAGCCCGGAGCTTTCCGGACCCGTCGGTTGAAGGCCGCCCACGCCGGCCGGTGCGCTGCATTCCGGTCGCTTGCGTAGGCGTACAGCTTCTCGTGCGAACTCCAGTACTGGACGACGAGCGGTCCCCCGGCACCGAAGGTCAGCCGGTAGCCCAGCAGCCCGGAATTCTTGTCCTTGGACAGCTCCGCAAGCATGGCCGGCATGGCGAAGAAGACCGGAAGCCAGAGATCCGGACGCCACGGCTTGTTGATGCGCATGCCGATGAGAAAAACGACAAGATCACCGTCATAGTCATGTGTCATGCGGGCAGGAATTACATCAGTCATGAGAATCCTCCTATTAGATAGTGCTACTCTCCAATATTGGCGAGTGATACTATCTAATGTCAAGTGGGGCGGCCATGCGAATTTCTGAACTGTCATCCCAAACCGGCATTCCGGTCGCGACGATCAAGTTCTATCTGCGTGAGAACCTGTTGCATGAAGGCGTTCGGACCGCTGCTACCCAGGCCCAGTACGACGACGGCCATGTGGCGCGACTGCGGCTGGTTAGGGCACTTCTCGGCCCCGGCGGGCTCTCAGTTGCGGCGGCCCATCGGGTGATCCGGGCGATCGAGGAGCCGCCGGAATCAATCCACGAGCTGCTCGGAGTGGGAGCAAGCGCGGTAGCCGGGCTGAATTTAGATGATGCGCTCCGCGCCCTCGACGAGGCTGGTTTTGAACTGCCGGAGGGTGCGCTCGAGGTCTATACCAATCACATGCGCCAGATTGCGCAATTCGAGATCGACAATGTGCCTACAGACTCCACAACGGCGGCTGTGCGCTACGTCGTGCTGGGCACTGTTCTGATTGAGCCACTGATTCTGGCACTCCGCCGACAGGCCGAGGAGGAGGCCTCAGCCCGCCGCTTCGGCTGATCGGCAAGAGATCGTGCGCATTGACCGGTGTCGGTGTCTGTAGAGCGTGAAACGCCGACGATCTTGCGTCTGTGCTTTGTGGTTCTTGAAGGGCACAAGTTGCACATCGCTCCGAGCCTGTCGAAGTCCACGAGCGGCACAGGTCTGCATAGTTTCCTGACGGTCTGCACACGTTGCAACCTGTGCAGACCGTGCGCAACCTACGTGAACGTAGGTTGCGGCGCGGAGGAGCGAGAGAGGGCGGTGCAGAGGAGTGGGAGATGGCGCGGAGGGAGCGGGAGATATCGAGTGGCGGCTGCGAGACTGCCTCCGTGGGGGTCTCCGAGCGCTTCATTGCCGGTCTGCCCAAGGTGGAGCTGCACGTCCATCACGTCGGCTCGGTACCGCTACGGGCCGTTGCCGAGTTGGCCGCGCGGCATCCAGGTACCGTGCCGAGCGACCTGGACCAGCTAGCCCGAT